>Ga0207771_100696_pt1 | contig 18052 bp, 33 predicted proteins | sample A23M2SouthBayCA_2_FD_187731 | JGI IMG/M metagenome (GOLD analysis project Ga0207771, IMG submission 187731) | Aerobic enrichment media microbial communities from Eden Landing Ponds, California, USA - A23 M2 (2) (SPAdes) | ecosystem: Environmental > Aquatic > Marine > Unclassified | place...
ATCGAGCCCGAAAACGAACTTGTCGCCGTCGAGTTCGTACCGCTTGAAGCCCTCTGCGTGAAACTCGTAGTCGACCATCACCACGTTCGCCGGGTCGTTGGCGGTGATCCGAAGTCCGTCGTCCGTGACGTGCAGCCGGGCTTCATCAACGGTCTGGGCCGCGATCGTCGCCCACGCACGGATCGGTGCGCCACTGGTGAGGATCAATAGCACCGCGTCGCCGTCGATCTGGGGCTGTAGATCGTCGCCAGCGTCCCCATCGAGCGCGCTACTCATCGTCTTCACCTCCCGCGACAGCCGGCACGTCGTCGGGATGGGGCATCGGAGACTCGTCACCGATGACACGCGCTTCGAAGGTCTGCACGGTCGCGTGCTCGGCACTCTGGTGACGGATACGGTCGTGCGTTTCGGCCTTGATCTGGGCGAACTTCTCGTTCGTGTGGGGGTCCGTGCTCGCCCAATGGTCGTGACTCGCGGCCTCGTCGTTGTTGAAGCAGCCGCGACACACAGCACGGTGGAACGTCGCCGTCTCTCCCTGCTGGACCTGCCCGCCGTCGGCGACGAGACCGGCACAGTCGGCGCAGGTCGGCAGTCGGTCGCGGGCGTCGATGCCGTCGGCCGGCGCGTCGCAGGTCGCGCAACTGCCAGCGTCAGAATTATTGGATGGCGTTGCCTCAGTCTCTGCACGGGGTTCCAGCCCCGTCGAAGTGGTTTCGATCATGTTCCTGATGGAACCACCTTTTCGGGCGGTGTCTTAGCACCGCCCGGCTTCGAGAACCGAGGAGAGTCATCATCAACCGAGTAAGCGGTTCCTACCTCACCAATAACACTGCCATGTTATAGATGTTACGCTGGCGCTTAGAGTACAGTGTATAGTTATAAATGCTATATTCCAGACCTTGACGTTCTAAAACACCATATCTGATGTAAATGAGACGTTCAGGCGCATGGATGACCATATGGGATGACCGAATCCTTGAGATTGCTCGTGACGAAGACAGCGTCTCCCCGAAGATGCTGGACGATACGGGCCTAATCCGAGTCACGAAACAGCAGATCTCTCGCAGACTACGGAAGCTCGCCGATCGCGGTCTTCTACTCGATCTCGGTAACGGAGTCTACGTCATCACCGAACGGGGTGAGGGGTATCTCAACGGCGAGATCAGCACGTACGAAGACGAGCAGGACGAGCCGATCGACGTGAACGGGGAGAACGGGAACAACGGCACGGCCAGCACATCGGGACCGGAGAACGCAGGGTGACACATGGATCGGAAGACAGCCAGTTGGATGAAGCGCGAGGATGAGCGGATACTCGAATATCTCGAAGAAGAAGAGTGGGCTGAACCGAAGATGATCTCACGGAACGCTTTCACAAAGGTCTCGACGGCCCACGTCTGCGAACGGCTCGAAATGCTCCGCTACGCCGGTCTCGTCGATACGATGGGGCTGGCGAGCTACGAACTCACGGGCGACGGCCACCGGTATCTCGACGGGGAGCTTGACGCCGAGAATCTGCCTCGGCCAACCGTAGACCGGGTGCTACGGAAGTGATTAATTCAAACGATGACTGATACTATGGAAGCAGTAAGGGTCTGTCATAACGGCCATATTAAAAAAGCAGGTCATGATCCTCAGTCCCCTCTGACCGCATCCGAAGTCGTTGATGTCGATGTGGGAGTAAATGTTTCCTCTGGGGGGAGTTATTGTGGTAAATGTGGGGCAGATATTATATGGCGTTGCGAGAATTGTGACACAAGCATACTAATAGAATATAATAGGTCTGTACCTGCAACAGGAGACCTTCCGAACCACTGTAGAGCCTGTGGTGAACTGTATCCGTGGGTTGACCCTGTTCAACAGGCAGAGCAACGCGAAGGCGAATTTTTAGCAGTTGAGGACTCAAATATCACCGGACAGTTTTATCCTTCACTCGTGTATGAGATCAATCTCTGCTATCGGGTTCAGGCCGACGAAGCGGCTATGATCCTAACAAGAAAGCTTCTTGAAAATCTGTTGATTGACATTCTGAGAGGGCATTTTGGTATAGAAGAGAACAGAATGTTCTATCGACCCGAAAATCGTCAACACAAGTCTCTCGGTGACCTGATCGAGGTCTTTGAGCAGAATACTGATGAACTCGATCAATATTCCACCGCAGACGAAGATCTCATCCTCGAAAAGTTGAACGAGATCAAGTATTCCGGCGATGCCTCGGCGCATTCAATCGAACAGAATATCTCTGAGGGTGAGTTAGATGAACTATCAGAGGGTGCGACTTGGGTCGCAAAGGTCTTGTTTCGAATTCGCCGAGAAGTCGCGACTGCCCATCGGAATTCGACATAAACCGTCTTCAGCGGCCAGAGTGAAACCGGATTCTGTGAGGATGGTAGTGTCTCCACTCACTGAGTGACTACAGTATACCTCCAGTTCCCAAAATCGGAAGGGCGGTTACGGCCCTATTGCTGGGTGTAGCCTGACTGCTTGTCGTGGTGGTAGCCCAGCAGACCGATCAGTGCAGCCCCAGCAATCGCTCCGCGGGGACCGCCGAGTGCGCCGCCGATCACGCCACCTGCAACGGTTCCCGAAACCGTTCCAGGGGCGTTGTTCATGCTCTCTTCGACGAGTATCTGTGCAACTTCGTTCGCTAGTTCGTTAGCAGCGTCGGACGCGAACTCATCCGTGGCCGGCTGAGCGTCACGCTTTTGCCGCTCGACATCTAAAGTCGACATGGTGTTAGGCGTGGGGTTCAACCCCACATTTCCTATACTATACCAGAGGTACTTAAAAGTCTAGCTTAGATATACGCAGAGTTACTAACTTAATAAGTTATCAATCTTTATCAGGCTCTTTGCTCTACTACTACGTAGATACAGAAATGTCGTCCCAGATCAAGGAGGCTGAAGACGAGGATACGAGCCAGATAGAACTCCCTGACTCGTTGGATCAAGACCGATTGCACGAGATCATGATCTATCGCGCGCTGGGATACAATCAAACAGAAGTAGCTGACCGTGTGGGCGTCTCTCAGAAAACGGTCAGCAAATATCTGAACGAGGTGAATGACCTTGCTGAAGAGAGTTCCTCGGCGAAAGCGCTCTTCTATAATCTCCTCATAGAGATGTTCACTGACAAGATACAGGAAGGTCTAACTTTCCTACTTGAATTTGCAGAAGGGTCCGAAGACGAGGACGAGTAGCTAAGTTTGATACAATAATAACAGATGGCACTACCGCCTGAAGTAGAGATAGCACTGAGGATTCTCCAAGTCACTGGGTTGGTTCTTCCGGTCGTATTCATTGCTCTCAGACCCTTCTATGATCCCACTAACGACCAGTCTGAACGTCAAAGGTCCAGTGGATCGGGACTCACTTTTGAAGATGGAGAGATTAAATTCGACTTCGCGCCGCTCGCCGTACGGTCTGGTGTCGTCGTTGTCTCGTTGTTCGGGCTGGCCGCAGTAGCCGCATGTATTAAGGTGATCTTGTTCCTTGGAGGCATCTCTTTCGCGGCAATAGCATTGGTACTGCTTGCTGCCGGGATTATAGCACTCGGAGTGCTGTTCTTCCTCATTCGTGCTCGCTTCCGAGGGACTGCAGATGCTGTCTGATTGCGAATGCACGGGGTTGCGCGTCGAGAAAATGGCTTCCCTCAATATGAACACGAGACTGGGTCACTCCGTGTTCATATTCACGGCTCGCCCTCGATCGTGACCACGATTCTCCTCGGCAGTTCAGCACTTCACCCCAAAATCGGGCCGAAATGGCCCTTCCAGTGAGCCGAAAAAACTAGGATTCTGGGGGTCGTGTTCACGAGCATGGCGACGAAAGACGTTCCCAAGTCCGTCCGCATCCGTACCGGCGATGGCAACGAGTATCGTTTCGACGCGATCGAGCAGGCCGCCGACTTCTACGACTGCAACCGATCGGACGCAGTGGCCTACGCCTGCGACACCGTGCCGTCGCTCGTCGAGGCAGCTCGGGACGTGCTGGAGCGGGATGATCTGACGACCGAGCAGAAGCGCGAGATCGCCGAGACCATGTCGACGAGAGGGATTGAATTCGAGATTCAACACGATGTTATATCAGTAGCAGGCGACTAAGGGCTCTTCAGAGAACAACATAGATCAAATCTGGCCTAAACAAGAGGATAGTACCGATAGCATGTACAAACAGAGACTTCAGATCAGTCTGGTTCCAGTCAGACAAATCGTTTACAGCTACCATACCAAGCATCAACGCCGCACCCAATATTTGCCCGGGATGAAACTGTGGGAGAATCTGACTCCATAACTGATTGATCATGGGAGTGAGGAGAGACACACCAACCAGAGTTGTAAGGAATATAATCAGTGCCTCATGCTTGCCTCGGAACTTCTTGCCAGATCTAAAGAAGCCATCACGCGCTTCATACATACCAGCACCAGCGATTGTCATCGTGAGTCCAGTAAAAATAGTACTCAACTGTTCAGACACGTACGTTAATATCTCTGCTGACATCGATATATCGTGCTGACGGGATATGTATAAATTTATCTCTGAAAACAGGACCATATCAATTATCGGCAGTCTTCGAATGAGGAGATGAGTTTCAAACAAATGCTATTTTCTTGTCCACGTCACCGTCAGTTGCTGGGCGTGGTGCCTCACATCAAAACTGCCAGTTCCCTACAGTCTGTACGAGCACTACCGTAGTCGGTCACACCTCCGCAAGATTGTAGACCTGTCCGTAAGAACCAAAAGCCGGAATGACAGTACATGCCAGCGAGAATAACGGCGCGATCACTCTCACGATCAACGGCAGACACAGGTCGATGAAGCTTGAAGACGCAGAGGATCTGTTAGAGGAACTCGAAGAAGCAATCAGCGAAGCGAAAGAGAACGAGTGATCTGTCCGGCTCTCCCCACAGAGGCGGACACACTACTGCGCCGCTGTCTGCACGATCTCGACGACAGGCGCGCTCACTGCTCACCACCGCCGTCGACGGCGTCGGCCATCGCCTGCTGCTCGTCCTGCCCCGGCGGGGGCTGGTACGGGAGCTTGCTCGCGACCGCTCGCCCGAAGCCCTCGACGCGCTCCATCCCGTAGCGGGTCGGGACGCTCATGCCGCCGAGGAACATCAGTAGGCCGAACGCGACCGTCTGCGTGTCGGGGAGCGGGAGCGCCGGCAGTACTGCCTGCATCACGACTCACCACCGAAGTACCAGACCGATCCGCCGACGGCCAGCGCGAGCGCCCCCAGCACGACCGGGTCGAGGTCGTCGCTGTTGCCGTCGCCCTGCGCCAGATCGGCCAGTAGCCCCATCTGCGTCTGCAATCGCTCCCGAAGCTCCTGTGCCCGCTGCTCGGCCTCTTGACGGGCGTCTTGCTGCTCCTCGATCCACTGCTCCCAGTCGTCGGGGATCGCCGGCTCGTCGCTGTTGGCACCGTCGTCGACGGTCGGCGTCCGGTCTCGCTGGTCGTCAGGAACCTCCGATTCCTCCCGACCAGTGGTGTCCTCCTCGCCGTCATCGCTGGGCGTGCCACCGGTCCAGGGCATCTGCGTGTCGCTGCCGCCCGAGTCACTACTGCCCGAGTCGCTGCCGCCGGATCCCGAGGAATCCGACGAGTCGGTGCCGTCGGGGCCAGACGCCCCGCCGGGTAGTCCAGTCCGAACGTTGGTGTCGCTGCCACTGTCGTCGTCGGAGTCGTCTGTCGGGCTGGGATCGGCCGGTGCCGACGGACCAGACGCGCCACCGGGCAGACCGGTGCGCACGTTGTTGTCGCCACTGCTCCCGTCGGGGCCGGACGCTCCGCCGGGCAGGCCAGTCCGCACGTTCGTGCTGCCACTGTCGTCGTCGTCGGAGTCGTCTGGAACCGTGTAATCGTCATCCCTCGATGAGTCAGTCTGTCGATCGATGAGGTCCTGCGTCTGCTCCCAGCCGCGACTGCTACCGGGCATGTCGCTCGATCCCGAGGAGCCGCCGCTGCTCGACGAGCCATCAGACCCGCTCGATCCCGAGGAACCGCCGCCACTCGACGATCCGCCCGATGACGAGGAGCCGCTGTTACCGTCTGTCGGGTCGTCCGGCGTGGTCTGACGGTCGTACCACTTCTCCATTGCCGTCCGTCCCATCAGTCGATACCTCCGTCGTGTCCGCTGTTGGTGTGTCCTATCATTGTTTGACGATGATCTGCCCCGAGCAGCTGTTATACGCTGACGAGAACTCTACTTTGAGCGAGTTGCTGAATCTGATCTGAGGGATCATGATGCGGTCGTGATTGCCTCCCTCGCTGATGTTGACCTTCGTCGGATTGAGCACGAAGCTCCCGCCGTCCGCACTGATTGTCGCTGTTAGCGATCCATCGGTCCCATCCTCGACGACTCCGCCCAGGAGGTAGCCAGAGCCAGTGAGGTCACACAGCACCGAACTGCCGTTGCCAGCGTCCGAATCGTAGACGGAAATGTCGCTCCCGTCATCCAGCACGCTGGCGGGGATCGCGTGATGGGCGTCCGTGTCGCTCTCGTGGCTGCTGAGTGCCGACGCTGCCCCCGTCTGGTCGTCAGTGACGTTATGGGGGTTGCTGGTATCGCTCTCGTGGCTGTCGAGGTCGGACTGGGTCGCCGTCTCGAAGCCAAGATCCGACTCGTTGACGGGATAGTCCCCGAGATTCGCCAGTGACAGGTCCGACTCGTCGACCGTCAGGTCGTTGTTGCCATCGAGCGCCAGCCCGTTGGCGATGGCGAGCGCGAGCGTCTGCCCGCTCCGAGTGATCGGGGCCGAGACCGTCACCGGGTCGTGGTGCGCGTCGGCGTCGGTCCCGCCACTGGTCGCGTCGTGGTCGATCTGCCCGTCCTGCACGGCGATGGTGCCCCCGTTGATCGACAGCGCGTTGCCCAGCGATGCCTTGACGCGGCCGTTGCTGTCCATCGTCAGGCCGTCACCGAGGTCAACCGCCAGATCGTCGTTGGCGTCGAGCGCCAGCCCGTCAGCGTAGGCCAGTGCGACCGCCTGCGCCGACCGGGTGAGCGGTGCGCTCACCGTCACCGGGTCGTGGTGCTGGGCCGGTGAGACGTTGTTAAGATCGCTGTGCGAGATGTAGCCCGTTGTCTGCCACTCCGAGCCGGTCCACACCTTCATCTCGCCGTTGCCATCGCTCCCGCCGTCCGTGTCCAGCCACGTCTCGCCGAGGTCGGGGTCGACCGGCTGGGCGTCCTGCACGTAGCTGGGACCGCCGCCGCCACCCGAGGAGAGACCCGCCATGCTACTGCGCCCCCTCGAAGATGATGCCGACGCCGTCCCCGGCGTTGGTCGTCTTGATGTGCAGGTGCCGAGTCGTATCTGCTTCCCACGCGAAGAAGTCGCCCGCCTCGAAGAGAGCGACGAACTGCGCGTTACTGTCCCCGAGGAACACGTCTCCGCTGTTTCCGGGCAGGTAGACGATCGCCGCCGTCACCCCGTCGGGGATTGACAGGTCTGGCAGTTGCTCGGGGTTGGTCGACCCGGTCGTGTGGGTCTCGATCGTCGCACCCACTGGGTTGCCGACGGCGTCGACGATCTCCTGCTGGCGGTTCTCGTTGGCCGGCGGGACACTGTCGCCCTCGCTGTCTTGGACGTTGAGCAGGTCCCGCACGTCGGCCTGCGTGTCAAGCCCCATTTCCAGCCACCTCCCACCCGATCGGTTGCACTGAGTAGGTCCGCGTGCTGGTGTCGTCGAGGTTGCGGACGACCACCCGCATCGACGAACTGAACGACTTCGCCGGCACGAACGTGGCCGTCAGGTCGTCGATGTCCGTGGGCGGGATCGGCGCAGGACCGTACTGGCGCTCACCGTCCAGCCACATCTCGTAACTGCTGTTTCGGTACTTCGAGATGGCGAGGATCGGCAGCAGGAACTCTGAAACCTGCTGCTTTGGCGAGAACGTCACGGTCAACTGCTGGCCGGGATCGAGCCGCCGCGTGATCGGGTCGTTGTACCCCACCGCGTCGGCGTCTGGCTTGGGGACGATCTCGGTCACGCTCGACCGCCCTCCTCCTCGATCCGTCGGCGCTGCTCCTCGATCTCTTGCTCGTCCATGTCGTCGACTTCTGCGGTAACGTCAGGCATCAGTGTCCTCCTGTAGCTCCTTGACGCGGGCGACCAGACCGGGGCGGTAGTCCGTCCCGTAGAGTGTCCGGTCGTGCTTCTCGACGGCCTGCCGGGTTCGCCGAGCCTCGATGAACCCACCGACCAACCCGGACGCTCCGACGATGGCCGCGGCCTGATAGACGACCTGCTCCGGTAGCATCACGCACCACCTCCCGAGAGCGACGCACCGAGTTGCGCGTACGGCGCCAGTAGCCACAGCAACACCAGAACGCCGAGACCGGCAGCGGCCAGCTTCAGCTGTGTACCGCTCCCGTTGCCGAACTCGGGAAGCGGGTTGCCGCTGTTGTCGTCACTCCCGCCGTCGTCCCCGCCCGGTTCCTCCGGTCCGGGGACGTATCCCGACGAGACTGTCACTGTGGCCGATTCTGTGCCGGTCTGCTTGCCCGAGTTGACCAGCCGGACGTTCGCTTCGACGCGCACCTCGCCTTCGGTCTCGGGGGCGGTGAACGTCGCACTGTACGTCTCGTCACGGGTCCCCACCTCGGTCGTGGTGTGGCAAGCTGGGCCGACCGTGCGAGTGGCCCCGTTGGGACCGTAAAACTCCACTTCGAGCTTGTAGCCCGGCGGAGCAAGACCACATTTGTCTGGATCCCACGGGTTGATGTACGCCGCTCCGTTGGAGACCTTCGCTTCTACCTCAAAGGTCTGGCCGGGATCGACCGAATCAGGGGCGTCCACCCGTCGCAGGATGATGTTGCCCCCCTTCGTGCTGGTCACTGGTCTCCCTCCCACGCGAGGTACACAGCGATCAGGAACAGCACGACGTTGGCCGCTTGCAGGGCCAGCATCATCTCGTCTTGCGTCCAGCCGCTCACCTCGATCGTCGAAGCGAGCGGGCCGCTGTCGCCCTGTGGATCGGTCGATACGTCTGTTGCTCCGGTCGTCTCGAAGGTAACCGAATCTTCGAAGTTGCCGGATCGCGATGCGTTCGGCTCCCAGACCGGTTCATAGTCACTCTGAAAAGTACTCATGGAGAACCCCCTACGCTCGACCCATGTCCTGCTTGACTGTCGACGTGAGACCGGCCACCTCTGCGGAGCCGACCATCGCCGGGATGTTGAGCAGGGCGTTCGTCGGCTCTGTGCCGTCACCGTCGGGGTCGGTCCACCGGATCGTGTACGGGGCATCGACGTACACGTCGAGGGTCATGTCGGTGCCGACCCACCCTTGCAGGGGAGTCTGACCGAGGGACAGGAACTCGGGCTGTTCCTGCTGGGGCGTCCCGTGGACCAGTCCGAGGTTTTCGTTGTACACCCGCTGAGACCCGTCGCTCGACGACTGTGGGACGGACTTGCGGATTTCCAGCGTCGCCGCTCGGTCGGTGATGTAGTAGACGTGTAGGGTGTTGTTGGTGCCCGGATCGCTGACCGTGATCTCGTCGGCGTCGTAGTCGATCGCATCGGGCGAGCCGTAGTACTCGCTACCGATCCAGACCACGGCCGACTGCGTCACTGGTGCGTCGACGATCGACTGCGGCAGCGTGAACGTCTCCGAGTCGTCGGCAGTCCCGTTGGTAGTGTCGCCGTAGTAGGCCGGCACAGCTACCCGCATAGGGTTCTCGCGACCCTGCCGGAGCATGTGGGCTGTCGACGCCGTGAACCGTCCGATGCGGGACCGATGGCCCTGACTGTTGACGCTGGTGTCCATGTCCTCGGGGGTGATGTGCCCCGGCTGGCGCGACACTGCCCGAAGTCGCTGCTGTAGCTCCTCGTTCATGGGTGAATCACCGCCGCCCGTGCTGCTGGACGGCGTTGCTGTCGATGTACAGAGACGACTGATCCCAGTCGATCTGCGCCGACGAGTCGGCCATCAGGTAGTACGCGTCGATGTCTCGCACGTCGACCTTCGGAACGGGCTGGCCGCCGTTGCTGACCGATTCCGGGGCCTGTAGGGTGTGCTTGACTGCGTCGATATTGTCGACGTTGCGCTGCTCGGTGAGTGTGAGTGTGTGGTACTGGTCGATCGAGCGCAGCACCTCGCTGACACCGAGCTTGTCCTGATGGCCTGCTGGCTTCACCGCCCAGTAGAGGGTGGTGTTGATCGGGAGCGGATCGCCGTTGGTGTCGCGCAGGTCGGCGTAGACCGGCATCCCGATCTCCGACCCCTTGGCGACTTCGTTCAGGAACCGCAGGAACGTCCCCTGAGCAGGAGAGATTTCGAGGATGGGCGTTGCCTCGGGCGACGCAGGTGCGTTCTGGTGAGTCGTGACTTCGTCGGCACTCTGGCCTTCAGCTGCAAATACGTCCTGCCCCATGCTCAGTTACCTCCCGAGACCCGCGCTCGGAGTTCTTCGAGCACGTTGATGCCACCGCCAATGGCGACCTTCCGGCCAGCGCCGCCGTAGACGGCCCCACCGGCCGCGACGGTCGCGCCGTAGGCTTCGTTGGGGAGGTTGCGCCCCATCTTGTTCTCGACTGCCCACTGTACAAGTTCCGGTGCCATGTACCCGCCGCCGATGAGAGCCACGTCGATGACGTACTCTTCATCTGCGAGCGTATCGATTGCATTACCAAAGTCCATGCAATCGCCACGTTACGGCCCTCTACCCTTCAAGAACCAACGAATTGAGGGAGTTTGAAACAGCCCGAAGCAGTCTGAAGCTGTCTGCTGTCAGAATCCGGCCATATCCATCAGCCGGCGCACGGCTTCAGCGTTACACGGCTTGCTACCGGGCTGGTTCTGGCTCATCGTCTCTTGCACCTGATCGAACCGTTCGCTGTCCTCGCCGTAGAGTGTGATCTGTTTGCGTGTCATCCGTACTGTGGGGGGTGGAGGTCGTTGCCTTCGCTCCCGTAGTGCGTGCTGTTCATCGTGACGTTCTGAGTGTTGACACGGTGTTTTTTCCCGTCGTCGTCGCTGTATATCCACTCGCTGCCGATCGTGTTGCCTTCGTTGTCCTCGTGCTTCTGCACCGAGGTGGGCCGCTCTCGATCGGGCGGTAGTAACTCGTCTGGGACTCGGCTGGCCGGCGGACTGGTGCCCTTGTTGTGCAGGTCCTCGGGATACTCGATGTAGGGCTTCACTGCGTCGAGGTCACTCCCGTCGAGAGCGCCGAAGATCCGGGCCTGACACTGGGTTAGAATCGTCTTGTCGATCTCTGCCGGCCGCTGGGTGATCCAGATGGTAGAGGTGCCGGCACCGCGCCCCGTCGTCGCCAGTTCCTTCACCGGCTGCGGCAGCTTCTTGCGCTGTGGTGCGACGAAGTGCGCCTCGTCGATGGCAACGAGTTGGTCCCGGTCAAGCCGGCGCAGGGCCGTCGCGATCGTCGCCGACACGTCCCGCCAGCGATCGGTCCCCAGATGCTTCTTGTTACGTTCGAGGACGACCTTCGGGTTCGCTCGCAAGAACGTCATCCAGTCCTGGACAGACCACTGTTCCTCGACCCGGCCAACGATCCAGTGGTCGGCGATGCCGTGCTTGACGAGTCCACGGTACTCGGCACAGTAGTCGAGTATCACCATCGCCTCGTAGTCGTCGGCGTTACTCTCCATCCACGCCTGAGCGTGGTAGCTCTTGCCCCATCCCGACTGAGCGATAAACGCGAGGTTCACCGTTCTCCCTCGTCGCCCTCCTCGATCTGCTCGCCTTCGAGGCGGAGCGTGTCGCCGTCGGCCGTCACGATCCGCCGGCCCTCGCCGTCGGCGATGGTGTTGAGGTCGAGAGCCGACAAGTGAGCATAGTCGGGGTAGTCAGTGGTCTCCTGACTCTCACTCGGCCCCAGTGCATCGTAGGCCGCCTTCGCCACCATCAGAGCAGCAAGGACCCAGACAGCCGCCTCTGCCCACTGCTGGACCTTGTAGGCGGATGGCTTGTTGACGTTCATGCGACCACCTCGGTCAGCGACTCGATGGCGTCGGCGGTCTCGTCGGTCGGCTGTGTCAGCAAGTCGTCCATCGCCTGCTCGGTCGTCAGGTCCACCACCACCGACTCGAAGCGGTCGATCGAGACGCCCCAGTGGTTCTCAGTGTGGTGGTTCGCGAGGTCGCGGTCACTGTATCCGTCGAGACCGTCGTGCTGGTTGCGGATCAGGTCGGCCCACTGTCCGATCTGCCCCTGCCACTCGCTGTTGTCCATCTGTGCGTAGCACTTCAGGCTCTCGGGGGTGTCTTCCTCGATCTCTTCGGGGAGTCGGTTGCGTAGCCACGCCTCAATCATCGACGGGCCGCCGGGGGCCTTCGCCGCGATCACGTCGCAGAGCGTATCGACCCGGTCCTCCACGTCGGCCGGCGTCGTCTCCGGTTCGATCCCCGCGGCGTCGGCCACCTGTAGGTAGCTCTGCCGGGGTCGCTGCTCCATCTCTGCCAGCACGCGAGCAGTAGCGCGGATGTACTCGGAGTCGTGCGGGTTCTCTACTTCCTGCTTCATCTGCCGGATCGCGTTGAGTTTGTCCATCATAGGCTGAAATCCATGTTATCGGCAAAGTCGGTGATTGCGTCCTGTGCGATGTCCGTCTCAGTGAGAACGATGACGAGCGCCAGCCCGGCGGTGCCGAGCGCCACCTGCTTGCCGGGCGAGAGGTCCGTTCCCATCCCCGATTCAGCGAGCCACTGGTCGACGGCGTCGTCAAGCTCGACCGGCGGGGAGCGGGCAAGATCCTCGATAGTTTCGGCGTCCTTGTCGGTCTCGCCGCCGCCAGACTCCGCGATCTCTCCCAGCAGGAGCGCCAGCATGGTGACGTACTGGTCGCCCCACGTCTCGCCGTCTGGTAGCGCCGGCTGTGTGGCGTTCTCTGTCGCTTCTTCCTCGTCGCCGTCGTTGGTGCCTCCCTCGTCGCCGCTATCCTGCTCGTCGGGAGCGGCTGCCTTCTCGATAGCCTCCGTGTCGAGGTCGATCCCATCGAGGTCGGCCTGTTCGTCGGCCTCAATCTCGGGCAGGTCTTCCTCGGTCTCCTCCGATGGCTCCGGGTCGGTGTCCTGCTCCTCGGCCGGTTGCTCGGTCGCTTCGTCGCTCATCACCACAACTCCTCAGGCGTCTCGCCCTCGTCGACCGGGTCCGATACCTCGCTCTCAACCTCGATCGGTTCGTCCTCGTTGTCGCTGTCGCCGCTGGTCGCGACGACCAGGGCCACCAGCAGGGCGATGGTTCCACCGAGGATGGCAAGCCCCGAGCGGCCGCTGCCACCGCTCGAAGCACCGCTTTGAGCGCGGTCGTTCTGGTCATCCGTCCCGCTGCCGTCGGTGCTTTCACCGCTGCTCTCAGCACCCTGCTGCTGTAGCTGTTGCTCGTACTCGTCGGATTGGTCCATGTCGTCGCCCTCCTCGGGGTGCTCGTTTCCCGCTGCTGTACCGCTTTCAGCGCCCTCTACTGCTGGTTCGCCCTGCTCGTCGTCCTCGTCCTCCTCGGTAGCAGCGGCACCACCGGTGCCGGGCGGGTCATCGTCCCCTTCGTCGCCCTCGTCGGCGGTGCTCGTCTGCTCCATCAGCGCCGCTCGGAGTGCTTCGGTGTCATCGTGGGCGTCGTCTGCCTTCGCGTTGATGTGGCGTCGGACGCTCTTTTTGCTCTTTTCGCCGTCTTCGTTGTAGTCGCACCCCTCTGCGGGGCATTCTGGTCCTGTCATGAATCACTGAGTGTCCCCTGCTCGGGGTCTCGAAACTGCTGCTGGTCGGTGCTCTCGGTGGTGCTCTCCGCGCTCATCGAGGGGTCGTCTCGTTCGTCGGCAAGGAGACCGCCCTGATTGACCGGTGCTTGAGCGGTGCTTTCACGCCCCTGTGCGGTGCGGGTGTCCGCTTCGACTGCCAGTTCCGTCTGCTGATTAGGGCGCTCTCGCTCCCCGGTCAGGTCGAACTGCGCGCTTTCCTCCACCGCAATCACCTGCTCGTTCCCCGCTTCTGTACCGCTGTCAGCGCCCTCTACCGCTTGTTCGTGCTCGTCGCTCCCGTAGTGAGCGAGCGTCCGCACTTCGGGGATGCTACCGGGCATCCCAGCGAGTGCATCGAGCAGTGTGTGGAGCCGGTCGGGGTGGAGTTGGTCCTGCTCGTTGGCCTCTCGAATCCGGTTGATCGCCCGCCATGCCTGCCGGGCGTTGATGACGTGGTCTCGTACCGCTGCCAGCGCGCTTTCAAGGTCGCTGGTCGCGGTCTTGTAGCCGCCCCACGAGCGCCGAAGCGCGCCGGCCGTCTCCGGTGAAACGGCGATCTCCTCGCCCTCGTACTCGATTGTGACCTGCTCGGTCTCGTCGGCAGTGCGGGGGTCCGAGAGTAGCTGGTCGATCTCCTCCTGTTCGTAATCGCACGTCGCTTGCAGGAACTCACAGGCTTCAGCGTCGCCGTTCTCGCAGTGTCCTCGGGCGTGGTCGCACTGGTTCGACTGGGCGGCTCGGGCTGCTCGACCGACCTTCTCGTCGATCGTCTCCTCCTCGGTTCGCTTGCCGCTCTCGCGGCTGGCGTCGGCCATCACCTCGCGGTGCTCGTCGACGGTGAGAGTGCCGTCGTAGTAGCTCACCCAGTCCTCGACTCCCTCGGACTGGGCGATCCCTTTCACGGCCTTCGCGTGAGGGATGTTCGCCCGCTTTCGAGAGAAGTCGATCTGGTCGCGCTCGTTGTCCGAGAGGGGCACCTGCCCGGCACCTTCGGCACTCTCGCCCCGACTGTCGGCCGCTTCCAGTCGCTCGGCGTCGAGCACGTGGTCGGGCGTGTCGGCGTCGGAGTAGGCGACCGTCAGAAGTCGCCGGTCGTCGTCGCTATACAGATACTCTCTGTGTCGGTCTCGCGCGGCGTCTGCGGCGTCCTTACTCCCGTACTCGATTCGTGTGGTCACAGAATGGGATCACCACCATACCCCTAACCGGGGCGTAGAGCGTGTTGGGTGGCTGGACCACTGCGGTGACGAGTATATAGTCGGATACAGACTTTTTACTAATCAGATTCTAGAAGGGTCCATGTCGCAGCGGCAAGTGAGATACAACGTTGGTCGGGCGCTGTCGGACAGTCCGGTGGTGCCCCTTGGTGATGCAAAAGCGCAGGAACAGGGCGGCTCGTCCATCTACGTGCCGTATCCGCAACCTCACGCCCGGAATCAGGGCATCGAGCAGAGTAGTGAAGTGGAGCTGGCACTGCTTGCGGGGACTGGGATTATCATGGTCGCACCGTCTGGCTTCGACTGGGACCGGCTAAAAAATCCGTCAGAGGAGCCGTTTACTGCCGGTCAGTAGCTGTCAATACAGTCGGTGAAGCGTCTTTCGGGTTCGACATTTCTTCAGAGTAGACTGATGAATACAGCGGAAGAACGCACTCATAACTATATCTGTCAAAAGAATTTGATCAGTCGTCAGACGCCGGTGTCACTGTATGCGTACAGTGTGGGTGATTTGGAATCATCGGTTCCTTATGATATTCCCCATCTTGGTATGCACGTTGCAGCCGCTCTCTGAGTGTGTTTATATTAGCCGTTCCACCAGCTAACCGAATCGTACAATTCGAATCCGGCTTCTGGTGATCGGAACGCGGGATGAAACACTCTTCGTCACCCTGTTCGTCCAGTTTCTGGAGAACCGCCTGATTGTAGAATCGACTGATTTGCGTGCGTGCGAGGCGTTCTTCCCAACCGTCCGCGAAGGTCTGATTATCAGGCCTGTGTGGCGATTCGGCACGTGGAAGTCTTGTAGAGATGTCGGTGATTGTCTCGTTGAGGTCTCGCTCATGCTTAAAGAACTCTCGGAGTATCTGACGGAACACAGATGTCCGATCACCTCCTTCAAGCGCTTTTCCGGTGATTGGTTCGCTGTTGACCAGTTCTAGAATTGTCTCTCGGACTTCGTCGTTTTCTTCGATTGCCTCTGGTATCTCGTAGAAATGTTGTGCATATGCTGTCATGATTTGGTACAGAAAGTGATTGAGGTTGCAGTGTGTAAAAGGTTCGCAACCCGGGGTGAAAGTGAAATAAATAGAGATGTGGGTCCTTACAGAACTATGGAATCAAGTGATCTTCTACTTCAAATCACTTCTTTACCGTCGGACACCTCCGTTCGAGGCGTCAGCGGATGGATGGCAACCGTCCCGTACTCGACGGCCACCAATCCCGTCTCTGTGAGTGGTTCGAGCACTTCGTTCCGAACGAGTTCTTTCGGAGTGTTCGGGTGTGATTCCCGGCAGATGATGTCTTCAGCTACGTCGACTGAGATAGTCCGGCGCTCGTCGCCAGCGAGGGCAACGTAAGCGTCCGCGAGTTCGGGGTCTCGCGGCAGCACGTAGCGGGACCGCTCCGACGACGGAAGGAACTCGTCGAGAGCGTCGCGCACTACGTCGCTCTTGTGCTCGCCGTGCTCTTCGAGGAATGCGGCGAAGCGCCGGCCCAGTTCACCGCCGAGACGCGCCTCTGCACGTTCCTCGGTTCGGTGGCGGTCATTGCTCTCGGAGTCGCCGGGAAGCCGACTGCCGCGCGGCTGACTGCTCATGCAAACCTCCTGTCCGCAGATCGGGGTTCACCTGCGGACACAGATGAAACGGAGGTTCGGACCCCCCGCATCCGGGGGGTACCGAATACTGGGTGTGTTTCGGTTCGAGTGTATGGTGGCGGACACCCCCCCGTACACCGCTGAGAGTGTGGGGAGGGGGTCAGGCTGGTCATCGCTCACCACCGACTTTCTCACGTGCCCAGCGTAGTTGATTCCCGACCGTTCCGGGCGAGCGGTTGGTCTCTCGGGCATACTCCCGAACGCCGACGGTGCCCCACTCACAGGTGAGAAAGGCGTCGAGTTCGCCGGGCGTCAGTTCGTCGAGCACGTGGCTTCGGTCGCCACGGTCGAAGGAAAGCCACGAGGGAGGCGACCGGTACCGTCGTCCAGTCTCGATATGCGTAACCTCGATCTGGCCGCGAATCCAGCGCCACCACAGGCTTGCGAGGTGCGCACACCAGTCGCGGTGGTGGAAGCCCTTGCAGGGACACTCGGCGCGCAGTGAGCCGCCAGAGAGCGCCCAGACGACTTTGTGGTAGCCGTCGGTGTCCGACAGTGAAACCATCCGCTCTGCCTCGTTGATCGGGCCGCCGGTGTCGATCGTCTCCTGTGCTCGCTTCCAACTGCCGGACATGGCGAAGTCGTCGGGCAGTTCGAAGCGCGGAAGCCCACCGATTCGCTGCGGCGACGGGCCGGTGGGTACGTCCTCGACGATGCTCACCGACCTCCACCTCCATGGCAGTTAGGACACCACTCGGTCGGAATCGGTGACTCCCCGCGAGTCCCGCGCTTCATCCGGGTACCGCACTCGGGACAGAACCTCACGGGCGACACCTCCCGTCCTCAAGCGCCGGGCACTGCTGTTCTTCTTCGGTGATCTCGGTGCCGCAGAACTCGCAGATGAGGAGTGGTAGATCGTCCACCCCCTCGGCCTGACTCACGCCGACCACTCCGTTGAGTGGCGGCAACGCTGGCCGATTTCTTTAAGTAGGTATGGGATCGCCCGGATTTGAACCGGGGTCACGGGCACCCAAGGCCCGAAGTATACCAGGCTAACCCACGATCCCGTACACACACATGGAGCCGTCTGTGAGTAAAGGGTTTCGTTGCGGGGCCGGACCGACAGAGAGTGTCATACAGGCGGGGTAGTATCAGGGTGTCAGGCCCCAGATGGCGGCGATGCCGAGCGTCGTGACGACGGCGAAGATCGCCTGCAGGGGCGCGCCGACTTTGACGTAGTCGGTGAAGCGGTAGCCACCGGGACCGTAGACGAAGAGGTTGGTCTGGTAGCCCACGGGGGTCATGAAGGCCGTCGAGGCGGCGAAGGTGACCGCCAGCACGAAGGCGAAGGCGTTGGCCCCGAGTTGGACGGCGGCTTCGGCGGCGACGGGGATCATGAGGACGACGCTGGCGTTGTTCGAGATGATGTTCGTCAGGAGGGCAGTGACGACGTACATCATGCCCAGCACGACGATGGCGGGGAGCGACGGCGCGGCCAGGACGAGCAGGTCGGCGATCAGTTCCGCGCCG
>Ga0207771_100700_pt1 | contig 17924 bp, 13 predicted proteins | sample A23M2SouthBayCA_2_FD_187731 | JGI IMG/M metagenome (GOLD analysis project Ga0207771, IMG submission 187731) | Aerobic enrichment media microbial communities from Eden Landing Ponds, California, USA - A23 M2 (2) (SPAdes) | ecosystem: Environmental > Aquatic > Marine > Unclassified | place...
CGTCGAACACGCCGAGACGGTCGACCACGAGCTCGCGGACGCGAGCGCCGCCGAGCATCCCGCCAGCGGACACGACCACGACGCCGAGAGCGCAGGTTCAGCGTCCGGGCGCCCCGATGCCGTCGGCGGCGGGGACCGATCGGCAAGCGCCGGACGGGAGGAGACCGCCGCAGTCCTGGCCGAAGCCCGCGAGATCACCCAGCGAATGCTGGGCGAGGACGAACCGGGAGACAGTGGAGACCGCGACGACGAATCTATCGAAACCGACACCGACGAGTAGCCTGACCCGCCATTGCCGCCCATGGAGACGACCGGACGGCTCGCACCGACGGATCCCGAGGACGCGAGCGCCGCCTACGAGGAGTTGGCGACGCCGGCCTCCGTCGTCACGAAGGAGGTCGCGCGAGCGCTCGACGTCGACGACTTTCAGGAACGGGTGTCGCCGGAGGTGATCGTCACCGCCCGAGACGCGATCTTCGCCTCGACGCTCGCGGTGACTGTCGGCGCCCGCGAGGAGTTCGAGGACTGGCGCGAGGGGTTCGAGGGCGACGTGATCGAGGCCGGCAACGAACACGTCGACAACGTGGCCTGGCACGCCTTCGACGGCGACGCCGTCGCTGTGACGTTTCAGGCCGAACGAGAGGCGGCGGTCGCGACGCTCCGGCGGCAGGCGTTCAATCGGCTGTATCGCGACCTGTTCTACCCCGAGGAGTGACCGACAGGACGATCGTCGGCCCGCATTCGGGTCGCCAGCCAGGCCCAGCCGTCGGCGACCTGGCCGGTCAGCCCGCCGCCGATCCTCACTCACTCGCCGAGCCTCACTCTGCCGCCGGGACCACGATCGAGACGACCGCGCCGTGTGGCTCGTTCTGGTCGAACTCGAGCGAACCGTCGGACATCACGACCGTCCAGTACACGAGCCAGAGGCCGAGCCCGGTGCCGTGTTCGAGATCGGTCTCGCCGGAGCGAAAGAGGACGTCCGTCTCGTCGGCGTGGATCCCCACGCCGTCGTCGGCGACCTCGATGGCCACGCCGTTGGCGACCTCGCGACAGGAAACGGTGATCGCGACGTCGGCGTCGTTGTGGACGACGGCATTTTCGAGCAGTTCGTCGATGGCGCGCGGGAGCGCGACGTTGGCGATCACCGGCGGCGGGTCGGCACACTCGACGGAGACGCTTGCCTCGGGGCACGCCGCGGCGAACTCGTCGACGCGTTCGCCGAGGAGCACCGGCAGATCGAACTCGTCGGTATCGTCCTGTTCCCAGATATCGGAGATCTGTCGCGCCTCCTCGCTCGTTTCCAGGAGGTGTTCGAGGTGCGTCCGCGCGATGGCGACGTCCGCCGCACTGGCGCCCTCGCCCTCGGAGCCGTCCTCCAGGTAGCCAAGCGCGATCGAGAGCTCGTTTCGGAGGTTGTGTCTCAGTACGCGCTGGTTCACGGTGAGCAGCTTCGTGAGCGCCTCGTTGCGCTCGAAGGAGTCGCGGAACTCCTCCGCGTAGACGTTCGCCCGACCACCGACTGCGGCGCCGAGCACCGCGGCGAACACGATCACGAACTGGCCGTCCTCGACGTGCCCCTGCTCGACGTACCAGTTCAGGACGATCGCGGCCGCCAGCAGCACGAAGGCTGCGACGAAGACGACTGTGCTGCGGAGGGCGTCGACTGCACCGGCTCGCGAGAGCGATCGTTCCGGCAGCTCGTAGCCCGTGTACCAGACGGTCGCGGAGAGCGCGAGGAGGATCAGCCCCTCGAGGAGGGTGCCGACGCCTTCACCCTCCGTGAGGAGGTGGCCGAACGCGAGTGCGAACCCGCCGGCAGCCAGCGCGTAGAACCCCCAGGTGGGTGGGATCGCCGGCACGTCCGTCGGCCAGCGATCCGCGTTCATACTGTCCGTCGCCACGCCAGCACCTTCAACACACCACCTGAAAACCACGGAACGCTATCGGTTCCCCGGGTGGTCGGTGTCGATCGTGCCGCTCCCAGCGCCGATGGTCCGCAGACCCATCGAATGCTGAGGGGTAGCCGGTGGCCGGTACAGGAAACATTGTCCGGTAGCTGCCGTGTCACTCCGCCACAGGCGACGCCCGCTCCGGCCCGCCCGCCGGTGCTGTCCCGAGACCGGATCGCGGAACCGACCCAGGTACCGGCAAGCATCTCCAGTTGTGGGGAGCCGCGTCACCGCTCGCCCGTACGAGCGGCCCTATATGTTCGGGCCCGCTCGCACGGAGTATGAGCGATACGTCTCGAAGCGGCTGCTGGCGCGGGGCCCGAAGCCGCGTGGAGGGTCCGCCATGAATTCGGTCGAGCAGTACAAGCAGAACAAACACCCCCTCGACGTGATCGAGGACGTCAAGGAGTACGCCGAGGAGGGCCTCTCCTTCGAGGAGATCGAGGAGCGCGGCGGCGGCGGCGAGTGGGAGCGTCTCAAGTGGGCCGGCATGTACAGCCACGGCGTCCAGGACGGCTACTTCATGATGCGGACGAAGGTGCCCGGCGGGAAGCTCACCCCCGAGCAGGCCGAGGTCATCGGCGAGGTCGCCGACGAGTACGCCACCGCGCCCGAGGAGTACGGCGGCGAGCACCAGAACGAGCTCTGGGGCGACGCCTACCTCGACATCACGACCCGACAGGACACCCAGTCACACTGGATCGAGGTCGAGGACGTCCCCGAGATCTGGGAGAAGTACGAGGAGGTCGGCCTCACGACGATCCAGGGCTGTGGCGACTCCGCCCGGAACGTCCTCGGATGCCCCGCCGCCGGCCTCGACGACCACGAGTGCTTTGACGCCCAGCCCGTGATCGACGCCGTCTCCGACTACTTCACGGAGAACCGCGAGTACGCGAACCTCCCGCGGAAGTACAAGATGACGATCACCGGCTGCCGCGAGGACTGCGCGCAGTCCCAGATCAACGACGTGGGGCTGACGCCGGCACGAAAGGTCATCGACGGCGAGGGAGCGGGCGAGGCGAGCGGCCAAGAGATCTACGGCTTTCACGCGAAAGTCGGCGGCGGCCTCTCCGACGGCCCGCGGATGGCCTCCCCACTCGACGTCTTCATTCGGCCGGAGGACGCCGTCGAGTTCTGCCGCGCTGTCGCCCAGACGTTCAAAGAGATCGGCGACCGCAACAACCGCGGCGTGTGCCGGATGCGCTACCTCGTCGAGCAGCTCGGCCCGGAGAACTTCGAGGAGGCGATCCGCGACCGCTGTGCGGTCGACCTCCGCTCGCGGGGCACCGACCTCACCGAGGGATACAAGGGCGACCACGTCGGCGTCCACGAGCAGAAGCAGGACGGCCTCAACTACGTCGGCTTCAACGTCATCACCGGCCGGATGGGCGGCGAGGAGTTCGCCGAAGCGGCCCGCGCCGCGAAACAGTACGGTACCGAGGACGCCTCGATTCGCCTCGCGACCGACCAGAACTTCCTCATCACGCACATTCCGGACGAAAACCTCGACGACCTCCTCGCCGAGGACTTCGCCCAGGAGTACAAGCCCGACCCCGGCCCGTTCGAGCGCGGCGCCGTCGGCTGTACCGGCTCGGAGTTCTGCAACTACGGCATCATCGAGACGAAGAAGCGCGTCAAGCGCTGGGCGCGCGAACTCGACGAGCGGATCGACACCCCCGACGACCTCGAGGTCGTCCGGATGCACATGTCGGGCTGCTCGGCCTCCTGCGCCCAGCCCCAGATCGCCGACATCGGCTTCCGAGGCGAGACGGTGAAGATGACGGGCGACGCCGACTCGGACGCACCGCAGTCCCCCGAAGCCGAGAACGAGGAAAGCGACATGGTCGAGGGCATGGACTTCGGCCTCGGCGGCGCGCTCGGCAGCGACAACGAGTTCCTCGACTGGGTGGAAACCGCCGTGCCCGCAGACGCGGTCATTCCGGCGCTGGAACAGCTCTTCGAGGCGTTCGCCCGCGAGCACGAGGAGAACGAGCGCTTCTACGAGTGGTGCCGCCGCGTCGACAATCAGCGGCTCCGCGACGTGATGCAGGGCGCGGACGCGCCCGTCGCGAAGGGGGTGGCCGGGGATGACTGAGGATTCGGAGATACCGGCTGATGCGGCACCCGAGCTGGCGGAGACGGACGACGCCGAATCGGACGAGGCAGAACCCCGCCACCCGGCCGTTCCGTCGGTCGGCGGCAGCGACGACGCCCACTCCGTCCCGCGCGCCGAGGGCGTCCGCACGCACCGCCCCGCGAGCGAGCACGGGACGATCCCGGCAGATCAGATCGGTCCCGCGGACCCGGACGGACCGGTTCCCGCGGCGCCCGAGCACGACCACGAGCACGATCACGAATCGAGCGGCACCAAAGACGGTGGCGACGACTGCGGTTGCGGGAGTAGCTGTGGCTGCTCGGACGGCGAAGAGGCGAAGCCGGCTGTCGCTGCAGACGGAGGTGCCACCCCCTCCAACGTCACCCCCGACGGGCAGCTCGACCTCGGCGAGATGACCGAGCCCGCGGAGGGCGTGAGCCAGGACATCGAGTCGGAGAACCCGCCGGACGAGCGCGTCGGCCTTCCGGAGGGCGTCGACCTCGATACGCCCGGCTACGAGATCCGCGACCGGATGAACGACATCGAGACGCCCGACGAGAAGACGTGGTTCATGGAGCTCGACGAGGCCGTCATCGACGAGGACCGCTGTATCCAGTGTGGGACCTGCGTCGCCGCCTGTCCCTCCGACTCCATCGGGATCGGCGAGGACGACCTGCCCGAGCTCGTCAAGATGTGCACCGGCTGCTCGCTGTGCTGGGACTTCTGTCCCCGCGGCGGCCTGCGCTATGAACGCCAGTGGAAGCTCACCGGTGGCGACGACAACGTGAAGGGCGCCGGCGATCCGATCACGGAGTTCTCCGCAACGGTCGAGGAGGACTGGCGCGAGAACGCCCAGGACGGCGGCGTCGTCACGTCGGTCCTCATCCACCTGCTGGAGGAAGGCGAGATCGACGGCGCGATGGTCGCGACGGAGTCCGAGACCGAGCCCTGGAAGGCAGAGCCGTTCCTCGCGACGACGCCCGAGGAGCTGATCGCGAACGCGGGCAGCTTCTACAACCAGACGATGGCAGTCGGCGCTGTCGACGTCGAGCAGTGGGCGGACAAACTCCCGACGACCGACCCCGAGGAGCTGTCACTGGCACTCGTCGGCACGCCCTGCGAGATCGAGGGCGTCCGCGCGCTGCAGGACTTCGGGTGGGACTACGCCGCCCACGAGACCGGCGTCCGGGCGATCGACTACACGATCGCGCTGATGTGCACGAAGAACTTCAACTACGAGACCCTCCTCGGCGAGATGGTCGAGGAACAGCGCGACATTCCGATCGAGTCGATCGGGAAGCTCGACGTGCTCCACGGCGACCTGATGGTCTGGGACACCGACGGCGAGATGGTCCTCCAGGAGGAGATCGAGCACTTCCACGACGCGGCGCTGAAAGGCTGTGACGAGTGTGCCGACTTCACCGGGTTCACCGCGGACCTCACGGTCGGCTCCGTCGGCTCCAGCGACGAGTACTCCTCCGTCATCGTCCGCACCGAGCAGGGCATGAAGGCCTGGGACCTGACGAAGGACGACCTGGACTTCCACGACCTCGAAGACCGCTCCGCGATCGGCAAGCTCCAGGGCTGGGACAAGAAGAAGGCCTTCGAGTCCCTCGAACGCGAGTTCGACCCCGACGCCCCGCGCTTCATCGACTACACCGACCACGCCGAGAACTACGGGACCGAGTTGAACCCCCACGACGCCGGGCACTGAGTTCGCGGTGGGCGATTTCGGCGGCGAGCGTGCTGTGGCGATCTCGCAGTGACGAGGTGCACCACCGGGAGTCACGCGCTGGGGGTCCGGGAGCTGCCGGGATCCCCCACTGACAGGGGTCCAGTGCGGGGCTAACGATGCTTTCTTGCCGCGACGGCTCCGAGGGGTCGGAAAGCCATGAGCGGGACAATCGATGACGTGCTCGTCGTCGGGGGCGGCGACGTCGGGCTGTTGACGGCGCTGGGGATTCGCAAGCAGCTGCCCACCGTCGACGTCCGGGTCGTCGACGACTTCGGGACCGAGGTGCCACAGGTCGGCAAGAGCACCTACCTCGACATCCAGAACATCCTCCACGGACAGCTGGAGATCGAGGAGCCGGAGTTCATCGACGAGGTCAAGCCAATCTGGAAGGCGACGGTCTTCTTCCGGGACTGGTGTGACACCGACGCCTTCCACTACCCCTTCGACGTCTCGGACACGTTCAAGCAGCCCGACACCCGCAACTCCTCCGAACACTTCGTCTACTACTACGACAACCTCTACGACAGCGAGGACCACCAGACCCGCTGTGAGCAGATCGTCAGCCAGGGCAAGTCGCCGTGGTACCACGACCAGAACGGCGACCTGAGCAAGTACAACAAGTGCGCCTACCACCTCAACACCGCCCGGTTCAACGGCTACCTCCGGAAGCTCTGCCGGCAGCGCGGCGTCGAACTCGTCGACGACGAGATCACCGACGTCGAGACGACCGGCTCGCACGTCGACGCCGTCCACAGCGCGAGTGACTCCTACGACGCCGACCTGTTCGTCGACGCGACCGGGTTCAACCGCATCCTGCGCCGGGAGCAGGAGGCGGCCGAGTTCCGCGACTTCGAGTTCCCGCTCGACGCGGCCTTCAACGTCCGGATCGACCGCTCGCTCGACGACGTGATTCCGGCGACGGTCGTGGAGACCGGCGACTTCGGCTGGTTCTGGCACATCGACACGTACGACAACCGTGACCTCGGCTACGTGTTCGCCTCCGAGTACGTCGACGACGAGGCCGCCCTCGAGGAGTTCCGCGAGTACGTCGAGGCGGTCTCGACCGCCGACGCCGACCCGAACCCAGTCGGCGACCTCGAGGACGTCGATCGCTACGAGTTCACCTCCGGCTACTACGAGCGGGCGTGGGTCGACAACTGCCTCGCGATTGGAAACGCCGAGGGGTTCGTCGAGCCCCTGCAGTCGACGGCGCTCACGGCGAACGCGTCGCTGGCGATGCAGTTCGCGAATCTCCTCTCCGCGCACGGCCGGATCGCCGACGACGACGTCCGCCTCGCTTACAACCGCGCCGTCGAGCGGACCTGGGAGTCGATCTACGACTTCATCGCCGTCCACTACAAGTACTCCTACGCCGACACCGACCTCTGGCGGGAGATGGCGACCCGGGAGTACAGCCCCCGACTCGACCGGATCGCCGAGGAGTTCGACCGCTTCGGCTACGACTGGCAGGTCGAACGCGCCAACGAGGACGGCCTCCAGGAGCTGTCGATCTTCACCGTGCCGGACTTCTACGCGATGATGCGACCCCTGGGCGCGAGCTCGGTGTTCTACGACACCAACGACTTCCGGGTGAGCAACGAACTCGTGCGCGAACTCGAACAGTACTACCGCCGGATCCGGACCCAGGTCCACAGCCAGCACCTCACGGTCTCCGAGCTCTATCAGGACGTGCTGAACGGCTGACCGACGACTGACTCGCACGGTCCTCGATCGGACCGCCGACCGTTCTCCTTGCCCGGCCCCATCGCGACCCGAGAGCCACACGGCCCGATAATCGACTCCTTACAAAGGCCGCACGCTCGGAACAGGCCAGCCGATGACCAGCTCGATACCGGTCGACGAGTACCTGGCTGGCGGCGAGTCGTCGGTGACTGCCGGGACCGGGACCGTCTTCCAGGAGACTCGCTGGACGCCGGCGGCGATCTGCATCACCGACCGACGGATCCTGTTCGTCCCGCCAGCGGGCGGATTCGTCGACGTCGGCCGGGAGCACGTGTCCGCGATCCGGAGTCGCCCTCGAACGCGTCGATCCACTGCCGACGTGCTGGCGCTGAGTGGAGTGATCGGTGGCGGTGCGCTCGCCTGGCTCGCGGCGTTCGCGTTGCTCGTGGTCGCCGACGGGCTCGCAGTCCCGACGCTCGCGTCGGTGACGATCGCCGGCACGCTCGCGACGGCAGCCGTCGTCGCGACCGACGCCCGGCTGTCCGGGGCCGACGTCCGCGAGACGCTGACCCGGATCGACCGGTTCCTCGCACGCCGCGCGAGCATCCCGCCGCCATCGCGCGATCGCCGTCGCGAGGAACTGCTCGTGACCGTCGTTGACGAGCGGCCGGTGCTGCGGTGGGGCGCTGCCCTCCTCGGGACCGCCGGTGCAGCGGGACTGGTCGCTCTGGGTGCGTGGAGCGCACTGGGGCTCACGGCGGCGGTCGCGGCCGGGGCCTGGATCGCGTGGAGCGGCCGGAACCGGCATCGCGAACTCGTACACAGCGGGGACGCCGTTCGTCGCGAACGCTCCGTCGCCCTCCAGTTGCTCGACGGTCGGACCGTCCGGTTCCGGATCGACGCCGACGCGTCCATCGATCGAGAGCTGCGCCGGCTCACTGCGCGCGCAGACGGCGCTTCGCTCCCGAGGAGCGGCAACATCGCTGCCGAGGAACGTCGTACCGAGCGGAGCGCGTCGACGGGGACCTGAGCCGCGTTCGGATGGAGTCGGCTGCGATCGGCTTACGGCGCGAACGATCGGAACGCAACCGGGACGCGATATTGTACCCCCAATACCGACGATTTCTGGCAGTAGAGAGCCGTTTGGACGAGTTTGTCACAAACGCTTTTTCAATGGTGTGCCACGCCTCCGAGTGCGATGTTCGCGCACAAGATCGTACCGGCTGTGTTCGCAGTACTGCTCGTCACGGCGCTGGCCGTACCCGCCGCGGCGGCGGGTGGCGCTCAGCAGGCCGACGAAACGGTGACGGTGACAGTCGAGGGGACCGAGAACGCCACGGTGGTGACCGTCGAGCAATCGGGCTCGGCGGCCGCCGGGGCGACGGTGACGGTCACCGCCAGCGGCCCCGGTGCTGACGCCGAGGGCGCGGCCGCCGTCGAGGGGACCTACCAGGCCGACGCGAACGGGCAGGTGCGCCTGCCCGCGCCGGAGGCCGACGCGACGGTTCGCCTCGACGTCGAGACCGCCAGCACGCAGGCGAGCGGGACCGTGGTGCTCCAGGCCGACAGCCCGGAGTACCGCGCGACGGTCGAGCTGACCACGACCGCGACGACGGCGGGGTCGGCGACGACCGGTGACGCGAGCGCGAGCGCCGGAACCGATGGCGCGGCGAGCGCCGACGCCGGCGGTGCGGCAGAGGTCGAGAGCGTCGCCGAGGCCACTGGGCTCGTCGACCTGACGACCTCGCTCTCGTCCGGATTCGAGGCGGTCCTGTCGTTCGGTGGCCTCTTCGGTGAGGCCGCGGCGACAGCGGACGGTGACGGGTCGGCCGACGCCGAAAGCGACGCGAACGCCGACGTGACCGCCGACGCGACGGTCGGTGCAAACGCGAGCATCGACGGCGACGTCGAGACGACCGCGACCGGCGACGCGACCACGTCAGGTGACGCGAGCACGTCCGGTGACGCGTCGGTCGAGGGCGACGCCAGTCGCTCCGGCGACGCCGATAGCGACGCGGACGGGAGTGGCGGTGCGGACGGGTCGGCGAGCGGCGAGGGGAGCATCAGCGTCAGCCTCTAAAGCGCCGATCGCCGACGAGACGGTTGCTACTGCCGTTTTTTCCCGAGCGAGTCCGACGATTCCGTTCAGAAAGTATATGCCGGATCGCCGTTTCGTCCCGTGGCAAGTGCGGGTGACACCAGCATGTCCGTTAGCGGTCCACGCACGCCCGTCGTCGCGGGTCTCCTCCTCGCGGTAGCGATCGCGCTGGCGATCGGGCCCGCTGGCGCTGCGGGTGCTGGAACCGTCGACGGCGGCGGGGCGGCGTACCACGATCTCGCCGGCGATTCGACGTTCGAGGGAGTCCTCTCGGGGACGAACGACAGCGACGACAGCCTGCTCGACGGTTCGAACACCACCGGGACCACGAACGACACGATTCTGGAGAACGGGAGCACCAACGAGTCGCTCATCGACGATGGGTCCACCAACGACTCGCTGCTGGAGGACGGGAGCGGTGACGGCAACGAGACCGACGGCGGCGACGGGTCCGGCAGCGACACGAACGACTCGTCGGACGGCTCTACCGGAACCGGTGATGCCACTGACGGCGAAACCGGTGATACCACGGACGGCGAAACCGACGACGTCGACTCGGGTGCGACCCTCGGCGGCGACCTCACCCTCCAGTCCGGCAACGACACGCTGTTGAACGCGAGCCTGGAGGCGACCGCTACCGAAGACGGCGTGTCGCTGTCCGTCGACGCGAGCTCTGCCGCCGGCGTCGCTGTGTCGGCCAACGGGACGCTCGCGAACAGTGGAGACGACGGCCGGAGTGGCGATGGAGATGGGAACGAGAGCGATCGCGACGCGCCGACGGCCGACGGCGGCGAGGCGGCCGGGAGCAACGGCGGCAGTGACGGGGGCGACGGTGGCAGCGGACTCCCCGACGCCGACGACGCGGGCGCTGGACTCGCGATCGGATCGCTGCTGGTCGGCGGTGGACTGCTCGCCAGGCGGGCCGTCGATACGGCGTTGGTGACCGGCGGTGGCGGCGGTGCCGGTGGTGCGGGTGGGAGCGCCCTCTCGATGGCGATCGCGTGGCTGCGGACCTGGGGCTGGCGGTTCCTCGCACTCTTCGGCTACCACCGCCTCGACGGCTCCGATCCGCTGGAGCACGAGACCCGCGGGAGCATCTTCGAGGCGATCGACGCCGATCCCGGCGTGTTCCTCAGCGAGCTCGCCGAGGAGACGGACGTGCCGATGTCGACGCTGCGCTACCACCTCCGCGTGCTCGAGTACGAAGAGCTGATCCGCTCGGAGAAGGTCCGGGGGAAGCGCCGGTACCTCCCGGCCAACGCGGAGGTCGATCGGTTGGCGCCGGCGATGGAGGACCAGGCGACGGCGGCGGTGCTCGAGGCCGTCGCCAGGGAGCCCGACTCCGTCTCGGGGCTCGCCGACCGGCTCGATCGCGACCCCAGCACGGTCACCCACCACCTCCAGCGCCTCGACGACGAGGGGATCGTCGAGCGCGAGCGCGAGGGGCGAAGCGTCGTCACCCGGCTCGCCGACGAGATCGACCGCACCGACGTCGTCGCGGCCACCGCCGGCACCGCCGACTGACGTCGAGACCGCCGCGATCGCCCCGAATCACAATCGTTTTTCGCTACGATCGGATCCCTGAGAGTCCGAACGATGCCCGACGACCCCTTCACCGGCACTGCAGCCCACTACGCCCGGTCCCGGCCGGGGTACGGCGACGCGGCGCTCGAGCACGTCCTCGATCGATTCGACCTCGACGAGGAGAGCCGCGTCCTCGACCTCGGCTGTGGCGCCGGGCAACTCGCCGTGCCGATCGCCCGCCACGCTGGCTCGGTCGTCGCGATGGACCCAAACGAGGCGATGTGCGCGGCGACGGAGCAGCGAGCCGCAGCGGCCGCGGCACGGGTCGAGGACGCCGGGGAGCGGGTGGAAGCACACGTCGAGACCGTGGTCGGCTCGGACGCAGACCTCCGGGCGGAGCACATCGAGGCCGTCGCACCGCTCGATCTGACCACGATGGGCCGATCGTTTCACTGGATGGAGCAGCGAGCGACGCTCGAGTGCCTCCGGGAGCACACGGTCCCCGGTGGCGGCGTCGCGATCGTCGACGACGAGGAATGGCTCACGGCGGGCAACGAGCCCTGGATGGCGGCAGTCCACGAGGTCGCGGATCGCTACCTGGCGGACCTCCCCGAGCGCTCCGATCCGGCGACGGTCGAGTACGACGATCCCTGGGACGAGCTCCTGGTCGAGCAGGGGTTCGCGGACGTCGAGACCGCCACGTTCGCGGTCGAGCGACCGTGGACCGTCGACGAAATCGTCGACTACGTGTTCTCGCTGTCGTTCGCGTCGCCGAACCGGTTCGGAGCGACACTTGACGCGTTCGAGCGGGACTGTCGCGAGCGCCTGGCGGCCCTCGGCGAAGCCCCATTCGAGCAGACTGCGGCCGTGAGCGTGCTGAGCGGCCGGGTCTGAGTGGGATGCCGGCGCGACCCACCAGGAGGGGCGGCCGAGCCGCCCGCCGGGCAGAGGGTACGCCGGTCCTACGTCGGATGTGGGTAGTACGCCGATCGTACGACGCGCTACGATCGAGTTTCCAGCTCCGGCAGCGAGATTACCGGGCAACTCCGAACCGCCTAACAATGCCGGCCTGTGGCCAACGTGGGGTATGGCACACGAATTCCACTGTGAGCAGGCCGGCTTCGACTGTGACTTCCAGATCGCCGACGAGAACGAGGACGAGCTCGTGGATTTCGTCCAGATCCACGGCCGGAGCGCCCACGACACGACGGTCGAGGAGAGCGACATCCGCGAGATGCTCAACACCTGAGGCGAGCAGCGGCCTATTCTTCGGGCGGCGGTAACACCACCAGCGGCACCGGCGAGTCCGTCAGGAGGTTGAGCGCGGTATCGCCGGTGAGGAGCCGGGAGAGGCGACCCGCCTCGCGTGGGGAGATCGCGATCAGGTCGGCGCCCATCTCGCTCGTCTTCGCGGCGATCGTGTCCGCGATGTCGGTGCCATAAGCGATCTCGGTCTCGATAGTCCGGTCGAGCGATGCAAGGTGCTCACGGGCGACCTCGAAGATCGCCTCGGCGCGCTCCTCGCGCTGGGCGACGCTGGCCTTGTCCGGCGCGCCGCCGGCCTTCTCGACGACGTGCAGGAGGACGATGCGCCCGCCCGGTTCGAGCTGTCCGAGCAGCTCGTCACTGGTCGTCGCGGCGTCGTCCTCGCTGGCGAGTGGCACGACGACGGTGTCGGCGGCGATCGAGAGCATGGTCGTCGATTGGGAGGGCGGGGAGTAAGGCGTTCGGGTCGGCGGGGTTTCAACTGCGGCGAGTGGCAGTGCGGACGCTCCCCGAGTATGGGGAGCAGGAGTACGCTTGGCGCCCAGTGACGGCGCCGTCGACGCCCTCCGAAAGTATCGGACGCCCTCGGACAGCCTCAGTCGTTGCCGAAGAGCCGCTCCCACAGCGAGCGCGAGCGGGCCCGTTCTGCGAGCAGGACCGAACACTCCACGGAGTCGACGACGTCGAGGTGGAGCGAGTCCGAGACCAGTCGCGAGAGTAATCCGCGCTCGGTCGCGCCCATGAGCAGGAGCGTGTTGTCGTCCGCCGCGTCGATGATGGCGGTTTCTGGATCGTCGGCGGAGACGATCGTTCGAGCGTCGGCGAGGTCCTGCTCCGCGGCCCAGTCCTCCAGGAAGGCCTCGGCCGTCGCCTCGGTCTCGTCGTCCCCGATGGCGTGGAGCAGCGTGACCTCGCTGTCGTACTCGGCCTGGAGCACGCGAGCGACGTCGGCGCTGAGGTCGGAGTCCGGCCCACCGGCGGTCGGCAGGAGCACCTTCGAGGGGTCCCAGCCCCGATCCCTGAGGATCAGGAAGTCACACGGGAGATCCTGGGTCAGTTCGTCGATGGCGGACTCAGCGCGGGCGGGGTGATCCGGGCTCCAGCCCATCACGACCAGGTCGGCCTCGTGCCGACGGGCGGCGTCGAAGACCTCCTCGAACGCGCGGTGAGAGAGGATGGTGTGCGTCTCGAGATCGACGTCGAACGTCTCGGCGTCCTCACGAGCGCGCTCGAGGAGTCGCTCGGACTCCGCGGAGAGGTTCTCGACGTGGTCGGCACCGGCCTGCAGCGTCGTCTGGTCGGGCACCTGCACGACGTGGGCGGCGTCGACCGTGCCGCCGCGGGAGCGCGCCATCGCGCTCGCGATCGAGATGAGGTCCGTCTCCGTTCGAGGGTTCGAGAGTGGGACGAACACCCGGAACTCGTCGTCGCCCTCGGGCTCGACGGAGCTGGCGGCGTCGACGGCCGCGTCGGGGAACGCGTCGGAGCGCTCCTGGACGTACTGGCCGAGCACGCCCTGTTTCGTGGCGTGGCTGCGGGCGTAGACGAGGTACCAGACGGCGGCGAAGAGGACGAAGCCGACGCTCAGCGCGATGATCACTGGCGCCATGAAGCCGATGAGGCTGATTGCAGTGATCGCGCCCATTATCGGTACGATCGGGTACAGCGGCACCTGAAAGGAGGGGTTGTACTCGGGCGGATCCGCAGTTCGCATCACGATCACCGCGACGTTGATCAGCGCGAAGATGATCAGGTGGAGGACGCTCCCCGCGGTCGCGAGCGGCTCCACGTCGCCGACGGCGATGAAGACGAGGATCAGGCCGCCGGTCAGCGCAATCGAGCGGTAGGGCGTGGCGAAGCGATCGTGGATCTCGTTCAGTTCGGTCGTGACGATCCGATCCCGGCCCATCGCGAAGTTGATCCTGGAGGAGGCGAGGATCGACGCGTTTGCGGAGGAGGCGGTCGCGAGCAGGGCGCCGAAGAGGACGACCCCGGCGCCGAGTGCCGCGAGGCCGAACGGCTCCATCATGACCTCTGCGGCGTCGACTGCGGCGGTCTCGTTGCCCGCGACGAGGTCCACGGGGACCGCCGCGAGCATCACGACCATCAGCAGGGCGTACATGATCGTCACGACCAGGACGCTGCCGACGATCGCCAGCGGAAGATTTCGCCCGGGGTTCTTGATCTCCTCGCCGACGGAGGCGATCTGGCCGAAGCCGAGGTAGGAGACGAAGACGATCGCGGTGACCGGCAGGAGTTCGCCGACCCACGCGTCCTCGATCGGCGTCAGCGTCGACGGCTCCGCGTTGACGATCCCGACCGCGGTGAACCCGGTGAGGATCGCCAGCAGGATGATGACGATGATGTTCTGGAGGCGACCGGTCTCCTTCGCGCCGACGTAGTTCACGCCGACGAAGAAGCTCCCGCCGACCAGGCCCCAGAGCTGCGCCGAGCTGAAGGAGATGACGCCCAGGTCGAGCGCCGGCAGGGCGAGGAATGCGCTGACGTACGCGCCGAAGCCGATCATGTAGAACGCGGAGGCGAAGGCCAGGCCGAGCCAGTTGCCCCAGCCCGCGATCGAACCGAACAGCGGCCCGAGCGCGTGGTTGACGTAGTAGTACATCCCGCCGGATTTCGGCATCGCCGTGCCGAGTTCGGCGACGGAAAACGCGGTGAGGAGGGCGACCGCGCCGCCGATGACGAACGCCGCGCCCACGAGGGAGCCAGCGTCCGCGACGGCGGGGCCCGGGAGGACGAAGATCCCGGCACCGATCATCGTCCCGATCCCGATGGTGAGGGCCGCGAGCGGCCCCAGGTCCTTGGCCAGTTCCTCGTCACTCATCCGGGATCACCATGTAGACGCGTCGGCGGTTCGGGAGCGAGGCTCGTCGGGGCGGTGCTCGGTGAGACGATCGCAGTCGAGTCCCGGGCCAGTGGCCCGACTCGCTGCCGCGCCGCACGGCTCGGGGCTCGGTCGTGCACATGCGGACTCCGTCGCGCATCCCACATAGACCTTCGGAGTCCGGCAGTTGCGTCGTGGGGGTGGCAGAGGTGGGGTGCAGTGCGCCGATGTGAGCGCTTCAGCAACCGCCTACGGAAGCCCCCTCCCGCTCGACGCAGCTACCTCGCTGCGCTCCTCGGCTCGCTACGCTCGCCTGCGGTGCTTGCGTCGTTACCTGCGACGACCGGTCGGCCCCTTCCGGAGTCCCACCCGGCTACTAAGTATACTGAGCGAGACCCCTGCGGAGGTGCGGTGGCGCGCGTTTCGCGGCTGTGAGCCGAGCGAAGCGAGGCGAACCTCGTCGGAGCTTGCTCCGACGGTGGCGTCAGCAGCCGCGTAGCGTGCGAGGGACGACCGAGCGGAGCGAGGGAGGAGGTTGGGGAGGATTGAGGATGCGGTCGGGTGGGACTACGAAAGGGGCCGGGCTCTCGGCTGTCCCCGGGCGACGTTAGCACCGGAGCGAGGGAGCGAAGCGACTGAGCGAGGAGCGCAACGAGCCCTGGGATATCGAGCGCTCGGGGGCTTTCGGAGGTCACAGTAGCTAGAAAAGCGATTCCCCAGACTACCCGAACCGCTCCAAACGCACGCTCATTCGAATTCGAACGCGACGAAAAGGCTTTCCCCGGGTGGCTGCCTACCCGAGCACAACAATGGTACTCGACGATCTGGGGAGTTCCCTGCGGTCTACCCTCGACAATCTCCGGGGGAAGGGCCGGATCTCCGAGGAGGACGTCGACGAGGTCGTCCGGGAGATCCAGCGCTCGCTGCTCCAGGGCGACGTCGACGTCGCGCTCGTCCAGGAGCTCTCCGACTCGATCAAGGAGCGCTCGCTGGAGGAAGAGCCGCCCGCGGGCACCTCCGCCCGCGAGCACGTGCTGCGCATCGTCTACGAGGAGCTGGTCGGGCTCGTCGGCGAGTCCACCGACCTCCCGCTGGAGGATCAGACGATCCTGCTGGCTGGCCTGCAGGGGTCGGGGAAGACCACGTCATCCGCGAAGATGGCGTGGTGGTTCCAGACGAAGGGGCTCCAGCCCGCGGTGATTCAGACCGACACCTTCCGGCCCGGCGCCTACGACCAGGGGAAGGAGATGGCCGAGCGCGCGGAGGTCGACTTCTACGGCGACCCGGATGGCGACGATCCCGTCCAGATCGCGAAGGACGGGCTCGGGGCGACGGCGGACGCGGACGTCCACATCGTCGACACCGCGGGTCGGCACGCGCTGGAGGACGACCTGATCGCCGAGATCGAGGAGATCGAGGCGGCGGTCGATCCAGACCGCTCCCTGCTCGTGCTCGACGCGGCGATCGGGCAGGGCGCGAAGGATCAGGCGGCGCAGTTCGACGAGTCGATCGGCATCGACGGCGTCGTGATCACGAAGCTCGACGGGACCGCGAAAGGTGGCGGTGCCCTCGCGGCCGTCGATCAGACCGACTCCTCGATCGCGTTCCTCGGGACCGGCGAGGGCGTGAAGGACGTCGAGCGCTTCGAGCCCGACGGCTTCATCTCCCGGCTGCTCGGGATGGGCGATCTCAAGCAGCTCGCCGAGCGCGTCGAGCGCGCGATGGAGGAGACCGGGCTCGAGGAGGACGACGACTGGGACCCCGAGGACATGCTCGAGGGGCAGTTCACCTTGCGGGATATGCAAAAGCAGATGGAGGCGATGAACAAGATGGGGCCCCTCGATCAGGTGATGGACATGATCCCCGGGATGGGCGGCGGAATGATGGACCAGCTGCCCGACGACGCGATGGGCGTCACCGAGGAGCGCATGCGGGAGTTCGAAGTCATCATGGACTCGATGACCGACGGCGAGCTCGAGAACCCCCGGAGCGTCGGCCAGAGCCGCACCGAGCGCATCGCTCGCGGTTCCGGAACCTCGGAAGAACGCGTCCGGGAACTCCTCCAGCAACACAAGATGATGGAGCAGACGATCAAGCAGTTCCAGGGCATGGGCGACGCCGACATGCAGCGGATGATGAAGCAGATGGAGGGCGGCGGTGGGCCCGGCGGCGGGATGGGCGGCATGGGCGGTGGCGGCGGTCCCGGCGGCAACCCCTTCGGGGACTGAATTACGGTTGCGACGGCACTGGCCAGCGATCCGCCCGGCGTTCGGCACTCGCTGGCACTCACGACCCCCACGAGCGGCCGCGCTCGGGAGCGAAGCGACGTCGCGACGCCCGGAACGGTGAAGGGCCCTCACCCCACATTGGAGGCATATGCGGCGTCGAGACCTCCTCGTCGGCACGGGCGGGCTCGCCCTGTCGACGCTCGCGGGCTGTCTGGGGAACGAACAGGTCGCCCTCGGCGAGCGGCCGCCGGAGAACGCCGTCGTCGACGGCATCCGGACCGCCATCGGCGAGGCAAACACGATCGCTCTGCAGCTCGCGACCGCACGGGAGAACGCGGCCACGCCCGCAGACGTCAGCTTCGATCGGGCGGCGCTCGAATCGAGCCTCGCGACGAGCCGGCAGTCCCTCGACGACGCGGCCCAGCGCGAGGCCGCCGACGACTACGAGGCCGAGCTCGCTGCCGCCCGGAGCTACGTCGACGTCGTCGCCGGGCTGCTCACCGG
>Ga0207771_100701_pt1 | contig 17901 bp, 13 predicted proteins | sample A23M2SouthBayCA_2_FD_187731 | JGI IMG/M metagenome (GOLD analysis project Ga0207771, IMG submission 187731) | Aerobic enrichment media microbial communities from Eden Landing Ponds, California, USA - A23 M2 (2) (SPAdes) | ecosystem: Environmental > Aquatic > Marine > Unclassified | place...
TTGGATAAAGACCCGACACGGCATCGTTGACAAGCACGACCCGGTAATCTCGCTCGCTGGCTTCATAAACGGTAGTTCGCGGACAGTTGGGATAATTACATCCCGCGATCACCACGGTGGAAATATTCATTTGATTAAGCAATTTATTCAATCTAGTATGGTAAAACGCTCCCCATCGCGGTTTATATAGTACCCGTTCCCCATCGTTTAACTTTTGAGCTTTCATATTCAGCAATATGTCTGCATCCAGCTCTACAGAATCATCCGGTTTCAACTCGTTAATCAGTTCAGCACCATCCGAACCGGGACTAACGATAGGGTTGCCCTCTTCCACCGATTTTCGTCTACAGAGATCAACATTGGATCCATCCTTTTTATAGAGTCGAACGACATGAATTATTGGCCACTCCTTTGAACGATAAAATTGAACAAGTTGCTGTACTTTGGGGATTATATTACGTGTCCCTTCTATATACGCCGCTCCCTCCCGTCTGGCAAAGTCCTCCTGCATATCGATAGTTAGCAGCGCAGAACTTTGCCATTTTGGTTCCATGTATCGATTCATTCGAAAGTCATTAACCTCTTCCGGTTTTAGCAAAAGTTAATCTGCTCCTTTGAAAACCCATGTTAAATAAAAATCCCCATGAAGTGCAATGCGAGCTAACAATCTGATATTTGACTTAATATAAAAGAATAGTTAAAATGTAAACACCTGAGGAGGTAAGAAGAGTAACGAGGACTTACCTGCAAAACTGAAAGAAGCTGGCGACTTCCTATCTCAATCCCTCCAGGCGAATTTTCGAAAATCGCCAACATCTATAAATAGCAGATTACCTATCTGCAGCTATGGGCAAGGTAGCTGTAATCTGAGAGAGGTCCTTGACTTACGGATCCCGTAAATTCATTTGCATTCCAATCCAATAAAGCGAGGGATTTGCCATGGACATCCAAATTCAAATATTTATCCATCCCGACCAGTGTCAACCCTACTCAGAACGGATGGAAGAAGATTCCTCCTATCTGCGTATGGATCTCGAAGAAGCGCCGCGTCCCGGTGACTGCATCGACCTATCCCATTTGGGGAAGCACTTGATCAGTCAAAAGCACGGATATTTGTTTAAACCGGTCCTCGACGTAGCAGGCGGATCGATGCAGGAGATGACTATTAAGATAGATGAAGCCTTGTGGACGCCGGACAAACCATGGTTAATGGAGGCCATTGACCGTGGACATCAATGGAGATACCTGGGGAACAAAGAGGAAGTACTGGATATATGGACGATGGCCGGTACGGCCCCCTTGCGAAACAGTGAACGCATTTGAGTGAAATGACTCCTGACTTTTTTTGAGTAGCTCCGGGAGTTCCAGAGAAACTTCATTCCTAACACCCCATCCATTATCTGAAACTTTGCCATATGAGTGGTGGACTCCCCATCCCACTCCCTACCGGATCCTTCCTCATATATCAGTTACAAACTCTGCTGTAATTGCTGCTTCATATCATCAAATTGGCCTGCCCCACTCAGGTCCGCCAGTCGTTCTTTTACCATAAAACTCAATGTCCACGTATACAGATAAAACAGAAAAAGAGGCAGCAGCTTGAACAGTATAGACAATATGGGACTCTGAAACGGATATAAATATCCAATCCCAAACGGCACCGCCACCAAGACTAAAAAGACCCCGATCGCTATCCGCCATTGCGCCTGGTAAAGACGCCAGAGCATGTATGGCCCAAAAACCAACGCCAGGAGGGTTAATCCATGCATGATATAGGCATACGGCACCCAGACAATAGCGGCTCCGGCATACCACGTATGCTTTTCGTATTCAAGCCAGTACAGCAGTTTTTGCAGCGCGTATTGTTCCATAAGAGATATCCGCTTAAGACTTTACCTGCCCGCAAACATTAACTCAGTCCACCAGTTCAATTTTCAAGGTTTTACCGAAAGTTCTAGCATAATTTTCCAGGGTTGACAGACGAATATCCTCGGCATGATTTTCAATGCGCGAAATGGCCGTTTTCTGAGTTCCCATTTGCTTCGCCACCTCCTCCTGGGTCATTCCTGCCTCCTCCCGCGCCTGCTTTAGCAAGGCTCCGATTTTAAAATGCAGGTATCCCTCCTCATAATCTTTCGCAAAATCCGAATCCTCTTTTTTCCGCCGGCTTATATAGGCTTTCAGATCACTCATTAGTGCTCACCTTTTACTATGTAAATATTTGAATTTACGTTTTTTGTGCATGTTTTGATGGCAAAGAATCTAAAAATTCCTCGACCGGACATCGTCCGGAACTCGTGCGATAAAATTTAATCTCTCTCATTCAAGTTAACAATTATGTTAACATTAGCAAATAGATTTTATTACTATTGACTTGATGAAGTTTCCCCTAAATCCTTACAAAACTAATTTACTCATTCCCTACCTAGTAACTTGGAGACGGCCTCTGCCAAGGTGGTGTTTTCTAATTCTTTGACGGCGTTGACTTCTTGTATCTTCTGTGAGATAATGGTTGGATCTTTTAACTTTTCGTAGATTTCAAATGCCTTCGCAGTTACCTCGTGAGCAAGAGTATGATTCGGATTTCGAAGAACCAGTCGCCAATAACGATTTCCCCAATCACGAAGAAATTCAATCTGACCTGGAAACTTATTTAATTTTAAACGAACATATTTAAATTATACTCTTTCCTATTTAAATATCGGACCTTCATATTAAATATACACTCCTCATTAACTTTAATAGCCGGGAGTCCAATGTAAATGGCACGGGTTAATAATTTAAAAACCGATGTTGCTATTTAAATTAGCTACCTCCGTATGCTAAATTTTCAGGAGGCTATTTTAAATAGCTACTTGTATGGCGTTACGGTTTTTATTGGACTTAGCGGAAATTTTGGGGCAATTTTGGATGACGTAAAATTTACCCATTTGATTCTATTGCTGGATTAATGAACGCAATATTATTTATAATTTCTCTTCCAGAATTTCCCGCACTTTTTCGGGGGATGGTTTTACTGCAAGTATCTCCCCGTTTTGGCCGATCAGAAACATTCCGCCACCGGCATAGGGGATTCCGTATTTTCGCCAGATCTGGTGTTTGTCATTAAGTTCTACCAGGTTGATCCACGGATATTGGAGTCGATCAAGCGCTTTCTCGAGCTTTGAGGTATCCTCGAATTCGCGGGCCACGCCGACCACCGTGAACTCTTCCCCGGCATACTTTTCATAGATCGGGACCATTTTGTTGCTCTTTTCGATACACGGTCCGCACCAGGATCCCCAGAGATTCAGAAGTGCAATTTTTCCGTCGATCAAATTGGATAACTGTTTTTGCTCGCCCTCCAGGGTAGGCACTTTAAAATCTATGAACTGATTCCCGATTTTAATCCGCTTAGCTGCTTTCAGCTCCGTGTTCACAAGTGATGTATAGGGATGGTCCGGATACTTTTCAGCATGACGTTGATACGCCTTCTTCAACCCGGCGAGATCTAATTCAAACTGATCCCGCTGGTTGAGCGATTCATAAACCATGTAATACGACAGGATATTGGTGTGATTCCGAATATATTGATTCCTCATTATTTGGACGGACTGCCTGAGCGAATCCACTTTCTGCTTATGCCGCTTGCCCGTCGGGGACAGATGAGATCGATTCTCTTTCATTTGGGAGAACTTGTCCAATAAAGAATCGCGCTGTTGAGAACTTTCCGCATTTTGGCTTTTATCCAATAAAGCACGTGCCGAATCGGCATAGTATAAGTTCTGTTTCTCAAGCGAATCTTTTTGGCGATTTATTCGCTTCACCACCGGCATCAGTTTCTTGCGCAGCTTACGCTGAAATTCCTGCTTGGCTTTAACCAATTCTCCCCCTTCAATCTTATTCTTCGCCGGCGCTTTGGGATAGAGCTTAAATTCGATTTTACCCGGTTCCGAGAAAAACTCGATCGGTCGCCACGCCCCCTTATTCAACTCATATTTATAAATCAGCTTATATACCTGGTTGTGTCTGAACTTCGTATGATATTCAAACCTTCCATCATTCACCGGAATACGAGCCTCCGGCTCCGACCGAAAGTCGCTCGTCGCCTTAAACAGGTACAGCGTATCTACCTGCTTCCCTTTAATCTGCCCTTCGAGTTTTGTGACATCCTGAAGGGTAGTTTGTGCCGTGCTTGGTGAGATCAGTAATCCTAAAACTCCAAAAAATAGTAAGACTCTCTTCATATATATCCTCTCCTATGTGATTTTCGAATAGCTATATATTGGATCCGATCTTAATTAAAAAACATTTATTTTAATACCATAAGTTTCAGCACCTCTCTTCGATTCTCATTTTACTCATTCCGAATGCTATCGGCCGGATTCGTCAGGGCGGTTTGCACAGAGTGCCAGCTGACCGTTGCAAGTGCAATCAACACCCCTATTCCGCCGCCCATCAAGAAGTACGAGGGACCCATTTCAATTTTGTAGGCAAAGATCTGGAGCCACTGATGCATGACATACCAGGCAATAGGCACGGCTATCACAAATCCCGTCAGTACATATTTCAGAAAGTCCTTATTCAACAGCCATACAATCCGGGCCGTACGTGCCCCCAAAACTTTGCGAATCCCGATTTCTCTGGTTCTGCGCTGGGTTGTCAGCGATGCCAGCCCAAACAACCCGAAACAGGCCAGTACAATGGCAATTATGGATGACACCTCCATGATAAATCTCCACCGTTCTTGCATGGTGTATTGTTTGGCCAGTAAATCGTCCAGGTATGCGTATGTAAATGACTGTTCCGGAAGAATCTTATCCCACGTATCTCGAAGTGCCTTCACAACACGGGATCTGTGTTCTTTTCTTGTCTTGATTAATATTGTCCCCACCCTTGGGTCTGACTCAGATTCCAGATGTTCAAGAAATAGTGGCCCCAATTCATTATATAAAGGTTGGAAATGGAAATTCTCTACCACGCCGATAATTTTCTTGCCATCCAGCACGCCAAAATGACGATTCTCATCTGAGTTTAACGTTTTCCCAACCGGTTCTTCCAATCCCAATAGATCGACCATCTCCTTATTGACGATAATTCCCCGTTTAATATCCGATGGACGATTACGATCAAATGTCCGGCCGGTAATTAGATCAAGTCCCACCGTTTTCAGATAGTTTTCATCAACCCGCTCATTGTACACTACTCTCAAGCCGTCCAGGCTCGTTCGAGTCTGCCAACCAATTAAGCCCCCAAAATAAGGTCTCTGATACCTATAACTACTGGACAAAATTGAAGCATTTTGCACCTGTGGAATTCTATTGATCTGTTGCCGGTACAGTTGAGCCTGATCAAGGACATTATCGGTTTGAACATGGAAGTCTACGGCAACTACTTCTTCCGGCGAAAAACCCAGATCCTTATTGAACAGGTAATTAATCTGGTTGCGCATGACAAACGTTCCAATCAGGAATGCAAAAGTCAGGGCGAACTGCGCCACGATCAATCCTTTTACAAAGCGGGGTATTTGCCCGGCGGTGGAACGGGACCGAAACAGACCGATCGCTTTTCTAGAGGCAATCACATAGGCGGGGTACCATCCGGTAACTATCGTCAACAGTGGAATGACCGCAAGTATCAACAGCCAGGCTATCGGATCAGTTAGCAAGTGGGGATGAACCGGCTTCTGGATGATATCCTGAAACCAGGGAGCCGCCCATTCGGCCAGCACCAGTCCGATGATTAAAGCAATTGTACTGGTGATCATGATTTCACCGAGTACCTGGAAAGCCAACTGCCGGCGATCCGCTCCCGACGCTTTGCGGATGCCTATTTCGTGTTCCCGGCCGCTAATTCGACTGAGGGTCAGACTGATGAAGTTCATACCGGCGATCGACAGAATGATCAAGGCTATCAGCCCCAGTAGCAGGGTATAGCCTAGGTTCGTATGCTTTGCATAGCCATGATCGAAACGCTGGCTAAGGTGCACATTCTTCAGCGGCTGTAATCCCATGGTATTGGATTGATCCATCGAGGGATAATGCGTCTCAATAAATTCGGGGAAATTCTTTTCTGCCGCTTTCTCTGAGGCTTCCGGCTTCAACAGCACCCAGACGGTGACCGGCCAGGTATCCCAGCTGTTAAAAGCTTCATACCTTTGCGTACTCATAGTTCGGCTGAGCGACTGGAAAGGCAGCAAAAAGTCAAAGGTAATGCTTGAATTCGCCGGGATCTCATCCACGACTCCGGTCACCCGATAGGTATACTCCTCCCCCTGCATTTCCAGCTCCATCGATTTTCCCACGGCACTTTGATCCCCGAAATATTTCCTGGCCATCGACTGCGACAGGATGATACTGTTGGGATCCGACAGCGCTTGATCCTTATCGCCGGATTGCAAGGGAAAACTGAAAACCTCCAAAAAATCGGAATCAGCATGTAACACCCTTTCACTTATAAACTTTCCCTCTCGCTTCATTTTGACCGAGGACTTATGAAAACGGACCGTATTTTTAATTTGCGGAAAGGTCGAATCCATCGCCGGCACCATTGGAATCGGATGCTTCGAAACGTATCCCCTCTCAGTATGATTGTACACCCGGAAAATACGATCCTTCTTTTCATGGAAATCATCATAAGTAAACTCGAAACGTACCGACAACATCAACAAAAGACAGCAAGCGATTCCAACAGCCAGTCCACCGATACTGATGGCTGAGTCCACCTTGTGTTTCGTAAGACGCCGTATCGCTATTTTGAAATAGTTTTTGAGCATAAAATTACTCCCCCCTTATGTGATTTACCGGATTAGCCGTTGCCACGCGAATGGATTGCCAGCTAATAGCTATTAAGGCTATAGCTACAAGGATCAACCCTGCCATCGCAAACACTCCGACTCCCATATCGATGCGATAGGCAAAATTCTGCAGCCAGTTTTGTATGAACAGGTAGCCCAGTGGAACGGCCAGAAAAAAGCCGATGAGCACAGGTTTCAGGAAATCCGTGGACAGCAATTTCAATATCGAACCGGTAGAAGCACCCAATACTTTGCGAATGCTGACTTCCTTCGACCGTTTGGACATGACCATCGTCGCCATGCCGAACAATCCCATGACTGCCAGAAAAATAGTAATGGCCGAGGCCAACTCGATCAACTGCATCCATCGCCGCTCTTTTTGATACTGCCGATCGATATGATCTTCAAGAAAGGTATATTTGAAAGGGATCCCCGGTGCCGCATTGGACCAGGCGTTTCGCAGTTCTTTGATAGCTTGTCGTTCTTTCCCTTTCTCAAACTTTGCATAAAGTTGTACCAGGCTCGTGCTCGGGTACATCAACAAAGGGAAAATCCTGGAATGCAGGGATTCATAATGGAAATTATTCACCACGCCTACGACGGTGGCATTATTCAAGGCAGCGAGATAAGAGATGGACGTCTTCTTCCCTATGGGATCCTCCCACCCGAATTCCTCAACCAATTTCCGGTTAACGAGTACTTCGGTATTTGAGTTATCATTGTTCAAGCGTGGATGCCTTCCTTTATGCAGTTCAATTTCAAGCGTCTTGATCAGATTGGGGGTAACTCCCATATGTTTACCTAGAACCTTCTCATCGCCCGACTTGATATCCGAATCGTTGTAGGATATGCTGCCGCCGCCGACCATTTCAAAAGTGCCCGAAATGTTTTTAATGACGGAATTTTGCGTCATCGTGCGCATCTTCTCGAGAATCTCATACCCCTCTCCGAACGGAACCTCCACCTGGATGACCTCTTCCTCGTTGAACCCAAGTGAACGCTCCTGAAGCATATTCATTTGTCGCTGCATTACCAGGCTTCCAATAATCAGCAAGGCCGCAAGTGCAAACTGGACGGTTGTCAATATACGTGAAAGAGTATATCGTCCCTCAATGGTCATAGTACTGCGGAATACCTCAGTAGGCTGAAACCTGGACAGATACAGGGCCGGATAGCTGCCCGCAATCAATCCAGCTAATACGACAACACCCGTTATAACGAGTAAATAGCCCGGATTTTGCAGCAGATTAAATGTAAGCGTCGATCCCATGACCTGGTTGAAAAAGGGCAAAAGCAGCTCTACCAGAAGCAATGCTACAAACAGTGAAAACACGGCTATAATGACCATCTCCCCCAAAAACTGGTAGACGATCTGCCTGCGGTGCGCACCCACTACTTTTCTCATTCCGATTTCGCGTGCCCGACGAGCGGAGTATCCTATAGATAATATGGTATAGTTGATACAGGCGATTGTCAGAACCAGAAGGCCCACCAGGATAGCGATGTATATAAAATTTGGATTCACCGAAGGCGACATCACATTATTTCCCAGCTTGATTGTACGATCTCCTATGTGAACATCCTGAATATTTTGGAGCTCAAAACCCACCTGACCCATGCTATTGGCATCGGGATTTTTTCGAACGAAGTAAGTTATTTTACTCCCTAGCGAATCCGGCTGCGTCTTTTTATTCAATTCTACAAAAATAGTCCCCGTCGTTGTGTTCCAGTTATTTTTCACTTCCGACGCCGGTGCGGCTTTTCGCCAAAGTGCTTTAGGGAGGATCACCTTGAATTGAAGACTGGAATGATCTACCGGATCTTCCACTATGCCGGCCACGGTGGCTCGATAGTAGGCTCCACTAATTCGTAATGCTATTGGTTTACCTACCACTTGTATGTTCCCGTAGTATTGACGGGCTGCTGATTTGGACAAATAGACCGTCTTGGGATTTGCAAGATCTTTTGCGGGATTCCCTTCTATGACGCTGAAATCGAAAACTTCAAAAAATGATGGTGTTGTTACTAAAAAACGCTCCTCGAATAATTGCTGATCGACCCTAACTACTCCCCGTTCTTTATCGACCGGTACGACATTTTTGACCTCTGGATATTCATTATCCAGATGATTAATTAAAGGTTGCGGAGTCTTAGCAAATACCCGTCCCTGTGGACTTATCATATTTACCCGATAAATACGATCCGCCTTTTCGTGAAACGTATCGTATCGAAGCTCCTCATACACATATAATCCTACCATAATACAACAGGCAACGCCCACCGCCAGCCCGACGATGTTAATGATCGAGTAAAGCTTCCCCTTCACCAGATTCCGCCACGCTATTTTGAGGTAGTTTTTGAGCATGAGGTTTATTCGTTTCGGATGCTTTCTGCGGGATTGGTCAAGGCGGCTTGTAAGGACTGCCAGCTGACGGTAATGAGGGCTACTAAAAACACAATGAAACCTGCCATTGCCAACAGGCTGAATCCGATTTCAATTTTGTAAGCGAACCGCTCCAACCATTGGTGCATAAGGTACCAGGCCGCCGGTGCTGCCAACAAGAAACCAACTAGTATCCACTTCAGGAAATCCTTATTTAACAGCCAGAGAATATTGGTTAGCGAGGCGCCCAAGACTTTTCGAATGCCGATCTCTTTTGTTCTTCGTTGCGCGGTATAAACAGCCAATCCATACAATCCCATACAGGCCAATAAAACAGCTATCAGGGTAAAGAAGCCTATAATTCTGGCAAAGGTTCGCTCGGTCCGGTACATCGCTCTGTATTTCTGATCGAGGTATTGGACGTTTAGATTTTTTACCGGAGCATGTTGAGCCATAATACTTTCAATACTGTCCATTACCGCCTGCGACTTCCCTTGTTGGGTTTTCAACAAAATCCATCCCTCGCCCCACCTTTCATCGGTCGCATAAGAAAGGAAAAGTGGAGGAATTTCATTTCGAAATGAAGAAATATGGTAATTTTCCACGACCCCAATTATTTTACCCTCTTCGTCTCTCCATTGCATGGGACCCAGGACCTCGCCGGGTTCTTTACCCATCAATTCCGCTAATTTTTCGTTGATGATATACCTTGGTACTCCCCGGTCCAGATCCGACGCGTTGAAATTTCGACCCGCGACTATATCCACATCCATCAGATCGAAATAATTGGTATCCACGCCAGAACTACGAATCGTAATTCGTTGATTTACGTTGACTTCCGGTTTTATGGGACTGGCATCGGGTGAAGCTCCCATTCCTCCGTATCCATTTCCCGGAAAGTTTTCCGCCAGGGCAGCCTGTTTTATCCCTTCCAAATTCACTATATCCTGATAGATAATAGTCCGCAGATTCCAGGCATTTTGTCCTGGAAATTTTACAGCTGCCACGCCTTCGGGATTGAATCCCAGATCCTTCGTCTGGGTGAACCGGAGCTGCTGGTAAATAACCAGGGTGCAGGTAATTAAGGCTATGGCAATACCGAATTGAGCAATAACCAACCCTTTCCGTGTCCACCCCTGTGATTGTCCCCTGGCTTGATCCCATCGCAGCACTGTGGAAGGCGAAAAACCTGACAAATAAAAAGCCGGATATAATCCTGTCAGCAATCCTATAGCGATAGCGGCAACCAACAAATAGAGTATGAAATCTACATTTCCGGCCCACGACAAACGGGTCCCAAACACCTTATTAAATCCGGGCATCGACAATTCCACCATCAACAAAGCCAAAATAAATGACAAAACACTTAACAACACCGTTTCTCCCAAAAATTGGGTTATCAATTGAAATCTCCCAGCCCCGGATGACTTTCGGATCCCCACTTCTTTCATTCGCTTCGCTGCATAGGCTGTCGTCAAATTGATATAGTTAATAAGTGCAATGACCAGAATAAACAAAGCGATGGAGCCGAAAATATAGATGTAGGTCGCATTGCCGGTAAAGCCTGCCGTATTATGGTAATCCGACAGATGCAAAGAGGTCAGAGGGACGGTGTAAACCTGTGTGATGTCTGTATCAATAGGGATATTACCCAGTATAGCTTCGGCTTTACCAGGCAAATCATCGATTTTTTGCTTTTGATCCAATTTGACAAATGTTTTTCCTCCTCTATATCGCAACCCACTAATATGACGTTTTGTTTCGGCTGAAACGATCATATTATACGAAAGTACAGTGTTTCCAGGGGGTTCCTCCACTATCCCGCTAACCCGCATTTTTATGAGTGTATCCCTATCCTTCCAGTAAAAAATTTCCCCCAACGGATCCTCATTCTCAAATAGCCGTTTTCCAACTTTCGGGGTTAATACAACTTCTCCCGCTTCATCCAGCACCTGGTCTTCTGTTCTGCGTATTAATTTGAAAGAAAATACATCAAAAAATCCTTCATTTGCCTTAATTACCTTAGAAATGCCTTGGTAATTTTGTTTGTCCCTGGTAACACGCATTGATATACCATCTTTCCAATCTACAATTGCCGTCCCCTCCACTTCCGGAACTTCCTTGGGTAATTGTTCGGCTAATTTATAGGGTGTCTGAAGGAATCTCCCATAATCTTTATCTACTTTCCCCAACAAAACAATTCTTTCCGCTCCCTCGTGGAAATCATCGTAACTGAGCTCTTCCCGAATGTACATGCTAATCAACACGCAACATGCCATGCCAAGTGCAAGCCCCAGTATGTTTATAACAGAGCTGCTCTTGTGACGAACTAAATTACGCCACGCTATTTTGAGGTAGTTTTTGAGCATGAATTTCTATCCCTCCATTCTGATTGAATCGGCCGGATTCATGAGTGCTGCTTTGATGGATTGCCAGCTGACGGTCAATATAGCGATGAACAGGGCGCCCAATCCCGCGATCAAGAATATATCCGCTCCTATATCCACCTTGTAGGCGAAGTTCTGAAGCCACCGGTGCATGGCATACCAGGCTATCGGAACGGCAATGACAAACCCGATGAGTACCAGTTTTAGGAAATCTTTATTCAGCAACCACAGGATTTGCTGTACACTGGCTCCGACTACCTTGCGGATGCCGATTTCCTTGGTTCTACGTTCAGCGGCGAAAGATGCCAGCCCATATAGGCCCAGGCAGGCTATCAGAATTGCGATGATGGTAAAGGAGGCCGTGATCTTGCCGAATCGTCGTTCGGTCTGGTACATCGCCTCGAAGCGGTCATCCAGGAAGTTGTAGTTCAACAGTTCTTTCGGAGCATATTCGGAAAAAGTCGTTTTGACTGCGTCCAGTCCCCCTGAAAAGTTGTCCGGTTTTAATTTAACCAGCATCTGTCCCATTCTTCGGGGTCCTTCGGGACGATATTGCATAACCACCGGATCTATCTCGCTGCGCAGGGATTGGATATGGTAATTTTCTGTGACCCCAACAATCGGACCACTATCCCCCTTGTAATAACTCATCGGTTTACCAATGGCTTCTTCGGGCGTCCAACCCAGTTTCTCAGCCAGTTTTTGATTTATAATATAGGTAAACTTTGCATTCGCATTGTTCCGCTTTGAGAAGTTTGACCCTGCAATCAACTTGATATCCAGCACTTCCAGGTAGGTTGAATCCACTCCCGCCGGCGTCACGGAAATGGTTTCTTCACTCGGTGTATTCTCCTCCGGAGAAAACTCTTGCGGTTTCAACCCAAGTCGCATACTGAATCCACCGGGAACAGCATCGGCCACGCTGGCATTTCCAATCAGGGGATTCTTTCGAAGCTTTCTCTTTATTTCGTTCTTCAATCTCCAGGATTGCCGGTTGGGAAAGTCGACCGATACCACCCCCTCCCCCTCAAACCCAAGATCTTTGTTTTGAGCAAACTGGATCTGTTCATAGATAACAAGGGATCCCATGATCAAGGTCAGTGCAATAGCAAACTGTCCGACAACCAAGGTTTTTCGAAGAGTGGAGCGTGATTCACCCGTGGGCAATCGATTTCTCAGGATGGATAATGGGGAGAAGCGCACCAGGTATAATGCGGGATACAATCCTGCCAGCAACCCAATGATAATTGCCCCCATCCCCAGCCAGAGCAACAATACTCCGTGCTCAAGAAGAACTAAAGAAGTGCCGAATACCTGATTAAAGAACGGTAGAATTAACTCCGCAAGTCCTATACCAACCAGATAACTCACCAGGCTCAACACCACCGATTCTCCCAGGAACTGCACAGCCAGCTGACCCCGGCTGGCTCCCACCGATTTTCGAATGCCCACTTCCACAGCACGAACCGATACCCGGGCTGTAGCCAAGTTCACATAGTTCACGCAGGCGATAAGCAAGATAAATATCGCTACGGCCCCGAATAAATAGAGATAACTCCGGTCGCCAATAAACCCTTGATTATTGGTTAGGGACGACAGGTGTAAAGCAGTCAGTGGAATGGTAAAAAACGAAACTTTCTCTTCATCCTCCTTATCATAATTGCTTCTAATAATATCATTAATGGATTCTGTAAACAGGTTGTGGTCGGCCGGTTGATCCAATATGGCGAAAGTTCGAAACATATACCCACCCCATCCGTCCGGTCGCCTTCTGTCTTCATCCATATTTTTCATCGATATCAAGGCATCAAACGTTATCGAGCTTAGAGCAGGCGGATTCTCGACCACTGCGCTGACCTGTAGCATTTCCACAGTATCGCGACGCTGCCAGTATATACTCTTTCCTGATGAATTATCATCACCAAAAAGTTTCTTGCTGGTTTTTGATGTTATGACTATCTCATTAGGCGAATCGAGTAAATTCCGTTTTTGTCCTTCGAGGACCTCAAATGAAAATATCTTAAAGAAATCGGATTCTGCGTATCGACCATCAAATCCTGTAAAATTATTACCATCTCCACTCAACTTAACGGCCCTGCGTCTTCGAATCCGTGTCGCCTGTTCTACTTCCGGAATTTGCTCTTCCATTTCCCTGCTCAACGGATACGGTGTTGAAAGCCCGTCACCGAAAAAGGGATGCGAGCGTCCCATTGCCACAATTCGATCGGCATTTTCATGGAAATCATCGTAACTGAGTTCTTGTCGGGCATAGAGGGCGATAAGGATACAGCAAGCCATTCCGATTGAGAGTCCCACGATATTGATAATCGAGTGACTCTTGTTCTGGACCAGGTTTCGCCACGCTATTTTCAGGTAGTTTTTGAGCATGAATAAATAATTATTTCCCCTTGAATGATTTCAGCTCAGTTGCTCCTATCACACATGAAAGCCTTCCTGCATGTTTTCGGTGACGATCTCTCCGTCGAACAGGTGGATGACCCGTCGGGCGAAGTCGGCGTCGTGGGGCGAGTGGGTGACGATCACGACGGTGGTCCCCTGGTTGTTGAGTTCGGTGAGCAGCTTCATCACTTCGTCGCCGTGGTCGGAGTCGAGATTCCCGGTCGGCTCGTCGGCCAGGATGAGTCGCGGATTGGCGACCACGGCCCGGGCGATAGCGACGCGCTGCTGCTGTCCGCCGCTGAGCTGCTGGGGAAAGTGGTTGCGCCGGTGCATCATGTTCATCCGGTCGAGGGCTTCTTCCACTTTCTCTTTCCGCTGATCGGTGCTTTCTTTCAAGTAGAGCAGCGGCAGCTCAACATTTTCATATACGGTGAGCTCATCAATCAGATTAAAACTCTGAAAGACAAACCCGATGTTCCCCTTTCGCAGCTGTGCCCGGTCGCGTTCGGAGTGATCGGAGACTTCCTGTCCGAGGAACTCATACTCCCCCTCCGTCGGATTGTCGAGTAGCCCCAGGATATTGAGCAGCGTGGACTTGCCGCACCCCGAGGGCCCCATAACCGCACAAAATTCCCCCTCCTCCACTTCCAGATCCACCTGGTTAAGGGCGGTGGTTTCGACTTCATCGGTAGTGTATATCTTCTTTAAATTGCGAGTTTTAATCATGATAAATTCAGCGTTTTAATTGTAGTTACTATTATTGCTCTCTTTATATCTTCGTGCCAGTTCGTGATTCACTGAGTAAGCTGAAAGATATCTATTTGATTTTATTCAATGTCCACCACCTAACAAAGAAAATGAAATCAATCTATTTGCCTGCCCATTTATAATACTTGCAAGTACTGTTCCAAAAATATTCGTGAGGGTTTAAACCCCATGATAGAGGGATTTTTTTCTAACTGATCGATCACTGACTGTACGTCTGCGCACATTGAGTGTTCGGAATCGTACAGTATTTAAGTGTGATAAAGGTTTAATCTGCTATCAAAAAACCACAAAAAAGATTCTGTAAGGATACCCCGGCAGTATACTCTGATGAGTAATAGAATATGGGTAAATATACAGAGTAGTATTAACTGGCTTTTCCTCTTTCGATTTACAATTCACTCCAGTAGTGTCCGGTTAAGTAGTTTGAGATTTTTCATATACCTGTTGCATCACAAGTTGAAACATGGTACCAAATGTGGTACCTTTATCATATTATTAAATGGCAAAACTCGAAAAACTTTTACGCCAAGCCAGGCGAGGTCCTCAAAATCTCAGGTTAAAGGATCTTATTAAAATTGCTGAAGCATATGATTTTTATGTTGACCGTCAAAAAGGGAGTCATATCATCTTAGTTCATCGAGATTATCCGGATATTATAAATTTGCAAGCTGCCAATGGCGGAAAAGCCAAGAAATACCAGGTCAGACAAGTCTTACGAATTATAGAGGAACTGGAGGAAAATTATGGATACTAACTATAGCTTCGAGATCAAATACAGCGATGAAGATCAGTGCTATATCGCACGATGCCCTGAATTTCCCGGATTATCAGCTCACGGGGACACTGCCGGGGAAGCTCTCAACGAAGCTTCTACAGCCCTCGAGGGCATCATTGAATCCTATAAAGCTCATGACAGGGAGCTGCCCTCCCCCAAGAAGGAAGAAGAGTACAGCGGACAGTTCAGGGTACGACTGCCCAAGTCCCTGCATAGACAACTTGCCGAACAAGCTGCTCGTGAAGGAGTTTCTCTTAATTCTTATGTTCAAACTCTGCTTGCCGTCGGTATCGGGAAACAACAAAAAAAGAAGTCAACCGACTCCATCGCGTAACTGTTTCAAGCCGCTTCATATTAAAGAGGGACGAAATAGATAAAAGTCGGTATTTATTTTCATTTTCTGTTTAAATTGGATTATCCCTCCTTTCGGTTTTTAGTGGTCTTAATGATCGTAGATGTTAATTCGTACAGCTCAATGCTGAAAGCAGCACCTGGCTTAACTACTGCTTTAAATTCTGATTTCATATACATTCCATAATGCAAATTGATATTACGCTAGATGCTGCTTTGAGCTTTCAGCTTTGAACATTCAGCTTTAGTTCAGTTCCAATACCTGGTTTTCGCCGAAGGTGTCGTAGCTTGAGGTAATTACTTTGTCGCCGGGTTTCAATCCTTCCATGATTTCGAAATACTCGGGGTTTTGTCGACCGATTTCAATGGGGTGTCTGACGGCCTGGTCTCCGCCGTCCACCACCTTGTAGACCCAGTTGCCGCCGGTGCTGCTGTAAAATCCGCCGCGGGACAGCAATTTGGCTTTGGACGACTGACCCAGCTCGAGGCGTATTCTAACTGACTGACCTCGACGCAGCTTCGTCGGATTTCCTTCGACGAATTCCATATCCACTTCAAATTGTCCCTCTTCCACCACGGGATATACTTTGGATATCTCCAGTTTATACTGCTTGTCATCATACGTAAAACTCCCCTCCAATCCCCTGGAAATGCGCGGCAGATGGTATTCGTCAATATTCAACCGCACCTTGTAATTCTTGAGCACGTCTACTTGTCCGATCCGCTCGCCGGGGGATATCGACTGACCCGGATGCAGCTCTTTCATCGACAGTTGTCCGGCAATGGGGGCCGTAACCACCAACTTGTCCAATATATCCCGCACGGCATTCAAGCTGGTCCACATCCGGTCGAGCGACTCGTCGATCTGCTGCAGCTGCATCCGGGCCCGCAGCGAATCCTGCTGAAACGACTCGTGTATCAAATTATAGTGTTTTTTCTGATACTCGTAATTCTCTTTGGCTTCGAGGTATTTCTTCTTCGACGTCAGGTCTTTCTGGTACAACTGTTTTTGTCGTTCATACTCGGCTTTGGTCAGCCGCAACTGCTTCTCGGCATTGGCCAACTGCTGCTTCAGGCTCAGGGTATTCGATTCGATACTTAAACGCGAATTACGCGCCTGGTTGATCTGATCGTAAATCGAGGAAGTCCGCTGCATCACGTTGAGCCGCAGGTCGGAATTCGAAAGGGTCAGGATCGTATCCCCCTGTTGGACCATGGTTCCCGACTGGCGAAACAGCTTCTCCACCACTCCGCCGCTCTGGGCCGCCAGGTACATCGTTCGAATCGGCTGCACCGTCCCCCGCACCTGGATAAACTCCTGGAAAGTATCCTGCTGCACCGTGCTGATCGTCAGTTTGTCACGATCCACATTGAGCGTCGACCGCACGTCCATAAACACGAAGCTATAGATAAACAGCACGAGAATGGCAAATCCGCCGAGCATCATGGCGATCCGCTTCGGCGTCCAAAACTCCTTGGGAATCTGCCGATCCATCCCCTCGCTGGAGATTCGTTTTTTGGGACCGTCTTGTGCCATTCGTGTTGTGGGATTGCTGTGATTTTTATTGATTCAGGTTAGCAGGGTTGCAAGTATTGTTCCAAATTACTTTGGACAGGCTGAAATGGCTTTCTGAAGGGTTTTTGGATAATACCACGAATTAATTAAACAGGAAGGATCTGTACGGCAGCGAACAATAGGTGTTCGATTTCGAACAGTTATTTGTTACCTTTTAGGTAGATTTGGATTTGGAGTGACAGTTATTTCCGCCTGAATTGTTGATACAATAAGACTTTTCGGGGGATGTTTTTGTGTGCCTGGTTTGAGGTATGGTTTTTGTTATTAATCTATGGTGCTTGGTTTGGTCCTCCCCCTTTCCCCCTCCAAAGGGGGACGTTTTTTCACTTCAGTTGCCTTACATTCCCCCTTCGGAGGGGTGTGCAGACCGGGCACATCCTTTACAGGTGTTCGGGGACATCCTTTACACTTGTAAAAAACTAACCATTTGGTATGATACCTGCCAAAAAGGAGGTTATCATGCCGTGGAAGGAGGCAACGAAGATG
>Ga0207771_100705_pt1 | contig 17861 bp, 10 predicted proteins | sample A23M2SouthBayCA_2_FD_187731 | JGI IMG/M metagenome (GOLD analysis project Ga0207771, IMG submission 187731) | Aerobic enrichment media microbial communities from Eden Landing Ponds, California, USA - A23 M2 (2) (SPAdes) | ecosystem: Environmental > Aquatic > Marine > Unclassified | place...
TCACCGTCCATCGACCCGGACCGGTCGAGGACCACGAGACAGGCGTAGTCCTTCACAGTGCCCGACTCTCGACGGGTAAAGACGCGCTGTGTCCCCCTGTTTGCCCTGACGAGACGGCGACCGTCGAGGCGACCGACGCGATGACCGCCCGTATCCCGCGGTCGGCGTTCGTGCCGCAACTGGGCTGCCAGGTCCGCCGTGAGTTGCTGCGATCGCTCGACCGCCGCCGCCCACCGATCCGTGTCGCCGCCCGTTTCGGCGGGTTCGGCGACGATCACGTCTTCGAGGTGTGTCGTCTCGTCGTGGACGACATCCAGGAGTCGTCTTGCCTCTTGTTCGAACGGAGACCGTCCACTACCGCGTCGTGACGCCTGTGCTCGTGTTCGCCGCCTGGCGACACGGTGCAACGTCTCGTCCTCGATCCGGCCAGGGGGTCGGTGGTCCTCGTCTGGATGCGCACTGCCGGAGGTACTGCCCTCACCGACAGACCGAGAGCGGTCGCTGGAGACGTGCGCACGCGCCGCCTGCTCGTCCGGAAGACGATCCGCTGACACGACACCCCAGCCGTTTCGCGGCCGTGTATCGGCGGGGCGTACCGGTGCGGTCTGGACGCGACCGTTCTGGAGCGGTGGCAGCGCCTCGAACGCGTCTCGGGCGGTCTCGAAGAACCCGTGGGCACGTTCGACCCGCTTCGTTCCGTCTGATTGGGAGAGCATGTCGGCGACGTACGTGTCCATCGCCGGAACGAGGTCGACGAGTGCGTCCCGATGACCGCCGAGCACGACTCGCTGGTCGCTGTTCGGATCGATGATCTCGTCGAAGCGACCGCTGTCGACGAATCCGCGGTCGAGCAGGCCGATTATCAGCGCCTCGAACACGGTGTAGGACTGGACTGGACCCCCATCGACAGTGTCCAGATCGAACAGGTCGACGTACTGGCGATGGCGACGGTCGCCTCTCGCGACCAAGACCCTGTTGAGCAGGACGAAGTCGTCGGCGACGCTGTATTCGTTGGCGACCTGGGTTTCGATGACGCCGTCTTCGACGCTATTGTACACCATCCGAAACAGATCCCGCCACCGGCCACCGGTCGTCTCCAGACGATCACCGAAGCGGTCGAAATCCGAGTAGTAGACGTGGCCGAGTTCGTGAAAGAGGAAGGCGACCTGCAACGAGCGATCCCATAGCCCCTGTGGGAGATCTGTCCCGAGCTGTTCGTACTTCTCTGTCGGGATCAGGATCTCGTAGGCGTCCATTCCTCGCTCGTCGTCCGGACGTGCTAGCGCGCGCTCGTCGTCGAGCGTGACGGAGACTGTAGTGTCCCGATCGGTACACAGCGAGGCGAGGCGTTCGAGTTCGCGGCGGCGCTCGTTCGACGCTCGGTCGGGCATCGAGAGGGCGGCGAGGGCGGCCGTCGTCGTCTCGTCTGTCAAGTGCATTACAGCCGCTTGTCGATGAGTGTCCGGACCAGCGATTCGTCGTACTCGTCGACGCGGGCGACGAGTTCGCTCCGGGCCGCTTCTTTCAGCGGCATGAAATCGTGCTCCATGAATCGGGCGATGCGTACGAGTTCACGCGTCGTGACCGGCGTCGAGAGTTCACCGTCGACGTACGCCTCCCGGAGGCGACTGGCGAACGACACGAGTTCGGTGATCTGTGCTTCTTTCCCCCTGTCGAGGTCCGTCCGGTCGAAGAGGAGTTCGACTTCGACGGACTCGGGCAGATAGGAGAGTTTGACGTGCCGGAAGCGATCCTCGAAGGCGTCGTTCAGCTCGTACGTTCCCTGGTACCCCGGATTCGAGGTAGCGACGACCCTGAATTCGTCGTGTGGCGTGATCTGCTCGCCCGTCTGAGGGATCGTCAGCGACCGCGTGGCGCGCTGCTCCATCACGGCGTTGAGTGCCGCGACAGTGTTCGCATCTGCGGCGTTGATCTCGTCGAGGAGGAGGATGGCACCCTCCCTGACCGCTCGCGTGAGCGGGCCGTCGATCCACTCCGTGACCGTCTCGCCGCCAGCAGAACTGACCAGGTGGAGATGCCCGAGTAAGTCCTCTCGATAGGTCGTCTCGGAGAGCGTCACGCGATACAGCGGCCGGTTGGTCATCGCACAGATGTACCGCGTGAGGAAGCTCTTGCCGACTCCCGGTGGTCCCTTCAGGACGACGTTCATCCCGAGTTCGAGTGCTCTGGTGACGATTTCGACGTCCGTCCGGTCGCCCTGAATCTGTCGATGGTGGTAGGCGTCCCGATCGAGGTTCGGGACTTTCTCGTGGCCGGTGTCCGCCAGGACCGCAAGTTCGCTGAACTGTTCGCCCGTCCGTGGCCCGACCGTCGTGTCGTCGGTCGCTGACTGTGTCGTATTCCCAGTGGTCATTCTCGCAGAGAGTCCGGTGGCAGTTGCGGGGCTCGTCGCCGACGGCCGTCCCCGTGTGCTATCGTGTCGCCTATCGTTTTGGTTCGACTGGTAAAAGTTTTGTCACAGTGTGTGGACGCGTGTGACGACAGGGTGTATTTCGAACTCCACAAAATGATAAGAAGAGCTAAATATACGCCTAATAGTAAGAAATCTGAGAGTCATGGTCTGTGTCCAGTAAACTCGCCCGCTTCACTGATCGGGTGTGTCGCTTGCTCAAAAGGCCTCGTCGGAGAGCCAGATCCAGCATTCGAGGCTGATGAAGGCGGCTATGCGGACTGGGTGATTGCGCCAATCCACGGTCTCCGCGAGTTCTTAGATGACACGTATCGACGGCTGCTGGACGTGCACCACGAGATGCACGGAATTGTCGCGAAGCTCGACCTACCGGTCTCTAAGCTACCCGAATTCACAACAGGATCCGCGCAAATAGGACCTTGAAATGCGGATCTGGCGCGTCCGCCTGGGGTTGTCAGCGGCGTTGTATGACACCGGTGGTGTGCAGGCGATCGACCAAACAGGCATGGACCGGATCGCTGCCAGTCACCACTCCGCAAACGCACGAACGACACGTCCGAGGCGATGAACACCACGACGCTGGTCAACTATATGACTAGTCTGATTCTATATATACATTGTTCGATGGAACAAACAAACAATTGACACAATCTGGCTCTGGACCTCCTGAGCTGGCGTTCGTCCGTCGAGTGCTTGGTGAGATCCGAAGTGACGTCGGTCTCGACGGCTTCCAGTTCCTCGATCGCAGCGCGGCGCTCTCTCGGTACTCGGTCGCCAAATCAGCGTCGAACGCGAACGTGTGGCTGGCTGCGACGAGCGCGTCGAGCAGGCGGCCCCGATTCGGTGAGTCCTCGTCGTACTGCTCGCGGAGGTCGTTACAGATCGACATGTGGCGGTGAAGGTCTGCCACTGCGGGTCGCTCGGCGTACAGTTCGGCAGTCTCCAGTGTGAACTCGTCGACGCCGAGAGTGCCCCACAGCGTCGTCGTCCCGGTCTCGACCAGCAGGTCGAACGACTCCCCGCCCTCGGTCTCGTCGACGAGCCGGCAGGAATCGTGTCCGTTGTCGAAGGACTTGACCGGCGTCCCGTTCTGGAAACACATCGTCTCGCGCATGCTGCACTGTTCGAGCGATTACCTTTGTCGAGGGTTTCGGTCGCACCCGGATCTGTCAGCGCAAACAGGCGGAACACGCGACCCCGATAAAGTTATTGCCGAGAGAGCGAATACCGCGTACATGGAACGCCACACGCTCAACGGGAGCTGGCAGTGTGTCCCGACGGACGGGAGCCCACAGTTTCCAGCGACAGTCCCCGGAGATATCTACAGCGATCTGATAGCTGCCGGTCGGATTCCAGACCCCTACAGTGCCGACAACGAACTCGACGTGCAGTGGGTCGGTGAACGCGACTGGATCTACCGGCGAACGGTCGATATCGACGACACGCTGCTGTCCGAAGAGCGCCAGACCCTCGTCTGTCACGGACTGGACACCGTCGCCACGGTCCGAGTGAACGACACCACCGTCGGCACGACGGACAACATGCACCGCCGCTACGAGTTTGCTGTCGGCGATGCCCTCGAACCCGGATCGAACGACATCGAGATCCGGTTCCAGTCGCCGGTCGAGTACAGCAGCCAACGCGCAGCGGAGCACCCCTACGACGTGCCCGTGATGCGCTACCCCGAGGACGTGCCCGACCGCAACCACATCCGCAAGGCCGCCTGTCACTACGGCTGGGACTGGGGACCGTGCCTCCCGACGGTCGGCATCTGGCGGGATATCGAACTCGTCGCTCACTCCGGTCCGCGAATTACCTACACGAAGTCCCAGCAGGACCACCACGAGGACGACGACGCCGTCGACCTCGCCGTCGATGTCGGTCTCGACGTTCCGACCGCGACCGAGGCGACCCTCACCGCGTCGGTCGCAGGTGCGACGGCGGAGACGACCGTCGCGCTCGATCCGGGACCGACCGAACGCACTCTCGCACTCGATATCGCCGGCCCCGACCTGTGGTGGCCCAACGGCGACGGCGACCAGCCACTGTACGACCTGACGGTCACCGTCGAGAGCGACCGCGGTGCAGACGCAGAAAGCGACCGCATCGGCTTTCGTGAGATCGAGTTGTGCCGCGAGGGTGACGACGCGGGAGAGTCCTTCTTCTTCGAAGTCAACGGCGTCCCCGTGTTCGCGAAAGGAGCGAACTGGATTCCCACGGAGGCACTCCACGGCCGCGTCGACGAGGGGGAGTACGCCGATCTGCTGAACAGTGCCGCCAGTGCGAACATGAACATGATTCGCGTCTGGGGTGGAGGGTACTACGAACGCGACGCCTTCTATGAGCGCTGTGACGAACTCGGGCTACTCGTCTGGCAGGACTTCATGTTCGCCTGCTCGCTGTATCCTGCCGACGACACGTTTCGCGAGACGGTGGCTGCGGAGGCCCGCTATCAGGTCCGCCGCCTCGCCAATCATCCGAGCATCGCACTGTGGTGTGGCAACAACGAGAACGAGGAGGGACTGCACAACTGGTGGGCCGACGAGGACCACATCGAGCGTCTCGAAGCCGACTACGAGGCGATCTTCATCGATCTGCTCGATGAGATCGTCACCCAAGAAGACCCGTCTCGATCCTACTGGTCGGCATCGCCCTCCAGCGGCCGCGAATACGACGATCCGTACCTGACTGAGCGGGGAGACATCCACTACTGGGACGTGTGGCACAGCGGTGCGTCCTTCGATGCGTTCGAGGAGACCGAACCGCGATTCGTCTCCGAGTTCGGCTATCAGTCGTTCCCGTCGCCGGAGTTGCTCGCGTCGGTACTCCCCGCAGACGAACTCAACCCAACCGCACCGCTGATGGAACACCACCAGCGCAGCCCCGGCGGGAACGGTCGAATCCTGTCGCGGATGACCGACAACTTCCGGACGCCCTTCAGCTTCGAGGATTTCACGTCGCTGAGCCAGATTCAGCAGGGCATGGCGATGCAGACCGCGATCGAACACTGGCGGCGACGCAAACCACACACGATGGGGGCGCTGTACTGGCAGCTAAACGACCTCTGGCCGTGTGCCTCGTGGTCCTCGATCGAGTACGGCGGCGACTGGAAGGCCGCCCAGTATATCGCCCGGCGGATCTTCGCGCCGCTGCTCGTCTCGACGACGGAGACCGACGACGGCGTCGAGGTGTGGCTGACCAGTGATCGGCGCGATCCGATTGCTGGCACACTCACTGTGGATGTCTGGACGCTCGACGGTGACCGAGTCCACACGGAGTCTCACGACACGACCGTGGCACCACTCGACAGCACGGCCGCACTGACCGTCGACATCGACGACATCGCCCCAGAGATTGACCCGTCGAACTGTCTCGTCCGAGCCGACTTCGATGGTCCCGCAGAGTCGTACCCGTCCGTCGCGTTCCGGGAACCGTACAAACGACTCGACCTGCGCGAACCCGATATCGAGACCCGTGTCGACGGAACGACTGTGACTGTCGAGACCGACGTACCGGCGCTGTGGGTGTCGCTCGATGCCCCGCTATCTGGCGCTTTTTCTGACAACTACTTCCATCTCGTGCCCGGCGAATCCCGAACGATCACCGTCGAGGGCGATGGGGACCGTGACGACATCGCGAGCGCGCTCGCGGAACTCGACGTCACGCATCTGCGCGAGACGTACTGAAACTGCCGGGACGGTCCCGTCGGCTCGCGGGCCGACGTTGATGAGGAGATCCCGTTCTTCGAGACGATATCGACAAACGAGTGGACGAGATCGTCGACCCCGTCACCGCTACAGCCCGCGGGGGCAGCAGCGCCACTGGCAGTCACAGCGAGGCGATGACGGCGCGAAACCAGACGGTTGCGAGACGCTCCACTCTCTTGGCGGTTTCTGTTTGCCACTATATCACACCCCAATTACCTCGGCTATTTATAGCGTGTCATCATCAGGATACTACTCACCCACGAGCCACCATCGCGTGACGGTCAGTCGTGCGCAGCGCGAATCGACAGAGCGGCTCGCAGTGTCGCCACGGCTGGCGTCGATTCAGTCGGGGTCACGATAGCAGTCGGTATACGTTGCTGAATCCCACACTAAACGCTCTCAAACCACCGATATCGACGTTTCAGAAGCTCGCCGAAACTCGCATAACAGGCACACTTCTCTCATTCGGATCAGTAGCGTGGTCGGCAGAATGTTCAGCTTCAAAGAATGATATTATTCAGAGCAGAACGCATCTTCGGCGTGTCGTTCGTTTCGTCACCGTGGTACGGATTCACGGTTCTTGCGGACCCTCACGGTCGAGCACCGCAGTTCAGACGGTCGTCTCATCAGGTACCTGTTTATCGTCGCTTCGTCGGGTGAAATACTGCGTTAGGAACCCTGAAAGAACCATTTACAGCGATGTGTGTTGTGGCGGGCGAGTAGTGTAACAACAATACGTTTGTTACACTTGACTGTACAGCTCTGGCGGTCGCGTTCAGCAGCGAAGAATCACATTCCGCATTGCAGACACCACGTTCGATCGAGAGTGGCGGACAGAAACGACGACACGACAATCGTCAGACAGTCGATCGGTGGGACCGGTGCCGGTGATCGACCAGCAAACGAGGATAACAACGACGAGGAGTCCCTCGAAGAGTCTGCCCCCGACGAGATTGAGAACGGCGAGGACGTGGTTCGCGCTCCAGGGTTCCGTCACGAAGACCGAGACGGTGAGGAACACGATCGCGACTGCCAAGAAGCAAACAGCGCCGCAATACCACGCTTCTGACGACAGACGTACTTCAGTAGGAATCGTGGAAACGAAGCACGCCGTGCCATGGTTACGAGTACGCCATGTTCAGTTCGATCACGTTGACCGCTTTCCGCAGCAGACTCGGGATCTCCTCCTCGTAGCGTTCTCCGTTGAGGCGGTTGACCGGCCCAGAGACGCTGATCGAGCCTCTGACGGTCCCATCCTTGTCGAGGACCGGTGCGGCGACGCAGTGAAGCCCTTCGAGACGCTCCTGCCGGTCGAAAGCGATCCCCTGTTCTCGGATGGTCTCCAGTTCGTCGAAGAGGGTGTCGCGGCTCTGAATCGTCGCGTCGGTCATACTCGGCATGCCGTGCCTGTCGAGGATACGCTCCACTTCGTCACGGTCTCGGTGGGCTAAGATCGCCTTGCCCAGCGCGGTGCTGTGGAGATAGACGCTGTGGCCGATGCGGGCGTCGACGTTGACGGCGTCGTCGCCGTGTCGGCTGTAGATGTAGACGCCGCGCCCGTGCTCCTCGACCATGAGGTTCGCAAGCTCACCGGTATCCGCGGCGAGTTCGTCGACCTCGGACTTGGAGACTTCGTAGACCCGCCGGCGGGATCGGGCGTGGGTCCCGAGGCTGAGATACTTGAGACTGATACGGTAGGTCGATCCCTCCTTGGCGACGTACTCCATCTCGCGAAGCGTGCTCAAATGGTTATGAACGCTACTCTTTGGGAGATCGGTCTCCGCAGCGAGGTCGGAGACGCCGGCTCCGTTGAGTTCTTCCAACGCTTCGAGGACACGATAGGAGGTCTGTGCGGCCTTGATCGGGTACGTCGCTTTTGGACCGTCCGACATGAAACGGCATACAATCCCATGTTAGAAAACAGTTGTTCTTTTTCAAAGAACACTCACAGCCGAATCTCGAATCACCGAGTGATCGAAACGACTGTCCACGAAGTGACCGTCACGTCTTCCAGAGGCTGAACATCCCCACGAACGCGCCGTCGATTCCCAGACGTACCCGAGGACGCGCCTGGCAACGTTCGGAGAAGTCGCTTCGCTCGAAACGCTGTTCGAACTCATACACGCAGGTGCGACAGACGACTCAATAACGGTTCCGCGTGTTACGCGCCCATAGATTTTTTACCACTGCCGCTGTCGACCCGGTATGCGTGTTGCAGTAGCGACCCTCAGCCACGAGACGAACACATTCACAGACCGTCCGACGACGTTGACGGACTTCGAGACCGCGACCGGCGACGCCGTGCTCGATTCCTTCGCCGCGAAGCGGTCGCTCGACGGTATCGTCGACCGACTCCGGGAGGCCGACGTAGAAGTCGTGCCGACGGTCGGGGCCGCAAACATCCCCTCCGGGACGATCACGCCCGATGCCTTCGAGTGGATGCGCTCGGAACTGGCCACCCAACTCGACGGTGAGTCCGTCGACGGTGTCTGTCTCGACCTCCACGGGTCCATGTACGTCGACGGGGAACCCGACCCCGAGGGTGCGATCCTCGAAACCGTTCGCGAGGCCGTCGGCGACGATGTCCCGGTCACGGTCGCCCTCGATATGCACGCGACGATCACCGAACGGATGGTCGACCGGCTCGACGGCGTCGCAGGCTACCGAACCGCACCCCATACCGACGTGGTCGAGACGGGCGAGCGAGCGGCCGACATGCTCGTCGATCACCTCCGCGGGGAACTGGATCTGGCGCTGGCGTGGGCGTCCATGCCGATGATACTGGCCGGCGAACGCTCGGAGACGGAGGCCGAGCCGATGGTGACGTTGATCGAACGACTGCGCGAGACCGACGAGCGTCCGGGTGTGGTCGACGCAAACTACTTCCTCGGTTTTCCCTGGGCAGACTCGCCCCACGCCGGGTGTCACGCACTCGTGACCGGCGACGCGAGCGCCCGAGAGACGGTCACGGAGACGGCGACCGATCTCGCGTCCGCGTTCTGGGACCGCCGGAGTGAGTTCGATTTCACCACCGAGGCACACGCACCCGCGGACGCACTGACCGTCGCAGCCGAAGAGAACGGGCGTCCGGTCGCCGTCGCCGAAACGGGCGACATTCCCGGTGCGGGTGCCAGTCAGGACGCCGTCGACTTCCTCGAACAATTGATCGATCGTGACGATCTCGAACGCCCGGTCGTTGCGATCTACGCGGACGCCGACAGCTACGCGACCTGTGCAGACGCCGGAGCAGGTGCGACGGTCGATCTCGAACTGGGGCAGTTCGTCGATCGGGAGGGTGGTCTCGAAATCACGGGAACGGTCGAGCAGGTCGAAGCGTACGACAGAGCCGACGTTGCGCTCCTCGCGACCGACAGCGTCGACATCTTCATCGCCGACGCGAAGACGAACTTACACCGTGATCCCGACTTCTTCGCGAATTTCGACATCGACATCGCCGAACGCAAGACCGTCGTCCTCAAGAGCGGCTACCTCAGCCCGGCGTGGAAGGCGGTCGCTGCGAAACGGTTGTTTGCTCTCACTGCCGGTGATACGGATCAACGCATCGAGGCGGCTCCCTACGAGCACGTCCCGCGACCGATCTATCCGGTCGATCCAGACGCCGCTTTCGATGAGACCGTGAGGTGGTCGGCGTGAACGCCGCCATCTGGTCTCACCCGTGGGATCTCGTCGATGAAGGGCCGGCACAGGCAGCCAGCCGTCTCGCTGCGCTGGGCATCGACGAAGTGAATCTGGCGACGACGATGCACTCCGTCCAGACGCTCAATCCTCACAACCCCGAGCGAAAGACGTTCTTCGCCGACGCCAGTGAGTATTTCCAGCCCGACTGGAATCGCTATGGCGAGATCACGCCGGACGTCAACGAGACGATGGGGGAGGACGACTGGCTGGCCGAGATTGCGGCCGGATTCGAGGGCACCCCCGTCGATCTGAACTCGTGGGGTGCGACGTTCCACAGCTCCCGGCAGGGGCAGCGCCACCCCGACGCCACGCTTACCTCGCCATTTGGCGACTCACTCGTGTTCGGTCTCTGTCCGTCCAACCCCGACGTACAGGAGTTCGGCATCGAGATGACGGGTGATCTCGGCGACCGTGATATCTTCGAGACCGTCGAGATGGAACTGGCAGATTACCAGTATGGGACCGGCTACGGCTGGCATCATCAGGAGTTCTTCCACCGACTGGGCCGGTTGGCCGAGTTCCTCTTTGGTCTCTGTTTCTGCGAGCACTGCCAGGACAACGCCCGGGCTGCCGGGGTCGACGTCGAACACGCCCGCCGGTCGGCCCGCGCAGGGCTGACAGATCGGTTCGAGGGCCGCATTGCCCACGATACGGATGTTGGTGGCTGGCTCATGGAACACCCCGAGGTGTTCGCCTACGCCGATGCCCGTCGCGAGACGTTGACCGACCTGTTCGGGTCGTTCGACGACGTACTCGGCGATACTGACTTCGGCTACTACTTCAAGATGGGCGGTCTCGGCGACGACCGGATGGGCGTCGAACACTCGTGGAAACACGGGCTGGATCTCGCGGGGATGTCTCAGTACATGGACGAGGCCACTGTCCTCGCGTACCACTCCGATCCGACGGTTGTCCGGGACGACGTTCACACGACCCGGTCGCTCGTCGACGCTCCCGTGCGAGCGGGAATCCTCGCTGGCGATCCGATCGTCCACTCACGTGCGCAGTTGCGCGAGCAGGTCGACGCGGCCGTCGACGCGGGCGCAGACTCGCTGTCGTTCTACGGGTACGGTGTCATCCCCGAGCGGAATCTCGACTGGATCGGGGACGTACTGGCGACGCTGTAACGAGAGTCGGACTGCAAACTGGCGTCGCCAGTCGGCGGCGCTCACTCGCAATCGAGTTCACAGACCGTAACGTCGGCGAACGTCGCCTCGCACTCGTCGGTCGGAATCGCACCCGAGACAGCGAGTCCGACATGAATCGGATCAGACAGCGCGACCGGTCGCTGGTCGAGGCGGTGCCAGTTCGAGCCATCGAGTGAAACCAGATCGGTAACCGTGTCGCCGATGCGGTCGATCCGGAGCCACTGTGGGACAGAATCGTCGTCGAGAAGGTGTCGGCTCGTCTCACCGCCCGTCTCCGTCCGCCAGAGGACCTCTGTGCCACGGCCGACCGTCCAGCCGAGGAAACCGTACGGGTCGACGGGACCGAGTCCGTCCCGGACCATCAGTCCCGCGGCGCCGTAGTCGTTGCCGTGCTCGATGTCGACGAGTCGCGCCTCGATACGAGCGTCCCCTTCGACAACGGAGTGTGCAAAGTAGTAGTCCCGTTCCTGTCGCTGTTGGCCCGTCGTCCCGGCGAGTGTCCACCAGTTGCTCACGGACTCGACCTCGACACTGCCCGTCACGTCTCCCTCGCCGATCGGGTCGCTCTCGGTCAGCGAGAGGTCCGCGCCCGGAACACAGTCCGTCTCCGTCCCAGTGACGACCAGTGGACCACGAATCTCGATCCGTGTCCCTGTCTCCTCGCGGTCGGTGACCGTAAGCGACCAGCTGTTGTGCTCGACGATCTCGGAGACGAACGCGAGACCGGACCCTGGTCCGTCGTTCGGTGGCTGGAAGCCACCCTCGGACGCTCGCCCAGAGCCGTTCGACGGCGTGGCCGCGTCGTCGGTGACGTAAAAGCCATCCTGGAGCGCACCGACGGACACCGTCACGCCCGCACCGCTGTCGGCCGCGTGGCGGAGGAGACTCTCGACGATAGGTCGGATCCCGCCCATCGATGCGTGGATGAGCGTCTCGGAAGGGACGTTCAGCTCCAGTTGGGCGTCGCCAGTCGCGATGAACGACCACACCTCGTTGACGACGTACGCCAGATTGACACTCTCCGTGGCACCGACGTTCGGGGGCTTGCGGGCGATCGTACTGAGGTCCCGCAGTCGCTGTTCCATGCAGTCGTGGGCGCTCTCGATGGCCCTGAACGCGTCTTCGTCGCCCGTCTCACGAGCGATGCCGAGCTGTCCGTTCGCCGTCTGGAGCGTGTCGAGTACCTCCTCCGAGAGGAAGGTCGCGAACTGGTCGAAGCGGTCTTCCAGCAGTTCGAGTTGCCGTTCTTTCTGCTTGAGGTCCGTGATCTCGTAGGACAGCCCCAGCAGTCCCTTCACCGTGCCGTCGGCGTCGTACCACGGCACCTTGGTCGTCCGCGCCCAGTATCGGTTACCCGGCGGACCGGGAGCCTCCCCACGGTCGACGATGCGCTCACCGTTCTCGATGACTCGCATGTCGTGGTCGTAGAACTGTTCGGCCGATTCGGGATCGTACGCGTACAGTTCCCGGTCGGTCTTCCCGATGACGACATCTCGATCGATGCCGCCCCACGCTTCGGTCTTCCGGAGATGACGGCCCTCCTCGTCTTTCACGAACATCGGGATCTCGATCGAGGACATGAACGACTGGAGCATATCGCTCTCCTCTGCGGTCACGAGCCGATCGTGGTACCTATCGAGATGGTCGGCGACGATGTCTAACAGCTCCTCGTCCGGTGTCGAAGCCGGCACGAGCGTCGTCTCGCCAGCCCGAGTCACGTCGCTGACATCCGCCACCGTGCCATCGAACAGGAAGACGACCGGGAGAGACTCGTTGTGATCTGTGACATCCCGCCGGAACCCGACGACATCGTCACAATCTGGCGCGAGCACGAGACAGGCAACGTCGTCGTGGGCCGAGAGCACGTCTGTCGCGCCGGCCGTCGACTCGGCAACATACACACTGTCGGCAACGTCGTCGAGGGCGGTTTCGAGCCGGTCACGTCGCGGGGCCTCGGCACCGACCACGACGACCGCCTTCGGAGGGGAGAGTATCGGGTTCATCAGCGCCACGACGTATTGGGTGTTTCGAGAATACAAAACGTTTGTCAACACGCACCGGCGTGGTGCAGTGATGCAATCGCAAGCAGGACGCTCCGCAACGACGCCGTCTCGTCCGGCGTCACCGATCCTGCAGCCGTTCGAGGGTGTTGATGCATTCGAGGAGTGCACGGCCGTTGTGGTATGCGCCCTTGTACATCGCACCCTTTCGTCCGACCGGTTCGAGTTCGGCCGTGACGCCAGAGTGCCACTCTCCGACCGCCTCGTCGACGTGATGGGTCTCGACGAAGTCGTAGATCTCCTCGAACGTCTGCGCGTACGTCTCATCGCCCGTAAGCTCGAACATCCGGAGCGCACTCGTCATCGCTTCGGCCTGCACCCACCACGCTTTGATCCGACTCGTAGCCTGCTGATCGAAGGGACCATAAAAATAGAGACCACCGTCCGTCTCGTCGTAGCCGTACTCCAGCGTGTACTCCCACAGCGTGTCGTACAGGTCTCGGTAGTACGTCAGCGGTCGGTCCAACGCAGTGGCCGCTTCCATCGTGAGCCAGACGTTCTCGACGTCGTGTCCGTAGGAGACGATCCGATAGTCCGCCTGTTCGATCCGAGGTTGCCAGTCGGGTGTGTACTTGTCCGTACAGGCACCGAGTCGCTTTCGAACGACCGTGTTCGTGTTGATCGTCAGCAGTTCGTCGAGGCGCTTGCGAGCATCCTCGTCTTCGGTCGCTCGATAGTACGTGGTGATCGCCTCCATGAGATGGAGATGCGTATTCATCAGTTTCGTCGACGGGTCGAGTTCGGCGTCCACGTCCTCTTTGGGAGACCAATCCGGCTCGATGTTGTCGAGATACGTCCCGCCCGACGTGATCGGCGTCCAGTCCGGCTCGAAGTACTCGACATAGCCACCGTTCTCTGTGTCGTAGGCTTCCCGTTCGAACACGGCGAACAGATCGGTCGCATATCGGCGGGCCGTCTCGTCACTGGTCGCACGGTAGTACTCCGACAGCGCGTACAGCACGAACGACTGGCCGTACATGTGTTTGTTCGGCTTCGTAACCGTGCCGTCCCGCTCGACTTCCCAGTAGTACCCACCGGACTCCTCGTCACGCATCTCCTCGGTGAGAAACTCGAATCCCTGCCGGGCCGCTTCCCGATACTGGTCACCGTATCCTTCGCGTGCCAGTCTCGCTGAAAACCACACCATTCGGGCCTGTGTAACGATCATTTTCCGATCGTTGCCGGCAAACTCCCCGTCGGCGTCGTAGCTCGTGAGAAAACCGCCGTGGGCGTCGTCGACAGCACGCGGGTACCAGAAATCGAGAACGGTTTCCTGTAGATTCGTTTCTAATCGAGAAAGGTACGACTCGATGGACAGGGGGTTTTCATTCGGCATACAGACAGTCGATTTGCTCACTACTTAATTGTTCGTTCTCTCTGTGCGAGTCGTGTTCAATCGCTTTCGAATACTGTTTTCGTTCTTGAGATATTTGGTGTCGAACGTGCTCGGTCTACTGTTCATTATTGGGTTTACAAGGCCGAGCTACAGCCAGAATCTGGCCGATCACCGGATCACGTTGCAGTCGACGAGACGGAGATCCGAATCGACGATGAGCAGTATTGGCTGTACGCCGCCGTCGATCCAGAGTCAAACGGATTGCGACATACAAAGCCTGAACCGACGTGTACGAATGCCATTGCTCACGCATTCTTTGCCGAACTCCGCGAGAAACACGATGTCGACGACGCCGTGTTTCTCGTCGATGGTGCGGCTCCGTTGAAAGATGCGTGTTCGCGTCATGGTCTCGATTGCAGATACCAAAAGCAGGGAAATCGGAATAGCGTCGAACCTATCTTTCGAGAAGTAAAACGACGAACCTCTTCGTTCTCAAACTGTTTCAGCCACATCGATCCAGAGACAGCTGACGGCTGGCGCAGATCGTTCAGCTTCGCATTGAATCAGCAAATCTGAACACTACCGTCTGATGACGGTTAGCTTTTTTACGACGATTGGTCTGTATTCGGTATGTCACTCATGCGTTCGAAGCCCCTCCAGACGTTGTACGAGGAGGTGGCCAATTACGATCTCGTACTCGTCCCCGACGCCCCGCTGGCGAGTGCGATCAATCGCCGACTCGACCAGCCTCACTTCGGGACATTTGCGACGACGCCGCGGCGGTACGCGGCAGGGCGCACGGAGACCGCCGAAGACAGACTCGCCTTTCTCGAACTCGTCGACGAGGTCGACGCGTCCTGGAAGGAACTCACCTACGCGATCGAGAACGTCCTCGGGTGCTGGGAGTACGATGGCACACGGAGGGCAGTCCTGGCGTACGAACGCTTCGTCGACGAAACGACCGAAGAGGTCGTCGAGGCGCTGGCCGACGTACGAACGACCGTCGGCGACTTGGAGGCCTGTCAGATCGACGACGGCCAGTCGGTCGCAGTCGCCGGGATAGATCAGTTTACACCGCTGGAGCGTTCGATTCTGCCCGACGACTACGACACCTACTCCTTCTTTCTCGACGACGGTATTCCGTGCCCGACGTTCAGCATCTTCGACTCACCCAGTGAGATCGTCGATGCGCTCGTTACGACGATCGACGCGGAGACAGCCGACGACGTGGCAGTCGTCCTCGACGCCGGGAGCCAGTACTCATCGCTCGTCGAGGCAGCGCTGGAGACCGCTGATATCCCATTCTATGGCGGGCCGGGCTTTGCCGACGAACCGGCACATCGCGCGTACCTCCAGCTATTGCGGCTGGCCGATCGCGGCTCGGAAACGACAGTCGGGGACGTGCGCCCGTTGTTGTCACAGCTCGGGAGGACGATCAGCGTCGAACACGACGAGAAGCGACTCGCGGCGTTCGATCATCCAGAGATCGACTACCTTCAGTCACTGGTGGTCTCGATCGAGACGCGCACTTTCGGCGATGTGCTCGACGCCTTCGAGGCAGAGCTAAATGGATCACTCGAACGCTTGCGCGAGGAGCTGGCAGCACTGGGACTCCACGAGACACAGGTCACACGAGAGCGCGTCGACGACCTCGCGACGTATCTCTCGCGCTACGAGGTGCCGATCGACCGTGAAGACGAGGGCGTCTTGTTGGCCGACGCTCAGTCAGCTGGCTACGTCGACCGGCCGGTCGTGTTTCACCTCGGACTCGACGAGTCGTGGACCCACAGCGTCCCGCAGCGTCCCTGGGTAGATGTGGAGGCCCAGGTCGAGCGCTACATCCAGCGCTTCCAGCTCGTCCTCCAGAGCGGCAGTGACCAGTACTACCTCGTGCAGGACACGAACGGCGGCCAGCCAGTGACGCCATGCCTGTACTTCTCGGAGTTGCTCGACGAAGACTTCGAGCGATTCAGCGACCTCGACTCGGTCACCTATACGCGATCGGTACAGGCCGACAGCGACGGTTTCGACCGGGAGGCGCTCGACGACCCCGTCGAGCCATCGACTGTGGAGACGATCAGCCAGTCGAGTCTCAACACCTACGTCAACAGCCCGCGGGACTACTTCTTCAGTCGGCTCGTCGACTCGCCGGATCGGGACTACTTCCGTGAGGGGAATCTCTTCCACGACTTCGCCGAGTTCTACGTCGCCCATCCCGACGTGATCGACGATGTCGGTCTCGATACCGTCGTCGAGGTGATGCACGACGAAGCACAGGCCTTCCACCACGAGACCGAACAGCCACTCGCTGCGGCACGCTACCGGGCAGGCTGTGACGTGATTGTCGAGTATCTCGACGCCCATCCACCGGACGATGGTGCCTTCCTGACGCCCGCTTCTGGCTGGGGAACGAACACCTTCGTCGAGCACTTTGACGAACCGATCGACTCGCCCATCACGGAACGGTGGTTCGAGAACGATGCGATCGGCGTGAAGGGAAAGATCGACCTCGTCCACGGACCGAATCGGCTGCTGGACTACAAGAGCGGGTCACAGAAGTCAGCGTACTCAGTGGTCAAGCAATCCGCGATGGACCCGCCTACCGAGACGGTGAACTACCAGGCACTCGCCTACCTGAGCCACTACCGAACCGTCCGGCCGGACGAGCAACTGACCTTTGCCTTCCTGCACTTCCTCGAACCGGTCGACGATGTCGTCGCTGGCGACGCGAACATCGAGGCTGTCGACATCGAGGACGCCGTGACGACGGTCACGTACTACCCGATGACGTTCGAGGAGTACGTCGCGACGCGAGACGCATACGACGTGCTCATGGACGGCTACAACGACTGCGTGGCGACGTTCGAGGCGCTCGGGTTCGAGCGGTATCGGGCGATCATGGCTGAGTGCACGTTTCCCGAAACGACCGATAGAAGCGAACTGCGGGCCGCAGACTTTGCCGCGTCGTTCACTGACGCCGTCGACGCAGCCACTGGCGAGGACGTGGACGCCGACAAAGGGTGTGATCAGGCCATTCGCGCACTCAACGGGGTGCGCAAGAAGAACTACTTCGAGGAGGATCTCGACCGGTTTGAATCGTTTGTCGAAGAGCGCGTCGACGAACTGAACGCGCGCCGAGGAGGCAAACAACGGTTCCCGATCGACGGGCTGGCTGGCGAGCCAAACGAGCGGCGGCTCGATCATCCCGACCTCCTGTTGGAGGGCGAGCGATGAGCGATCCCGAACCGAATGCAAAACAGCAGCAACTGATCGACGAGACGGAGGGGATCTATCACGTCGACGCCGGGGCTGGAACAGGTAAAACATTCGCCGTGACGCGTCGCTACGCGGAGATCGTCGATCAGGATGGCGTCGAGCCTGAAGACGTGTTGCTCGTGACCTTCACCAACTCGGCGGCGACGGAGATGCGCGAGCGGATCGTCGACCACTGTCACTATGGAATGCGCGACCTCGCCGACG
>Ga0207771_100706_pt1 | contig 17856 bp, 19 predicted proteins | sample A23M2SouthBayCA_2_FD_187731 | JGI IMG/M metagenome (GOLD analysis project Ga0207771, IMG submission 187731) | Aerobic enrichment media microbial communities from Eden Landing Ponds, California, USA - A23 M2 (2) (SPAdes) | ecosystem: Environmental > Aquatic > Marine > Unclassified | place...
CGTCGGGCGTGACGAACTCCCGGCCGACGATCGCCGCACGAGCACGAGCCATCTCGAACAGGCGCTGGGTCCCGCGCGGGGAGACACCGACTTCGACGTGGCGGTGCTCACGAGTCTGTCGACAGAGTCGGGCGATATACTTCAGCACGTCCTCCTCGACGGTGATCGACTCGGGCGTCTGTCGGAGGTCACGCACTGCTTTGGGGTCGAGCACTTTCCCGACGGAGGGACTCTGTTCGGTCCGGCCGGCCCGGCGTCGCAGGAGTTCGAACTCGCCCTCCTCCTCGGGGTAGCCCATCGCGGTCTTGATCGCGAAGCGGTCGACCTGGGCTTCGGGGAGTTCGAAGGTTCCCTCCATCTCGACGGGGTTCTGGGTCGCGATGACGAAGAAGGGGTCGGGCAGGTCGTGGGTCTCGCCATCGACGGTGACCTGCTCTTCTTCCATCGCCTCCAGCAGGGCGGACTGGGTCTTGGGTGGTGCCCGGTTGATCTCGTCCGCGAGGACGACGTTGGCGAAGATCGGCCCTTTCGAGAACTCGAAGGTCCGGTCTTTCTCGTTGAAAATGTGGGTCCCGGTCACGTCCGCCGGGAGGAGGTCGGGCGTGAACTGGATCCGGGAAAAGGACAATCCGAGGGATTTGGCGAACATGCGGGCGGTCAGTGTCTTGCCCGTCCCGGGGACATCTTCGAGCAGGACGTGCCCCCGGCCCACCACCCCGAGGAGGACGGTTTCGAGGAATTCACGGTCGGTGATGACTGCGCCTTCGATCTCACTCAGCAGGGATTCACAGGCGGAACTCGCGTCGTCGACGTCCATACTCCGGGCTGTTTCAGTGCCGTGACTTAGGTGTACCGGGATCGAATGAGAGTGAGTGCCAGCCCCGGTCCGGATCGAAACGGATAAAGTCGGCTCGCAGGTACGATAGGGTGAGCCGAGGTAGCCTAGCCCGGCCAAGGCGGTTGCTTCGAGAGCAACTGTCCGTCAGGACTCGAGCGTTCAAATCGCTCCCTCGGCGTTTTTCCACGAATCAATACGGTGAGTGGAAACGCTGTCTGGAGATTTGAGCAGACGAGTCGAAGCCCGCGAGCGCAGCGATCAGGAACGTCTCGGCGAGTTCAAATCGCCTTCTCGGCGTTTTTGACGGCACAATACGACGAGCGGAGCGACCTCACGTCAGGAAGAACAGCAACACGCTGAGCGCGAACACGGCGGCGATGAACGCGCCGGCGAGCGCGCCGCCCATCGTGACGACGGCGTTAGCCGTACTCGCGAGGGTCTCGGTGCGGTCGTTTCCGAAGACGGTCACGTCGGCTTTCTCGGTCGCCATGCCGGCCTCGACGGGTTCGAGGTCCGATCGCGCGTCCGAGACGAGTTCGTCGATCAGTTCGACGAGGTCGTCGCCGGGGATCTCGTCGCCGACCTGATTTTCGGCTTCCATGGTGTTTACGACGTGAGTGTCGGAGGTCAGCACCTCGACGAGATCGGCCCCGTCGACCGCTTCGACGATCCGGTCGCGGAGGCCGGGTTCCATGTTGTTGCCGTCGATCAACACGTAGGCGGTGGTGTGGTCGTCCGCCCGGAGGAGGGCGACGCGAATCCCGAGTGGGCCGATACCCTCCTCACGATTCCAGGGCGTCGCGTCGTGGGCCGTCCCGAGTTCGAGGTCGGTTCGGGGCGCGTCGGCGAGAGTCTCGCTGAGTTCGCGTGCCCCTTCGATGAGGTCGAACGAGCGCTCGCTTCCGGGGACGACGTGGCCCAGATCGGGCCCGCTGAGGCCGTTGTTGCAATTGTGGGCATCCGCGAGCATAACCTCCTCGACGTGGCTGTTTCGAGCCTCGGCAATGGCCGAGAGGCCGACTCCGTATTCGATGTCGTCGGCGAACCCGGGCGCGAAGGTGGCGACTGCCAGTGCAGTGCTGTCGAACGCGTGGCCGGTCAGCGTCGCCTCGCCGGACTCCACACGGTGGCCTCGGGTCGCAGTCGCGGTGTAGTCGATACGCTCGTGGGCACGGTCGGCAGCGTCGATGATCCGGCTGACTTCACGCTCGGTGACGAGATTGAAGTCGTGGCCGGCGGTGGCGTGTGGCGGGAAGGCGAGTCCCTCGGAGTGGTGAGCGATGCGTTCGGGGAGGTTGCCCCCGCCGATGTCGCCCATCGGCCCGGGGTGGATCATCGGCAGGACGAACCTGGCTTTTTCGGCTTCGGTGTCGGTGTCTCTGAACGCGAGGACAGTGACGGGGACAACGGCGTCTTCGCCGATCTCTTCGAAGAAGTCCTCTAATTCATCGGTGCCTTCGGCGACGTGGCCGATGAACCCCTGGATGAAATCGAGGACACTGACACCGAGACTCCGCTTCCAGGGGCGATCGATGACAACCAGAAAGAGCCAGACCGACCCGGCGTAGAGAACGCACATCACCGCCAGAAGCAGGAAGTCACTGGGGTTGACAACGACGGGAAGGTCGGCGTGACTGGCGCGGGAGAACAGCCGGTCGATCAGGCGGCCACCGATCTCAAAATAGCGGAGTGTTCCCGTATAGATGAACAGTAAGAGTGCACCGACGACGGTCTGGATGCTCGCGGGGATGGCGGCGATGGCAAGCCGGTGTCGGGAGACGGCCATCACGATCAGGAGTCGAAAGGCGAAGATCGAGGCGAGCGCGACCAGCAGCGCGTCGAAGACGAACGGCTGGCCTAGCGGCGTCAGGACGGCGATACTCGCTGCGCCGGTCAGGATCCCGATCACGATAAGCTCGCAGGTCAGCGCCAGCAGTGACGAGCGATTGTAGGTGAGTTGCCCGCCGAGTCGCTGGTCGAGAACTGGAGTGAGGAGACTCGCCGCCACGGTGGGGACGCCGACGAAGAACACACCCTGCCAGGCGTCGTCCAGCACGAACGCCGAGTCGAAGGCGGCGACGCCGCTGAAGGCTGCGATCACCAGTGCGAACGCGAGCGTCGTGTACCACCGCGGAGCCCGGAAGACGAACCGCGACAGCGCCGCCAGGTCGCCCTGCGTGGCTGTCATCGGTCTACCAACGCCCGCGAGACGGGATAAAACTATATTTCTTCTTCGCAGATCGTCAGGAAGTTCTCGAAGACCTCCTCGCCGCGCTCGGTGTGAGCGACCTCGGGATGCCACTGGACGCCGTAGAGGTTCTCCTGAGTGTTGGACATTGCCTCGACGCCACAGACATCTGATTTGGCCGTTCGATCGAAACTCTCGGGAACGTCTTTGACCTCGTCGGCGTGACTGGCCCACACCCTCGTTTCGGGTGCGAGCGAGCCGACGAGCGGGTCGTCTTCGTCGAGGATCTCGACGGTGACGTCGGCGTAACCGCCGTACTCGCCGCCGCCGACCCGTCCCCCGCGAACCTCGGCGATGATCTGCATGCCGAGACAGATCCCGAAGACGGGGATGTCCAGATCGATGTACTCGGGACAGTTGCCGATGCGGTCGATGTCCGGGCCGCCGGAGAGGACGAGGCCGTCGGCGTCGATCTCCTCGGGTGGGGTATCGTTGTCGATCAGTTCGACATCCACGCCCATGTCTCGGAGCGCGCGCTGCTCCAGGTGGGTGAACTGGCCGTGGTTGTCGACGACGTCGATGTGGGTCATTGGAGAGGGATAGATGACTGATAGTGATTATTGTAGCGATTTACCGGGACGACCGCACGGCCGTGCGGTCGATCCGGAACAGATCGACAGTAATCACTCTGGGAGATACATGTTCGTGGAAACTGGCGGGCGAGATGTCGGATCGATGGCGAGCGCAACAGGAAAAGACAAAGTGTGAGAGACGTGCAGGACTACGTAATGAACGAAGGAGCGAGGGTCTTCGACCGCGAGGACGACGATCCCGACGAGGCGGTGGTGGTCTGGCGGCCCGAGGGAACGACGATCGCTGACTGGGAGTACGAGGCCGACGGCGAGACCTACACGACGGCCGAATCGAACCCTGACTACGACGCTGACGAACAACTGGTCCTGATCAGCTTCGTCGACGAACTGGACCCCAACTGGGGCGCGTGGTCGGCCCACGACCCCGACGAGCTGTACGAGGGCGTTCAGGAGCACGATGTCCCACACTACGGCTTTCCCGAGGCCCGACTCGTCGAGGCTGACAGCGAGGACGATGCCGACGAGGACGATGCGGTCGAGGTCCCAGCCGAGTTCGAGACAATTCGCGAGCGTCTCGAAGAGAACGGCTTTGCTGTCGCACTGGACGAAGACGCGCCCGAACTTCACGTCGAAAAATATGGGACGGAGTATGCCGTCGCCGCCGACGGCACGGTCACGGGCGACGACGGGCTTCGCAATCGTGTGACGAGTATTGTCAATCGCTATCTGTAGCGCTCACAGCGCGGTCGGATCGAACGGCTCGTTTCGGCCCTGCCACTCCTGCTGGTCCCGTTCCGTGCGAGTGTCCAGATAGACTTCTAGCCCGTTGCCGTCGGGGTCGTCAAAGTAGAGTGCCTTGCTGATGCCGTGATCGACCGGACTGACTCGAACACCGCGATCCTGTAACCGTTCGAAAATATTTCGTAATGCTTCGCCTACCTCGACTTCGAAGGCGGCGTGGTACATGCCGACCCCCGGACTCGGGCCGGGAGCGTCTTCGCCCAGGCCCTGGAGCGCAACGTCGTGGTGATGCTCGCCCCACGAGCAGAAGGCGTAGCGGCCGTGGCGTTCGGTGATGTCGAGCTTGAGCACCTCGGTGTAGAAGTCGAGTGCGCGGTCGACGTCGCGGACTTTGAGGTGGACGTGTCCGACGTGAGTGGGGTGGTCGGGCATGGCACTGGATAGGGGTGCTATCGCGAAAAGCTCCCGGTAGCGTGGGTGTTACCCGTCGTTGTCGAAGCGCTCAGCGGCGGATTCGAAGGAGAGTTCGTCTAGTTCCTGGCCTTTGCGAGTCTCGGCTTCTGCGAGGGCCTCGGGATCGGGGCTGGCGTCGTCGTCGACGCGCGCCCAAGAGTTGTGGACCTTCGCGTGGCACCACCGACAGAGCGAGACGGTGATCTCGTGGCTCGGACGACCTTCGCCCCGCCCGGAACTGTCGGCGTAGGAGAGGTGGTGTTCCTCCAGAAGTGGGCGAGCGTCTTCGTGGGCCTGGCGGCGCTCGTCGAGACCGCAGCGGATGCACGATTTGCCGTCGGTCGTCGAACGGAAGTGCGGGCAGTCACACCAGGCCCATTCTCCGTCGGGATCAGCAGCGGGACATCTGAAATCGTCGGCGCTGCGGGCGTCGGCGAACTCCGGATCGTGGTGGCCCTGTTCGCGCGCCCAGCGGCACTTGCCCTCGTCAGTGACGTGATCGCAGCGCTCGACGTGGGCGTAGGGATCGTCGACGCCGACCGAGGAGCCCCCGGGCGCTTTCTCCATACACGAGTCGTTGATTTTCGTGGGTTTGAATCTGCTGGCTCTGATGCCGATCGAATGGTGACTAGTGGGTGGCGCGCGCTGGCGAGACGCCATGTCGAGCCGATATTGTGCGAGGGATGAGTAACGCAGGGAGCGACGCGACCGAGTAACGCAGTCGGCTGGGGAGGGCGTGGTTGTCTGTGGGCGGGGTTGAAAGGGGGCGTCCTCTCGGCGAACCCCGATGAAGCAAGCAGGGCGAGATCTCAGGTCCCGCTGGCCCTGCGGGCGACTCGCGGGTCGCCCGCAGAACACTGGACCGAGCGAAGCGAGGGAAGCGCGCAGCGAATCGCGGGAGTCGAGAGGACGGGGGCTTTCTGGGACAACACATCTACGAACACCCCGAAAGCCCCGACACGTTCGACTGCTGCGACTCGCTGCGGTCCTCGCTTCGCTCGGTCCTTGCAGCGTCTCGCTTGTCGAACGTGTCGCCCCTTTCAATCCCGCCCGACAGCACAACAACGAGCCACGCCCTCCCCAGCCGATTCGTCCACTCCCTACGGTCGTGGACTCACCCCTCGCACGACTCCGGCGCGAGACGAGACTCGCGACTGCGCGCGCCACGTCGAAAACTCAATCGACAGAGACACAGTCTATGTTGGATCCGTCCGCCCGTCGACCCACGTCTCGCTGGTAAATTTCTTGCGGGCACGCTCGCGAGCAGCCGCCAGCTCCTTGTCCGTCCACCCACGCGGTTCCGCCTCGGCCCACTCTCGTAGCGCGTCCTCGATCACACTCACGGCCTCGGCCCTCGGACAGTCGGCGTAGTCGATGATCGCCCCGACGCGCTCACGAAAATCCGCGGCCGACACCGGGCAGTTCTCGAAGATATCCAGATGTGTGTCCGTCGCCCGATCGAAGGTGATCGAGCCGTGCTGCACGATGGCCTCGCGCTGGCGATACTGGGCGTTGCCCGAGAGTTTGCGTCCGTCCGGGCCGACCACGTCGTGGGCGGGATGGAGTTCCCGGAGGTAGCAGGCGGGCTCGAAGACCGCGGGCCGCTCCTCGTCGACGAACCGGGCATCGATCCCCATCTGTTCGAAGGCCGAAAAGAGTGGCTCACACAGCAGGTGATAACTCTCCATGAGATCGCCCGGCAGTTCGTCGGCGGGGGCGGTGATCGAGTAGGAGATGTCTCCAGAGCCGTCGTGATAGATCGTTCCGCCACCGGTCTGGCGGCGCGTCACGTCGATCCCGGCTCGCTCGCAGTAGTCGAGATCCAGGATGTTCCGTGGCTGGCTGTAGCCGAGTGAAACCGTCCCTGGATCCCAGCGATAGACTCGTACTGTCGCTGGCCCACCTGCGGCGGCGGTTTCGGCGGCAATCTCGTCCAGCGCCATCTGTACGGCACCGGGACGGGACTCCTCGGCGACGAACCGCCACTCCAGATCCGACAGCGTCATAGCCCGATTGTGGACCCCGTGGTCAAAGCGGTTGCGACCAAGACCGGAGCCCGGACCGCCGACATTCCTAAACGCGCGGCGATCCCAGTCACAAACAATGAGTTTTGAGTTCGAAACTGACGTCGATGTCCGCTACACCGACCTCGACACGTATGGGCACGTCAACAATGCCGTCTACGCGACGTTTCTCGAAGAGGCTCGCGTGGATTACCTGACGGATGTTATCGGTGGGGAGCACGCCGATATCACAGGATCGGGCGAGGGTCTGGGAATCGTGCTGGCGACACTGGAACTGGATTTCCAGGCGTCGCTCGGGCCGAGCGACAGCGTCACCGTTGCTGTCCGGGTTCCGCGACTCGGCGAGTCGAGTTTCCCCATCGAGTACGAGGTCCGCGAGGACGGTACAGTCCTGGCGACCGGCGAGACGACGGTCGTCGTCTTCGACCGCGGAAGTCGAGAGTCACAGCCCATCCCCGCCTCCTGGCGAGAGAACATCAGGGAGTTCGAGGGGTTATAGTCTCAGAGGTCGGTGAGTGCCGCGATGAGTTGGTCGTTCTCGTCGGGGAGCCTGACCGAGACTCGGATGTGCGAGTCCAGTCCGCGGAAGTCCCGCGCGTCTCTGACGACGATCCCTTCCTCGCGAGCGTGTGCGATGACGTCATCGACCCGTTCGCTCGACCCGGCATCGAGCAACAGGAAGGGCGCTGCCGAGGGGAAAATGTCGAAGTGTTCGTCCAGGTGCTCTTCGAGTCGTGTGCGCTCACGTTCGACCCGGTCGCGCGTCTCCTCGATGAACGCCGGCTGGTCGAGGCAGTAGGTCGCCAGCGAGACGGCCGGCTCACCCACACCCCAGGGGAGGCGCGTGACATCGAGGCGGTCACGGTACGTTCCTGTCGCGACAGCGAAACCGATTCGGAGGCCCGGGAAGCCGAAGAGGTTCGCCAGTGACCGTGTCACGACGACTCCGTCTCTCCCCGCGAGCGACGGAATGTCGGTGAAATCCAGAAATGCCTCGTCGACGAGCAGTGGCGTCCCCGCACGCTGGCAGTGGTCGGCGAACGCCGAGAGTTCGCGCGGGTCGTAGGCCTGCCCGGTCGGATTGTTCGGCGTATCGACGACAATCAGGTCGTACTCAGCTGGATCGACATCCAGCATCTCCGAGTGAGAAACGAACGTCGGCTCGCCACCCTGTAGCGCGACCTCCCGCTCGTACCCCTCGAAACTCGGTTTCGGGAGGACAATCGAGTCGCCCGAGTCGATCGTCGTCGCGATCGACAGTCTGAGCGCCGCCATCCGACCGGCTGTCGGGATCACCTGCTCGGGCTCACAGCCGACGTATTCGGCCGCTGCGATCCGGAAATCACAGTACGAATCGGAGGGATACGAACGGGACGCTGCGAAGGCGCTCTGGTACGCCTGGACTGCACCCGTGGGAATCGCCGGGTTCGTCGTCGAACTGAAATCGAGCAGGAGTCGATCGTCGGGCCCTTCCTGTGCGATCCGCAGGTTCGAGGTTCCGCGCTGGTCGTCCGACGCAGTCGCTGCCTGGTCGCGACAGGGGTGGCCAACCAGCGCGTCCACTGCGTCAGGGTCCATAGCGGCTATTAGACGGGGTGGCGTTTAAATAATACTTTCGCCGTCATATTTCTCGACGAACGACCCCGAGGCTCCCCCCTCTCTCGTGTGTCACACCTCTGTCTGACACATATCAGAAAACACTCAATAATCTTCGGGATAATAATCAGTTTGCGTATGTGTATTGCGGCTATTTCTATCAAATACCATATCTAAACACGAGCATGGGAGGCGACTGGAGTAAGTCAAATCTATCGTCGTAAAACAGGGGCTTCGACGCGGACCGAGGCGAGAGGTAGCTGATCGTCGCCTCATCAAGCGCAGTGTTACACAGTAGAATTGCGAGCTACTCGTCGATCCATTTCGCCGCCCGGATGTCGTAGCTCTCACACTCCGGGCAGGAGTGGTATTGCACTGGCAGGGCCGCCTGGCAGGACATGCATCGATAGGGATAGGACTCGGTGTCACTGCCCCTGGCGAACCACGTCGACCGATCGAGGACACCCATCTGTGACCACACCAACTGTCACGCTCTCTCAAACTAAAAAAGGGGCAGACCGTTCACAGCTGTCCCGTCTGCGGATTAGCTCTTTTCAAACACTGTACCCGCTCTGTCTCGCGGGCGCACTCGCGAAACGAACGCAGCTCGGTTGGGTGACGCACGCTGGGCACGTATTGCAGTCCGCCCTCCCGATTTGAACAGATGAGAGACGTTCCGGGGCTGCGACTCTCGTGTTCAAATCGGGTCGTGATGACCGAATAGCTGCCGCTGGCTCACGTCGTTCGCAGGAGAATGCTCGCGGCTTCGCCGCTCGCTTTATCGAGACTCTCACTTCGTTTGAGTCTCGCAGTCCGCCCTCCCCGATTTGAACGGGGGACAAGTCGATCTACAGTCGACTGCTCTACCAGTCTGAGCTAAGGGCGGTTGCACTCCAACGTAGCCCGCCTGGCAGACTTAAGGATTGTTATTCGATCCGGTCCCCTCTTTCGTTTCCTTCTCTACCCGAATCTATTATGGACAATCGTTATGGTTGTTTAGGAGGTATCTCAGCGTAATGCAGCAGGCACTCAGAGAGTGTCGGTACTGTGGAAACAAACTCGCAACTGGCGGCCGATCTGTGTCGTGTGGTGCCTGTGACACGGGATTTCACACCGCGTGTGCAGACCGGGCCGACGAACTGCATGTCGAGGTAAACTCCCGACTGTTGCGGTCTGATACCTACGAGATCGAGTGTCCCAACTGCGGATTCCAGTGGGAGATCGGGTTCGATCCGTCTGACTAGTGTCGTCACACTGGCTGACGGTCGTCAGACACTCGGGAAGATTGAAATACCAGGGCTGACAAGGTGTACGACAAGTCGGATGAGCAAGATCACGTTTCGCGCAGATGACGACCTCATCGCCCAATTAGAGGAGTTCGACGCCTCTAAGAGCGAAATCATGCGTGAGGCCCTGCGCGAATATCTCGGGGAAGCCGACGCTGGCACCCCGTCCAGGTCTGACACGGTGTCGACGAGCGACGACGCCGAGAGCCTTGACGACCTGGTCACGGATCGTGTCGACGCGATCATCGCCGACCGTCTCGACGGGATGATGCAGCCCAGCCAACCCCAGGATATCAACGTAAACATCGCTCTCGACGGCGAATCCGAGGCAGACGCCGAAGTCGAACGTGAAGCGTCTCACACCACGTCTGGTGATTCGTCGAACACCTCCTCGGAGCGTAAGACAGACCGGAGACTGGAGGAAAACGACGAGCAGGACACGCGTAACACGTGTACACAGTGCGGGGAAACCCTGTCGGGATCGCACGTTTACTGCCCGAATTGCGGCGAAAAGGCGTCTCACAGGGTGTTCTGTGAGTGCGGCGACGAACTCCGTTCAGACTGGGGCTTTTGCCCCAGCTGTGGCAGACGAACGCCCGCTGCTGACGTACTCGATCAGACCTAATGTGTCGAAAACGCGCTCCTCGCGCCGTATACTTCTGTAAACGCCGGTTTGTCATACACTAACCCTAACCTTTATTATCCCATGGTCTGTGGTACTTGTTGCGTAAGACGGTCGTCTTACACAGCGGCCTTGGTGCCGACGATGATGTCGCTGTCGCGTGATTCCGCTGTGTAAACAGCAGGCGAACGAGCGTTCGTCGCCGTCTTACCCAAAGGGGAACGAACAAACATGGAGCGTGTGACACTACGGATTCCGAAACAGCAGATCGAAGAGGTCGAACGAATGGTCGAGACGGGGGAGTACCCCAATCGCAGCGAGGCGATTCGCTCGGCCGTTCGTGAGATGATCAACGAAGAGGGCACCGGCAAGGAGCGCCCCTCCGAAAAACGAAAGCGCCGGACCTGGGCGAAGGTGTAGACCAATGCAAGATATCGTCAAAGAAGCCCTCGAACATGAGGAAGCCGAACAGCGGTCGATGGACGACGTCGACGGCGACGACTTCGGTGATCCTCGGATCGTCATCGTCGGCGCAGGCGGCGCCGGCAACAATACCGTCAACAGACTCTACAACATCGGCGTCGATGGCGCCGACACTGTCGCGATCAACACTGACAAGCAGCACCTCAAGATGATCGAAGCCGACACGAAGATCCTCGTCGGCAAGTCCCTGACCAACGGGCTCGGCGCTGGCGGCGACCCCAGCATGGGCGAGCGCGCCACCGAGATGGCTCAGGGAACGATCAAAGAGGTACTGGGCGACGCAGACCTCGTCTTCGTGACCGCCGGGATGGGCGGCGGCACGGGGACAGGTGCGGCTCCCGTCGTCTCGAAGATCGCCAAAGAGCAGGGCGCGATCGTCGTCGGCATGGTGTCGACGCCGTTCAACGTCGAGCGTGCCCGTACCGTGAAAGCCGAGGAGGGTCTGGAGAACCTCCGCAACGAGGCCGACTCGATCATCGTCCTCGACAACAATCGACTGCTGGACTACGTGCCGAACCTTCCCATCGGGAAGGCGTTCTCGGTGATGGACCAGATCATCGCCGAAACGGTCAAGGGTATCTCCGAGACCATCACGCAGCCGTCGCTGATCAATCTGGACTACGCGGACATGACCGCCATCATGAACAAGGGCGGCGTGGCCGTGATGCTGGTCGGGGAGACCCAGGACAAGAACAAGTCCGACGAAGTGGTCAAAGACGCGATGAACCATCCGCTTCTGGACGTCGACTACCGCGGTGCCTCGGGCGGGCTGGTTCACATCACCGGTGGCCCCGACCTCACACTCAAGGAGGCCGAAGGCATCGCCGAGAAGATTACCGACCGACTTGAGGCCGACGCCAACGTCATCTGGGGCGCGCGGATTCAGGAAGAGTACAAGGGCAAGGTGCGGGTCATGGCGATCATGACCGGCGTCCAGAGCGCTCAGGTGCTCGGCCCGACGACCCAGAAGCAGGCCAACAAGTCCCGTGAGGCGATCGAAGGTGTCGAGGACGCGGACTTCGACGCCAGCCAGAACGTCGAGAGCGACCTCGGCAACTCGGGTGGCCAGCGTAACTTCGGCGAGACCGACGGCGGTCGCAGCGACCTTGAACGGAACAACGGTCTGGACGTCGTCCGGACCGACCACTGATAGTGGTTGCTGTACGTCTGTTCCGGGTCGACCGCGCCTTCGTGCGGTCGTACCGGTAAATCGGTACAGCAACTACTATGCGAGCAGCGGCCACTGGGCGTCTTGACGCGTCTTCGGCCATCACACGCCGTCCACAGAACAGGGGTGGTACGGCGTGCCACTTTCTCCGTTTTTCACGTCCGATAGTGGTTCGATTATCTCTGGAATCGTTACGTACATACTGTCGGACTTTGATCACGCGATCATGTCGAACGAACCAATCTATACACAGCTCGGCCTCGGGCGACTCGAAGGCTGGCGTCTCGATTCAGCTGTCACCGCCCTCTCGGTCCTCCTGCTGTCGGGGATTGCATTCGATGCGCGGGCCCACGCAGGGGGCCTCAGCTTCGCCGAAGAGGGGTTTGTGACGCCGGAACATACACTCTTTTACAGTGCATTTCTCGGAATCGCCGGGGTAATCGGGCTCGCGACGGTCGGCAATCGATCGGCCGGTGCCGACTGGATCGGGGCTGTTCCGGTCGGCTATCGGGTCGGCGTACTCGGCGTTCTGGTGTTCGGATTCGGTGGGGTCGGTGATTACGTCTGGCACAGCACGTTCGGCTTCGAACAGGGGACCGAAGTTCTGACGAGCCCGACGCATCTGCTGTTGGCGGTCGGTGGTGTCCTCTTTCTGTCCTCGCCGCTCCGGGCCGCCTGGCGTCGTGAGGGTGATCCGACACGCCAGGCCATGATCGCGGCTGTGCTGTCCGGGGCGTTCACGTTCGGGCTGTTCGGTCTGTTTTCGGGAATTCTCAATCCAATCGCGAATCCGAACGTGGCAGAACAATACGCCGTGTCTCAGCAGCTCGCAGTCGCCCAGTTCATGGTGTATCCGGCGCTGTTCGTCGGCGTTGGGGTTGCCCTCTCTCGACGATTCGATCTCTTTCCCGGCTCGCTAACGGTGGTCTTCCTCGGACCTGGCCTGATGGGAATCGCACCGAATCCAGAGAATCTACCGCTGGTCGGCGCGGCCCTCGTTGCCGGCGTCGTCGCCGACATCCTCGTTCAGGTGTCTCCGCCCCGTGCTGGTCGTGCAGCGCCGCTTCGGGTATTCGGTGCGACGGTCTCGCTCGCGTTCGCCGGTTCGTACGTGCTGATAGTCGAGTACGTACTCGCTCGACCCCTCGCGTTGAGCGTCCATCTGTGGGCCGGCGCTGTCGCACTGGCTGGACTCGGGGGGCTCGTCGTAACGTATCTCATCGTCCCGGACGCCGCCCGGGAGTCGACTGCATGAGGAGAGTCGGGACCCTCTCGTTGCTCGCGGTGGCGGTCCAGCCAGCCCTTGGACACCCGACCGATAAGGTCCACCACGAACCGTCGCCGATCCCGCCGGTCGTGTTCCTGGCTGGCGTCTTCGTTCTTGGGACTGCAGTCTATCTTGACTCCCGTGACCGTCTCGGCCGACGAGCTGCCAATCTCGGCGTTGGCATCGGTGTGGTCGCGGTTCTGACTGGCATCGCCCTGCTCTTTGTGCTGTGACTCCGGATCGACAGGCACATTCTCACGCGTGTCTTGAGATCCTGTATGCGGCGACTCAGTGCTCTCCTAGTACTCACGCTGGCGGTGAGGCCTGTTCTTGGACACCCGACCGAGCAACCACACACCGAGCCGTCACCCGTGCCGCCGGTGGTCTTCGCGGCCGGCCTGTTCGTCTTCGGAACGACGCTCGTGCTCGAGTATCGCGACCTGCTCTCGCGCCAGCTCACGATGGTCGGTCTCGCGGTCGGGGTGCTCCTCTCCGGGATCGGTGCCGGGCTGTTTCTGACCTAGGTCGTCCCGGCGTCAGTCGTGGCGTCGATCCTGTCGCCTGAGCTATCGTGCAGGTACTCGATCTCCAGGGTGCCGCCGAACCCGTCGAGGAACTTCACTTTCCCGCTGTCACTGCCGACGTAGACGAGTTCGTTCGCGCCGTCACCGTCGACATCGGCCAGAGTCACCGGTGCTTTCGCGGCCTGTGGGGCCTTCGATCCAGCCACGTCGCTGCTGGTGAGCTTGTCGGTGCCGCTGTCGCTGAGGACGACGAGGTAGTTGCCGCCGTCGACAGCCGTAGCGACGTCACCGGGATAGCCATCGAGTGTGCCGACCGAGCCGGTACCGATCCCGTCGCTCGAACCTACCGAGAGCGATGTCGAGACGACCGAGCCGTCGGGCTGGACGTACCGAAGGGTCTGGCTCGCGTCGGCGTAGACCAGTTCGTCGGTGCCGTCGGCGTCCAGATCGCCGAATCCGGAAATTGCCTGAACGCCGTTCTGGCTACCGCCGCTCAGATCGACGGCCACCTGCGGGCTGCCCGCGGGTGTCGCCCGATAGATCTTCCCGTGGTTCTGATTGGCGAAGAAGACTGATGTGGGACTGCCGTCCCAGCTGCCGACAGCGATTCTGGTCTTGCTGGCTTCGATCGATCCGGGGATGTCGCTGCTCGTCGTGACTGTCTGGACGGCCCCGTCAGGAGTCAGGACCCTGACCGTTTCGCTATCGGTGACGAAGGGGAGATCGGCGCTGCCGTCTCCAGTGACATCGGCCGTCGGCGACCCGATGATTTCGACGGTTCCGCTGTCGTGGATCGTCGTCACGCTGCCGCCGTCACCGTTGATCTGGACGATGTCGTCACTCGGGGCCGTGAAGCTGCTTCCGTCGGGGAACGTCGCGACCGAACCGCTGCCGGAGCTTCCCGACGCATCCGGGTCGATGTCGAACGTCTGGAGCGTGTAGCTCGCGCCGTCGGCGGCGTCTTCGAGCCAGACGACCCGAACTGTGTCTCTCGTGGGGGACACCTGAACGGCCTCTCCGGCGGTGAGGGTGCTTCCGTCGAGTGTGTCTGGGTCGTCGATCCCTCGAATGCGGACCCGATCTCCGTCGATATCCTCCCCCGAGTGGAAGTGGAGGCGATAGTCGTCACTGCCGTCGATCGGTTCTAGCGTGAGACTCGCTTCGGGGGCCGGCGGCTGCGTTTCGGCTGCACCGAAGAGCACGACTGACGCGACACCGACCAGCAGGACGACGATCGCGACCAGCAGTGCCGTCCCGACGACCGGTGAGAGCCCGCGGTCGTCTCGCTGTCGCGGTCGTTCGGTCATTGTCGAATTCTGTCCCTGTCCCCTCCTGAATGACCGACCTAACACTCGCTAGCCTGGATGTACCGCCGGCCTAATTCGTCCGCTGCGGCGAGAAATCTACTAGACTGCGTCGACAGCCTCGACCAGCGCGCACTTCCGGCAGATGTCTCGTGCCGTTCGTGCGCCACAGGAATCACACTTGCCGAACTTCTCGTTGTCGCCGCTGTAGGACTCGGCTGCGAGGGCGGCCATTTCCTCGTAGCCAGCCATGATCGAGTGGCGAGTTCCGGGGTGGCCGTCTTCGAGCCCGAGCATGAGTTCCTGAACTTCCCCGCGGAAGGCCTCCTCGGCGTGGGGGCACTCGGTGATGTGCGCCGGCAGGTCTTCGAGGTGGGCGTAGAGGGCGACCTCTTTTTCGGGGACGTCTCTGAGGGGTTTGGCCCGTGGGACGTGGTGATCCTGCTCGGTGCGTTCGTCGAGGGCCCCGAGGCTGGCGTCGAAGTGTTTTGCCATCTGCTCGACGTTCCCTTCGAAGAAGTTCATCAGGGCTGTCTCGGCCTCGTCGTCGAGATTGTGGCCGGTTAGCATGAGGTCGGCGTCGTAGTCGTCAGCATAGCGCGAGAGGACGTCCCGGCGGAAGACGCCACAGTAGGCACAGGCGGCCATGTTCTCGGGATCGTCCTCGACGACGTTGTCCATCTGCAAGCCGAATTCGTCCTCGTAGGAGACGACCTCGTGACGGAGGTCGAGGTCGGCGGTGAGTTCCTCGCAGGCGTCCAGACTTTCGTCGCGGTAGCCCTCGATGCCTTCGTGGATCGAGAGGGCAATCATCTCGATCCGGGGGTCTTTCGCGAAAGTGTCGTCGAGGATCTTCGTAAGGACGACGCTGTCTTTGCCCCCTGAGAGACCGATGACCCACGTCACTGGATCGTCGGGCGTGGCGTCGTCGGGGACGAGGCCGTCCTCGCGGATGCGCCGGCGGACGCGCTTGTCGACGCTGCGGACGAGGTGCTCGTGACAGAGATGGAGCCCGGAGTAGGCGGCGTGCATGACCGCTTCCTCGCCGCACTTGTCGCAATTCATTACGTTGGGCTATCGTATCGGCAGGGGTGAGCGTTTCGTTTGTAACCAGCGTTTGGAGAGTGCGCCTGGCGAGACTACGCAAGCGCAGGCAGCCCGTCTTCGATCGCCGCCAGCAGGGTGTCGAGATGCGCTTCCCGTGAGCGCGAGGTGAACAGTTCGTGGCCCCCGTCGTACAGGCGGATCTGCTCGCTGTCGAGTCGGTCGCCGATGGCTCGTGTCGAGACCACGCGATCGGAGAGCGAGCAGAAACAGACCGCGTCCTCGCGAGCGGCCGGGAGTCGGCGGTGGGCGCGCCTGACTGCGCGGATGAACCGCGGTGAGACGCGTTCGGGGGCGTCGGCGATCTGCTGGGGGGTCGCGTGCTCGCCCAGCAACTGGGTGTCGTCGATGCTACTGGGAAGGAACCGGCGGTCGGTCGGGAGTCTTGCGAGGAGATCCAGCAGGGGGCTCTCGGTCGCTGGCGGAAACCCCCACCAGGGGCTGAGGTAGGTCGTGGTACGGGCGTCGATGTCGGCGTGGGCGACCGTGAGGCCGCCGGCGCTGTGGGCGAGTACTGCGGGCTCGTCCAGCTCGGTGGCGTACTTTTTGACGGGCCGGACCCACTCGCGAGAGACGTTGGTGACGTGAACCGGGAGGGTCGCGGCGTGGACGTGATAGTCGTTCTCGACCAGCCGGTTGATGAGCCAGCGGACCGGGGCGTGGCCGGGACGGTTGCCCCAGCCGAGGACGAACAGCAGGTCGGGGTCGGCGTCGTCGCCGAAGCGATCGAACTCCATGGCTCGTATTGGGCTGGCCGTCTGATAAATCTCCTCGGAAGCCGCTCCCGAACGTCCTCGCCATGCTCGCCAGGCGTTGATGGTTCTACCGTAGCTACTTCTTCGAAAGCCCTCACCGCGATCACGGTCGCTGTGACGGATATCTTCGCTCACTTCGCTCGCTCCGCGGCTCGCTTCGCTCGCCGTTCCGCTTCGAGGGCTCCCGGTGGTCGCCCTCGCACCGCTCGACAGTGCCATCACAGCGACTCCACCCACTGCGTTCGACTCGATCGCGGTTCGCCCTTTCAGTCCACCAGGACTGCAACCGCATTCTCGTAGCCCCACACTCGCGGGTCGCTACGCTCACGGCTTCGCCGTTCGCAATCGAGTCCCTCACTTCGTTCGCGCCTCGCTCTCCCCGCTCGTTCATCCGGAGACGCTCCCGGAGGTCGCGTCTCCCCCCTCCCCGGACGCGACGCGGTTTGTGCCGCGTCACGCTTCCTGACCGCCTCGCGGTGGCCGGGAGTGGCCTCCGTGCCACGACCCGGGGAAGGGCAGGTCTGCTGTGCGGTCGTGACCAGCATACGGCGAGCGCCGCGAGGTCGCTGCGCGACCTCGATACGTCGAGCGGCGAAGCCGCGAGACAGCGAGCCGTTTCACCGGGCGCGAAGCCGAAGGCTGAGCGTCCGGGTCGTTTTTCCCCATGTTTTTCTGACTGAGCGGTGCCCGCAGCGAACGCAGTGAGCGAGGACACCCGAAGGAGGAAAAAGTGGTGGTGGAAGGGCAGGCTTGCTGTGCGGGTGTTGCTGCGCGCCTGGCGGATGAAAGGGCGAGACTCGCGTGGCGGCTTTAGTGGTAGTCAGAACTTTTGTATTGATAGGAAACGTTCAATCCACGATTCAGCAAAGCTGAGGCGGTCGGCGTAGTCGTGGAATACCTCAGAGATGAG
>Ga0207771_100707_pt1 | contig 17851 bp, 14 predicted proteins | sample A23M2SouthBayCA_2_FD_187731 | JGI IMG/M metagenome (GOLD analysis project Ga0207771, IMG submission 187731) | Aerobic enrichment media microbial communities from Eden Landing Ponds, California, USA - A23 M2 (2) (SPAdes) | ecosystem: Environmental > Aquatic > Marine > Unclassified | place...
CGACGTAGGGCTGGCCGTCGCGCATCTCGTCGGTCGGGACGGCGTCGATGTCGACGCCCAGATCGGCCGCCAGCTTTCGGGTGGCCGGCGTCGCCAGCGTCTGGTCGCGCTCGGCCGCGCTGTCGACCGTCGAGACGGCGGACTTGACTACCGTCGCGTCGTCACTGTCGTCGGCACTGACTCTGGAGACCGCGGATTTGAGTCCGGTTTCCTCGTCGTCATCGACTCGGCTGACGGCCGATTTGAGCTGTGTGTCCCCGCCGCTCTCCGCCTCACTGGCCGCGCTCGCACCGTCTGTGGACTCGCTGCGCTCGTCCGCACTGCTCGCGGCGTCACCGCTCGCACTGTCTGTAGACTCACTTCGCTCGTCACGCGCCGTGCGCACGTCGTCTTCGGTGACTCGACCGCTCGGGCCGGACCCCGCGACGGTCGTGATGTCGACGCCGAGTTCGCGGGCGAGTCGGCGGACGCTCGGCGGTGCGAAGACCCGGCCGCCCTTCGCGGACGTGTCGGTGTCGTCTTCGGCGACCGCTGTCTCCGATACGTCGGTTTCGTCGACGCTCGCATTCTCTCCAGATTCGCGCTGCTCATCTGGCGCAATACTCACGATCACCGCGCCGGTCTCGACCACGTTGCCGGGATCGTAGTGCAGTTCGCGGACGACGCCGCCGACGGGTGAGGGCACGTCGACGGCGGCTTTGTCGGTCTCGACTTCGGCCAGCACCTGATCCTCCTCGACGCGGTCGCCGACGGCGACGTGCCACGTCAGGATCTCCCCCTCGGCGACGCCTTCGCCGAGATCGGGGAGTTCGAACTCGAACATGGCTCAGAACTCGACGGCGTCCGTGATACCGTCTTTGATACGGGCAGGTTCGGGGAGGTAGTAGTCCTCCAGGGCGTACAGCGGGAAGGGGGTGTCGAAGCCGGTCACCCGCTGGATCGGCGCTTCCTGATACAGTAGCGCCTCCTCTTGGAGCGTCGCGACGATCTCGCCGGCCAGCCCGCCGGTCTTCGGCGCTTCGTGGACGACGACAGCCCGGCCGGTTTTCTTGAAGCTTGTGACGACGGTGTCGGTGTCCATCGGTGAGAGGGTGCGCAGGTCGATCACCTCGGTGTCCACGTCGGGGGCCAGTTCCTCGGCGGCCGTCATCGTCGGGCGGGTCATCGCACCCCACGTGACGACGGTCACGTCCGACCCCTCGCGGCGGACGGCGGCCTCGCCAAGCGGGACGGTGTAAGTGTCGGACTGCACGTCTTCGCGGAACGCCCGGTAGATCAGTTTGGGTTCGAGAAAGACGACGGGATCGGGGTCGCGGATCGCCGCCGCGAGCAGCCCCTTCGCGCCGCTGGGTGTCGCGGGGACGACCACTTTCAGGCCGGGTTCGTGGACGTAGAAGGCCTCCTTGGACTCGGAGTGGTGTTCCGGGGCGCGGATGCCGCCGCCGTAGGGTGCACGGACGGTCATCGAGCAGGTAAAGCGCCCCCGGCTTCGGGTGCGCAGGCGCGCGGCGTGTGAGACCAACTGGTCGAAGGCGGGGTACATGAACCCCGAGAACTGCATCTCGGGGACCGGGCGCAGGCCGTGGGCGGCCATGCCGATGGCGGTACCGATGATGCCGGCCTCCGCGAGGGGTGTGTCGATCACGCGGTCGGGTCCGAACTCCTCGATCAGGCCCTGTGTGGCCCGGAAGACGCCGCCGTTCTCGCCGACGTCCTCGCCCATGACGAGCACGTCCTCGTCCCGTTCGAGTTCGCCGTACAGCCCGTCTCTGACCGCTTGCACGAGCGTCAAACTCTGCGTGTCGGGACCACTCTCGGCACTCATTCCAGTAGCACCTCGTCGCCGTGGCGCTCGCGGAGGGCTTCGAGATAGTCCAGTTGCTCCCGGAGGCGCTGGGGCATCTCCGCGTAGACGTGGGCGAACATCTCCTCGGGATCGGGTCGCTCGCGGGACTCTGCCGTGTCGATGGCCGCGGCGACTTCGTCGGCGATGGACTGCTCGATGGTCTCGACCGCTTCGTCGTCGAGTAGGCCACGGTCCCGGAGGAACCGCTCCATGCGCGGGATGGGGTCTTTCTGTCGCCACTTCTCGACCTCCTCCTCGGTTCGATAGACGGAGGGATCGTCCGCGGTCGTGTGTGCGCCAAAGCGGTACTGCACCGCCTCGATCATGGTGGGGCGCAGTTCGTCCTCGTCGGGATCTCTGGCCTTCGCGGCGGCCTCGCTCGTCACCTGATACACCGCCAGCGGGTCCATCCCGTCGACCTGCACGCCCTCGAAGCCGTAGGCGGTCGCCTTCTGGGCCAGCGTGGCGCTCGCGGTCTGGCGCTCACGTGGCACCGAGATGGCCCACTGGTTGTTGTTGCAAAAGAAGACAGTCGGCGTGTCGAACACGCCCGCGAAGTTCAGTCCTTCGTGGAAGTCGCCTTCACTGGTCGCGCCGTCGCCGAAGTAGGCCAGGTGGACCGTGTCGTTCCCGCGGAGTGCGTCGGCCCACGCTGCACCCGTCGCGTGGGGAATCTGGGTCGCGATGGGGACCGCCAGCGCGAAGGCGGCGACGCCGGCCGGTGGGTCGTTGCCGGCCTCCGATCCCATCCAGTACAGGAGGATCTGATCCAGCGGCCAGCCGTGGGCGTACAGCGCGGCGTGTTCCCGATAGCTCGGGAAGAGCCAGTCGTCGTCGGCGAGTGCGTGGGCGCTCGCGACCTGTGCGCCCTCCTGGCCGGCCATCGGCGGGTAGGTGCCCATCCGACCCTGTCGCTGGAGGCTCACCGCTCGCTGGTCGAAGTGCCGTCCCAGCTTCATCTCCCGGTAGAGAGCGACCAGCTCGTCGTCGGTCAGGTCGGGTACCGTCGCGCCCTCACGAACCTGGCCGTCCTCGTCGAGTATCTGTACCTGATCGGCCGGGTCGCGGTGGAGGACGCTCAGCGTGACCACCTGCCCTGGTGTGTCATACGTTAGTCCTTGGCTCGCTGATGGCTTAGGGTTTTTGCGGCGTTATACTGGCGGATCAGTCATTACTTCTGTACATTTCCTACGAAGGACTGGATCCGGTTTACCCGGCGATCTCATCGATCTCGACCGGATCGAGATCGTGCTCGCTGGCGACTGCCCGCAGCGTCGGCACGCGTGCTTCGATCTCGTGTGGTCGGTGACTGTCCGATCCGAGGACGAACCGGACTCCCTCGCGCTCGAACACGTCCAGCATCGCCGGGTCCGGGTGGGGACGACCCAGCGAGCGATTGACGCGCCCGGCGTTGATCTCCGGGACGGTCGCGGCGTCGGCCAGTGCCGCCGCCACCCGTTCGTAGTCGTCGCGCGTGGTGTACCGGCGCAGGTACCCGACTCGTTCGGGCAGGTCGAGATGACCCAGTACGTCGAACAGGCCCGACTCGATCAGGGCGACGACGGCGTCGTAGTACCGTTCGACTGCCGCGCGGCGCTCGGCGTCGGCAGCGTTGGCATACTGGGCGTCGCTGGTGTAGCCGTACGGCCCGGCGAAGTGGACGCTGCCGATGGTGTAGGCAAAGTCGGCCTCGTCGAGGAACGCCGCGATGGCGTCCTCGTCGTCCGCGACGTAGCTCATCTCGACGGCGTCGTACAGTCGTAGATCGGTCTGCTCGCGGGCCGCGTCGATCACGTCACGTCGGTGTTCGTAGGTCTCGACGAGATCGTACTGCGCGCGCCGACCGAAACTGTCGTCGGTGACGATACAGTGATCGGTCAGTCCGAGCCCAGCGAGGTCGGCGCGCTCGGCCGCTGCGATCATCGTGTCGAGGTCGGAGCCATCGGAGAACGTCGTGTGGGTGTGAACGTCGGTGTGCATCTGGTCGTGGGCCACCGTCGGTGGTTGGTACGCACACTCGGTGCTACAGGCGCATAAGGAGTGTGGCGCTCACCATCTACCCGGTGTTAGTCACCCACCCGATCGCTCCCTCGCGTCAGGTGCAGCGAGTAAGCGATACACAGCAGGCCCGATAGCTGGAGCAGGCGAACGACGAGACGGAAGTAGTCCTGATAGAGTAGTGGGAGCCGGCCGATCCGAAGCAGTGCCGTCCCCGAGAACGCGACGACGTAGGCGACGCCAAAGAGCAGGACCATCCCGACAGAGAGATAGCGCATCGGGGCGCTGTCGTGTCGACGCAGGCCACGGTAGGCCTGATAGCCGATGTACAGCCCGACCGCCGAGACCACCGCCGCGGCGACCATCGTCGCCAGCCCGATGGTCGTGAACCCGGAGAACACCCCCATCTCAGAACTCCTCCCACAGCCGGGTGAGCCGGTCGGCCACGTCGTCGCCTCGCCGATCGAGGTCGACAGTCAGGTCGCCGTTCCGGAGCTTGATCGACACCTCGTCGAGCGTTGCCGTATAGACGGTGTCGTGATGCCCGTCGGCGCGGGGGCGAGTCCGTTCGGCGACGAGGTCGGTGTCGGTCAGCCGATCGAGGCGACGATAGACCGTCGCCTGGGACACGTCACAGCGGTCGCTCAGTTCCTTCGCGCTCAGCGGTTCGACGCTCGTCGCCGTGAGGATGGTCCTGACGTGCGCGTCGTCGAGGAGATCGAGTAGCGTCGCGAGCGCCGGCTCGTCGGACACACCGGTCTCGTCGGGTGCCTGTGGCATAAGTGTCTGTGTGCTGTCGTCTCGGGTGCGTTCGGCCGTGCGGCCGTCCCTCGATTGTCGGTAGTATCCGGTCATGTGAGATCATGGCCAAACAGCGTCGTGCTGCCGTCTTCGTCAGGGTGTTCGTAGACGAGTCGAACGGTCTCGTCGTGCTGGGCTGCTGTCGTCGAGACCGTCAGCGACTCGCCCGGCTCCACGTGGTCGCCCAGTCCCTGTGTGTCGACGCTTTGCCGGTCTTCGCTCAGGCCGGCGATCCAGAGCCAGTCTGTTCGGACCGGATCACCAGCCTCGTGGCGGATAGTCAGGCGCTCGGCCGCGGGGTCGTGGCTCGCGCTCCACGTGACGAACGGGGTCACGAGCGCCGTTTCACTGGCCGACGCGAACTCGGACGGCGGGGCCTGCATCTCGATGGTGGCGACTCGGCCGTCGACGCTCACGTCGACCGCAGTCGCCTCGCTGGCCCCGGGCAGGCCCGCCCGGCTCTCGGCTTTCAGCGCCGTCTTGACTTTCCCTGCAGTCAGGTCGTAGGACTCGGGGAACACCCACGTCAGGACGAGGTACGCGGCGTCGGACTCGTGAGCGAAGCTGGTCGCCCAGCCGACGGTGTCTTCGCGAATACCGCCACCGGTCACGTGGCTGATACCGCCCGGCCAGAGCCACGCCCACCGGCGAAGGCCGGCGCTGTCGGTGAGCACGGCGAAGTCGTCGTCCCGCTCGTGGAGTCGCGGGACCTCGCCGCGACCGGCCGCCACGACCGTGTCGATGGTCTCGCGAGCGTGTGGGCCGTCTGCGAACACCAGTCCGTTCTCGAACACGGCGACAGAGCGGCCACCGTCCGAGCGTGTGTACAGGGCATGGTGTGTGTCGCTTTCGGCGGGTTCGTACGGTGTCTGTCCGACCGTCTCTCGGACCACCGACTGATCCACGTCGCCCAGCAGGACCGCGCCGCCCGACTCGTCGCCGAAGCCGGTCGCGAATGCCACGTCCACATCGTCGATGTCGACGCCCACGTAGTCGGCACGAACGGCGATCAGCGTTCGCGCGATGTTGGCCCTCGTCCACGCCGGTGCGTCGGCCGGCGGTGGCGCGTACACCATCACGTCCTCGCTGTTCTCACTGGGATCGTTCCCATCGCTGCCCTCGCTGCCGGGCAACGCCGACGGCGCTGGGATCCAGTCCCGATAGGCCGGCCTACCGGCGGCCGGGACGTCGACCGTCCCGTACCTGATCGCCGATCCCAGCGGTGGCAGACCGGAACAGCCAGCCGAGAACGTCAGGGCACCGGTTCCGAGCGCTGCCCCGCCGGAGCGAAGTACGTCCCGGCGTGTGTGTTTCTGGTCGTCGAATGGCATCTATCCGGTCTATGACTGGCAACGATCCTAAAACACGGCGTCGGTCGACACCCCGGTGCAGACCACCGAAGCGTTTATATTCTATTCGTCGGCCTCGACGCCCGGGACCGTCGCCACGACTGCTCCACAGTCCTCGCAGGTCAGTGCGACCGCTGTTGTCTCGTCCTCGGTCCGGTCGACGAACGAAAGCGGCCCGTCGCAGGACGGACAGCGTTCCAGACAGATCACCAGTCGTGGTGCCAGTTCCGCTCGCACCGCTTCGGGAAGGTCGGCCAGTCGCTCCTCGTCGACCCACTCCTTGAGCGTCGGTTCGGCGGCGACCGCCGCCACGAACCCAGCTTCGGAGTGCCACGCTCCGATCGTCTCGCCGTCGTGAGCGACGACGAAGCGGTCGTCCGCTGCCGTGACCGTCACGTCGCTGGGGTCGATTCCGCGGGCGGCCGCCAGCCACCGAACGGCGCGGTCACCTCCGCGCAGTTGCTCGATGCGCTCGGAGAGCGCCCGCTCGAAGGCGTCGGTCAGCCGCACGTCGGTGCCGTCGGGCGTCTCTTCGAGGATGTCCGCCGAGCGCAGGAGCGCCTCGACGGTCGGCGTGTCGTCCGTCTCGTCCGGTCGGTCAGGGCTTCGTCTGTCGATGCTCGCGTATCCGGGATGACGGATAATAAAGCGTGTGCCGGTGGTGTCGCCGCGGTCGGCCTGCCGCTCGCGCTGTGGCTCCGACGGCGGAACGCTCGATGCCGTGGCCGCTGATCCCGTTCGAGAACCGAGCCACTCTTATTTCTCTCTTCGATAGACGATGGCTGAATACATATCTCGAAAAATCGAAATAATTTTGATGATGGAAATTATGGGTCGTACTGACACACCGACCGCCCGGCCGCCACGAGTGTGTCGGCCACGTGGGTGTTGGGATGGGGTGTCACCGGATTCGAACCATGAAACGACGTACGCTTCTCAAGACGATCCCCGGAATCGCCGGCCTCGCGGGCGTCTCCGGGCTTGCATCGGCCACAGACTGTACTGGCGTCTCCGAGTGGGACGACAGCGCGACCTACACCGGTGGTGACCGCGTGCGCTACGACGGCACGCTCTGGACCGCCGAGTGGTGGACCAAGGGGACGGAACCGTCCGACAGCGCGTCCGTCTGGACCACGGTCAGCTCCTGTGGGGGGAGCGACGACGGGACCCCGGACGACGGGACACCGGACGACGGCACGCCCGGCGGCCCGGACTGCTCGACCGTCGCCGCGTGGGACGCCAGTGCCACGTACCAGAGCGGCGACCGAGCCGTCCACGACGGCAGCCTCTGGGAGGCGTCGTGGTGGACCAACGGTGACGAGCCGGGGGCCAGCGACTGGGGACCGTGGAGCGAAGTCGGATCGTGTGTCGAGAACCCGAACACCCCACCCTCGGCGGCCTTTGGCTACCCCTCCGAGATCCGACCGGGCCAGGAGTTCACCGTCGCCGCCAGCCCATCGAGCGACGCCGACGGCACGATCGCCAGCTACGAGTGGGACTTCGGCGGCGGGGCGACGGCGACGGGCGAGACCGCGACTCACGTCTACGAGACGGCCGGCGACTACCCGGTCGAACTGACGGTCACCGACGACGACGGCGCGTCCGCGACGACGACCCGGACCGTCTCGGTCTCTGAGGAGAGCAACGAGGCGACACCGGTCAAGCGCCACGGCCAGCTACAGGTCGACGGCACGAATCTGGTCGACGAAGGGGGCGATCCCGTCCAGCTCACCGGGATGAGCACGCACGGCATTCAGTGGTACGGCTGGGAGGACTGCATCACCGACGCCGGACTCGACGCGCTGGCCGACGACTGGAACGCTGACGTCCTCCGGATCTCGATGTACGTCCAGGAGGGCGGCTACGAGACCGATCCCGACGGCTTCACGCAGGAAGTCAATCGCTTCGTCGAGGAAGCGACCGACCGGGGCATGTACGCGCTGGTCGACTGGCACCAGCTCTCGCCGGGCGACCCCTGGGAGAACATCGACCTCGCCAAGCAGTTCTTCAACGACGTGGTCCCGAAACACGCCGACAAGAACAACGTCATCTACGACATCGCTAACGAACCGAACAACGTCGAGTGGTCACGCATCCGAACGTACGCCGAGGAGATGGTGCCCGTGATCCGCGATCACGACCCCGAGGCGGTCGTGATGTGTGGCACCCACGGCTGGGCGTCGCTCGGCGTCTCCGACGGTGCCACCGCCCAGGACATCGTCGACGACCCCGTCGACGCCGAGAACTTCATGTACACCTTCCACTTCTACGCGGCCTCTCACGGCCAGTCCTACCGCGACGAACTCGAATGGGCGGCACAGCGCCTGCCCGTCTTCGTCTCGGAGTGGGGCGCACAGCGGTACACCGGCGACGGCGACAACGACTTCGAATCCGCCCAGCAGTTCCTCGACATCATGAACGAGCACGATATCAGCTGGACGAACTGGAACTACTCCGACGACAAGCGTTCCGGCGCGGCCTGGAAAGAAGGCTCGCTGCCCAGCGGCCCGTGGACCAAAGACAATCTGAAGGAGTCCGGCGTCTGGGTCCGCGAGAAGATCCGCAACAGCTGATCGTCGATCAGCCAGTCGGGACTGGGCCGACCGATATTCGTCTGCCGGCCAGTGTCCCTACTTGTCCCGCACCCGCTCGCGAGCCACCGCTGGCTCGACGCCGGCAAGCAGCGCCTCGGTGAACAGCTCACCGGCCCGGTAGGACGATCGGACCATCGGCCCCGACGCACAGTAGGCAAAGCCCAGTTCCTCTTCTGCGACCCGCTGCCACGTCTCGAAGGCGTCGGGGTGGACGTACTCGCTCACTTCGAGGTGGGACCGGGAGGGCTGGAGGTACTGGCCCAGCGTCACGATGTCGACGCCGACCTCGCGAAGGTCAGAGAGGGTCTGGTAGATCTCGTGGGCGTACTCGCCGACGCCCAGCATCAGGCTGGTCTTGGTGTAGCATCCGGCGTCGGCGGCCTGCGCGAGGACCGACAGCGACTGCTCGTAGCCCGCCCGGCGGTCCCGAACCGGCCACTGCAGGCGGTCGACCGTCTCGACGTTGTGGGCGAGCACGTCCGGGTCGGCGTCGACGATCTGCTGCACACAGTCGGGATCACCCCGGAAGTCGGGGATCAGACACTCGACGAGGATCGACGGATCGCGGTCCTTGATCGCCCGGATCGTCTCGGCGAAGTGGCTCGCGCCCTGATCGGGCAGGTCGTCCCGGTCGACCGACGTGAGGACGACGTAGTCCAGCCCGATCTCCGCCACGGCGTCGGCGACGTTCTCGGGTTCGTCGGGATCGAGCGGCTCCATCCCGCCCGTTTCTACGTCACAGAAGTTACAGCCACGCGAACACCGATCGCCCATCAGCATGAACGTCGCGGTGCCGGGTCCGTCCGCACCGCTCCAGCACTCGCCCATATTGGGGCAATTCGCTTCTTCGCAGACCGTGTGGAGGTCCCGCTCGCGCAGCGACTGCTTGATCTCGGTGAAGCGCTTTCCCGATGGCGGGCGCATCTTCAGCCAGTCGGGCTTGCGGGCGCGACTCATTGGCGGACGTTGGGAACGGGCGGGCAAAAACGTGTGGAGACAGTCCAGTGCCTTCTTATTGATTACCTGACTGACGAGACGGATCTTGATCTCGATTTAGGTCCTAAACAGTGGTCTCGTCCGAACGACTGACTTCGAGGATACTGTCTGACACACTCTCTATGCATGAACGGAACGATATCTTTGCTCGCGGAAGGTGTGACGTGCGACCACCCTCCATTATTTAAGTCGACGCAACCGCTTGTCACAGCATGTCGTTACCTAACCATTCTCTCCATCTGGATATTTCGGGTATCGATTATGTCCAGTATAAAATCACTCATAATTCACGGATTTCGAACCACTCTTTTATTCTCGACATTTTCACAGCACCAAATCTGAAATGATAATTCCGAAACTTTATTTTAATATTGCATCCCTCAAGTAAATTGATATGGAAATACCTCCAGCAGATGACTTGGACCTCCAGACGAAGGTGGGTCAGATGTTCATGATCGGTTTCAATGGTGAGCAGGGTGAATGGGCGCTCGAACCGACGCAGACTCTCCGTGAACTACTCGTGGAGCGAAAGGTCGGAAACGTCCTGTATTTCGCGTGGAATGTCAAATCACGGGAGCAGACGACTGCTCTCTCCTCAGATCTTCAGAATATCGCTATGGAAGAGGGGTCGGGTGTTCCGCTGTTCATTATGACTGACCAAGAGGGTGGCATTTCAAACCGTCTTGGCTGGAAATCTGTTCCACCCAGCCAGATGGCACTCGGGGCGGCAGAAGACCCGAAACTCGCCCGTCAAACCGGTACCGCGGTCGCCGAAGAGTTGCAGTCAGTCGGTATCAACTTCAACCTGACTCCTGTCCTTGACGTGAACAGCGACCCCCAAAACCCAGTTATTAGTACCCGGTCCTTTAGTGACGATCCTACCCGTGTCGCTCAGATGGGCACCGCGATCGTTGAAGGGATGCGAGCGGCAGGGATGCCGGCCAGTGCCAAGCACTTCCCTGGTCACGGTGACGTTGGTGAAGATACTCACCACTCGATCCCAGTAGTCGAACACGATCGCGACCGTCTCGATGCGGTCGAACTTGCACCGTTCGCTAAACTGGTTGAGCATGGTATCGATACCATCATGTTGGCGCACATTGGTTTTCCTGCTCTCACCGGCGACAGGGAAACACCAGCGACTCTCTCGAAGCAGGTCCAGACGGATCTCCTGCGTGACGAACTCGGGTTCGACGGTGTCATTATCACCGACTGTCTCGATATGGATGCGATTTCGGAGAACTTTGACATCGGTGAGGCCGCCGTCCAGGCAATCGAGGCAGGTTCAGACCTCATCACGGTGTCGCACAATCCGGAGTCACAAACCAAGGCACTCGATGCCGTCCTTGATGCAGTCGAATCCGGTCGAATCAGCGAACAGCGGATCAACAAATCGGTCGAACGTATCCTCGACTGTAAGCGTCGCTCAACACTCGCCGTCGAACAGTCGACGTCGGACGAGCAAGCAGCAACAGAAGAAGCGGCTATCGAGACAGCCAAAGATGTCGCTGCCGCCGGTCTCACCCCGGTTTGCGATCGGGACGGGACGCTCCCGTTCGACACGACTGAACCGGTCGAACTCGTCGTGTTCGATGCTGAACGACCAAGTCTTGCGGAGGACTCGATGTATAATCCGAAATTCGTGAGTGAATGGCTGTCAGATCCGCTTCCGATAACGGCGACGCAAGTCAACGACGAGTCGACAATCCCTGACTTCGACTCGGGCACACAGGTTCTCATCGCAGTCTACAACGCCGTCGACAACGAGCACCAATCCAGAGTCGTGGACCGCCTTGACCGCCCAGATCTGGACACTGCCGTGTTTGCTCTCCGAAATCCATACGACCTCGCCGAGTTTCCCGATGTCTCGACTTGTGTTGTCTCGTATGACTACACGCCAGCGACTCTCTGTGTTGCCAGTGCCTACCTCGCCGGCGAACGTGATGTAAGCGGTCATTTGCCGGTTGATATCCCGGTATTCGACGCAACGACGAACTAATCTCCCGACTTGGGCTGTGATGTCGCGAACTTTCGGTCTCCAATCTGTCGCTGCCAAAGCTGTTCGTACTGTCCTCCACGATTGAGGAGGCTGTCGTGCGTTCCTTGCTCAACGATTTGTCCATCGTCGACAACGAGTACCTCGTCTGCGTTCCGCACTGTCGAAAGCCGGTGCGCGATCATCAACGTCGTCCGGTCCTTGTTGAGACGTTCGAGACTCTGCTGGATGATCACTTCGGCTCGATTGTCTACCTGACTTGTCGCTTCGTCAAGGATAAGTATCGGTGGATCTCGCAGTATCGCCCGAGCGATGGCAACGCGTTGGCGCTGTCCACCAGAGAGTTTCTCTCCGCGGTCACCCACATCGGTATCGTACCCATTGTCTAACTGCGTAATGAAATCATGTGCATTCGCGCGCTTCGCGGCAGCGACGATCTCTTCATCGTCAGCATTCAGCATTCCGTAGCCGATGTTCTCGTACACTGACCCTCGGAACAAGTACGGGTCCTGTGGAACATATCCAACAGCGTTGCGAACCGTTGACGCCGATAGCGACTCGATGTCGATTCCGTCGATACTGATGGTACCCTCGCCGATGTCATAGAACTGTAGGAGGAGTTTGACGATAGTTGATTTACCCGCACCTGTTGTCCCGACGAGACCAACGGTCTCACCGGCCGGCACATCGAAGGAAACATCTGAAAGTGCAGACATCTCGCTGCCCGGATAACTAAACGAGACGCTGTCGTATGTTACCTCTCCGTTAATATCTGTATCGAGAGTGTCACCACCGCTGGTCGTTGGCTCCATAGACTGAATGCCGAGTATCCGCTTCGCGGCTGCTGTCGCCTGCTCGTACGACTGCGTTGTGGTCGCCGCCACTTGAAGAGGAATGACGAGGTTCTGCGCGTAGTATATGAACGGAATAAGCTCACCAGCAGTTAGTGTATTTGGGAGCAGCCAGAACTGCCCGTGGAGTGTCCACTGTGTTCCAACCAAGAAGGTCAGTGCGAATCCGATACCAGCGATGAACCGTAACGTTGGTATGTGGCTTGCGTTCACCCGCACAGCGTCTTGACCCGCACACTTGTGCGCATCCGATGAGTCGGTTACTCGTTCGATCTCATCTCGTTCGCCCCCCAGCGCTTTCACTACTGCGATCCCGTCAACAACCGTCTGTAGCACGGCGTTGAGTGCCCCTTCCTGGCGTCGAACCTGCCCTTCTCTCCGTTCTATCATCTTTGCAAACCGTGCGTTGATAATTACGATCACTGGGACAAACAGGAACGCGATCACTGCAAGCTGCCAGTTCAACAGTAACATAAACACCAGTGAACTGCCGAGTGTTGCGACCACAAAGAGCACACTCCGGGGTGTTCTAGTGAGGAAGTTCTCCAGATTGTTCACGTCGTTGTTTAGGACACTGATTACTGACCCGGTCCGTTGTTCATCGAAAAAGCTCATCTCAAGCCGTTGCACGGTGTCGAACGCATTGACGCGAAGCCTGTGTTGGAGTCGCTGAGCAACGACATTCCAAGCTGCCCGTGAGACGAATCCGGTGACGATCTCCACAATCTTGAACCCTATAAGCAGTCCCACGGTAAACAGTAATTGACCCGCCGCTTCTTCTGGAATCCACGTTGATGGAATCAACGGAATATTGTACGATCGGTCGTTGAACATCGCGTCAAATGCGAGCCCGATAATGAGCATGTCGACGTTCGAGACGACTTCAGTGACCAGTGTCCCAACTGTGCCGAGTCCGGCGTAGGGTATCGAATCTCGCCTGTTCTGTACGATGAGCTTGAACAGCGGCCAATCATCTGGTGCCTGCTCAGCGAACTCGTCTCGCTGGCTCATTGTTTCACCTCGATCTGATCATCGATAAACGACGCTGACACGTCGTCAAATTTACCGACCTGCACATTCCACAAGTCTGCATAGAGTCCGTCATGCCCCTGTAACTGCTCGTGTGTTCCCTGTTCGACGATTTGTCCGTCGTCCACGACGAGTATCTTGTCGGCGTCTCGTACTGTCGAAAGCCGGTGTGCAATGACGATCGTGGTTCGTTCTCCGGCGAGGGTGTCGATACTTTGTTGAATCTGTCGTTCGGTTTCGTTGTCGACATGGCTTGTTGCCTCGTCAAGAACAAGTATTGGTGGGTCGCGCAGAACAGCCCGGGCAATAGCAACTCGTTGTCGTTGCCCACCAGAGAGTGTCTTCCCGCGCTCACCGACTGTTGTTTCGTACCCGTCTGGCAGTTCGCTAATGAATTTGTGTGCGCCAGCGGCTCTGGCGGCAGCAACGATCTCTTCTTGGGTCGCGTTATCGACAGCGTACGCGATATTCTGCTGTACTGTACCATAAAACAGCACCGGGTTCTGTGAGACGTAGCCGAGATGGCTCCGGAGCGATGCAAGTGACGTAGTGGAAATATTCGTACTATCTATGTTGATCGTTCCGTTGTCCACATCGTAAAACCGGAAAAGCAATTTTGCTACCGTCGATTTTCCGGCACCTGAAGGCCCGACGATACCAATCAGTGTCCCACTATCACAAGTGAACGTCATATCGGAAATCGTCTCCGTTGGATCCGTTTCGTAGCTGAACGAGACGTCTTCGTAGTCAACTTGCCCGTCCGTTACTGAGAGCTGTTGGCCGTCGGTCCGAGCGGTGTGACCAGTCTTGTGGTCAAGAACCGGAACGATGCGCTTACTGGAAGCCAATGCGTTCTCGTATGCGTCTAACACGCCGACTGTAAGCTGTCTGACTGGCTCGAAGAATGACTTTCCATAGAGCAGGAACGTGAACAACGTCCCTGTAGTGAGTGGGGCGGAAAACAACCAGAACGAGCCGTTGAGAATAAGTGCCGCTCCGATAGCAAAGGTACCAATGAACGCGATTCCAGTGACGATCCACGTTCCTAACTCGTATCCAAGACGCAACCGGATGACGTCCCATCGCCGCTCTAAGTATTCGTGCGATGCGGATTCAATTGTCTCACGTTCTTGACTTTCACCATCGAACGCCTTTACTGTCTCTATCCCGCTTACTGCATCCTCCAAACGCGTATTGACACGGCCGATGGTTGCCCGCGTGGCATTGTATCGACTTGTCGCACGGTCGGAATACCAGTAACTCAGGACTCCCAGTGAGATGGGGAGAATCGACATGAAAAGAGCGAGCTGCCAATGCAACCAAAACATCAAGGCAAGAGCGACGACAATGTGCACGACAAATCCAAGTCCGTTGTACACTCCTGACCCAAATGTCTGGATGTTCTGGATATCGTTGTAGAGAACGCTCATTAGGTCCCCAGTTGAACGGCTTTCGAAATAGCCCATCTCGTGTTCTGTGACTGCTCTGAATGTGTCGACTCGAATATCGTGCAAGATATTCAACAATACTGTTCCGGAAAGCTGCCCGGACAGCCACGTCAACACCGAGTCCAGCCCAGTCATAGTCAGGAGAACGACAAAGATGAGAAGGACTGTCTCACTTGTTGTTCCCGGCAGCCAGCTATTCGGTATGACCGGTACTGCTACTGCCTGGCTGCCGACCAACAGAACGTCAAGTGCAACGCCGATGAGGAGCGCTGGAATTCGGCCGAAAAATTCAGCCCCGCACTTCGCCAATGCGGCCGTCAGAAGCGTTCTCCTATGCCCTTCTGTGTACGTATTGACCAACTGATAGAGTGGATTTTTTCCTTCCCATCCTTCGCTCGTTCGAGACATATTCTGTTAGTTTTAATACTACTTGTAGTTATAAAACAGCACTGGTACTGGGTGAAACCGGTACGTCAGGGATGCGGCCTCTTGCAACGGCGTTCCATTGTCATGCGAACGGATGTGGTCTGGTGTGAGTCTGCTCGGTAGCAAGACGCGGATGTCGCGTCGGGTGGAGTGACGGAAGCGACATCGGAACGAGATCTGGCACTGCTGTCTGTACTGTATGGAAACCGATCTGTTCCAATCCTGGCGTCGTGGTTTCCTCAACAAACAGACGGTAGTCGTTCCGATCATACACGGTGAGGACGTGTGCCAATTCGTCAGTCTGTGTCTCTGGTTCTGGTACAGGCGTCGGTGAAATTGTGGGTCGGTCTTCCACCAGCACTGACAGCTCGTCGTACCGCTCGGGGTTCGCGTAGTAGTCTGCTCCCGCCATTAAATCAAAGAATTCGTCAGGATCGTTTACCTCCTTGTGGTTGTTCTTTGCGACACTCTGTTGCATTGTCCGCCATATCTGTGCTGCTTCGAGAAGTGCATCCCTGCAGGCAGCTTGGATACTACAGTCTGCAGAGAAACAGATGTGGAATTTCGGAATGATATCGTCAACATGAGACACTGCACAGCCGACAGTCGCAATCCCGTCCGGACTTGGGAGTTCAATCAAGCGAAGATGAAGGGCGTCGGTACCTAGCTCACGCTTGAGCTTCGATACTGTTGGGAGATTCTGCGTATCGATTTCTCGAACTCCTTGCTCCGTGTACCATGCCCGAAGGAACCCGTCTCGCTCAAGGTACTCGTAAAGAGAGTTGAGCAGTGCTTGTACCCGAGTACTCCCACAAGCACCTCCGTTAGAGCTGTATAAACGGTATTGTGGCTCGTTTCTTCCTTTTCCAATCAGTTGACTCGGCAGATGCCACTCGATCCCAGTGAGAATGTCTGTCTGTGTCGTCCAATACACCTCGCTGTCCTTGTCGATCCGCTCATATTCTGACCGGTCAACCGCTGCTGGCTCATAGATGTCGATGTATTCGAAGTCAATAACATTCTCATACTTTTGCTGTGCCTCCCTGTAGCTCAGCTGCTCCATGTGGGCTGGCTTATTCAGATACATTGCGTGGCGCTCGGCTGTCTCACCAGCCAGTTTGATCAGGCTCGTCTCGCGACTCTGTCCGCCGCCAAGCACCACAGCCTGTCGGTGAATATGTCGCTTGGCAACCAGGTCGACGATCGGAAATCCGCTTCGAACAGGATGCCGATTTTCCGGATACCCCATTATGGCTGTCTTGGATCCGAAGATGGCCCGTGACTCTGGCCCGGCGAACGATGCTTCTTCGTCATCTGTCTTCAACAGCTCAACGTTCATTCACTACCTCGTGATCCAAATCGCAGTTCACTCGCAAACCGTTGCCAGTCTGTCTGTTGGTGAACTTCGGGCTTGCACGTCTCACAGTTAGGGACTTTCAAAACTGCATTTGGCTCGAATGTGAAGTCAGTGAAATCGACTGTCACTATCTTGTCGAACAGCAACGGTGACTCGTCGATGAGGAGATGAATCGCCTCTAGTGTGATGTATCCACTGACAACTCTGGCGAAGGCTGATGCCACCGACTCGGAACGTCTCGTTGCCAACTGGTTTTTGAATTGCTCATACGTGTCGTCGGCCGATATCCGTTCTTTTGTACGCTGTTCGAAACAGTCGTAACAGGCGGTCTGACCAGGGACAACTGTTGGACCAATGACTCCATCGTACCCAACGACACATCCGAACACGACCGACGTATCATTCGCGTGTGCACGCTCGTTAATCGCCTGTAACTCGCTCGTCGCACCATCGCCGGCGACGCAGACCGCGTTATCGAATGCGGCCAGCCCATCGTATGGGTCTTGGTACTGCTCTACAGCCTCGTTGGTGGTGGCCGTCGTCTCTTCCCGGTTGAGTGACGACACGCCGATCCGACCGATACCGGCGTTTTGGAGGTCATTAAGCACGTGCTTCCCAACGCCCCTATCAGAGAGGACAAGTACCTCCGCCTGGCTCGCCTGCTCATCAAACGTCTGATCGTTCATCTGGCTTCGAAACACGTTCCAGCCGACCTGCTCACGTTCGACACTCCCCGCTTCGACGACGATATTTTGCTCGTACAGTTCCGTGAGTAGTCCGGTGACCGCCCCCTCGTGCGCTGCAAATTCCTCGAGAAGCCTGTCGACCGTACGTGAGCCATCGAGGGATTGCACTAGGTCAGCAAGGATATTATCTTCGTCTTCGTCTTCGATGGAAAACGTCGGTCCCGACCACGGTCCAGCCCGGAACTGGACCTCGTTTTGATCAAGAATGACCGGCTTCATAACAGACGATACGACTGGTCGATTGAGCTCGTGTCCGATTGGGTTTCTTCCTGTCATTTGTCTTCCTGACTAGTGTCTTCTACTGCACCACGAAGGAGCGTCGTTGCAACAACGGATTCATTGAAACCGTCGATTCCAAATGCATCGTCCATCTTGTAGTCGTTGTATCCTCCGTACGGCAGCGCAGCGATTCCC
>Ga0207771_100710_pt1 | contig 17796 bp, 8 predicted proteins | sample A23M2SouthBayCA_2_FD_187731 | JGI IMG/M metagenome (GOLD analysis project Ga0207771, IMG submission 187731) | Aerobic enrichment media microbial communities from Eden Landing Ponds, California, USA - A23 M2 (2) (SPAdes) | ecosystem: Environmental > Aquatic > Marine > Unclassified | place...
GTGGCTCCGAGTGCGACCGAGCCGCCGTTCTTGAGACCGTCGCCGGCCGAGACGGTGAGACTGGCGTTTTCGAGTCGCCCCTGTGGAATGTAGCCCGCCGAGGTGTCCCAGATGGTGGTGGCACCGTCGACGAGATCGTTCGCCGAGAGATCGAGAATCGAGCCGAGCGCGACGTTCCCGGCATTGTTGGTGATCGTATTGCCGTCGGTGTCGAGCGTCTGGCCCAGCGTGAGCGGACCGCTACTGGTGAGCGTCAGGTGAGTACTGTTTCCAGCGTCCCTGATCTCCGGGGTTCTGACGACGGGCGAATCGATGCCGTTGAAGCCGGTGTCCGGTTCGAGGTAGCCGTCTGCATTTTCGACCATGTTGGCCGATGTTGCGTCGAGTTTTGTGCCGTTGACAGTGATGTTGTTGCCGGCGATAGTGCTGAGGTCGATCTCGTCGCCCGTGACCGCGTCGGTGGCGATCTTCGCGCTGGTGACACTGCTGTCGGCGAGTTCGGTGGTGTCGACACCGCCGGTGGCGATTCCGACCGTGGCCGATGCACCGAGTGCGACCGATCCCCCACCGGTCAGACCAGTCCCGGCGGTGACGGTCACTGCGTCGTTTTCGAGTCGTCCCTGCGGAATGTAGCCCGCCGAGGTGTCCCAGATCGTGGTCGCGCCGTCGACGAGATCGTTGGCAGAGAGATCGAGGATCGAGCCGAGTGTCACGTTGCCGGCGGTGTTGGTGATCGCGTTGCCGTCGGTGTCCAGCGTCTGGCCCAGCGTGAGCGGGCCGCTACTGGTGAGCGTCAGATGCGTATTGCCGCCTGCGCCCTGTATCGCGTCGGCTTGCACCGTCGCCGCGTCGATCCCGGTGTAGGGACTGACCGGTTCGAGCAGATCGTCGTCGTCAGGGTCTGCCCACGGCGCTGCGAGCGACACGGTGTCGCTGTTCTCGGTCACCGCCAGTGCTCCGCTGGTCGTCAGACTTCGAAACACCAGATCGACGCCGGCCTTTTCTTTGAACAACCCCGCGCCACTGCCAGTGTTCGAGGCGGTGTTTTTCTCGCCGACGCTGTCGGCGTCGATCGTCACCTCGTCGCTGGTGCTGGACAACGAAATGTTGGTGCCGCCGACGAGCGAACGGAATCCGAGGGTCCCGCCAGTGTTACCGCCGAACACGTTGGTTCCGTTGCCACGATTGGTCGCGTCGGTAACGGTCGCTTCCAGTGTCCCGCTCGTCTCGGTGAGACCATCCCCGAGAAGATCCGTGATCGACGCACCGCTCGTGATGCCGCCGTTGAGCGCTTCAGTGTACACCTCTCTAACTGGATCCGAGCCGGTGCCCAGCTGTCCCTGTGGATCTGCAGTCGCCTGTCCGGCGGCGTAGCCACCCAGCCCGATCACGCCCAGCGACTGGAGGAGGCTGCGGCGGGAGATTCCACGTCGCGTCCTGTGACTCCCTGCCCCGTGTTCTAGTTGTCTGGCATGCTCTTCGACGAGTGCTTCGAGTTCTGCAATCCGCTGTTCGAGCTCTGATACAGTCATTTCCTATAGTGCCTCGTGTAACCCCTGACGTGCTCACGTTTCACGCGTCGACTCGTGCCCGAATCCCATCCATCCGTGCCACTGTCTGTCTGGAGCCTGGTCGCATTGCTACTATCTCTCTTGTTTCCACGTATGTGTGTATTGCCCAAAGTATAATTATAATTTGTTTTAAATCCACTATGTCGCAGCTCCTCGATCGATCCATACTTCGGTGACTTGACGCTCGCGAAAACCAAAGTTATACGATCTACATATTATCTCTATTACTAATATTTACTGGCCTACTACCCGTTGTCTCCACTGTCGTACTTGTTCGAGACTATCCTCTGAAATCTCCCTCTGCAGTTGCACTGATAACACGCGGTATTGGTGAACAGACCGCTGGATCTTCTCATCGGTTGCTTTCCGATTTTGACGGGTGCTTTGTCCGTCTCGAACTCCTATGATGGGGGTGGTCTCTATAATTTTAGATAAATGATAAATATGGTATAATCACGGATTATAACCACTTCTACTGCCTCGTCTCTTTTTACATTTGCTCGGTTTTTCGCCATAGTAAATATTGGCCGGCGAGAATCGAGGCACTAACACCAATACTTGTGTTATATCTCTGTCTCACGCCGTTGTTCATCATTCGCCGAGAGTCGAATCGTCTCCTGTACACTGTTCCCCGAAAAACCGTCCAGTGCTGCAGCATATTTAATAATATGAAATACCATCGCGTCCGTCTATCGCCCCTCTTCTGGATTCTACCCTTCTAAATTGGCTTTCTGGAGGCCCTAAACCACTATTTTACGAGCAGAAAAACGAGCACCCAAGATTCATGTTGGCAGTTGAATAAAACGAGTGTTCGACCATTATAATTATAATCGTCCAACTCGCTTGTGTAAACAGCGTACGGTCGGCAACGAGACAACGGTGTCACCGGTGGGGTGGGAGCGATCGGAGTCATCGAACGTCATTGTACTCCTGATCGCACGACGGCTGTGCGATCAGTGTACCACTCGTTTCGATGACGACAATACCTGCGATACCTCTCTGGTGCACACTCTGTCTGCCGAGCGTACGAGAACACATATGAAACGACAAACATCAGCAATCACGATGGCGATCATCCTCGTCATCACGAGTATCGCAGCCGGAGTGACGGGGGTCGCATCGGCAGCTAACTGCTCGGATGCGCCCGAGTACGAGTCGACTGTGCTCTATGAAGCCGGCGACCAAGTCACCTATCAGGGTGCACTGTGGGAAGCCGAGCTTTCGACACGAACCGTCGAGCCGACAAGCGCCAGCGCCTACTGGAGCAAGGTCGGCGACTGTGACGGTTCGTCGGACGATGGCACGTCGACACCGTCACCGACACCGACGGACACGCCGACGGACACGCCGACGGACACGCCGACGGACACGCCAACGGACACGCCGACGGACACGCCAACGGACACGCCGACGGACACGCCGACGGACACGCCGACGGACACGCCAACGGACACGCCAACGGGCGACTACCCGCAGTGGGACGCTTCGGTCGCGTACTCCGGTGGTGACCGTGTTACCTTCGACGGTGCGGTCTGGGAAGCCAACTGGTGGACCAAGGGCGACGAACCCGGCGCCAGTGGCGAGTACGGCCCGTGGGACAAGGTAAGTGACGTTGGCACCGACACGCCGACGGACACGCCGACGGACACGCCAACGGACACGCCAACGGACACGCCGACGGATACGCCAACGGACACGCCGACAGATACGCCAACGGACACGCCGACGGATACGCCGACGGATACGCCGACTGATCCGGGTCAAAACGCGACCGTGGGCGACCACGACAAGCGCGTCGTCGGGTACTACGCTAGCTGGAAAGCAGAGCGAGGGAGTGGCTACCCGCCGTCCGAAATCCCGTGGGACCAGGTCACGCACGTCAACTACGCGTTCCTGGACACGCGACCCAACGGTGAAGTCTTCATCCCGAGCGACTACCAGAAAGACCAGCTCGAAGCGCTGAGCGAACTGAAGAAAGAGCATCCCGACACGGAGCTTCTCCTTTCGATCGGTGGCTGGGCCCGTTCGCGTAACTTCTCCGAGGCCGCGTCGACGGCCGAGCGCCGACAGCGCTTCGCCGAGACGTCGGTCGCGATCATGGAGAAGTACAACTTCGACGGCATCGACATCGACTGGGAGTACCCGGACCGACGTGAGACGTGGAACTACGACAACTGGTCGGCTCCGTCCGACCACAAGTTCGCGCGGTCGAGCGACACTGAAAATTACAACAAGCTGTTCGCAGCGGTCGACGGCGAACTCGAGGCACGCGGTCACAGTGACGGTCTCGTGACGTCGGCCGTGCCCGCCTCACCGTGGTTCGCTGGTGGCTACGACCGATCGGAGATGTCGAAACACGTCGACTACGTGAATCTGATGGCCTATGACTTCTTCTGGCCGTCGCGCGATAACACGGCGCACCTCGCGAACCTCTACGACAACGCCCCAAGCTCGGTCGCCGAAGGTGACCGTGTCTCCGTGAACAAGGCGGCACAGATCTGGGCTGCTTCGTTCGGCTCCGAGAACGTCTCCGTCGGCCTGCCCGCGTACGCCCGCTCTGCAAAGGGTGTCGAAGCGGGCAGCGACGGTGGTCTCTACGAGTCGAACCCGGTCAAGGCTGCGATGGGATCGGGTAACGATCCGGCAGACGCTGCAGAAGCCGGTGCGTTCCCCAACGGTACGTGGGATAACCCCTACGGCATCTACAGCTACTGGGACATCAAGAAGAACCTCGTCAACAACGAGTCGTGGGACTACTACTACAGTGAGGAAGCCGTCGCACCGTGGCTTTACAACGCCGAACGCGACATCTTCCTGACCTACGAGAACGAGCGCTCGATCAGCACGAAAGCCGACTGGATCGACAACGCTGATCTGGGCGGTGCGATGATGTGGGAACTCGCCAACGACCGCAACGAGACGCTGCTCAACACGGTCAACAAGAACCTTGCCGACGGGACCGGTGACGGTCCGACGAAAGGTGCCGACAAGGTTGGCTGCGTTCCGACGCTCCAATCACAGAGCAGCATTGCACCGAATCAGCTGATCCGGTACAACGGCTCGGTCTACAAGTGGCAAAGCGACAAGACGATGTGGAGTCCGCGCGAGCCTGCACCGTGGAACGACTTCGAGAAGGTCGGTCCCGCCGAGTGCAGTAGCTAACGACCGACTTCACCGATTCGATCCGTTTATTTTCTTTCGACGCACCTGCGATAGCGACGGCATCCGGCCGTCAGCGACACCACCTTTTTGCACGTCGCGATCGCTTGCGCCGCTCGTGATCCAGCTGCTCACGCGCGAGTGAATCGGGCAACCGACCGAGTGCTCCGGACCGCTCGGTCGCCCGGATGTTCACAGAGATGCAAGACGGAAGCCCACGGCTCAGTCGTGGGTGCCTGACTCTCGCAGTTGTCTCACCAACTACAGGCTCGTATCACGCTGTGTTCGTGCGTCGACGATCGATTCCCGTCTCTCCGATGAATCTGTCCTGTGTCCACCGACGTGTGAGAACATTCTCGGCACTGGCTGTGACGGGACTGCGTGCTCGTGGTGTCGTGCAGCGCGAAAAAATGAGCACCGAGCTAGACCGAACTGGGTTCGGTCAGTCGTTCAGTTCCTCGTTCGTCTCGTCGAGGAGCACTTCGTTCCGGTCGCCGTTGAACTCCCAGAACATCACGCCGCCGTAGCCGTTGGACTCGACGTACTGGGTCTTGATGCGGATCGACCGTTCGTTGTCGTAGCTGATGAGAATGTCGTCCGTATCGGAGTACACCCACGGCGTCTTGGTCTCGTTGTCCCAGTAGTACTCGTACCCGGACGTGCCGTTGAAGTTCTTCTCTACGTCCCAGTAGTCCTTGATGCCGTTGGAGCTTCCCCAGGACCCGTCCGGTGAGCCACTGAAAGACTGATACATGCCGTCGCCGCCGTCGGCGACGTTGGCGTAGCTACGGCCGTAGAACGGGAGTCCGAGGACGAGCTGGTCGCTCGGCATTCCGTTGTCTTCGTAGGCCGTCATCCCTGCCTCGATGTTGAACGTCGCGGCGTTGGGTGAGGGGTCGTCGCTCGCCTCGTACAGCGGTGCGTTGTGGTTCGTCTTGCTGTCGAACGCACCGTGGTAGTCGTAGGTCATCACGTTCATGAAGGTCAGGTCCTCTTCGAGCTTGTTCAGTTCGAGTTCCTGGGCCTTCGAGGGTGATGCCTTCGTCGCCATCGTCAGCTGGTACTCCTTGCCGTCCTGTTGTTCGGCGGTGTCCAGTTGGGTTCGAATCTCGTCCATCAGGAGCGTGAAGTTCTCGACGTCGCCGTCACGCACCGTATTGCCGGCTTTGCCGCCACCGCCGGGGTACTCCCAGTCGACGTCGATGCCGTCGAAGTTGTGCTCGCGCATGATCGCGATCGAGGAGTTCGCGAAGCGTTCACGGCGCTCTTCAGTCGCGGCCGCGTACGAAAAGTTCTCTGAGAGCGTCCAGCCACCGATCGACACCAGCATCTTGGTGTCCGGGTGGTTCGCCTTGCGCTGCTCGAAGGCGTCGAGGTTCTCGGGGTCGGCATAGGAGTCGAAATACGACACCTCTCCGTTTTTCGCCACTTCGAGGAACGCGTAGTTGAGGTGCGTGATCTTGTCGAGTGGCACGTCGCTTGGCATGTAATCACGCTCGTAGCGCGACCACGAGGTGTAATAGCCGACGACGCGGTCGCCGCTGGCACTGCTCGTGTCACCGACCTCGACGGTCACCGATGCGCTGTCGGTCGCCCCGTCGTCGTCCGTCACGGTCAGGGTCACGGTGTAGGTGCCGTTTGCACTGTAACTGTGGGACGCCGCAGAGCCAGTGGCACTCGCGCCGTCGCCGAAGGTCCAGTCGTACGAGGCAATCGAGCCGTCACTGTCCGTGGCCCCTGAGCCATCGAAACTGACCGATTCACCTGCGGTGACCGTCGTCGCCGACGCAGAGAGTGATGCACTCGGCGCGTCGTTGGACGGCGTCGGAGTTGCCGTGGCGGTCGCGGTTGCCGTGTCGGTCGCGGTTGCCGTGGCGGTCGCGGTTGCCGTCGCAGTCGGCGTCGGGGTTTCACCTCCGTCATCGACCTGAGTCCACGGGCCGTACTCGCCGCTGGCGCCGGGTTCGTCGCCCTTGGTCCACCAGTTGGCTTCCCAGACCGAACCGTCGTGGGTGACGCGGTCGCCACTGGAGTACGCGACCGAGGCGTCCCACTGCGGGTAGTCGCCCGTCGGCGTATCCGTCGGCGTTGCGGTGTCGGTCGGCGTTGCAGTGGCCGTTGGGGTGGCTGTCGGCGTCGCCGTTGCAGTGGCCGTCGGGGTGGCTGTCGGCGTCGCCGTTGCAGTGGCCGTCGGGGTGGCCGTCGGCGTCGCCGTGCCATCGTCCGACGAACCGTCACAGTCGCCGACCTTGCTCCAGTAGGCGCTGGCGCTTGTCGGCTCGACAGTTCGTGTCCCCATCTCGGCTTCCCACAGCGATCCGTCGTAGGTCACGCGGTCGCCCGCATCGTACAGCGTCGTTGAGTCGTATTCCGGTACTCCCGAACAGTCAGCAGCCGTCCCCACCCCGGTGAACACCGACGTGATAAGTAACAGGCTGCACAGTATCGCGGTCGTCTTACGTTGCATATTATTCACTCACCGAATGTGCTGGCATCCCATGCCAATCTATTGCTGCGTCGCTTACTACATGATTTATCACTATTAAACGTATGGGAAATATCGACTGCAGTGTTTAGTTAAGCACCGACCACAGCAAACAGTTATTCGAACGCTCGGAACGAAACAGCCGTCGGACTCGCCGCCGTATCCGTTATACAGCGACACGCGACGGCGCGCGCAAACGCAGACACGTGATGTTCGCCGATATCGTGTAGAGACTGCTATAGTAACAATTGAAACGATTGCCACATCGATCGTACGGGCGTCGTGCGATCGGGTGTGCAGTGATGTTCAATGGCGACTATAGCCACCGCTCAGTGACATGGGTCGTGACACCGCCGTCTCAAACCGATCGAAACAGAGACAGTCGGCAGTATCAGTGAGCAGGTGCTTCAGAAGCCGGCCCGTCTCGTCGTCACTTGAGTGCGGCTTCGATATCCCTGACGGTGCTCAGCAGCATTCCCGGGATGTCCTCTTCGAGTCGCTTGCTCGATAGTCGACTCGCAGTGCCCGTGACGTAGACGGCACCGAGGTAGTTCGGGAACTCGATGGGGACGGCCACACCGTTCAGATCAGTGCGCTGTTCGGCCCGGGCAAACGCGATGCCGCGTTCGCCGATCCGACTGAGTTCGCTTTTCAGTCGCTCCCGGTCCGTGATCGTGTCCGGCGTCGGTGCCACCAGCGACCCGGACAGGACTTCATCGACCGTCTCCGCCGAGAGCTGTGAGAGGATCGCTTTCCCCGCTGCACTACAGTGGAGGTGTCGCGACGTGGTCAGCGACTGGGGGGCAGTGTGCTCCCCGACGGCGGTGTACACGTCGACCGCCTGTTGATCGTGCAAGAGGACGAGACCGGCCGTCTCGCCGGTCGTGCCAGCGAGATTATCGATCGCCGGTTTGGCTTTCGTGTAGGGATCGAACGTGGCTTTGACGTGTTCCCCGATATCGATAAAGCGCGGACTCAGGCGATACTCGACGCCGTCTTTGTCCACGTAGCCTTCCGACCTGAGTGTGTTCAAGTGTTTGTACACTGTACTCTTCGAGATATCGAGTGCAGTCGCCAGTTCCGTGATCCGAACGCTGCCACCGTGTTCGGTCATGTACTCGACGATCCTGAACGTCTTCCCCAGTGCCGTCAAGGTCCCGCTTGTTTCCCCCGTTGCCATGCCCGTAGTTTGCGAGTTTAGCGTGATAAGTGTTCACATTCTCGTACTTCAACGGGACGGGCGTTGTCCTACCAGTCCGCGATCGACCCGTCTTCGTGTCGCCAGATCGGGTTGTGCCAGTTGACATCTGTTTCGGCCCGTTCCTCGACGAGTGAGCGGTCGATGTCGACACCGAGTCCGGGTTCGTCGAGCACTTCGACGTAGCCGTCCTCGAAGACGAACTGGTCGTCGGCGACGTACTGGTACGTTCGATCGCTCGCCGGTAAGTGAATGTCGAAGCCGTGATCCTGGACGAAGAAGTTCGGCACCGCCGTGTCGACCTGGAGCGACGCGGCGAGTGCGATCGGTCCCAGCGGACAGTTGGGGGCGATGGCCACGTCGTGGGCCTCGGCCATGTTCGCGATCTTGATCGTCTCGGAGATACCGCCCGCATGAGAGACATCGGGCTGGACCACGTCGATCGCGTCGGTCTCGAACAGTCGCTTGAAGTCCCACCGCGAGTAGAGCCGTTCGCCCGCTGCGATCGGTGTTCGCGTCTGCGTTGCGATCGCCGGTAAGTGTTCGATGTGCTCCGGCAAGACCGGCTCTTCGACGAACATCAGGTCGAGATCGCTCAGGCGGTGTGTCAGCGTCTTGGCCATCGACTTCGAGACGCGGCCACGGAAGTCGACGCCGATGTCGACGCCATCGCCGACGGCGTCGCGGACACGCTGGACGCGTTCGACGATCTCGGTGAGCGTCTCCCGCGATTCGATGTGGCGCATCTGGTGGGTCGCGTCCATCTTCAGGGCGGTGTAGCCGGCGTCGACCAGCTGTGCCGCCTCGTCTGCGAGTTCGTCCGGCCGATTGCCGCCGATCCACTGGTACACTCTGATCTTCTCTCGGCTTCGGCCACCGATGAGTTCGTGGACCGGCAGTCCGTGGTGCTTGCCCTTGATGTCCCAGAGGGCCTGATCGATGCCCGCGATGGCGCTCATCAGAATCGGGCCACCACGGTAGAAACTCCCCCGATACATCGCCTGCCAGTGGTCCTCGATCCGTCGCGGATCTTTTCCCAGCAGGTACGAGTCCATGATCTCTTCGACGGCTGCTCTGACCGTCTTCGAGCGGCCTTCGACGACCGGCTCACCCCAGCCGACGACACCCTCGTCGGTTTCGAGACGGAGGAATAGCCACCGCGGTGGCACTCCATACAGATCGTAGTCCGTGATTTCCATGCACGGTCACTCGCGGGGATCGACAATAAGTGCCGATGGTCGCCGGCTCTCATACGGATCGTCGTCGATCCGGGACAACGGCGACGACGGTCCGTCTCAGTCCCGCCGACGCCAGCAGTGTCTGGTGAGAGTCGTCGCTGTGGCGGCGTTACAGGTTCGCCTCGATTCGGTCGATGACGTAGTCGAGTTCGTCGTCGTCCAGACACATCGGGTTGATGACGATCTCGTTGTCGCCCATCCCGTCAGCACCGACGTACACGCGCGGGTCCTCTGCACGGAGCGCGGCGACAAGCTCCTTTGCAGACGCCGAGTCGTCGACCGTGATCTCGACGACGGGTGCGACGTTCTCGCCCTCGCCGCCCGCGACGGTCGTCGAGAGGAGATCGTGACCCTCCAGTGCCGCGGCGGCCCGGGTCGACTGCTCGTGCCATTCGGCACTGAGTGCCTCGTAGTCGAGATCGACGAACACCTGCAGTGCGCGGATCAGCCCGGCCAGTTCCTCTTTGCCGACCTTCATCGGCCGACCGATCCCCTGTCGCGGGACGCCGTCGACGGTCTCGGGATCGATCAGTTCACGCGGTGGCTCCCACACGTCGTGCGCGACGTGCATGTCGAGGTGCTGGAGTGCGATCGACTGGATCAGGTCCTGTCGACCGGCGACGATGCCGGTGGTCTGGGGGCCGCGGATCGCCTTGCCACCGCTGAAGACGACGAGGTCGGCACCGGTCTCGACGAAGCGTTCGAGGTTCTCGATCGGTGGCACCTCGGCGGCGGCGTCGACGATCACGGGCACGTCGTGGTCGTGTGCGATCTCGACGACGGTTTCGAGATCGGGCTGGGTGTAGGTCTTCTGGACGTAGCCGACGGCGGCGGTGTCCTCGCCGATGGCGCGTTCGATCTCCCACGGCTCGACGTTGGTCGCACCGGTTCCCAGATGGAAGTCGTTCGTTCCTACGTCGACGATTTCTGCACCTGCCGCACGGAGTGCGTGGTCGTAGCCGGTGCGGTGGGTACGGGGCATGACGATTTCGTCGGCGACGCCTTCGGTGTCCGGGAGCTGATCCATCGTTGCCACGTCGGAGCCGGCGATCGCGGCGGCCGCAGAGAGCAATAGACCCGCGTCAGCGCCCGATGTCACGTAGCCTGCCTCGGCACCAGTCACGTCGCGGATCAATTCGCTTGCGCGTGCCTGGAGGTCGCCCAGTTCGACGAACCCTCGTCCGGCGCTGTTCATCGCCGCCACTGCTTCCTCGCGGATCAGGCTCCCACCGATTCGGGTCTTCGTTCCGGCGGCGTTGACAACTTCGCGCACGCCTAATTCTTGATAAATATCGACCGGTTCCACTGCTGGCTCCGACTGCTGGCTCATTGTGCTCCTGGCAAGAACGTGCTGGATTGAATAGATGACGGTTCGCGGCCGTTATCGCCGCCGAGTGGCTGTTTACTGACTGGACACGGTCAATTCAATCGATGGATTGTCACGCTCTGTTTTTTCTATGGAAACGACACTTTTCGCCGCCGCAGGGTGTGGTCGCTCCCGGCCAGCGCTGGGAAAACTATCATAAGACTGTGATTGATCCTGCTCGATAGTGTTCTCTCATTTGATGAATTCCTCGGAGAGGAATTTGACAAACTACATTTCGATCCGCAAAAACTGGATCATTCAATTATGAATCTATCGTCGTCAGATCTGGGCAGCTATTCGTGCGTTCACTGTTCGATACCGTACTCTGACGATCACTCGGGACACTCTCCGAATCGGACACCGACACGAACTACCCTTCGTTCTGTCGCTTCCCCTCGCCCGCACAGATCGTTGTCTCAGCACCATGGTCGCCGCCGTCCCGGTCGTCACGCCGCGATAATACCCTCTCCGTGTCATCGGTGGCATCGGCCGTGTCGTCGTCACCATTGAACGTCGAGCAGGTCGAGAACGAATGCGACAGCAGGCGGTCGATTAGAGCCGATAGACGACCGCTTCGTAGGGGCGCAGCGCCGCGTTAGACGGGTCGGTCGGCGGTTGTGTCGTATTGGCGTACAGCACGCTCGCGGCCGATGTGTCGATGGCGTCGCCCTCGAACGTCACTGGGTCACTCGACCAGTTCAGGACGACCAGAACGGTCTCGTCGTCGAGCGAGCGGGTGTATGCGTACAGTTGCTCGTCGTCGGAGACGAGCAGGTCGTAGTCGCCGTAGACCAGCACGTCCTCTGCGTGGCGCAGGTCGATCAGTTCGCGGTACTGATTCAAGACCGACGCGGGATCGTCGCGCTGGGCGGCGACGTTGATCTCGGTGTAGTCGTCGTTGCACGTGAGCCACGGGTCGCCGTCGGTGAAGCCGGCGGCGTCGGTGTCGGACCACTGCATGGGTGTCCGGGCGTGGTCACGGCTCTGGTGGTTGACGAGGGTTCGAACGTCCTCGAACGAGTCGGCCTCGTCGTTCGCGATCATCTGCTCGACGCGTCCGATGGTCTGGGGATCGTCGAGTTCGTCGAGACTGTCGAACGTCGCGTTGGTCATCCCGATCTCCTCGCCCTGATAGACGTAGGGGGTCCCGCGCATCGTCAGCAGGAAGGTCCCGATCAGCGAGGCCGACCGCCGGTGATACGCCTCGTCGCCGAAGCGTGAGACGGTCCGTGGCTGGTCGTGGTTGCCCAGGAACAGCGCGTCCCAGCCGTGATCGTCCAGCGCCACTTGCTTCTCGGACATGATCCGCTTGAACTCGGTGAGGTCCCACTCGCCGACAGCGTCGGCGTCCCAGCCGCCGTCGACGCCCATGTGGCTGAACTGGAAGATCATGTCCAGTCCGGTCGCCTCGTCGTCGAGATACGCGGCGGCCTCCTCGATCGAAGTGTGCCCCATCTCGGCGACGGTCGTGATGTCGTGCTGGGAGAGCACGTCCGCGGCCAGTTCTTCGAGATAGTCGGTGAGCCGTGGGCCGTGCGAGAAGTGCTCGATACCTGTGGGGCTGTTGTCGGGGTCGCCGTCCGGCAGGCCGTCGGTCTTGGACATGTGTGAGACGGCGTCCATGCGGAAGCCGTCGATGCCGCGGTCGAGCCACCACTCGACCTCCGCTTTCATCGCCTCGCGTACGTCGGGGTTGCGCCAGTTGAGATCCGGCTGCTTCTCGTCGAACAGATGCAGGTACCACTGGTCGCGCTCCGCGACGTAGCTCCACGCTGGCCCGCCGAAGATCGATTCCCAGTTGTTCGGGGCGACCTCGTCGGCCGGCCCGTCGTCGGTGTCGTCGTCGGTCTCCGCGGCCGGGCGGCCATCGCGCCAGATGTAGTAGTCGGCATACTCGTCGTCGCCAGCACGCGAGCGCTGGAACCACTCGTGTTCACTGGAGGTGTGATTCAGCACGAGATCCATAATCAGCCGGATGTCCCGGTCGTGGAGTTCGGCCAGCAGCCGTTCCCAGTCGTCCATCGTCCCGAACGCGTCGAGGATCGACCGATAGTCCCGGATGTCGTAGCCGTTGTCTTCGTTGGGCGAGTCGTAGACGGGACAGAGCCAGATCAGGTCGACTCCCAGCGAATCGATGTAATCGACGTTGTCGATGATCCCCTGAATGTCGCCGACGCCGTCCCCGTCGCTGTCCGCGAAGCTTCGCGGATAGATCTGGTAGACGACGGCTTCTTTCCACCATTCGCGCTCGGTCTCGTCGAGTGTCGTGAGTGAGTGTGCAGTCATGTCGAATCAGTTATCGTGGTCGATTTCGTCGCTATCCGTCGCCGGCGTCAGATAGACGCGGGCCTCGTAGGGATCGAGGTCCATGGTCGCTGGCGGTGTCGCGGGTGCCTCGCGGTTGGCGAGCGCGAGGTCCATGTCGGTGTCTGCCAGTCGGTCTGGAACCGCGAACGTCGCCGGGTCGGCCGAGACGTTCAGGACGATCAGTCCCCACGCCTCGCCCAGCCGTCGCGTGTAGGCGAACACCTGCTCGTCGGCCGGTGCGAGCAGATCGAACGATCCGTAGACCAGCAGGTCGCGCTCGTCGCGTAGCTCGCCGAGTCGGCGGTAGTAGTGCCAGACGGAGTCCTCGTCGGCACGGGCGCGGGCGACGTTGATCCGCTCGTAGTTGGGATTGACCTTGACCCAGGGGTCGCCGTCGGTGAAGCCGGCGTTCTCGTCGTCGGACCACTGCATCGGCGTACGAGCGTTGTCACGTCCGACCGTCTCGACGGCCTCGCGCACGTCCTCGTAGGTGTCGGCCTCGCCCGATTCGATGGCTTCCTCGACGAAGTTGATCGACTCCACGTCACGGAGTTCGCCGGGATCCTCGAACGGGACGTTGGTCATCCCGAGTTCTTCGCCCTGATAGACGAACGGCGTTCCTTTGAGGGTATGCGTGAGTGTTCCGAGGAGCTTTGCAGACCGGCGGCGATACCGCTCGTCGTCGCCGAATCGGGACACCATCCGGGGCTGATCGTGGTTGTTCAGATAGCAGCTGTTCCACCCTTCGCCGTCCAGCCCGTTCTGCCACTTGGCGATGATCTCCTTGAACTCGGAGAGGTCCCACTCGCCGGCCGCCCACTTGTCGCCGTCGTGGTCGACCTCGACGTGCTCGAACTGGAACACCATCGAAAGGCCGTCGCCGTCCGCTCCGACGAACTGCGTGCCGTCCGCGACGCTCGCACCTGGGGTCTCGCCGACGGTCAGGATCGACTCGTCGGGGATGGCTTCGTCGACCATCTCCGAGACGTAGTCGTGGACCTTCGGGCCGTTCATGAAGTGCTGTGCGCCCGTGAGTCCACTGTCGGGGTCGCCGTCGGGCAGCCCCGGCGTCTTCGAGACGAGATTGATAACGTCCATGCGGAAGCCGTCGATTCCCTGGTCGAGCCACCAGCGCATCATCTCGTAGACGCTCTCGCGAACGTTCTCGTTCTCCCAGTCGAGATCCGGCTGTTTCTCGTCGAACAGGTGGAGGTACCACTGCCCGCGTTCCTCGTCGTAGCTCCACGCCGGCCCGCCGAAGACCGAGTCCCAGTTGTTTGGCGCGACCTCGTTGGCCGGCCCGTCGTCGGTGTCGTAGTCGGCTTCGTCGGCGGGGCGGCCGTCGCGCCAGACGTAGTAGTCGGCGTACTCACCCTCGCGTCGTCGCGAGCGCTGGAACCACGCGTGTTCATCCGAGGTGTGGTTCACCACGAGATCCATGATGAGGCGGATGTCTCGCTCGTGGAGCGCGTCACGAAGCGCGCGCCAGTCGTCCATGTCGCCGTACGTGTCGAAGATCGACCGGTAGTCGGCGATGTCGTAGCCGTTGTCGGCCTGCGGGGAGTCGTAGGGTGGGTTGAGCCACACCGCGTCGACGCCCAGCGCGTCGAGGTAGTCGACCCGCTCTCTGATCCCGTCGAGGTCGCCGATGCCGTCCCCGTCGCTGTCGAAGAAGCTCTTGGGATAGATCTGGTAGACGACGGCCTCTTTCCACCACTGGCGATCGGACGCCGGAATCTGCTCGTCTACGCCGAGGTGCCCACGACTCATTGGCACTCACCGGCGGTGCCGCGTCGTTCCGAACGCGTGCCCGGACCGCCCGAACGAATCTTTCGTTCGTTCTGGCCGGGACGAACGCGTCCTTCGCGGGTCGACCGCGTGGGGGATACTCTCGTTGCCGTACTGTGTCGCTGGACCGGTCGATCCGCCACGCCCTCCGAAAAACGGGTTCTCGTGGCGGTCTGCGGCCGGTTCGTGCTGTGCCGTATCATCGTAGCTCTCCGATCGACGACGTGCAGACGCGACCGTCTGCTTTCGTTCACGAACGACGAAGTGGGACTCCTATTTAAATCTATGAGAATCTCGAAGAAGCAATTCTACCGGAATTTTTATTGTGGGGGTGTGCTACAGGTGTAGACGAACATGCCGAATAATCATACTGATCCCGAGAACAGATCGCTACTCTCCCGTCGCCGATTCGTCAGTGCCGTCAGCATGGCCGGAATCGCAGGTCTCGCGGGCTGTGGCGGTCAGCAGGCGACCAACACCGACGCCGGTGGTGACGGTGCAAGCGACGGCGGTGACGGTGGCTCCACGACCGACACCGACACCGAGACGGCGACGCCGGTCGAAGTCTCCAGCGAGGCCCAGCGCAAGATTCAGGAACTCGCGTACATCACGAATCAGGCCCTCCCGGTCCTGCCCCTCCAAGAGAAACTGGCCCAGTCGTTCCAGACGACCGACGACTGGTCGGTGCCGGCCGCCGACAGCGACAAGACACAGCTCTACTGGCCGACCGAGTGGCTCCCGCGCTCGGGCGACTGGACCGCCAAGGAGGGCGGCAGCGACGACCGCCTGACCTTCGCCCAGTGGGCCGTCCCGGCCGACTCCCAGTACAACCCCTGGAACGGGCAGAACTTCGCCGAGGGTCGCCGACTGCTGTTCGACCGGTTCATGAAGTACAACCTCGCGACCCAGTCGTACTCGGGCTATCTCATCTCCGACTGGTCCGTCGAGGGCAAGACGGTCACGCTGTCGGTGCGCGAGGGCCAGACCTGGCACAACGGCGACGCCGTCACCGCGACGGACGTAGCCAACCAGATCAAACTCGACATCTACAACGGCGGCAGCCTCGGCACGTTCGTCGCACCCGACGACAAAGGGAAGGTCTCGGATCGTGTCACCGCAAGCGACGAGACCACCGTCGAGATCTCGCTGGTCGAGGCCGCCAACGAGACGATCCTGCTGTCCTATCTTCAGCCGAAGTATCTCGTTGCCCACGACGGCACGTATGGCGAGTTCGTCACCGCACTCGACGAAGCGTCGTCCGAGGACGAACGCTCACAGGCGCTTGCCGACCTGACCAACGACACGACCCCCGAACCGGTCGGCTGTGGTCCCTTCCAGTTCGAGGACGCCGACAGCCAGCGCACGCTGCTCTCGAAGTACGACGGCCACCCGGACGCGGGCAACGTCAACTACGCCGAGGTCGAGTACCTCTACAAGCCCCAGAATCAGGGCCGCTGGAACTCGCTGATCAACAACGAGACCGACGGCTCGGCGACGCTGTTCATGCCACAGAACCGCCTGAATCAGCTCCCCGACTCCGTGCAGGTCAGCCTCATCCCGCGCCACTGGGGGATGGGTCTCGTCTTCAACTTCGAGAAGGAGCCGGTCGACGACGTTCGCGTGCGCAAGGCCATCGCTCACGTCGTCAACCGCGAGAACGTCGCCACCAACTCCGGTGCCGGTACGAACTCCAAGATCGCGTGTACGTACCCGAGCGGTCTCACCGGTGAGTTCAACGGCCAGATCGAGGGCGCGTGGCTCGACGGCGTCGTCGACGAGTTCGACACCTACGGCCGCGGGACCGCACAGACAGACAAAGCCGCCTCGCTCCTGCAGGAGGCCGGCTACGAGAAGCAAAACGGCACCTGGCAGAAAGACGGCGAACCGCTCTCGATCCCGATCAAAGGTCCTTCGGGCTTCTCGGACTGGGTCGCCGGTGCCAACACCGTCGTCTCACAGCTCAAAGACTTCGGCATTCAGGCAGAATCGGTCATGCAGGACACCTCGACGTACTGGGGTAGCGACTACTCCAACGGCAACTTCGTCGTTGGCCTGCAAGGGTGGGCCAGCTACAATCAGTCGTACCCCTATTTCCACTACAAGTGGATCTTCAACAGCTGGGACGCAAACAACGCGTGGAATCTCCCGAGCGAGTTCGAGGCGCCGGTCCTGCACGAGCAGGAACGTGATGGCGAGACCGTCACGCCCGCGACCCTCGTTTCCGAGCTTTCGACAGCGAGCCAGTAGGAGCAATCCATGAGCTACGTACTGAAACGACTCGCGCAATCGGTGCTGACCGTCTACGTGGTGGTGTCGGCGAGCTTCGGGCTTATCCGTTTGCTCCCCGGTGGGCCGCTGGACTACCTGCGCGCGCAGGCACTCCAGCAGGGTGGGAGCGATCTCACGATGTCCGAGATCAACGCTCGCATCGCAGCCCAGACCAACATCGCCGTCGACGAACCGACCTACGTCCAGTACGTCGAGTACATGGCCGCCATGTTGCAAGGCGACTTCGGCCAGTCGATCTGGTACGGCAAGCCCGTCATGTCGATCATCGGGCCGGCGATCCCGTGGACGGTCTTTCTGACGGCCTCGGCGCTGTTTCTGGCCTTTACCGTCGGCGTCTCGCTTGGCGCGTTCATGGCCTACAAGGAAGGGTCGTCGTTCGACATCGGCAGTACGGG
>Ga0207771_100711_pt1 | contig 17775 bp, 13 predicted proteins | sample A23M2SouthBayCA_2_FD_187731 | JGI IMG/M metagenome (GOLD analysis project Ga0207771, IMG submission 187731) | Aerobic enrichment media microbial communities from Eden Landing Ponds, California, USA - A23 M2 (2) (SPAdes) | ecosystem: Environmental > Aquatic > Marine > Unclassified | place...
AGTCGAACAGCGAGGGGCCGAGCGCGTCGTCGGCGTCACGGGCACCGTCGAGGATCGCCTCGATGTCGTGGCCCTGGAGCGCTGCCGCCGCGAGGCCGACCGTCGAGAGTACCGAAAAGCGACCGGGAACGCCGTCAGGAACGGGAAGCGACGGCAGATCGTGCTTCTCCGCGAGGTCCCGGAGGTTACCCTCCGGTCCGGTCGTGACCCAGGTTCGTTCGGTCCAGTCGACCCCTGCGTCTTCCATCGCCTCGCGCACGACGAGGAAGTTCGACAGCGTCTCGGCGGTCATCCCGGATTTGGAGACGACGTTGAGCGCCGTCGACGAGAGATCAATCGATTCGAGGTGGTCGGCGACCCACTTCGGGTCGACGTTGTCGAGGTAGTAGGCGTCGACGTCGCTGTCCAGGGCGGCCGAGATCGTGGCCGCGCCCAGCGCACTGCCGCCGATCCCGACGTTGATAAGGGTCTCACAGTCCGCGAAGGGTTCGACCGCCGCTTCGATGGCGTCGACGTCGACGTTTTCGGGCTGGTTCAGCGTCGCGTAGCCGTGTTCGTCGTTCGCTCGGCCTTCCTCGATGCGGGCGTGGGCCGCGGCGACGCGATCGTCGAGTCGTTCGAGCGCTTCACGGGGAATCCCCGGCGTGGCGACCTCGGCGAGTGCGTTTCCGATGTCTACCTGCATACGAAGGCCATCCAGTGGCTCCCACCTACCTTTGTCGATCAGCGCTGGCGGAGCGGCTCGACTACTGCAATTCGATCTTGTGGACGAACGCCAGTTCGCGGATCTCGTTGAGCAGGTCGCCCGGCACGGCGTCGTCAGTGATGACGTAGAGTCGCGGCTGATCGGTGAACTCCGGGTCCTCGGTGATGACCTGCCGGATCGAGATGCCCCGGTCGGCGAGCAGGCCGGTCACGGTCGCGACGATGCCGGACTCCTCGGCTTCCCGGACGGCGACGGTCATCACTGCCAGATCGAGCACCGGCGCGAGATCCATCAGGCTCGGGATCGCCGAGATGTTCTGGAAGATCCGCCGGAGCTGTGGGTCCTCGAGGATCGCGTCGGTCGTGGCGTCGACGACCCGCCGGTCGACGTCGATCTCGCGGGCGATGCCCGTGTTCGGGATCTCGATGCCACCCGAGACGACCCGGCCGTCGTCGTTGACCGAGAACCCGCGTTCGAGCAGCAGCCGGATGACCCGCTGCTGGCTCGGGCTGTCCTCGAACTTCTCCATGATCGCCTCGAAGGAGGCCGATTCGTCGGGGGCAGACTCCTCGCTCATAGTTGCCCCTTCGTCGAGGGGGCCGTACCGCGCCGGTCGTCGATCCGGGTCGCGTCGTCCAATGCCCGCGCGGTCCCCTTGAACAGCGCCTCGACCTCGTGGTGGGCGTTCTCGCCGTCGACGCCCGCGTGGAGTGTGAGGCCGGCGTTCGTCGCGAGCGAGCGCAGGAAGTGTCTGGCCATGACACTCGTGAACTCCCCGACAGTGGCCTGGGAGAACTCGCCCTCGAAGTCGAAGTAGGGACGGCCGCTGACGTCGACGACGACGCTCGCGACGGCCTCGTCCAAGGGGACCCGCCGGTCGGCGAAGCGCTCGATGCCGCGTTTCTCGCCCAGCGCTTCGGTGAAGGCCTCGCCCAGCGCGATGGCGACGTCCTCGACGGTGTGGTGGTCGTCGACAGCGAGGTCGCCGTCACACCGCACGGTGAGGTCGAACAGGCCATGCGTCGCGAAGGCGTCCAGCATGTGGTCGAAGAAGCCGATCCCCGTCTCGACGGTCGACTCGCCGTCGCCGTCGACGTCGAGGGTCACCTCGATGTCCGTCTCACCCGTCTCGCGGGTGACTGCGGCGGTCCGGTCGGTCATATCCGGGTTCACGTCGGCATGGGTTAAGTGTCTATCACTCTCGCGGTGGTCAAGGCGGTCGTGCTACTCCAGAATCGCGTCCCGGATCGAGATCGACCGCCGGGCAACGAGGATGGTCGGGAGGACGCCGATCCCGAGGGCGAGAGGGAGCCACATCGCGAGTCGGATGGTTTCGGCCTCGGCAACGAACCCCATCACCATCGGCACGAGGGCGAAACTGATCGAGGAGGCCGTCGCCGCGATGGCGTTGATCGGGGCGCTGTACTCCGGCGCGGCGTCGGTCCCGAACGCGACCAGTAGCGGATAGACCCCCGAGACGAACACGCCGAGTGCGAACACCGCCGGAAACGTCGCCAGGCCGGAGACGACGAAAAAGGTGACGTAAAATAGCGGCAGCACGCCGAGTTGGATCGCGATCAGCAGCCGGCTGTAGGCGTAGCGTTCGGCGACGGCGGCCGACAGTAGCCGACCCGGGATGTACGCGACGGTGAACGCCGACAGCAGCAGGTTCGATGTCGACTGGCCGAGCCCCGCTGCCTCGATACCGAAGGTCGGCAACCAGATGAACAGCGCCCCTTCGATCCCGGTGTGAAAGAACATCGCCAGCGCCATCGCCGAGATCTCCCGGGTCCGGAAGAGTGTCCCCAGTGCCGCCCGGTCCAGGACGGCCTCGCGGCCCTGCTCGAAGGGGAGGTCGAGCCGCCAGACGAACGCGAGAAGCGGGACCAGCGCGAGCGCCAGGCCGAAGTACGCAAGCCGCCAGTCTCCGAGCGCGATCGCGCCGGTCATCACCAGCGGCCCGGCGGCCGACCCGACGGCCCACCCGAGGTCGTAGATGCCGAAGGCCCGCCCCCGGCCGTCGGGGTAGAGGTGGCTGAGGATCGGTCGGTCGAGCCCGCGAACGACGCCGCTGCCGAGGCCCCGGACCACGAGAACGCCCAGGAAGACCAGAAACGTCGGCGCGAGGCCGAGCCCGGCGATCGTGAGCGCAACGACTCCCAGCCCGAGGACGTACCACCGCCTGATGTCGAGCCGGCCCGCGATCACCCCGACGACGGAGATCGCGACGACGTAGCCCAGGGTCCCGGCCGGGCTCAGCAACCCGAGCAACCCCTTGTTGACCCCGAACTCCGTCGCGAGTTCCGGGATAACGGCCCCGCGCATCTGGAGTCCCAGCCCCGAGAGGACGATCGCGCCCAGAATGGCGGCCGTCCACTGGCGGCGAATGCCTGCGTCGGCGTCGTCTGTCACGACTCCGAGGTCGGTCCGCGACCGTGTTCAGTCCACCGATCGGAGCGCAAGCGTGCCTGCTGTCCGCCTTCGACTCACTCGACAGCCGCGATCGCCTCACCAAGCGTGAATGTTCCCTCGTAGAGGGCACTCCCGACGACGACCGCTGCCGCGCCGGCGTCCCGCAGTGCGCGAACGTCGTCGATCGTCGCCACGCCACCGCTTGCGATCACCGGAATCTCGACAGCCTCGACGACGCGTTCGACGGGACCGATCCGGACCCCGTCGAGCCGTCCCTCGACGTCGACGTCGGTGAAGAGGATCCCTGCCGCGCCGAGATCGGCGTACCGGCCGGCGGCCTCGGCGGGGTCGAGACCGGTCGCCTCGGTCCACCCCGAGACGACGACCTCGCCGTCGCTGGCGTCGAGACTGACGAGCACGCTCTCCGGGTGGGTCTCGCTGATCTCCGCCACGATCTCGGGATTCTCGATGGCAGCCGTCCCCAGGATGACCCGATCGACGCCGGCGTCCAGAAGGGTGCGGGCGCCCTCGGCGGTGCGAATACCGCCGCCGAGCTGGAGGTCGACGTCGACGGCCGCCCGGATCGCCTCGATGGCGTCGGCGTTCGCGCGTTCACCCTCGAAGGCACCATCGAGATCGATCAAGTGCAACGTCTCGGCCCCCGCCGCGACCCATCGTTCGGCCGCGCTGACGGGGTCGCCGTAGGTCTTGGCCGTGCCACGCTCGCCACCGACGAGCTGGACTACCTGCCCCTCGTGCATGTCGACCGCCGGGATCACCTCGAACGCCGGGAACATACGTCGACCCGGGTCAGCCACGTAATAAAGGATGTCGGTCGGCCGTCCCGGGTCGATCGTTGTATTGTACAGTCTACCCACTTTCGTGCAAAAACATCGGACTGAAATCAGATTTGAGATTGGCGGCACAACCATTAGGAGGGTCAAATCATGACACGGTAACACACGACAGTCGCGGTCAGTCGTCCGCCGGGCCAGGCTGTGAGTGACCGACACCGATCCGGACAGACCATGACATCGAACGATCGCGAACGAATCGACGCACAGAGACGCAGTCAGGTAGACGGGTCCCAACTCACCGACGAGATCGGCATCGACGGGGCGGAGATCAGCTGGCGAAAGGACTTCACGCAGTTCGAGCAAGCGGACGCCGACCGGCTGGCCGAAATGAAGGTGGACTTCGACGACCTCGCCGACGATCTCGCCGACGAGTTCTACGACCACCTCCGGGCGTTCGGTGACGCCGTCGACGTGATGGGGCGCTCCAGCAAAGGCATCGAGGCGCTCAAACGGACCCAGTCGGGGTACCTCCGGGCGCTCGGAGACGGCGAGTACGGCCAGGACTACTTCGATCGGCGGGCCAGGATCGGCAAACTCCACGACATGCTCGAGATGGGGCCGCGGTTCTACCTCGGGGCCTACGTCATCTACTACCAGGGCATCATGGAGACGGTCGCCACGAACGTCAAAGCCGAACTCGCCGGGCAGGCAACGGGGCCTGACGGCGGCGAGACAGACGGCGGGACGGCCGCCGTCGAACGCGTCGGGGGAAACGAAACAGGTGCTGGAGCGGGCGATGAGCGTTCCGGAACGGACGAGGCGAGCGCCGAAGCGGACGGGCTGAGTCCCGAGGACGCGATCGACGCTGTCGTCGAGCGGTCGCTGTCGGCGCTGAAGCTGCTCAATCTCGACCAGCAGGTGGCGATGGACACCTACATCCACTCCTACAACCAGCGCATCGAGAACGAACTCGACCGACGCCGGGCGGTCGCCGGCGAGGTGGAGACAGCGGTCGAGGAGACCCAGACGGCGGCTGAGGATCTCGCCAACAGCGCGGCACAGATCAGTTCGATCGCCGACGAACAGGTCGACAGTGTCAGCGAGGTCTCGGGCGAGGTCTCGAACATGAGCGCCACCATCGAGGAGATCGCGGCGACGGCCGACGACGTCGACGCGACCAGCGCCGAGGCCGAGCGCCTCGCCGAGGACGGACGGACGGCGGCCGACGAGGCGATCGACGTCATGGAGGCCGTCGACGACTCGGCGGGAGACGTCGCCGCGGACGTCGACCGCCTGCAGGAGCGAGTCGGCGAGATCGACGAGGTCGTCGAGGTGATCAACGACATCGCCGAACAGACCAACATCCTCGCACTGAACGCCTCGATCGAGGCCGCCCGTGCCGGGGAGGCCGGCGACGGCTTCGCCGTGGTGGCCGACGAGGTCAAGAGTCTCGCCGGGGAGTCCCAGGAACACGCCGGCGAGATCGAGTCGATGATCGACGCCATTCAGGACGACACCGCCCAGACCGTCCAGAGCCTCGCGGAGACGACCGAGCAGGTCCAGGACGGGATCGAACGTGTCGAGGCCGCCATGGAGAACTTAGACGAGATCGTCGACGCGGTCACGGAAACCTCCCGCGGCATCCAGGAGGTCGCCGAGGCGACCGACGACCAGGCCGCGAGCACCGAGGAAGTCGCCTCGATGATCGACGAACTCGTCGGCCAGGCCGAGACGATCGCCAGCGAGGTCGACGATGTCGCGGCCGCGAACCAGGAGCAATCCGCGAACGTCCGCCAGATCCGTGAATCGGTCCGGCGGCTGAACCGCGAATCCTAGCCAAGCGAGCGCTCGTCTCCCCCTCGGTTCTCATATAAGTATCGCTCCACCGGACCCTGGGAACGGGAGACCCGAACTGTACTATCTCCCGGATAGATCGGTTCGTTCGGGCAATAGCGGCGTTTTACTGGGTCCGTTTCCGTGTTGCTCGGCTGTTGCGGAGTCGATCGAAACCCGTACGCTTATATAGAACCACAGACAAACATGCTACCGACTTATGAGCCAGCGCATGCAGGGACAGCCGATGATCGTCCTCGGCGACGACGCGGATCGCCTCAAGGACGAAGACGCCCAGAGCCACAACATCTCGGCGGCCCGCGCGGTCGCCGAGTCGGTCCGGTCGACGCTCGGGCCGAAGGGAATGGACAAGATGCTGGTCTCCTCGATCGGGGACGTAACCGTCACGAACGACGGTGTCACGATTCTCGAGGAGATGGACATCGAGAACCCGACGGCGAAGATGATCGTCGAGGTCGCTCAGACCCAAGAGGACGAGGCCGGCGACGGCACGACGACGGCCGTCTCGCTCGCGGGCGAACTCTTAAAGAACGCCGAGGAACTCCTAGAGCAGGACATCCACCCGACATCGATCATCCGCGGGTACGACATGGCCGCCAAACAGGCCCGCGAGGAGATCAACGACATCGCGGTCCCGGTCGAGCCAAGCGACGAGGAGATGCTCAAGAACGTCGCGGCGACGAGCATGACCGGCAAGGGGGCGGAGCTCAATCTCGAGTTGCTCGCCGATCTGGTGGTCGAGACGGCCCAGGCCGTCGCCGTCGAGGCCGACGACGGCTCGTCGGTCGTGGATCTGGAGTTCGTCGACATCAAGGCCAAGCCCGGCCGTCCGGTCGACGCCTCCCGGCTCGTACACGGCGGGACCATCGACACGGATCCCGACCACGAGGACATGCCGACCGAGGCCGAGGACGCCAATATCCTCCTGCTCGATGCACCCTTCACGGTCAACGAGATGGAGAACGACGCCCAGTTGAGCGTCGACGATCCCGAGCAGCTCAAGGAGTTCATCGAACAGGAGGAGGCAGTCCTCCGGGAGAAGGTACAGGCGGTCGTCGACGCCGGCGTCGATGTCGTGCTCTCGAAGAAGTCCATCGACGAGATGGCCCAGCACCTCCTGGCGCGGGAGGGGATCCTCTCGATCAGCCAGATCAAGCGCGGCGACATCGAGTTCCTCACCGAGGTCCTGGGGACCCAGCTCCACTCGAACCTGGACTTCGAGACGCTGTCGGCCGACGACCTCGCGACGGGCGACATCTCGCGCGACCCCGAGGACGGGTGGTACGTCGTCGAGAGCGATGACAGCCACGGCGTGACGCTGGTGGTCCGCGGGTCGACCCAACACGTCAGCGACGAGCTCGAGCGGGGCATCACCGACGCCCTGGACGTGGTCGCGGCGACGATAACCGACGGGCGCGTCCTGGCTGGCGGCGGGGCGACCGAGGTCGAACTCGCCGGTCGGCTCCGTGAGTACGCCGACGGCGTGAGCGGGCGCGAACAACTCGCCGTCGAGGCCTTCGCCGACGCCTTCGACCTCATCCCGCGCGTGCTCGCGGAAAACGCCGGGCTGGACTCGATCGACACGCTGGTCGAACTCCGGGCGGCCCACGAGGCCGGCGACGGCCATGCTGGCCTTGACGTCTTCGACGGCGACGTCGTCGATACGTTCGAGGCAGGCGTCGTCGAACCGGCCCACGCGAAGTCCCAAGCGGTCAGCAGTGCGGTCGAGGCCGCCAACCTCGTGCTCAAGATCGACGACATCATCTCGGCGACCGCGCTTGGCGAGGACTACGAGGACGAACAGGAAGGCCAGGGCGGCGGCATGGGCGGTATGGGCGGCGGCATGGGCGGCATGGGTGGCATGGGCGGCATGATGTAGGTTCGGTCACCACCCTGCCCCCGACGACGGATCGCCGCAGTTTTCCACCGACTGTTTTCTCATATTCAGGAGCGACGAGCGACAGCTATGGGCGAGTGTGTGACGGTATGATCGGAACGACGCTGACTCAGAAGTTGCGCTTGCAGTACCAGATCGCCGCGCCGCTGAGAAGGACGAAGACGGCCAGCCCGAACGCGTTGAGGGCCGAGACGACGTACAGCGCCGAATTGGGCTCGATCACGAACAGGTAGGGGATCATCAACAGCAGGAAGAACAGCGAGAACGCGAAGATGTAGAAGAACTGCATCCGGCGATCGCAGATCTCGACCATGAACATCGACGGCTGTTCGTCGCTCATGACGGAACACCCCACTCGCGGAGACTCTGACGGGGTCGCATGTGTAGGGGCTCTCGGCGTCGGGAGAAAAAGCGTTTCCCTTGCCTCCCTTCTTCGCGCGCGCGGACACATATATTGGGGCCAGGAAAATATGAAGTAGGAATACGCCAACCGTTCAGAGGCGTGAAACGTGACCCGGATACGATCGTCCGGACGGCTCCCGTCGCCACCGGATTCCGGACTGACCACTACACTTACAGAAGTACGGTCCACATCACGTCGCCCCCTAGTTTCGTTACCGATCTATCGGAGCGAAATTATAATGGAAAGTTTTATTAATGTCTGATTGAGAATATCGTACCATGCGGAGACCCAATAATCCGCTGGATGAACTGTCCAGACGACAATACGTTCAGGCGATCCTCGCAGCCAGCGTCGCCGGTGCCGCTGGTTGTTCCGGGGACGAGACGACTGAACCATCAGGCAACGGTGGCAACGGTGGCAACGGTGGCAACGGTGGCAACGGTGGCAACGGTGGCAACGGTGGCAACGGTGGCAACGGTGGCAACGGTGGCAACGGTGACACGGGCGACCAGCCCGTCGACGAGGTGTTCACCGTCGTCGACAACAACATCCCCGAGCAGGCCAACATGTCCACCTGGCAGACGGGGGACCGCTCCACCGGGATAAACTGGATGACGGAGATCACGTCGGCGCGGACCCAGGGGCTCAACATCATCATCGACGGGCACACCTACGAGATGCCCCACGTCGAGGGCGTCGAGGAGGTCGAGATCCCGACCCTGATCACGGACTATACGGTCGAGCCCCCGTACGACATGTACAACACCTTCAACCAGGACATGTACTACTGGGACGAGGAGACGAACATCGACGCCGAGGCCCGGGTGACACACGACTACGTGTACTACGGGTACGACGGGAACATCTTCAGCGCGGACGTCTCGTTCACCTCGGAAGCTCCCGAGCAGTTCCAGTATCACTTCTGGTACGAAGACGGCACGCGGCGGCTGGAACCGCGCAACTCCAACGCGCCGACGGGCGAGTCCGAACTGCCCGACGACGGGACCAACGCCTACGTCATGGAGACCGACACGGTCGAAGGAATCGCCCAGACCGAGGCCCAGCCGATGCACCCGGCGTTCACCACGCCGTACGCCGAGCGGTACGCGGACGCCGCGGACGCGGACGCCGTGACGAATATCACCAACGAGCTCGAAAGCGATCGCGTCTCGATGCAGCGATACGCCGACGAGGGCTGGGGCGGGAGCGTCTACAAGATCCCGTCCGCGGACGCCATCTCCGGGACCGACGCCACCCTGACCCTGCGGGACAACCACCCCAACGACCACATCAACATCCCGCAACTCCGGATCAAGTTCGCGACCGAGGACCGCGCGCAGGTCATGCGGGCGCGTGGCCAGATCGACCTCGAGAACGGCGTCCTGCCGATGGACACGGGGACTATCAACCGGAACTCCGTGCCTGACTACACCCAGGAGATCGCGCGGTGGCTCCAGATCGGTGGGGACCAGCTCATCTTCAACTTCAACAACAAACACCTCGGTCGCCTGTGGGTCCGGCGTGCGGCCGTCGCCGCGATCGACTGGAACCAGGTCGGGGCCAACGGCTGGGGCCCCGAGATCTCGGAAGCCAACCCCCACCACATCGGCACACTCGAGTCCGTCGCCGAGGGGAACTTCTCCGACGAGTTCCTCGATCAGGTGTACACCTACCCGATCGAGGCGGACCAGGAACTCGCCGCCGAGTGGATGCGCAAGGCCGGCTACGAGAAGCAGGGCGGTTCCTGGGTCGGTCCGGACGGCGACAGAGTCGACTGGGACCTCACATTCAACTCCGGCGAGGCCGCCTGGATCGGCGGCGTCCAGACCGTGATGGCGAACCTGGAGGACTTCGGCCTGGGCGTCACGCTCGACGGCAACGCCTGGTCCACCTACACCTCGCGACTCTCGCCGCCGGATTACGAGTACGACATCGCGCTGATGTGGGCGAACTTCCAGACGATCACCGGGGCCTACGACTACAACGGCGCGTGGTGGTCGAACCCGGTTCTCAAGGGCAGTCCCGACGACGCCCCGTACTACGACCTGACCGAGAACGACGAGGTCGACGGCCTGGGCCGGCCGGTCGAGGGCGTCCCGATCCCCACGGAGATCGGCTCCATCGAGGCGCCGGATGGCTCCTACAAGGTGCCCGACAGCATTCCGGGCGGCTCGGAGACGATCGACATGAAGGACGTCACCGAGAGCCTGCGTGAGCCCGGGGTCTCGATCGAGCAGGTCCGCGAGCGCGCACAGGTTCCGGCCCGGTACTACAACTACTACCTCCCGAACTTCGTGTTCCACTCCTACTACAACGGCGTCTACGGCAACGTCCGGGACCACAAGTTCCCGCCGGCGGACCACGACGTCTGGGGCTCGACCAAGGAGTACGGGTCGCGCAACTACAGCGTCCTCGCCGGGATGCCACAGCTGAAGTACGATACGGACTTCCCGGAGCCGCCCGCCGAACACCGCGAATAGACACCGTCGTCTGAATCACGACGACGATTCGGCCCGGCGCTGGCCGGTCGATTTCGAATCGCGTTTTTTTTTTTCGTTTCGACGTCACCCTCGAGCAGTGTCGCTGTCGAGACTCAGTCGTGAGCCTGATCGGGTATATCACACGCGAACCACCCCTCGATAGTCACCACGATCGAGCCGTCCGGAACCGCAGCGGCCGCCCGATGGGCCGGGAACGCGAAAACCAGACGGGTTACAGCCCGGCGAGCGCGTCGGCTGCAGCCTCACGGACGAACGCGACGTCGTCACCGCGAAGCTCCCGCAGTCGATCGCTCACGCCGACGACGGCGTCGGGTTCGCGCTCCGCGGCCAGCGCCAGCAGCGACGCGGCGCTCGCCCGGACGGCCGGCGACTCGTGATCGAGGAGGTCGCCGAGGGCGTCGGTGGCGTCGAGGGCGGCCGACGCGACGGCGTCCGGGGCCGCGGGACTGACTCCCGTGAGGGCCTGGCAGGCGGCCGCCCGGACCATCGTGGCGTCGTCGTCGAGGCGATCGGCGACCCGATCGACGTGCTCGGCGATGGGGTCGGGATCGTCCTCCGCGAGCGCGACCAGGATGTCGAGGACGACCTCCCGGATCTGGGGATCCGGATCCGCAAGCAGGTCACAGAGGTCCCCGACGGCCGGCCGGACAGCCCCGGGGTTGGCGACGGCGACCTCGTAGATCGCGTGGCCGGCGGCCTGTCGGGCGTCACGGAGACGCTTGCGGCCCTCGTCGGCCATGTCGTCGACCCGCGAGCCCATGCCCGGGGCACGCCGGCGGGCCGTCGCGTCGACCGGGACCTCGACGTCCGCACTCGAGTCCAGCACCTCGAGGAGCCGATCGGTCGCCGGCGCGACGGCGTCGGGTCGCTCCATCGAGACCACGCCGAGAAACCGCACGGCGTGGGTACGGACGTGGTCGGCGTCGGCCTCGAGGAACGAGCGCACGTCCCCGACGTACTCCGCACAGGCTGCGGGGTCGGTCCGGGCCGCCTCGACCAGTGCCTCGAGGGCGTTCCAGCGGACGATGGGGTACCCGTCCGTCAGCAGGTCGGCGAGGGCGTCGCTCGCGTCGAGGACCGGTTCACCGGAGAGCGGTCCCGCAAAGATGGCACTCGCGCCGGCCCGAACCTCGCGGTCGGGATCGTCCAGGAGTTCGACGAGCCGATCCAAACGGTCCTCGAGGAGTGCGGGCTTCCGGCCGCCGAGGATCGACAGCCCGTCGAGACCGTTCCGGCGGAGCGTCGGATCGTCGGCCGAGAGCATGGCGTCGAACTCAGCGGCGTCCGCGGGATCCGGGTCCGACCGGGTCTCCCGGAGGAGTGTCGTCGCGCGCTCGCGTTGGTCGTCGGTCATCACTACCGGGTTCGGGTGGCCATCCGAAAAACGGTGTCGCTCGAATCGCTGTGTCGACGATTCGCGGCGGTGACCTCCGTCATATCACCGGATATGATAATGTATTAGATACGAATTGGGCACAGTAAAAGGGATTCGATGACGGAAAATATAATAGGAGGAATTCACCATATACGTCCATAGTATGGGTTACTACATCAACCGTATCGCACAGGCGGTTATTACAATGATCGCCGGGATGTTCGTTACGTACGCGTTGTACCGGATCATGCCCGGAAGTCCGCTGGACGCAATCATTGCGGACCTGATCCAACAGGAGATGGGGTCAGGAGGGAGTGGCGTTAACCCACAGGAGATCGCCCGGCAGGCCAAGCAGTTGACCGGGATCAATCCCGACGCGGGCATCATCGAGGGGTTCATCGGGTATGGCAGCGACATCCTTATCCATCAGAACTTCGGGGAGTCGATCTTCTATAACAGGGGCGTCTTCGACATCCTCTTCCGGGCGATGCCGTGGTCGATTTTCATCAGCGTCTACGGCCTCCTGCTCGGGTACACGGCGACTATCGTCATCGGGGCCATCATGGCGTGGTACGAGGGGACCAAGATCGACTCGGGGCTGGTCGCGTACGTCCTGACGATGAACTCCATTCCGTACTACGTCATCGCCGTCCTCATGCTCGTGTTCCTGGGCTACCAGTGGGAACTGCTTCCGACCGGTGGTCGGTACCCGTCGAACGCGACGCCGGGCTTCAACCTCGATTTCATGATCGGGATCGTACGACACGGGACGATGCCGATCCTCTCTAGTTTCGTCGTCGGGTTCGCGTCCGGTTCGCTCAACATGCGGGGGAACGCGGTCCGGATCATGGGGTCGGACTTCATCCGCTCGGCGGAGATCCGGGGGATCGGCATCAACCGGATCCTGACGCGATATCTCACGCGGAACGCGATCCTGCCGATCTACACCGGCATGATGATCGGGATCGCACGGCTGTTCAGTTCGAGCGTCATCACCGAACAGATCTTCCAGTACATCGGCCTCGGGTACTACACGTTCGAGGCCCTGATCCAACGGGACTACCCGCTGTTGATGGGATCCTTCCTGTTCTTCACGTTCATCACCATCCTCGGGATCCTGTTCGCCGACCTGACCTACGGGCTGATCGACCCGCGCGCTGGAACCGGTGCGACACGGGAGAGCTTCTAACATGACTGACAACGATACCGAGATGCGGACGGACGGTGGGACGGCGGAAGAGATGATCTTCGGGACCGGCGAGGATCTGGAGGCGGCCCAGATGTCGACGCGTGAGCGGCTTACACGGTTCGTCGACCGGTACATCCTCGCGCCGCTCCGGATCGGGTGGAGCGACTGGCGGACCCGTGTCGGCGGGCTCGGGTTGCTGTTTTACATCTTTCTGGGTACCGGCGGCGTCGTGCTGGTCGACGAGCCGGAACTCAACGAGGGCCCGCGATACCTCGGCGCGTTCGTCGACTGGAGTGCGCCCTTCGGGACCAACAACCTCGGTGAATCGATCTTCGAACTGATCATCCATGCCACCCCGGCGATGCTCAAGATGGCCGCAGGGGGCGCGCTCATGACGGTCGGCGCGGGCGTCCTCGTCGGCTTCGTCGGCGGGTACAAGGGCGGTCTCGTCGATCGGGTCATGATGACGATCACTGACATCCAGGCGGTCCTGCCGGGCCTCCCGCTGATCATCGTCCTGGCGGGGATCTTCTCGCCCAGGGAACCGTTCATCGTGGGGGTCGTCCTCGCGATCGACACGTGGCCGGGGCTGGCGCGTGCACTCCGGTCACAGGTGTTGACGCTCCGGGAGGAGGATTACATCGAAGCCGGCCGAGCACTGGGGTTGTCTTCGGCGACGCTGATCAGACAGGACCTGATTCCGAAGCTCGCGCCGTACATCCTCGTCAACATGGCCGGCGCGGCCACACAGGTGCTGAAAGCCTCGGTCGCGCTGTACTTCCTGGGCGTCCTGCCGTACTCGACGCTCAACTGGGGCGTGATGATGAACAACGCCTACGAGACCGGGAACGCGATCTCCCAGATCGGGCACGCCGGACACTGGCTGTTCTTCCCCGCAGCGTTCCTCTCGGGGATGACGTTCGTGCTCGTGTTGTTCGCCCAGGGGCTCGACCGGGTGTTCAACCCGCGACTCCGTGCCCGTCACGCACAGACGACCCCCGACGAGGAGGGTGAACCGCAGGCGAGCGGTGAGGTGATGTAAGTGCTGGAGACGACAACGTTCGAATCCGAGCGGGACGTACCGGAGCCGAGCAACGTGAGTTGGAGGTGCTAAGCATGGCAACCGAAGAACCGACGCAGTACGGACGGCAGGCATCGGCAGGGGACATCATCCTCGACGTCGAGGACGCGACCGTGCGCTTCGACCTGGATCGCGGACAGTCGACGGTGCTGGATCACGCCAGCCTCGACATCCGCCGCAACGAGATCATCGGGATCGTCGGCGAGTCCGGGTCCGGGAAGTCGATGTTCGCCGCGTCGCTGCTCGACGTCGTCGAGGAGCCGGGACTGTTGACCGGCGAGATCACCTACTACCCGGAGAACCCGGAGAACCTCCCCCAGGGGATCACGACCGACGCCGACGGCGCGGTCAAGATTCTCGACCTGAACAAAGAACAGAAGCGCCGGTACCGATGGGAGGAAGCCGCGATGGTCTTCCAGGGCGCGATGAGTTCGTTCAACCCCACGATGAAGATCGGGGCCCACTTCAAGGAGACCATCCGCGCGCACAACGCCGACCTCGACGAGCGGATGACGCACGCCCGGGACCTCTTCGACGCGCTCCACCTCGACGCGGATCGGGTGTTCGGTTCCTATCCGCACGAACTCTCGGGCGGGATGAAACAGCGCGCCCTGATCGCGCTCAGCCTCGTCCTCGAGCCGGAGATGCTCGTGATGGACGAGCCGACGGCCGCCCTGGACATGCTGATGCAGCGCTCGATCATCGCGATGCTCCGGGAGCTACAGGAGGAGTTCGAGCTGACGATCCTGTTCATCACCCACGACCTGCCGCTGGTGGCCGGGCTGGCCGACCGACTCGCCGTGTTGTACGCCTTCGAGTTCGTGGAAGTCGGCTCGGCCTACAAAATCCTCAAGAACGCGTCTCACCCCTACACCAGGGCGCTGTTGCGTTCACTGCCGAGCATCGACTCGGTCGTCGAGGAGATGCAGCCGATCGAAGGGTCGGCCCCCGACCCGGTGAGTATCCCCTCGGGCTGTCGGTATCACCCGCGGTGTCCCATCGCCGACGAGCAGTGTACGGTCGAGGACCCCGATCTGATGGACGTCGAGGACGAACAGGTAGCCGCATGCTTCTATCCGGAAGAGTCGCGAGAGACGATCACGTATTCGCTTCACTCAGGCGTCGTAGAGGAGGACATGTAACATGAGCGAAACTGAATCAGACGAACCACTGCTCTCGATGGAGGACGTCGAGGTACACTTCAAACCCGGCGGCGTTATCGAGAAAGCGCTCTCCGAGGAGGTCGTCCGGGCCGTCGACGGAATCTCCCTGGAGGTCGAAGAGAACGACATCGTCGCCCTGGTCGGCGAGAGCGGGTGTGGCAAGACCACGCTCGGGAAGGCCGCGATCGGCCTCCAGCGACCGACCGGCGGCTCGATCAAGTACCGTGGCCAGAACATCTGGAAGGCGAAGGACCGCTCGAGCGATGCCAAGATCTCGAAGGACGAGATCCAGCAGGCGTTGCAGATCATCCACCAGGACCCGGGGAGTGCGCTCAACTCTTCCCGGCGCGTTCGGGCGACCCTGGCTGACCCGCTCAAGCGGTGGCGCAAGGAGCTCGGCCCCGAGGAGCGACTCGAGACGATCTATCACTTCCTCGAATACGTCGGGATGACGCCGGTCGAGGACTACGCCGAGCGCTTCCCCCACCAGCTCTCGGGCGGCGAGCAACAGCGGGTCGTCCTCGGACGGGCCCTGTTGACGAACCCCGACCTCGTGCTCGCCGACGAGGCGGTGTCGGCGCTGGACGTCTCGCTACGCGTCGAGATGATGGACCTGCTGCTCGAACTCCAGGACATGTTCGGGACCTCCTTCGTGTTCGTGTCCCACGACCTGGCGAACGCCCGCTATCTCACGAAGATGTCCGACGGCCGCATCGCCGTGATGTACCTCGGGGACATCGTCGAAATCGGTGATCCCGACGAGCTCATCGAGGATCCGACCCACCCTTACACGAAGGTGTTGCGGTGGTCGACACCGCCGGCCGACCCGGACGTGGCCAGCGAAACCATGCACATGCAGCCGCCGGTTCGCCGGATCGACATTCCAGACCCGGCCGACCCGCCAGAGGGGTGTAAGTTCCACACCCGGTGTGAGCACGCCCGCGAGGTGTGTAAACAAGAGGAACCGGACGTCTACGACGCCGGCGGCACCAACGCGAAGTGCTTCCGGGCGCTGGACAACCACGAGTACTGGCACAGCGAGGAGCTCACGGATCGCGAGGAACTCGGCTTCACGTCGAGCCTCGAAGAGGAAGAGCCGGCAGACGACTGACGCCGCCCGGCGGAGTTTTTTGTCCGCCCGTTCGTTGACGCAAAAACAGATTTATAGCCGTCGAGTGGCCTCCCTATAACATGGCACAACAGGCTGGCGACCCGACGCTTTCGGTACTCTCAGAGGAGTCCCAGCGCATCGACGGCAAGGACGCGCGTTCGATGAACCTGACGGCGGCCCAAGCGATGGGCGAGGCCGTCAGGACGACGCTCGGGCCGCGAGGGATGGACAAGATGCTCGTCGACTCGACGGGCGACACCGTCGTCACGAACGACGGCGTCACGATCCTAGAGGAGATGGAAGTCGAGCACCCGGCGGCCAACATGGTCGTCGAGGTGGCACAGAGCCAGGAGCAGGAGGTCGGCGACGGGACCACTTCGGCCGTGATCCTGACGGGCGCGTTGCTGGATGCCGCCGAGGACTTGCTCGAGAACGACGTGCACCCGACGACGATCACCGCCGGGTTCGAGCAGGCGGGCGACCACGTCGCGAGCGTCCTCGACGACCTGGCGATGGATCTCGACGTCGCGGACCGGGAGACGCTCGAAGCGATCGCGTCGACGGCGATGACCGGCAAGGGGGCCGAATCCGAGAAGGATCACCTGACGACGCTGGTCGTCGACGCCATCCGGGCGGCGGTTCAGGCGGACGGCACGGTCGATCGTGACGCCGTCACGATCAAGTCCTTCGCGGGCGGCAACCTCGCCGATTCGCGACTGATCGAGGGAGTCACCGTCGCGAAGAACCCGCCACACGACGCGATGCCGACGGACCTCGCGGATGCCGACGTACTGGTGTACGAGGGGGCGATCGAGGTGCCGGAACTCGAGACGTCCACCGAAACCACGGTCTCGGACTTCGACGAGGTCACCCAGTACCTCGATCAGGAGCAGGCGGCCCTCACCGAGGAGGTCGAGCACGTCCTCGAGGCCGGGGCTGACGTCCTGATCGCCGAGGGTGGGATCGACGACCCGGCACAGGAGCAACTCGCCGAGGCGGGCGTCCTGGCACTGCGTCGCGTCGACGACGCGGACCGCCGGCGACTCGCCGAGGCGACCGGCGCGTCGCGGATCTCGGAGCTCGAGGACGCCACGCCCGACGACCTGGGACGGGCCGGGGCGGTCGGCCAGGAGCGGGTCCGGATGCCGCTGTGGCGGGGTGACGCACGGCCCGAGCGGATCACCGCCTTCACCGACGTCGACAGTGTGGCCGGGACGATCGTCCTCCGGGGCGGGACCGAACACGTCGTCGACGAGGTCGAGCGCGCACTGGCGGACAGCCTCGAC
>Ga0207771_100712_pt1 | contig 17754 bp, 19 predicted proteins | sample A23M2SouthBayCA_2_FD_187731 | JGI IMG/M metagenome (GOLD analysis project Ga0207771, IMG submission 187731) | Aerobic enrichment media microbial communities from Eden Landing Ponds, California, USA - A23 M2 (2) (SPAdes) | ecosystem: Environmental > Aquatic > Marine > Unclassified | place...
AACGCTCCCGAACGAACCCGCGATCGTCTTCCAGACGGCCGCCGGTCGGCAGTCGGCATACGAGTGTGCCTGCGGTGCGGTGACAGTAACCGTCTCTCGCCCCGAGTCGACTCCCTAAAGTGGACCGCCGAGTATCGAGTCGTATGAACGAAGTCGTACGCGCACGCGGGCACGAACACGTCAGCGCCGAGCACGCGAGCACGCTGGAAGTGACGAGCGACGATTTCCTCACGCCGGCGGGCGACTGCATCCTGGCGATCGAGGCCGACCGCGTCCCGTCGGATTTCGATCCCGCATTCGTCGCGGCCTGCCAGAACGCCGACGCGACGATTACCGTGACGATCGAAGCCGGCGGATACACCGACACCGTCACCGGTAGCGGCCACCCGGACCTGACCTTCGAGGGCGACCGGAGCCACGTCTGTCGGACGAGCGACTACGTCGACGACCGGACCGTGCTGGTCGATGCCGACGGTGCGGCCATCGACGTGAACCGCGACCTCGTGGCGGCACTGGCTGACGGTGCCGACGCGACGTTTACCTTCAGCGTCGAGACCTGAGACGGACGGGTGACGGCGGGCGCTTTTGTCGATCGATGTCCAAGAGACGGTCATGAGCGAGGACCCGGAGCCAGCCGAGAACATCAGCGGCGGGACGAGCGGTGGAGGGAGACCGGCGACGTTCGACCCGGCGACGGCGTCGACGCGGGCCGAAGCCGTGATCGATCGCCTCGGTGATCTGTACTGGACCAAGACCTACGGCGGGCGCGACGCCTTCGAGTGTCTCGTTCGCACGATCCTCTCGCAGAACACCTCGGACACGGCCAGCCAGCCGGCACACGACTCGCTGATGGCACGCTACGGGGAGCGCGAGACGGACCTCGTCGAAGCCCTCGCCACCGCCGACCAGCAGCGCCTCGCCGAGACGATCGAATCGGCGGGCCTGTACAACCAGAAATCGGAGACGATCGTTCGACTCGCCGGCCAGATCCGCGAGCAGTACGGGTCAGCGGCCGCGTTCGACGAGTTCGTCACGGACGGTGCGCCCGACGACGTTCGTGCTCGACTGCTCGATATGAAGGGCGTCGGCCCGAAGACCGCCGACTGCGTGCTCCTCTTTGCCGGTGGCCGCGCTGGCGTCTTTCCCGTCGACACGCACGTCCATCGTATCGCTCGCCGGATGGGAGTGGCCCCCGCCGACGCCGACCACGAAGAAGTGCGGGCAGCCCTGGAAGAAGCGATTCCCGCCGAGAAATGTGGCTTCGGCCACACGGCGATGATCCAGTTCGGCCGCGAGTACTGTGCGGCACGCAAACCGGCGTGTCTCGACGACCCCGAAGCGTGTCCGCTGGCCGACCAGTGCGAGCAGGTCGGCGTCGACGTGGTCACTGGCGAAGTCGTCGATCTGAAAAAGACAGTCGAGTAAGGCTGGCTTACGCCTCGATAGCGTCGTCGATGCGATCGAACTGCTCGTCGGTGAGTTCGACCTCGATGGCGTCGAGATTCTCGTCGAGCTGGGAAACCGTTCGCGCACCGATGATCGGGACGCAGGTAAAACGCTCGTGGTCCATCAGCCAGCGCAGCGAGACCTGTGCGGGCGTCGCGTCGGCTTCCTCGGCGACCGCGCGCACTTCGTCGAGCACGTCCCAGGCCTGGTCTGTGAGGTACCAGTCCTCGAAGTGGTCGTCGATGTCACCGCGAGAGCCGTCGGGTGACTCGACCTCGCCGTCGCCGACGCGTTCGTACTTGCCCGTGAGGAAGCCGCCGTGTAGCGGCGAGTACGGACAGACTGCCAGATCCTGGTCGGCGCACACGTCGAGATAGTCGGCGACGGGGTCGCGGTAGGTCGCCGAGTACTGTGGCTGGGTGACGGTGAACGCCTCGTAGTTGTTCACGTCGGCCTCCCACAGCGCTTTCGTGAGCTTCCAGGCCTCACACGTCGAGATGCCGACGTAGTGGACTTTCCCCTGGCTGACGAGATCGTCGAGCGCCCGCAAGGTGTGTACGGGTGGTGTCTCGTCGTCGAACCGGTGACAGTAGAGGATGTCGAGGTAGTCCGTGCCCAGCCGCTCCAGCGAGCCTGCGACCTCTGCTTTGACGTTCTTCTTCGAGAGGTTTTCCTGAAAGCGCGAGACTTGCGACCAGTAGCACTTCGAGGCGATGACGAAGTCCTCGCGGTCCCGGTCGGCGAGCCATTCACCGATCCACGTCTCCGACCGTCCCTGTCCGTAGCCGTTTGCGGTGTCGATGAAGTTCCCGCCCCGGTCGGCGAAGGCATCGAGTAGTTCGTGGGCCGCCTCGCGGTCGGTCTCCATCACGCCGCTGTCCTCGTGTTCCAGCCCGAAGCGCCAGGTGCCAAGACAGATCGGTGATACCTGCAGTCCGGTGGAGCCGAGTGTCGTGTACTCCATGTGTTGTACACGAATTCGAACCCAGATAAAACGTGGTGTATGGAATGTGACTCGTTACACAGTGCAGATTCAATGGTTCGTCTGAAGGGGGCAAGAGCAGCGGTTTTCTGCTGTGCAACAACACGTAGATCGACGAACAGTTCTAGAGATTCGAACGACTCGTGTAGACTACACCAACTGTTGTGCGAGCCGAGTAGACAGTTACGAACCGAGATGGCGGCGCTGTTCGATCGCCGCCTCGACGTGGATTCCCTCGTCGAAGTCACGACCTGCGACCGAGCGAGCGAACTCCTCGTAACCGATGATCTCGATCGTCCGCGTATAGACGGTGTACTCCCACGATTCGAAGCGCCCGCCGCTCGGCCCGAGCGTCTTCGATTGGGGGACGCGAACGTGGTCCGGTGGCTGTGGGTGTGGTCCCTTGAGTTCCGCGCCTTTCCGCTCTGCCTGTTCTTTGATCTCGTCGACGATACTGTCGAGGCGTCGCCGATCCCCGCTTTCCAGTGTGAGTTTCGTCACGAAGGGCATCCGTGCCAGTGGTGTCGGTCAGCGTCTTGAAAAGGACTCGCTTTCGTCGCTGTCGATCGACAGCGTCCCGGTCAGACCTCCGACAGCGCGTCGTATGCGTCCCAGCACGGACAGTCCAGATCGTCGAGTGACGTGACCTCGTCGGGGAGATCCGACAGTGGCATCCAGTCACTGTCTTGCTTCTCACAGTCGTCGTCATGAACGGAGAAGTCATCAGCCGACATATACGGCATATCATGCCATGTGGACGAGAGCAGCAAAACGTTACTGGATCACGTCAGTACTGCGGCGGTGTCGACTCGACAGTCGACAGTCAGACACGACGCCAGTCGAGTCCCTTCAGCACGAGGAGCAAGACCGGCATCCGGCACCGGTGGCGACGCGGTCGCTCCGATATGCTCTTAAGTAGTGATCGTGTATGAAGCGGTAATGATCGAGGCCACGAGCGCGGGAGCCATCCTCTTTCGCGATACGCGTGGCCGGCGGGAGTACCTGCTGCTCAAGAGCAGACCCGGCGACTGGGAGTTTCCCAAGGGCGGGGTCGAAGGCGAAGAGGAGCTACAACAGACCGCCATCCGCGAAGTGAAAGAGGAGGCTGGAATCGGTGATTTCCGGCTCTTAGATGGCTTTCGCGAAGACTACGACTACGTCTTCGAGGCGAACGGGAACACCATCCACAAGACGGTGCATCTGTTCATCGCCAAATCGTTCGAAGCGTCGGCTGAACTGTCCAACGAACACCGCGACCTGCAGTGGCGCGACTACGACCAAGCAGTCAACACCGTCACGCAGGACGGTCCCCGCGAGATCCTCGAAGAGGCACACGAGTTCCTCGACGAGGAACTCGAAGAGTGAGACTGCCGACTGTGAGGCATTTCGCAACTTCAGGTGGCAAATATTTTGATAGTTGCAGCGAAGAATCTGTGGCTACACGCCGGCACTTGTATCGCCGACATACTGTGCATCGCCGAAGCCAAGCAGCGGCCAGAAGACAAAGCTGAAGAAGAACAGCCCCAGTCCGTAGCCGGGGCCTTTGCCGAAGTTCTTCGCCACGTCGATCATCACGACCGCCGAGACCAGGAGATTGACGACTGGGATCAGGAACAGGATCAGCCACCAGGTGTCCTTGTCCGCGATCTCGAGCAAGTAGAAGACGTTGAGGATCGGGATGATCGCACCCCAGCCGGGTTGACCCGCCTTCTCGAAGGCTTTCCACATTCCAGCAATCGGTACCAGCGCGAGGACAAACAAGAACAACAGCATGACGAGACCGACGATACCGCCGAGCAGCGCACCGCCGCCGCCGCCGTCACTCTGTAACAGGACAGTCGTTGCGCCGCTTGCTCCGGTTCCAAGAGTTGGTGGAATCATACAGTTTGACTGTCCTTCCCTCCTACATAAACCCTTGTGGTAAGAAGCTTGTGACCAGATGGCTCGTTGCCACTGGCCGAAGTCGACGTGAGGCGAGAGTTTCATGACGGCGAGCACGTGAGAGAGTGTGTGATCGACTCCGAGTTCGCCTTCGAACTGCGCGTGTGCCAGTGGGCCGAGCGAGCGTGGCCGTCCGAGGGCGACCGGCGTCGGCCGCTGGTGATCGCACGACAGCTTGGCGTCAAACGGCGGCGCTGGGACACCATCGTCGTCGAGTGCAACCCCGAGGGGCTTCGCCAGCGGGCGAGCTTCGGGCGCGAGCGTCTCGACGGCGACCTGCTACACGTCGTCCGCCACGCCCCCGGCGAGTGGACCTACTACCGGGACGCACTGCCAGAGCCGGGCTACTCGTGGCGCTACGTCCGCGAGGCGATCCACACCGCGGCCGACAGGGGGATACTCGACAGCCGCAAGCGAGGCAACCGGATCGAGATTCGCCAGCGCTATGCCTATCCCGAGTGGGTCGAACGGATCGTCGCCATCGAGAACAAGCCGGATCTGGACGCCAGTGCGGCCCGCACGCTCGCAGCCCAGATCGAGCGTGACGTGGCGATGGGACTGGCAGACGAAGTCTGGGTCGCGACCGAGCGCACGGACGATCGCGTCGAGCCGATCCTCTTGGAGGACCTGCCGACTGCGGCGGGCGTCCTGACGGTCGACCCGACGACAAGTGAGGGCGACGTGGCGTGGTATCCACAGGCGCTCGCCGTCGACGCTCCCGGGACGCGAATCCTCGACCGTCCGGACGACGATCTGAGCGCCGCCCGCTTCGAGTACGTCGACGCGACGTGGAAAGCCGACAAACGCAGACAGATCGCCGAGCGGGCCTACGAACGGGGATGGCGAGCCTACGTCGAGACGATGCGCCCCGACTGCAGGCACTTCGAGCTACGGGCCACGGATGGCGATGTGGTGCCGTACTGCGCTGCCAAGGATCGGGTGCCGACACCCGCACTGTGTCGCCACGCCTGTGGCGAGTTCGAACCCGAGCCACCGGTCTGGCGGACGAGAGGCTGGCCAATCGACGGCGGTCCCGGTGCGGGAATCAAGCGCCTGTTAGCGCGCCAGCGCCGCCGGAAGCGGCCGGGTCTCGACGAGTAGGATGGGTATCAGGGGCGATCGAGACCGGAGAGTTCGAAGCGAGCACCGCCATCGGCGCTCTCATCGATGGCAATCTCCCAGCCGTGTGCCTCGACGATGTCGGTGACGATGTTCAGGCCAAAGCCGGTCCCGTTGTCCTGTGTCGAGTAGCCGCGTTCGAGCACGCGCTCGCGCTGGTCGACCGGAATACCGGGACCGTCGTCGGCGACGTAGAGACCACGGGCGTCGTCGCGGCTCTCGGGCAGTGCCCCGACGCGGACAGTCACGTCTAGTCCACCGTGTTCGACCGCGTTGCGAAAGAGATTGGCGAGCAATTGCTGGAATCGCGATGGATCACCGACGAACGTCGTGTCGCTCTCGACGAGCAGTGTCGCCGATGGCGAATCGATCGTCGTCCAGGCATCGTCGGCAGTCGCTGCCAGCGAGATCGGTTCCAGTGCCGTCACGGTCTCGCCCTCCTGTGCGAGAGAGAGGAGATCGTCGATCAATCCCTCCATCCGCCCCAGTGCCCGATCCATCGCAGGGAGGTGGTCGTCGACGGGAGCGCCGTTTGCCAGCTGGTCGAGGCGGGCGACGAGCACCTGAATCGGGTTTCTGAGGTCGTGACTGACGATCCCGGCGAACTCTTCGAGGCGTTCGTTCTGGCGTTCGAGCAGCCGTTCGCGTTGCTTGTACTCGGTGAAATCTTCGAAGACACCGACGTACCGATGGACGCCCCCGTCGTCGTCGCGGATCGGGTAGCCATCGCCCTCGAGCCAGCGCGTGCCACCGTCGCCGTTCTCGATACGGAACTCGAAGTGATAGGCGTCGTCGGTCGTTTTATTGACGGCGTCGGCGATCATCCGGTCGATCGTGTCCTCGACGGCGGCGGTGTCGTCCGGGTGAACGAGCGAGAGGATGGCAGACGGCGACTCGTTCGGACCGATCTCGACGTTCGAGCCGACGAGCGTCTCGAAACCGGGACTCATGTACTCGATCGTGCCCACATCCACGTCGATCAACCAGAGGAGTTCGTTGACGTTGGTGGCGATCTGTTCGAAGCGCTGTTCGGTCCGTTTGAGGTCGCGTTCGCGACGTAATCGTTCGGTCACGTCTCGCAGGACGACGACGACGCCACGTCGGTCACCCATCTGCATCGGATTCAGATTCGTCTCGAAGGAGCGGTGTTCGCCTGCAGTGTTGGTAAGCGTCACCGTCTCACTGCCCCGTTCGTCGCTGTCGACGGTGGTCGACATCGCCGCGTCGGCCCCGCCCAGAAGCTTTCTGAGGCTCTCCTCGTCGAATGCCGGTAGCTCGGCCAATGGCGTATCGATCACTTGTTCGCGGTCGAGCCCGGTCTGGCTGCAGAACGCGTCGTTCGCGTAGCTGATCCGACCGCCGGAGACGACGAAAGCCGGGTCGGGCGTCGCGTGGAACAGCGACCGAAAGCGTGTTTGGCTGCGCTCGTATCGAGTCGTCAGCTCTTCCGACAACGAACGCCGTTCGAGCAGATTCTCCAGTCGTCGGTACAGCACGGCCTTCTCGACGGGGACCGACACGATTTCGTCGATGATGTACAGGCCGTCGATCGTCTCCCACTCGTCGGGGTCGAGACTCTCGTCCGGGACGGCTTCACTGACCAGAAGGACCGGTGAGAAGACCGGTCTGTTGGTGTTTTTCCACACCTGCAAGCGCTCGCGATGCTGTGCGAAGCCGCGTTCGTCGACCACGCAGAGATCCGTTCCGTGGGGGAGATCGTCGTGTCTGGTCGTGACCTCGTAGCGCTCGCTGAGCCAGTCGGCCAGCAGTTCGCGGTTGCGGTCGTGGTCGACGAACAGGTGAATCTGGCTCATCGCGTTGCTCCGGCGATCGGTGTGTGCAAATGGCGACTCGGTCGTTCGGTCATCAGTCCGCGATCACCGCTGGTCTGCCTCATCAGTGAACACCGGGGTTCCTTCGAGGACGCCGGTCAGGCCGGTCATCGGCTCACCGACGACCAGTCCATCGGTGGTGATCTCGAACTGGCGAAGCGTTCGCTCGAAGCGACTGACACGCTTTTTCAACACGCCCATCGTCTTCGTGAGTTCACCGTCCATCTCGACGTGGCGCAAGAAGAGCACGTTGTCAGCGAGATAGCTGATGCCGGCGTTGGTCGCCTTGAACTCGCCGGTGACGGTGTCGACTTCGTCGACGAAGATCACCGTAACGCCCATGTTCTTGAGATAGCGTCCCAGCGCGTGGAGCTTGCGGACGAGTGGTTCGCTCTCGCCCTGCATCGAGAGTTTGTAGCCTCTGACGCCGTCGATCATCACGACGCTCGTATCGCGCTGTTCGACCTCGCGGCGGACCGACTGGGCGAACGCTTCGGCGGACATCGACAGCGGTTCGATAGGGTCGACGACAAGATCGCCGTCGTCGGTCATCTCCGAGATTGGCACGCCGATCGCTTCGGAGCGGTGGCGAAACGTCTGTTCGGACTCCTCGAACAGGTAGACGACCGACCGTTCACCGCGGCGTGCGGCCTCGGCTACGAACTGCGTCCCGGTCGTCGTCTTGCCGACGCCGGTGGGACCGCTGATGACCGAAATCGTCCCTCGTTCGATCCCGCCGTTGAGTAGCGCATCGAGACCGGGGACGCCAGAGGGGATCGCTTCGGTGACGAAATCGGCGGTGTGCTCCCCTGGCTGGAGTTCGGGGAAGACGTGGAGTCCATCGCCCCGGACCGCCAGTCCGTGACGCCCGCTTTGCTTGTCCGAGCCACGGAACTTCGGTACCCGGACGCGACGAATATCGTTCCGATTGGTGAGTTCGATAATCCCGTCGCTGAGAAACTGGAGGTCGTCGTCCGAGGAGTCCGGCGTCCGCTGGGAGGTGAACAGGACCGTCGCATCGACGCTTTCGAGAAAGCGCATCAGCGAGACGATCTGTTTCCGAAACTGATAGTCGTCGCTGGTCAGATACCGAAACTGTGTCACCGGGTCCAGAAACACCCGATCCGGTTCCACCTCGCGGACTCGCTCGACGATCCGGTCGGCAAAGGAGTCCTGTTCGACTTCCTCGGCTGCGAAGATGCTGTACGACTGATCTTGCGCAAAGAAATCCGCACCCGGCGACAGATCGAGCAGCGCCACGTCGTCGAGATCGAACCCGAGCGACGCCGCGTTCGCCCGTGTGTCCGCTTCGGCCTCTTCGAGATTGATGAACAGCCCCGTCTCACCGGCGTCGGCACCGGCCGTCAGGTAGTGAAACCCGAGGATCGTCTTGCCGGCACCTGGCTCACCGCGAACGAGGTAGCTCCGGCCCGGAATCAGACCGCCGTCGAGAATTTCGTCCAGACCAGGGACGCCCGTCGAGAGTCGATCAGAAGATGTGGTCACGGTTGTATCCGCTACCAAGGCGGCGAAGTACTTAGCCTCTGGTACGCAGTATTACTGCTGGTAACTGAATAGTGCCACGTCAGAATCGTGTGGATCGTTCGCTCGGCACCCCGAAAACGAACCGGAGAACCGGGCAACGCCGACGATAGGTGCGTAGTTGCTACGCCGAGTCGAATCACAGCACCGTTTGCGACAGCCCGAATCTACGCTTCGATAACGTCGACATCGATCAGATCACGCTCGACTGCCAGCCTGAACGTCGGCACCGTCTTCTGGACGGTCTCGACGATGCCCTTGTCCGCAAGCGAGCGCAGCGCAGAGCGCACGTCGTCGACGAACGGATCGCGGCCCGCATCGCGCAGCGCGTGCAGCACCGAGACGACGCTCTGGCTCTCCTTGTCGGGACCGGCAAGCACCTCGATGACCGCGTACTGGAGTTCGGTGACCGTGACGCGCTGGCCGTCCTCAGGATCGCCGCCGACGACCTCGACGGCCTCGGGCGTCGCACAGATCAGACTGTTCTCGTTGCGGTAGTAGTACTCTTTGAGTTCGTTTTCGAGGTACTGGTGGACCTCGCTCCCGCCCTCGATCCCCCAGCGTTCCTGCAGTTCTGCGTTCTTCGTCGGCTGGAGTTCGACGATGTCGGCGAGTCGCTCGCGAGCCTCGTCGGAGAGTGCCATTACCACGTCCTACGGCGAGGACCCTACTTGGTGGTTCTGGAGTCGAATTGCCTCGCTATTCGTAGCGCAACGCTTCGATCGGATCGACACGAGCGGCTCGCCACGCGGGATAGAGTCCGGCGACGACGCCGACCAGCACCCCGACCAGCACCGCCAGCGCCGACCAGAACGGGGCCAGCGCCAGCCCAACGTCGGCGTACTCGGCCGCGCCGAGGCTGACGAGCAGGCCAAGCGGCAGGCCAAGGAGCGCGCCCCCGGTCCCCAGTAGCGTCGCTTCGAGCAAGAACAGCTCCATCACGTCGCGATTGCGCGCGCCGACGGCTTTCATGATCCCGATCTCACGAGTCCGCTCGGTGACGCTGACGAGCATGATGTTGGCGATACCGATGGCCCCGACCACCAGGGCGATGACGGCGATGCCAGTGACGAAGCGGGTGATCTGGCCGATCACGTCGCTGATCTGCTCGGCGAAGTCGCCGCTCGTTCGGGCGACCAGATCGACACCTGCGGGTGCGAGCTGTCGGGCGTCGGATTCAGATTGGAGGTAGGCGTCGACGGCGTCGGTGACGGCGAGTGTCTCGGCTGGCTCGGCGATCACCGTCAGCTGTGGATACGCACGCTGTGGGGCGTTGATGCTGGGACTCTCGACGACGGTGTCGTAGAGGGGATCGGCGGGGACGTAGAGACTCGGCTGGGGACCGAACCCACCGATCGGGAGTTCGCCCGCGGTGCCGTTGACGATGCCGACGACCGTGAGATTCCAGGCCGTCCCGCTCCGGTCGACCGTGATCTGGTCGCCGACGGAGACGTTTTCCTCGAACGCCGTCCGCGCAGCGACCTGATTCAGGACGGTCTCGTTCGCACCGCTCCGAAAGCTCCGCCCCTCGACCAGTTGCTCGTCGGTCACTGCCGCCGGTGTCGTCGCGGTCAACTGCTGGATCGCGACCGTATCGCCCCGGTGCGTGACGGAGTTGACCAGTACGGTCCCGCGGGGAATCACCGCCTCGACGCCGTCGAGTTCCGCGATCTCCCCCACGTCGTACTCGGTAAAGACCGGCTGGACCGCCTGTCCGAAACCGCCCTCCTCGGATGGCTGGCCCAGCACGTAGACGTTGTTCGCGCCCGACTCGCCGATGCTGCCGACGACCTCGGCCTCGACGCTCGCTCCGAACGTCGCGAAGGTGACCACGGAGGCGATGCCGATGACGACGCCCAGCACGGTCAGCGTCGAGCGAAGCTTGTGCGATCGGATCGACCGGGCCGCGATCGTAACCGACTCACGCGGGTCCATCGGCCACCTCCTCGATGCGCTCGATCACGCCGTCGCGGACGTGGACGATCCGGTCGGCGTGTTCAGCGATCCGGCGCTCGTGGGTGACGAGCATGATGGTGTTGCCCGCCGCGTGAAGCTCAGCGAGTAGCCCCATGATCCGCTCGCCGGTCTCGGTGTCGACGTTGCCCGTCGGCTCGTCGGCGAGGATGATCTCGGGTTCGGGGGCGAGCGCGCGAGCGATGGCGACGCGCTGGCGCTGCCCGCCGCTGAGTTCCGTGGGGCGATGATCCAGTCGATCACCCAGTCCCACGTCGTCGAGGAGGTCGCGGGCGCGCTCGCGACGCTTCGCCCGATCCCAGCCGTCGAACACGAGCGGCAAGGCGACGTTCTCGACGGCGGTCAGTCTGGGCATCAGATTGAACGTCTGGAAGACGAATCCGACTTCACTGCCACGGACCGCCGCCAGTTCGGTCTCCGTCGCCGTCGAGAGGTCGCGCCCGCCGACGCTGACGGTCCCCTCGGTCGGCGTGTCCAGTCCGCCGATCAGATTGAGGAGCGTGCTCTTTCCCGACCCGCTCGGTCCCATCACGGCCGTGTACGAGCCATCGGCGAGCGTCAACGAGACACCGGCGAGTGCCTCGACGACACCGCCCATCTGGTAGGTCTTGCGAACGTCGACCAGATCGACCACCACGTCGGTCTGTACCTGAGCCATTCGCTCGCCCTAGGGCCGGCAGGCGTATCAGGGTTGCCCGGATCCGTCGGCGACGATCTAGGAGGAACGTATTTCATCGTCCAGTCCCTAGGCTGGACGATGACAGCACGATTCGGCGGTCGGCGTGTCCTCGTCCTGTTGACAGCGGTCGCCGTCGTCCTCGCTGGATCGGCGGCCGTCACGGGCGCATTCGAGACCCTCCAACAGCCCTCCGGCGACGACGTGCTGGACCGTGTCGAGGAGCGCTACGAGAACGCGGAGACACTGACCAGCACGGCGGTCGTGACCGTCGAGAACGACACCGACTCGGTGACGGCGACGGTCGAAGTCGCGCTCGCGCCGGGGAATCAGAGCCGGATGGTCGTGACGCGTGACGGCACGACCTACCGGACCGGGACCAACGGCGATGTCGTCTGGGCTGCCGGACCGAACCGCTCGGCCGCGTGGCCTGTCGACGCCACGGCGGCGGAACTGCGTGCGATGGGCGAGCGGATGCCGAACGCGACTGGCCCGCGCGCTGCCGTCACCGGTGACAGCGGCCGGCTGACGCCGCAGGGAACGCCGACGATGAACGACTCGAACGTCTCGACGACGCTCGTCGGGACGCCGACGGTCGACGGCACCAGCACCTATCAGGTCGAACTCGCACACAGCGAATCGAACGCGACCGCGACGGTGTGGGTCACACAGGACGACTATCGAGTGGTCCGTGCAGTAGCGACCGACGGGACGAATCGAACCGTCGTCGACGTGCAGTCCACGTCCTTCGACGTGTCGATCCACGAGAGTACCTTCGAGCCGCCCGAAGACCGCGTCGCGCTCTCCGGAGTGGACCGCTACGACAGCTTCGCGGCCGCGCAGTCGAATACCGATCTCTCGCTCCCGAGCCTCGACGCGACGTTCGTCGATGCGACCGTCACCGTCCGCGGCGGTGAGACCATCGTCGGCCAGCGTTACGACGCCGACGGCGAGAACGTCACCGTCCTCACGACGACCGTGAGCGAGCGCTTCGACGGCATGCTCGAAAACGCTACCGAGCGGACCGTCGACGATCGCACCTTCTCCGTGACCAGTACCAGTGAGCGGGCCGTCGCCGTCTGGACCGACGACGGCGTGACCACCGCCGTGGTCGTCGAGGGATCGAGCGATCGCGCGATCGACGTGGCCGGCGATCTGTAGCCGGGTCACCACGGTACTCTGCCTATATACTCGACACGGGGCTACCGTTCCCCGAAGATCGGACACCGATTGCAGGGGCTAACCGAGGGCCGAGAATGAGAGTGCCCCCGCAGAGGGATGTACTCATGCGAGACCTGATGAGACACGTGCTCGTGGTTTGATCTCTCGATCGGCTCTTGAGAGCGATCGGATACTGTCGCGATAGTCGAACGTTGGACAGCTGTCCTGACGCTCGTCTTTTCGCCTTGTTTAGGGCCCGTCCCGCTGAATCACAATCGCTGGGGTCGCTTCACGCTGGGCAGACGTGGTTTATATTCCCCACTCCTCGTGCTCCTCGCTCACGCCAAGTACGAGAACGATCAGCACCGAACCGACCGTCACCAGTCCGCCGAACCAGTTCACCAGCGCCCCGGTCAGCGTCGGGAATCTGGCGGCCAGATCGACGAACACACGCACGTCGAGTGCGACGATGACGACCGCGCCGACGAGATTAAAGAGGAGGTCGAAGGCGGTGTCGCGCCAGCCGTAGTGGACGAGTACCGGCTCGATATCGTAGCGCTCGCCGACGGCGCGGGCGAGCAGTTCGATCAATTCCCAGAAGACGCCGACGAGGAGGACGAACGCGAGCGTCGCCAGCGGGACAGCAGTCTGTGCCAGTCCTGCGATGGTTCCCGTCTCGACGGCGACGACGAGACCGGCGTAGATGAGCGCCGTCACCAGCATCGCGGAGACGGTGTGGGTCAGATGATCCCACCACCAAACCGACTCGTACCATCCCAGCATGCCGACCGAGTGCAAGACACCTGCGACGGCGGCCCACAGCGGGAGCGTCGGCGCGACGAGTCCGCCGGTCCACGCAGACTGTGTCTCGGCGACAAGCACCAGCGACACCACGGCGACGGCGCTCGTCGCCAGCGTGTTCACTATCGCTGCGACGTTCCAGCGCCGGATCGCGGTGATGGTACACCAGCCCAGCGCGCCGAACAGGACCGCGAGCAGGCCGAGCGTGAGCGGGTCCATTGGTCTAGCACGTGGCGGCGATCCGGCAAGACTGTTTCCCGGCGTCCGCAGACACGGCCATCGTGGTGCGGTGCTACTGGTTCGCGTCCAGATACCGATCGGGGACGTGTGCGTGCAGCACTTCGGGGACGAGCGGGACGAGCAGCCCGAGCAGCACGTCGGCGATGTCGGGGAGGTGTCGTCGAACGGCGGTGTAGACGCCGCCGACGGCGACGCTCCCGAGGACGATCCACTGGAACGGCCCGTCGAGGGAGACCACCAGCGGCACCGCGAGCGCGCCGGTGAGCAACAGATCACCGGGCGAGCCGTCGTAGCCGATCAGTCGACGTGGGACGATCCACCGACCCCGGTAGTGATTGTACACGGCCCGGTCGGAGGTCCCTTCCCACGGGCGCAGTTCCAGCCCACCGCCAAAGGCGTCGGCGACGCTGTGGACGGCCGCCGCGAGCAAGAACAGCGCCGCCGCGACCGTCGCGACACTCGGCAGGACGACGGCGAGCGCGAGCGCGACTCCGGCCGACAGCGAGTAGTACACCGGGAAGTGCAGCGTCTTCCGGTGGCCGGCATACATATCGAGATCGGGGAACACACCGCCGAGCAGCCCTGCCGCGATGGCGATGGCTCCGAACTCCGGGGCGACGGCACTGGCTGCAAGCCCGAGTACCATCCCGCTCAGGGCATGGGTCGGCAACATCATTATGTCCACACTCAGGGGACAGAAGTTCTTAAATTGCGCGTGTGAGGGGATGACGGGCGGGCGCTATCGATCCGTCCCGGTGACCACGTCCGAATCCGTCGGTCCCTGTCCGTCGTAGCGCGCGACGTACTCGTCGAGTGTCTCCGGGTCGTCGACGCCCGGCAACGGCTCGTCCGCGGTCGTACACGTCGCGTCGATCCCCAGTCGCTCACAGACGAGATCCGTCGTCGCCTCGGCCATCTGACGGTAGGTCGTCAGTTTCCCACCGACGACACTGACCATATTCGCGACGCCGTCGTCGGCGTGGTCGAGGCGGAAGAAGCCACGCGAGATGCCCCGACGGTCGCCCTCGCCCTCGTCGGGGGCGTACAGCGGGCGCACACCCCACCAGCGCCGGACTTCCGGTGCGTCGGCGACTGCCGGGAGCATCGCCGCACACTCCTCGATCGACCGCTCGACCTCCCACTCGGCCTGTTCGTACTCGTCGGGATCGGTGACGGGCACGCTCGTCGTCCCGAGGACGGCTTCGGTCTCGTGTGGGACCACGATGTCGCCGTCGTCCGGGTCCCGACACCGATTCAGGACCGGAATCGCCTCGTCGTACTCGACGGAGACCATCACGCCGCGGGCGGGTGCCATCGACACGTCGAGGCCCGCCAGCGCCGCGACCTCGCCGGCCCACGCACCGGCCGCGTTGACGACGTAGTCCGGTTCGAGCGTCGCCTCGACGCTCCCGCCGAGTCGTGCGCCGACGATTTCGCCGTCCTCGACGGTGAGAAATGTCAGGGGTGCGTGCGGGTGGACGCTCGCGCCGTGTGCCTCGGCGTCGGCGGCGTTGGCCGCGACGAGGCGCGACGGGTAGACGACGGCGTCGGGGACCGCGAACGCCCGTTCGATCTCGGGTGAGAGATCGGGGACGCGCTCGCGGGCCTGCGCTGCGTCGAGCAGTTCGGTCTCGATGCCGACCTCCTCGCAGGCCGCCAGTTTCGACTCGAAGTAGTCGGGATCGTCACCGGCCAACTGGACGAACAGGCCGCCGGTGTCGCGGATGCACTCGCCCGCGATCGAGCGGAGAATCTGACTTTCGGCGAGACACTCCTCGGCTCCCACACGGTCGGCCTCGGCGTAGCGCGCGCCGCTGTGCAGGAGTCCGTGCGATCGGCCGGAGGTCCCGCTGGCGAGACCGCCGCGTTCGGCCAGCGTCACGTCGACGCCGCGTAGCGCCAGATCACGGGCGATACCGACGCCTGTCGCACCGCCGCCGACGACGAGGACGGTTGGGTCTGTCATCGTTCGATATTGGTCTCCGGCGACATGTGTCTGGCGCTCGCGTGCGTCCCGGACCTGCGCGTCCTCAGACCGATCCGGCCGGCGAGGCTCGCGTCGCAGTCGCCTTGAACGACGCCACGACGGTGTCGCCGGGAGCGAGTGTCAGCGTGTCGACACTCGTCTGTGTCACCAGCACCGTCAGGTCGGTCCCCGCGCCGACATCGACCGTCACGCGGGCGACGGCATCCCCCGGTTCGACATCGCGGACCTCGCCTTCGAAGTGATTGCGCGCGCTCGTCTTCGACTCGGGGACGCTGTCCGGCGCGTGCAGCGTGATCGCGTCCGCTCGAATCGTGAGGCGCACCGCCTCGGCGTCGCCGTCGACGCCGCCGTCCTCGCCGTCGTCGCTGGTCGGGGGCACGATGGCCCGCACGCGCCCGGCCGCCGTCTCAACGGTCCCCAGTTCCCCCTCGCGCTCGACGACCGTCCCCTGTAGTACCGTCTCTGCGACCTCCGCCACGCCCGAGAACGCCGTTTCGAGTCGATCGAACTCCGCCAGCAGCGCCGCGGCGGTCCCGGTGAGCGAACTCCCGCCACCGCCTGCCCCCCCGCGCTGGCGCTCGACCAGCCGACCGAACGCCGCTTCGAGTTCGACGACACGCTGCTGGGACCGTGAGTAGGACCGGCCCAGCGCACTCGCCGCGGCGTTGAGCGAGCCGTGTTCGTCGACCGCTCGCAGGAGCGCCACGTCGCGCTCGGTCACTTCCACCCCCTCGCTGTCCAGTCGCGCGTCGAAGTCCGCGTCGAGGTCCATACCGACCACTCTCGGGCGACGAGCAAAACGGTTATGCCGAAATAGACATAACGTAACTGTAGCTATGGCGGACCAACGCCGGGGCGCAGCCGACCGCTCACGTCGGGCGTTTCTGCGCACGGCCGGTCTCGTCGGGACCGGCGCGCTCGCTGGCTGTCTCACCGGGGGGACCGACACGAACGGTGGGCGCTCGCCGGTCTCGATCCTCGCAGCGGGCAGCCTCCAGCACGCCCTCGAACACGGTCTCCAGCCCGCGGTCGACGTGCCGATACAGGTCGAAGCACACGGTTCGGCGACCGTCGCGCGCATGCTCGCCGAGGGTCAGCGCGACCCCGACATCGTCGCCGTCGCCGACACCGCGCTCTTCGCCGGCCCGCTCTCGCCGCCGTGGTACGCGGTCTTTACGAGCAACGCCGTCGTCCTCGCGTACAACGCCGAGACCGACGGTGGCGAGCGCATCGCCGCGGCCGGCCCGGAGCGGTGGTACGAGCCACTCCTCGACGAGACTGTGTCCCTCGGTCGGACCGACCCCGAGCAGGACCCGCTTGGCTATCGGACGCTGTTCACGCTCGCCCTCGCCTCGCGGTACTACGAGGACGCCCCCGACCTCCGCGAGCGGGTCCCGACGCGCGAGCAGGTCTACCCCGAGACGGCCTTGCTCAGTCAGTTCGAGACCGGGTCGATCGACGCCGCCGTCGCCTACCGCAACATGGCCGTCGAACGCGGCTACGACTACCTCGCCCTCCCCGCTCAGATCGATCTCAGCGATCCCGCACACGCCACGGAGTGGTACGGAACGGTCGCCTACGAACTGCCCAGCGGCCAGCGGATTCGGGGCAGCCCGATCAGCTACGGTGCGACGCTGCGAACGTCGAGTGACGACGTGCGTTCGGTGTTCGCGACACTCACGACCGGCCAGTACCTCGCCGACGCCGGCTTCCTCCGTCGTGGGCAATTCCCCCGCTTCGAGGGGACAGTGCCCGACCCGGTCAGGGACGCCGTCAGTGCGTCGACCACTACGGTGGTGTCCTGACCGATGGCGACGGAGACCACGACACAGGCCCGAACTCGCCGACTCCCTTCCCTCGACTGGCTGACGCTCGCACTGGCGCTTGGCGCGCTCCTGATCGTCTACTACCTCGCACCGCTCGCGTCGCTCGTCCTGTCGGCGTCGCCGACCGAAGTCGCCGGTCGACTGGCCGATCCCGCGGTCCAGCGGGCGGCGGCGACCTCGCTGCTCTCGGCGACGATCACGACGGTACTGTCGACGGTGCTGGGCCT
>Ga0207771_100713_pt1 | contig 17747 bp, 11 predicted proteins | sample A23M2SouthBayCA_2_FD_187731 | JGI IMG/M metagenome (GOLD analysis project Ga0207771, IMG submission 187731) | Aerobic enrichment media microbial communities from Eden Landing Ponds, California, USA - A23 M2 (2) (SPAdes) | ecosystem: Environmental > Aquatic > Marine > Unclassified | place...
CGTCCATCGAGGATTTCCTCGCGCACGCGTTCCGGGATATCGTCGTATCGATACGGCGGTCCGTTCCCGCCGTCGTCGTCGGTGCCGGCGGACATCGTATCACCCGTCGGCTGGTGCTGCGCATACCACGCACCAGCCGTGCTCGATCACTGATCCGCACTCGTCGCACGTTGCTTGTCCTGGGTTCGGTTGTAGGTCGTGTTCGTCGGTGGGTTCGGAGGGGCTTGCTGCCATGTTGCACCCTACTGCACCAGGGTACTAGGAACAGGGACGGGGTGATGGTGCGCGGTCACCCCGCGGGGTAAGCTACTGCGCCGGGCTGCAGGGGTTTGAGGGGTGTGAGCCGTGTGTTTTGCAACCACACAACTACAAAATTTTGAGGGGGTGCCTGCTCACGCCGCTGGCGTCGGGTACGCTTCACCCGACCGTCGCTGCAGGCGCCGCGACGCCGCGACCGTCACCGTCCACCTGTCGATCGACTCCCCCAACGTGAGCTGCGCGTCGTCCGCCTCAGCCTCCCCGTACCGCCTGGGCCCATCGCGCTCCACGACCGCCTCCATCTCCCGCCACCGCCGCGTCCGCACACCTTCCTTATCCACCGTCCCACCGTCAAGAGCCGCCTGCCGTCCCGACGACCGGCTCGGCGACGGTGACTCGTCCGCGACGAGCCGTCGGCCCGACGACCGCCGTCGCCGCGGCGACGTGCCGATCGGCAACTCCGCCTGCCTCGAATCCACCGCCGCGCCCGCGTCCAGCTCGATGTCGTACTTCTCCGCGACGTACTCGTCCAGCGCCCGCGTCACCGTCCACTCACCGTCCTCGCTCGCGCGAACGATGTGATCCTGATCCCGGAGCCGAGTTGCGACCGACGCGCACACGTCGCCGCCTCCCTGCGGTCCGCGATCGACCACGTCACCCCACGCCCAACTAACGCTCGACGCCGGGAGCTTCGCCACCTCGTCCAGATTCCACTTGATCAGCTGCGACACCGCGACCGACATCGAGTCCCGGGGCATCAGGCTTCACCTCCGTTGCTGCTGTCAGTGGTTTTGAGCCGATCGTCCTTCGGCTCGTACACCGCACCGGAGTGCATCAGCCGCTCCAGCGTCCGCTCCGGTTCATCGACGCCTTTCTCCGACGCCTGCTCGATGACGCGATCACGGCGCGCGCCTTCTACGTCGTCCCGCATCTCCTGCGACGCAACGATGTTCCGCATTGTTTCACGGGAGTCCTCGATGCTCTGCTCCTCGGATTCACCGTCGGCGTCGCCGGACTCGCCGCCGTCGTCGGCGTCGTCGTCGGCGTCCTCACCGTCGGCGTCGCGGTCGTCAACCTCTTCGAACACACCCGACGCCGACACCGTCACGCCAGTCACGTTCTTCACCTCCAATTGAGGCACGCCTTTTCGCGCGGTCAACATCGCGCGCTCCATCCTGATCGAATCGCCGGCATCGACGCCGTCCAGCGCACCGGTCTCCTGATCATCGGGAGCGGTCCACTCGATCACGTCGATCGCTCGCGTAGAGTCTTCGATCGTCACCTTCACGCCGATACCGGTCTGCGATTCAATGATCTCCCGGCCAATCACCGTGCCTTCAGTCGTGCAGTACCCCTTCGACAAGTCTGCGAGCGGCGTCACTCGATCGAGCCGATTCGCCAACGTCGATTCGGATTCCGCCACGTCGGCCTCCCATTCCTCGGCTACCCACTCCGGCGCGTACTTCAACGCCTCGTCGTTGATCATGACGTGCTCGATCGCTCGCTCGTCGCCGAGCCAGATCCCGTTCCGCTTGTAGGACACCGCGGGGCACTGATCGCTGAGCGTCCAGAACCCGTTCTGCCCGCCGGCTGCGAGCGCGTCGATGCCTTCCGCGTCCGCCCACTGCACGTACGTTTCGTAGATCACTGACCGCGGGACGCGCGTCCCTTGATCCGACTCAGTCAACTCTTCCCAGAACCGCAGGACACCGTCCGAATACCGCTCGTAAATGTCCCACCGTTCCTCCTCCGACCGGCCAGCTGAGATTTCACCCGACCGGTACATGTCCTGCGCGTACGCGACCGCGGCGACGAGCAACGCCTCCAACTCCTCGTCGCTCGTCAACCTGCGCATCAACTCCTCTTCCTCGATCGCGTCCTTGTTATCGTCGGTGGGATCGTCGGTAAACCGGTTCGGTAGGATCACCGGGTACATTCGACGCTTCGCACCGTCGCTCTTGTCGCCGAGCGCCATCGGATCGTTCGTGAGCAACCAGAATGACGCGTAATTCTGGTAGTCTGACCGTTCCTGATATTTGACGTTCACCTCACCGTCCGAACCGCCGGAGTGCCGCTTGAGCGCCGAGATGTCGTGCGCCTTGACCCCCGTCGCGTCGTCGTCGATAATGAGGTGATTACCGATCAACGCACCTGAACCGAACTCACCGTCGCCGGCGAGCGCAGCCGCCTCGAACGCACCCGTAACCGGGTCCAGCAACGCGCTGATCCCTTTATTGAAAATCGTCTTCCCGTTCTTCCCCGGACCGATGAGCGAGAAAATCGCTTCCACCGGGTAGCACCGCGGGAGCGCGTGCCCGATCGCGTACATCAACGTCTCCCGGTCAGATTCACCGTCCTCGTCGTCGGTGATCTCGTCCAGGAACCAATCCCACTGCTCACCGATCCCGTCATACTCTTCCGGACGGTATTCGACGGGGAGCTTCGCCGTGCAGCGCCACGCCGGGTCGTGGTCGTGCAGTTCCCCGGTCCTAAGATCGATCACGCCGTTCTCCACCGCGATCGACCAACGCAGCGCCTCGTGATCCGGCGCACCGCCGACGAACGCATCGGCCGGGACGCGCGTCCGGTCCCGGATCAACGCGCACAGCTCGTTCTTATTCGTCGTGTTGCAACTCGCCGGCGGGAGGTACTCGTCCAGGATCTCCGTGATGTGGCTGTTCTCCTCGCGGTCGGCGACGAACACGCCGTGATCGTCGGCGTCCTCGTCGTCGATGTACAAGTACATCGCATCGCCGCCGCGCGGCGTTCGAATATCCCATTCGTGGACGATCACGTTCGCCATCCAGTCCCGCGCTTCTGCGGCGGTGTCGTACTCGGCGAACTTATCGTCTGCGTGCACGAGCTCCGACTGCTCTTCCAAGTAGTACTCCGGGTCTTTGTCACCGGTAGCGACTCGAATGACCGCCGATTCCTCCGTCACGGTAAACGCGGCTTCGCCGTCCTCGTCACGCTCCACGTCGGCGATAAGCGCCTCGTCACCCGGCTCGATCGTCACGTCGTCGCCGACGACCGCGTCCGGGTGCACTTCGACTACAGTCACGCCGCTCCCGTCTGCGAGGTACACGAGCGCGTCGTCGCCGAGCCCGTTCGTCTCGATCCGCCGTGCGACGCGGCCGTACAGCGACTGCTCTATACCGTCGATCTTCTCGCAGGCGTCGATCACCTCATGCACGGGCGCGATCGTCGATTGTAACGGGACACCGTCGCCGGTTTCCTCGCAGTCGCACCGGTCGTCGTCGCACTCGCATTCCAGGTCCTGCTCCGGGTGATCGGACGCGATGCAGTCGCACCCTTCGTTGCAATCGCAGTCCACGTCGTCGCGCTCCGGGAGCTCGTACTTCGCCTGGTAGTGATCGGTCCCGTCGAACTTCAGGAACCTTGCTGCGACGGTCGCGGTGACCGGTCGCGGCGGCTCGATGTCCGTCACGTCGTCGATCCCGACATCACCATTGAGCACGGATTCATCGACGAGCGGCGCGTCGTCACCGTCGTTGATCCCGGGCGGCAGCTTCACGCCGCCGTCCGTCATGATGACAGGATCGTCGTCACTGCCGTCGTCGCTACCGTTCCCGTCGTCCGGCATCAGGTCATACAACGGCTCGTCGCCACCGTCGTCGGAATCCTCCTCACCGTCTCGATCACGCACCACACCACAAAATTTTGAGGGTGGTGAAGACCGGTCCTCTCGGAGGAACTCGGCGACTCGATCGATGTGCGCGCGCAGCCGATCGTTCTTCACCGTCCGAATACCGTTCCGCCCGTTCCACGCCGCACCTTCGTTCCGCGCTTGCGCGGACTGCAGGACTGTCGCGCAATGCCCGCTGCAAAGTAACTCGCGCGGCTGCACGGGTTCACTGCACGCCGGGTTCACGCACGTTTCGACGCCGTCACGCGACGTATCGAGGTGCTCGTCGCAAAACGTCGTATCGATTCCCGGCTCCTCCTCGCACCCGTCCACGTCGCACTGCCGCCAGAATCGTCGAACGCACGCCTCGCACACTTCACGCCCCTCCTTCGCCAACCCGTTACACTCGCTGCATTCGGGCCGGTGTTCAGCCCTTTCGCGCGCAGTAGCGAGCACGTCATCGATCGTTACGTTCCGGTTCCGATTCTGGTCGATTGGGTACCCGCCGTCAGTGACGAGAGCATCGCCGCGATCCACGTCGTCGTCGCCGTCCTGGTCGTCCAAGTGCTCATTGCAAAACGGCGGGTGATGGCCTGTCTCGGTGTCGCAATCGTCAGCGAGACACTGCCGGCGATCGCGGTCGGCCGCGTCTGCGCGCTCTTCCTCACCATCGTCGCCGTCGTCACCGTCGTCGCCGGGGAGCCGCTCGTCGTGAGCGTCCCACAGCGCCTTGACCGTTTCCCATCCCTCGCCCGCGCTGAAGTAACGCCCGCACTCACCGCACTCCGCCATCGGAGCATTGAGCATACGAGGGTTCGGTGCACGCGCACCGAGAGCCGGCACGAGCTCGGTCCCGATCTCACCAGCCTCGATGAGGTCGGCACCGCATCCCGGGCAGTCCGTCACGTCACGCCCGCCGTCCGCGACGAGCTCCCGGCCGTCGTCGCCGGTCTGAGGGTCCTCGTACTCGAACGGCCACGCGGCCTCAGATCCGACCGGCCTACCGTTCTCGTCTACCATGACATCAGCTGCGATGTCGTCGTCGGTCACTGACAGCGACGAGCCGTCTTCCCGAGCGATCACAACATTAACCGCACCATCGTCGAACTCGTTAATCTCTGCGAGCACCCAGTCGTGGTGTTGATCGACTTCGACGCCGGCATCGCCTGAGTCGCAATCGTAGTTGCCAATTACGCGAACCGCTTCGCCGAGCCGGCACATGAACGAGTGGTGACCGCTTACAAAATCGTAATCGTGCTCGTACCCGCCATCGGTCATGACGCCGCCGCGATCCACGCCGTCGTCAGAGTCGTCGTCGGAGTCGTCACCGGTCTGAGGCTCTCCCCAGGCACCGATCCGATCGTTTCCGAGCCGCCGAGTCGTCTCTTTGAACGCTCGCAGGTCGTCTTCTGCGCCGTCGCCGTCGTCACGGCCGTCACGCTCCACGTGAGCGACGATTGCGTGCTTCCCGAGTGCTTCCTGGCCTTCCTGCGAGCGCGCCCACACGGTCGCTGCTGAGGCGCTCAACGGGACCGTGATATCGATCCCGCCTGCACGCTCGTGCACGTACAGGTGCAGTCGATCGCCGTCCTCGCTCACAAAGTGATGAGCGGCGTCGATCACTCTGCCGTCGTCAAGCTCTACAGTCGCTGGTTGTTCATCGTACGATCCGGCTGTTTTATCTACCGTCGGATTGTTTCGTGTCATGCTGGTAGTTCAGCGTTGTTAAGACGCCGCGACGGTGGCGCGTTGCAGCGCGTCACCTTTCTCAGATTGAAGCTAAGATCGGTGAGCGTCGCGTGTCTCGATTGGATGAAACCTCTTGCTACCTATAAACGCAAGGGAACACCCGACGCCGATTCACGTTTACTTACATAAACCCTTCAATTTCACAGGTGGTGCGAGCGCTCGATAGACCGTCTGAGCGCGCCGATCGCACCCGATTAAACCCCGGACGCGCAGCCCGGCTGTCAGAATCACAGCACGACCAAACCACCAACGATCCTACTTAAACCCTTCAACCAACATAGAAGGAGCAGACGGGAACCGACACAGGCACCACACCAACCACCACACCGCCACACCAGCACGACCACACCGGAACGAACACCCTCTAAAAACTGTTAAATTACACCCATTTACCACAGGGGCACAATGGGGGGTACCCCCCGATGTGGTAAAGAATCCGCCGTCTCAGCCTCTAACAACAGTAAATACAGTACTCTACCACAGGGAACCACAAAGAAAGGTGCTAGCAAAAGCAGTAAGAAAGCATAGAGCCGAGGTCAGCAGTCGCTGTGGTGTTAATCTAAATCATGCTTTCACAGGCCCTCTACCGTCCGTTTAGCCGCCACATCGACCCGATCCCGCCGATACTGATGGGTACAGCGCTTCTACTGGTCGTTTAGAATCAAGGTCCCGGTTCCCGTCGGCCCCACCCGCCTCGCGCCGGCGTCGGCGTCGTTAATCGAGTTGGTACAGGGATTCTCGCACCATCGCGTTCGTGATCGTTCGCCGCGTGCAGCCGAGCCGATCGGCAGCTGCGGTTTTGGTCGTGTCTCCGGTTCGAACGTCTTGCAGTGTTTCGCGCACGGTGTCGTAATCGTCGCCCTTCACGAGTCGGTTGGATTCCACCTCGCAGCCGATTGGCGGGCGGCCACCCTGCCATTGGCGGTCTACTAAATCGAGCTCGGCAGTGCCTGAGTCGCACATCGCTTCGACGGCGTCGATCGCCAGGACTTGCAACCCGCCGTCGTCGGGGCTGATGGTGAGGTTTTCGTTCACGCAGTGGACTTTGCACCTGTTTTCGACGGCAGTGTTGATGCCTTCGGCGGCGACGCGTTCGAGGGTCGGGAGTATCAGGTGTTTCGCCGAGTCGTCTGTGATTTGGTCGGTGCAGTACTCGCCGCCGGTCTTGCTACGATCGTCGCGCACTCCAGGGTGTGAGAGGCAGATCCAGGCGCGCGCGTCGTCTGCGATCCGGATGTGCACGGCCGGCTCACCCTCGCGTAGCTTCCGGATCGTTTTCGCTTCGAGGTCGTGTCCGATCGCCGCGTTCAATTGGTCGCGCGCGTATTGCAGTGCGTTTTCGAGCGCGGATTGGGCGGTGTTCACGTCGTTCGTGTTGATGTAAATCACTGCGTCGATCATGTTTAACGTACGTTCTTCGCGGGGTAAATAACCGCGTAGTAAGCCTGTTTTGTTTCTTCGGGTCGGTTTGTTTGGTGCCGGGAGTATCTCGGTCGCGGTGCGCTGGTGGTGTTGGGGTGGGAGAATGGTTTTTCGCGGCTTGTACTGCCGGTTTTGACGGTTTTGTGCAGGGGGTATTTTCGGGTGATTCTATCCAATTATGGGTGTTAATGTAGATGGGGTTAGGATGGGGTTGCGTGTTCGTCTTGACAGTCGCGGCGACGACGGCTTTTGCTCAGTCGCCGCGCGGCTCTTCAGCTGCAGGTGCAGCGAGACTACACAAATTTTTGTAGGGGGTGTGGGCGGGTCTGCGATCCACCCTCGCCGCGTTCCATTTCCGATCTGGTTTGAGGGCCGCATTAATTCTCTGTCTCCCGTAGAATATGCGCCCAACATCGCTGGAGAGTGTTGCTGAAGGCGGGATATGCCGCCAATCCGTCACAGATTACCGTTCCCGAGAAGTCCACGCCGAGGACTTCGGCGGGAACATCACTCCCACAACTCTCTGACCGCTTATAAAGTGTGTTCGGTCGTCCGAAACATCCAGATCCACACTTGCTCACCGTCATGTTTGACGCTGTTTCGTCGATATGAAGCACGTCAGCGCCTTGGTTCTCTCGACGAATTTTCTCGTACTTTCGCGATAACTCGGCTAAACGGGTTAGTGACTACCGTTCCTACTCGGTCAGCTCATGTAGCTCATCCATTCGACTACTACTTACTGTCATACCGTCTCGTAGCTGTTCCCCGCTTTAATAATCCCGTCCGGCGTCACAACTACAAGATAATCATGACTGAGTTTGAGGAAGGCGACCGTGTTCGAGTCGATTTACCCGACGAAGACGACCCTGACTACGCAGAGTACCACGGCGAACACGGAGCGGTCGTTGACGTTCTCCAAGACGATGCGGGAGCTGTAACCGGAGACCACCGCGACAACCAACTCTTTCGAGTGGAGCTTGATGTGGGCGAGACCATCGACCTGCGATGGCGCGACCTCAGGCCACCTATTGAGTAGTTACTCCAGTTGATGCAACCTTTTTAATGTGTGACTGTCTCGGGTTTGTTATGCCCGACACGTCTGCGATTCTTGATGCCCTCCACGGGATTGCCTCCCGGCTCGATGAGGATATGACTGAGAAGGACGTTGAAAACGCATTTCTCAACGAGGATTTCTACACACATCTCGGTTACGAAGGGACAGGTCACGACCTCCGTAGTGAGTGGACGCTCCCCGACGACCGGCGACCCGACTACGTTACCCTCGACAACAACGAGTCAGTCACCGTCGTCTACGAGTTCAAATCTACCGGACGCGATCTTACTCCCCACGAAGACCAACTGTTCCACTATGTCGATGAGCTGAAAGCCGATTACGGGGTGCTGACCAACGGACAAGAGTTCCGGCTGTATATGCGGGATGGGTACACTCGAATGGCTGGATTCGCCCTCAGCGAAGCCACTGAGAGTGACGCCGCCGATATTGGTCACGCTCTTGAAAAGCCCGAGTGGGACATTAGTGACCCGCAGAGTGTAGACGAATTTCTCACCCAACTCGATGAAGTGGAACTAGATACGGAACTCGGTCGAGAACACTTCTTCGACACCTTCCGATTAGAAGAGAACAGCCCCTTTGCTGATCTCGTCACAGCGATGATGGACTTGCTGGTGGAGCTTCGAGATGAGAGAGAGGCGAAGTTCGTCAAGGGAGCCTACGACTTTTGGGAAGCCAGCTACGCCAGCGAACCTGACGAAACACCCGAGTCGTGGGAACCATTCATCGACGGGCAACACACCCTTCGGGACTTTATGTTCTGCTTGGAGAGTGGTCACGCCCTTCTCGCCCGAGTCTTACTGGCGAAGGCGACTGAAGACCATGACTTCTTCCGCAATACGGCGTACAACGGGATGAACGAATACTTCCAAGGACTCCAAGGATTCGGGGACGACATTAGCCTCGACGCCTACCCCGTCGCCGCTAACGGTCTGATCGAGGATATGGAAGAACACCTCGTTCAGAGCCTTTTCGAGGACGACATTTTCATCTGGTGGACTGATGGCTTTACGGAGCAAATGACACGTACGCACGCGTCAAGAGCCAGTCAGTTCGAGGACGTTGCCAAGGGTACTGGCGAAATTACGAGAATTAGTCCCGCTACGAGAGACAGGTTTAGTGATGCAATCGCCCACATCATTTTCTCCGTCCTCAAATTCGACTTCGCTGATATCGAAGGCGACCTGTTGGGCGACCTCTACCAGCATTACTTCGACCCCGAGACACGGAAGGCCCTCGGTGAGTTCTACACCCCACAGGAGGTCGTGGACTACATTATGGACGGCGTGGACTACGAGGTTGGCGTATCTGGTGAACGTCTTATCGACCCGTCCTGTGGTTCGGGTACGTTCCTCGTTGAAGCGATTGACCGCTATGTGGAGGACGTAGAGCGGTACAACGACGACCCGGATTGGGAGAAGCACCTCATCGACCTCTGTACGAGTCCGCACATCGTCGGGTTGGACATTCACCCGTTTGCGGTACTGATGGCGCAGATTCGGTTTATGGTCGCCATTCTCCCACAGTATCGAGACGCGAAAGAGGAGAATCGAGACTTCACGATTCGCCGCCTACCGATCTACCGAACGGACACGCTCCGAAACGAGCGGGAGCTGACCGGAATCGACCTTGGTGATGACGGACAGAAGCAGATGACCCTCGATGGGGTGACGGACGACAATCAGGACGTAAAGATTCCCATTCCCCTCCCTGTGGAAGTGGACGAAGACGAGGTTGATGAGACAGAAGACGGGTTCCTCGTCCAGCGGGTTCGGATGCCCCTATACGACACCGCACGTCTGAACGCCAATCTCCGCAACTTCGATGAATACTTCGCGGCGCTTCAGGGCGTTCTCGACGTTGTGAAGTGGTATATGGAGGAAGAATCGTGGGAGTATAGCGGTGGGCTTGAGCAGGGTATCCACCGTTACACGAGCCAAGAGTACGAAGGCATCGAGGAGTTTTTCGCCCCCTACGTGGACGACATTCTCGATACAGTTCGGTATCTCCGTGTTGAGCATGGCGACGGTCGCCTGTTCAAAATCTTCGAGGACACCGTGCTGGCCCTTGTCGTGAAGAACTACATGGACTACGATTACGTGGTGGGCAATCCCCCATACGTCCGAATCCAGCATCTTCCCGACCAGCAGAAGGCGATGATGGAACAACTCTATGAGTCCACCACCGGGAATTACGATCTCTACTGTCCGTTCTATGAGCGAGGGCTGGATTTCCTCAAGGGGGGAAGCGGGAAGCTCGGTTACATTACGCCAAATCAATTCATGGTCACGGACTACGGGGAGGGCATTCGTCGAGTCCTACTCCGAGAAACCCGACTCGATGAAGTGTATGACTTCCGTGATTCGGGGGTGTTCGAGGACGCTACGAACTATCCGGCTATTGTTATCGTGGAGAACGAACCGGATGAAGACGTTAGGAAAGAGAACCAAATTCGGTGTGTGAGGGTCAAAGGCAACGTCAATGAGGATAGTGGGCCTTCTGTAGATCAAGAAATCATCCAGGCAGTACGAGAACACCGGGATGAACCGGGATACTCGAACGACTATATCGACGTGTTCGACTTCCCACAGGCCCAACTGAGTAGTCAATACTGGGCGTTGATGCCTCCCGAAGAACTCTCCGTATTCAACAAACTCGCAGATAACGGAGATAACCAAATCAAGGATGTAACACAGGGCGTCTTCCAAGGAATCCGAACCAGCGCCAACAAAATCTATATCGTAGACGTGTTGGATGCTGATCGGGTCGAATCACAGGATACTGAGGGTACCGTAACCATTAGTCCGATTGGGGGAAGTAAAGAGTTTGAAATTGAGAAGGAGCTTCTCCGCCCATTCCTCCAAGGAGACGAAATCGGGCGGTGGCGTGGTGAGTGGTCAGGTCGTCACGTCGTTCATCCCTACAGAGTTATCCGAGACGACGAAGGCGAGATCATTGACGCTAAGTTGTATTCCCAAGACTACCTTGAAAAAGAACTCCCGAAGACGTGGGACTTCTTCCTCCATTATCGAGAGGACTTGGAGGGGAGAGAAGGTGGTCGGATGGAAGGTGAAGACGACTGGTATGGGTACATCTACCCTAAAAACCTCGAACTGTATGAGAACCCCAAAATCATCCAGTCTGAAATCTGCTCGCGTGCCACCTATATGCTGGACGAAGTGGGTACTTGGTACTTCACGACAGGATACGGCGCACTTCTGGAACCGGGCTACCGAAATCAGACCGAGGAGGTCGTCAGCCAGCTAAACTCGAAAGCCCTTGACTTCTACTTCAAGCACATAGCAGTCATCAAAGCGGGAGGATATTACTCGTACAGGACTCAGTACGTCGAACAGCTCCCATGTATCACCAACGGTGAGAGCCGTCTGGAGCAGGAACTCGAAGAAACAATCTCGAACATCATCGAACTCATAGACACGGGCGCTCGGACTGATCGGTTCCCTGAGGCTTATCTTGAACAGTATGATGGTAGTCTCGCCTACATCAATTACGAATGGCAAACTCGCCGTTACCCAGTCAACGCCGATATTCAAGAAAAGGCCGATGGCAGGTTCGTTGTAACTGCTGGCCGTTCTGATGAAATCACCGCTCCACTGATGGACAAGGGCGACAGAAACGAGAGAAAGCTCAGAGCAAGATACGTCCAAGCCGCCGTCGATGGTCGGGATAAGAAAAGCGGCGAGGAGCAGACGATACCGATTCCCGACACTCAAGGCGGAGTTGAACAACTATTGGAGGCGCTGAAAGCCGACAGACAAACCGTTGAGGAGACGAGCATCGAGGAACTTGAATCAGAGATCGACCAAACGGTGTACGACCTATTCGACCTCTCCGATGATGAACAAGAAATCATAGAAGACTACCTCGAAGTCTTCTAAACAGGAAACTTTTATATAATATAAGTCATCGGTTCGGCTGTTCTTACCTATGAGTTCGATTTAGAAGGACGCTGTTTAGACGCCTGATTTCGGCGCGTTCACGACCTCTACCGCGAAGCAACTGAAAGCCCTCACCCGTTCGCGGCCACTGAGCGACATATCGTCACTCGCTGACACTCGCTCGGATAGGGGCCGGGGGGTGTGGCGAGTGAGCTCTGGATTTCCCGCCCGCGCTCTAATCAGACGTTATCGAGTGCGCTACGCCGGCTCTCGACGGGCACTTGGTCGTATTTCATGGTGGTTTTTGCGGACTTATGCCGGAGTTGGGCTTTCGTAGCTGCGAGGTCTCTCTCGGCTGTGAGATACGTCCCGGTTGAATGTCGTAACGAGTACAGCGTTAACTGCCTCCCGGCAGGGTCAATGTCTGCGTCCCTGCACAGGCGTTTAACGAGCCGTGAGAGGGAGCGGGAGCTGTACCGAGTGCCGACTCTGGTGAGCCACAAGGCATCCGTCCCATCGTAGCTTTCGTCGTTTGCGCGGACATCGAGCCATTCATCGAGTGCGTTCGTCGATCGGGTCGTGAGGCTCGTCCGCCAGTCTTGTTCGTTTTTGCTCGATTCTTCGCGGGGGATGCGTAGCATTTCGTTATCGGTATCGACCCATGCCGCTCTGGCTCGCCGTACTTCTACGGGGCGTAACGCGGCGTCCAGGCACGTCAAGATAATCGATGCTTCTCTCCAGTCACCTGTAGCGAGTGCGGCTTCCCGTAGTCGCTGCCGTTCACTACGTGTTAAGAAGTCTCGTGGTGCGTCTCCGCCGGACGAGTCGAATATTTGGTCGTGGTCCCACTCGGCACTGTTCCGTGTCCGGTGCGTCCAATCGTGGTATCGCGCGAGCGCTTCTTCGACTTTTCCTTTCGTACTGTTCGACACATCTCTGTAAGCTACCTCATCCTCGATGTACCCGATCGCGTGCTCCGGTGTCGGTGGGACTGTGTATCTCTCCTCTAGCCCCCAGACCCACGCATCGTAGCGAGCGCACCTGTACGCCGTCTCGTACGCAGTATAATCGCTATAGCCTTCGTATGCCTCTGGATTCTTCCCTTCACGTCGAAGCCATTCGATGAACTCGTACCGATACTCTCGATAGTCGGCGAGTTCTTGCTCATTGAGCGCGTCGGAGTTCGTTTTCGGGGCGAGTGTGATGCTTCGAGCGGGCTCGATTTGAACGGCACAGCGTTCGTTTTTCTTAGCTGTCATGGGTGTGTGCACAAGCTGAAACCACAAGACAGCGAAGGAGTCTGAGTGCGCGGGACCGGATTTGAACCGGCGGACCCCTACGGGACAGCGTCCTAAGCGCTGCGCCGTTTCCTGGCTTGGCTACCCGCGCGCAGTTCATCGTACCCGCTGGGCCGGAAAAGTAGCTGTCGCTCCGGATCGTTCCCCACGCACAACAGGGCTTAGTACGAACGCCAACTCGGTACTACCGTGTACAGCGCGAAGGATCGCCGCGACAACGCCGAGTGGATCGAGGTCATCGAGGCGGCGGTCGCGGAACTCGATCTCGACGACGAAACGCGGTCCGTCGCGGTCGATCTGTTCCTCTCGGACGTGCCCGAGGCCGACCGCTCGAAACCGGCGGCGATCGCGGCGAGCGTCTACGCCGCGACGCTGATCGCGGGCGACGGTCGGACCCAGACCGCCGTCGCGGAGGCCGTCGGGGTGTCGCGGATTTCCGTACAGCAGCGCTGGCAGGAGCGCTTAGAGCAGGCAGGAATGGAGCCGCCGTCCTGGTGAGGCACCTTCCCAGCGCCGAAGCCACTCACTTCGGTTGCGGATCCCGGCCCGACCGATCGGGCGTGAGCCGGCCGTGCTCGTCGATCTCGCCCTGGACGATCCGGGTGCTGGAGATGATCTCGTCGTCCTCGGCGAGGACGTGATCCACGACCTCGATCGAGAGTGGATCGAGTCCGCGGTCGGCGCGGAGGTCGTTGATGTGCTCGCCCACCGGGGCGGTTTCGGGTGAGACGACGAGATACTCGAGTGAGGGCTCCTCTGCCGCGATGCCCGTCGGCGAGTCGAGCGGTCGCACGTCGAACTCGCGATCGTTCTCCTCCGCGATGGCGGCGAGTTCGGCTTCGAGATCGGCCTTTCGCTCGTCGTAGGGCCGCACGTAGCGGTCGACGTTTCGGGTCTCGGGTGCGAGGTCGTCGGTCGTCAGCCCGACGACGACGTCGCCGAGTGAGAATGCGTGCTCGAAGAGCGCACGGTGGCCGTCGTGTACCGGGTCGAACGTTCCACCGAGGGCCACGTCCATACCGGTCGGTCGCGGCCCGGTGGGAAAAATGAGTCGGACCGGATCCGGCGACCACTCCGCCGATCTGGCGACCGCTCCTGGGATCCGGTGACTACACCTGCAAATCGCCGACTGGACCAGCAATCCGGCGACTGCTCCCGCAATTCGGCACCTGCTCTCGCAACCCGGGGTCTACTCCCGCAGGCTCTCGCTCGCGTCCGCGTCGGACTCCGTCGCGTCCTCGGTCGGTTCGTCGTCGACGGCTGCGCCGTCGGCACTCGCTTCGCCGTCCTCGACGGTGATCGTCACCGGTTCGTCGTCCAGATCTGGCTCCTCGGTGCCGCCGGAGCCGATGTGGCGATCGAGGTTGAACACGGTGTTGAGCTCGGTCTGAACGCGCTCGGCGACGCTGCCGACGAGCTCGCTCGGTGCGATCGCGGCGTACTCGTAGGGGTTGTTGCCCGCGCCCTCGCTCTGGCGTTTCCGGCGCTCGACGATGTCCTCGTCGTGGAGTTCGGCGAGCGCTTCGCGGACGGTGCTCGGGTAGAGTCCCGTACCCTCGGCGATCTCGTCGCTCGTGCTGTGGGCGGACTGCCGGAGGTGGACGTAGATCCGGGCCCGCGTCTCGGTGTCGAGCATCCAGGAGAGCAGATCGACGAGTCGCTGGTCGAACTCCTCGACGGCCTTGTCGGTCTCCTCGCTCAGTCGATCGGTCAGTTCGTCGCGGCGCGAACGATCCGCGGTCGCGTCGTCGGCTTCGGTGCCCCCTGCCCCCGCCTCGACGTCGGCGTGCTCCGAAGCGTCCTCTCGGTCGTCGGTGGTGTCGTCCGCAGACATGAGTCGTCTCTGGAGCGACGAAAGCCAGTGACGCGTAAAAAGCTTGCTTCGAACGCGACGCAATCTGTGAACAGTTTCTCGTTACAGATCGTCCGTCGCTGCTCGCAGTCGTGCAGTAGCGGTCGTCCGCTATTCGTCGCTATCCGCGATCCTTCGCAGCAAGTTTCCACCGTCCTCACTGCCCGGGCAGCAGGAGCGACTCGCACAGTGCGTCCACGCTCTCCTCGGACTGGAGGCGCCGCTGAGTCGAGGCTCCGCTTTCGGCGTCGTAGAGCTCCCGAATGCCGTCGACGTCGAGGCGATCGGCCTCCCGCTCGACGACCTCGCCGAGTGTGATCGTCCCGCCGTCGGCCTGGAGGAATGACGCGTCGTGGCCGTGCCGAATCGCGCGCCACTTGTTTTCGTCGAGGGCTTCCCGGCGGTACTCGGTGCCGTCCTCGCCGTCCTCGTAGCGATCCGCGAGGTCGAGCACGAGCGCGTGGACGTACTCGACGAACGCCATCACGCGGGCCGGATCAGCCTGCCCGTCCGGTGAACGGACTTCGACGGTGCCGTGGGCGGAGTGGGGCCGAACGTCGTACCAGAGTTCGCCGCGATCGTCGATCGCGTCGCTGTCGATCATCTGGTTCTCGAAGGCGAGGTACTCCTCGAAGTCCGCGAAGTGGGTCGGCATCCCGGTGTTGGGCAGCGCCTCGAAGATCTTCGCGCGGGCGGACTCGAGCCCGGTGTCGAACCCGCACCAGTACGGCGAGTTCGCCGAGAGCGCGAGGATGACGGGGCAGTACCACCGGAGCTCGTTGGCGATCCAGGTGGCCTTGTCCGCGTCGTCGACGCCGACGTGGACGTGGAGGCCGGCGGTCGTGTTCCGGTGCTGGGGGTACTGGATCCGGTCGAGCTGGGCACGGTAGCGCGGTTTGGTGGCGTGCTCGAGCTCGCGCCACTTCGCGGTCGGGTGGAGCCCGGCTGCCGCGATCTGGAACCCGTTCCGATTCGCGTGCTCGACGAGGGCCTCGCGGACGTCGTCGAGAATCGCTGCGGCGTCGTCGAGCCGCTCGATCGTCGGCGTCTGGGTCTCGATGACGCACTTGAACAGCTCGTGGTCGAGGCGATCCTCGAGGAGTTCGGGCGGCTCGGTCTCGTAGACGAGCTCGTCGGTGCCCGAGGTTGGGCGTCCCGCGTCGTCGACGACGTAGAACTCCTCCTCGATCCCGATCGTCCCGAGCTCCGTGAACACGTCCGCCGAGCCGCGATCCATCGACCGGGCGTTTGCATGCCGGCGTCATATAGCGTTCGGAGCCGGCCGTCGTCGCCTTCGGCTCGGTTGCAGGCGATCTGCGGCCCGGTAGCCCGCTCAGTCGTCGAGGAGATCTGCCAGCGAGAGGTCCTCGTGCTCGGCGAGCAGTCTGGCGAGCGCGCGGAGATCGCGCTCGTCGAGGTCGTGGATCGCGCCGTCGCCGACGCACGCTGCGATGTGGTCGATCCGTTCCTCGTCGGTCGCCTCGATGGAGACGTCGACGTCCAGCACGGGGCAGTCCGGTCCGCGCTGCTCGCGCTCGGCGCGGCGAACGCCGGCCGCGATCAGCTGTTCGGGGTCGGCATCGAGATCCGTCGCCCCGAGATAGCAGAAGGCGATCCCGTCGACGATCGCGTCGGAGAGCCCGTCGACCTCGCCGTCGAACACCTGCTCGCGATCGCGCTCGGCGAGCCGCTCGAACAGGAGCGGGAAGTCCAACAGCGCGTTCCGGGCGCGCTGGCGGATCCGGTAGCGCGCGTCGTAGCGCGACTGTTCGCTGCCCAGCGTCACGTCGCCACGGAGAAACCTGCGGTCGGCGGGCGTGAGAATCCCGCGTCCCCTGTCGGCGTCGGCCATACTCGCCGGATTTGGACGAAGACTCAAATAGCTTCTGCCAATCCGGCTAAATGCTTCTCGGTCCGGCCCGCATTCGCCGGTGTCCGGCCCCCTTTGACCGTCGCGGCGCGAGTCCGATGCGACGAGGACCGCTGCCACTGGCGACGCCACCACGGCGGTTCTCTGGGTCGCGGTCGGGACGACCCGACGGAATAAGCGGATACTGGCAAGATCGGTGCTACTCTCGCCCGATTTGGCAGAAAGCATTTATACCGACGTCCCTTACCCAAGGTGAACACGATGCAAGGTTCCCAACAACAGCAGGCCTACGACCGGGGGATCACGATCTTCTCCCCGGACGGACGGCTCTACCAGGTCGAGTACGCACGCGAGGCGGTCAAGCGTGGGACGGCGGCGGTCGGCGTCAGGACGCAGGACGGCGTCGTTCTCGTGGCAGATCGCCGGACCCGATCGCCGCTCGTCGAAGCCAGCAGCGTCGAGAAGCTTCACGAGGTCGACGACCACCTCGGGATCGCCTCCGCGGGGCACGTCGCCGACGCTCGCCAGCTCGTCGACCTCGCGCGGCGTCGCGCGCAGATGGAGTGGCTCCGCTACGACCAGCCACTCGGGGTCGAAGCCCTCACGAAGGAGATCACCGACCACATCCAGCAGTACACCCAGACCGGCGGCGCGCGCCCCTTCGGCGTCGCGCTGCTCGTC
>Ga0207771_100714_pt1 | contig 17747 bp, 15 predicted proteins | sample A23M2SouthBayCA_2_FD_187731 | JGI IMG/M metagenome (GOLD analysis project Ga0207771, IMG submission 187731) | Aerobic enrichment media microbial communities from Eden Landing Ponds, California, USA - A23 M2 (2) (SPAdes) | ecosystem: Environmental > Aquatic > Marine > Unclassified | place...
CGCCGCCCGGTCGCGAGCGCTCGCGATATCTTCCTCGGCCAGATCGTCGATCACCGCCGAGAGTGTCGACTCCGCCGTCGGATCGGCCAGTGATTCGGGGAGGTCGAACTCCGCACGGACCAGTTCGTCCAGTTCGGCCCGCGAGGCGTGATGTGGATCGAGGTCCTCGTCGGCCGGGATCGCCGTCAGCGACTCCAGTTCGTCGCTACCTGCCAGCCGCAGTTTCAGATCCATCACCGACCGCCATTCGGGCTGTGGCAGATCGTAGGTCTCGGGCTGGATCACCCGCGGGCAGCGCGTGTGGAAGCGACAGCCGTCCGGCGGATCGATCGGCGATGGGACGTTCCCCGAGAGCAGCGTCTGGTCGGCCTCCCACAGCGGGTCCGGTTCGGGGATTGCCGACAGCAGCGCCTCCGTGTATGGGTGATGGGGCGGTTCGAACACCTCTTCCGTCGAACCGATCTCGGCGACCTCGCCGAGATACATCACCGCGACGCGATCCGAGATGTGTTCGACGACGCTGAGGTCGTGGGCGATGAAGATGTAGGACAGGCCATACTCCTCCTGGAGGTCTTCGAGCAGATTGAGGATCTGGGCCTGCACGCTCACGTCCAGCGCGCTCACTGGCTCGTCACAGATGATGATCTCCGGGTCGACCGCCAGCGCCCGAGCGATGCCGATCCGCTGGCGCTGGCCACCGGAGAACTCGTGGGGGTAGCGGTTGGCGTGACTGGGGTTCAGGCCGACGGTTTCGAGCAGGTCGTAGATGCGTTCCATGCGGGCCTCACCGCTGGCGATGTCGTGGATGTCCAGCGGTTCGCCGATGATGTCCCCGACGGTGAGGCGCGGATTCAGGCTGGAGAAGGGGTCCTGAAAGATGTACTGGAGGTCCTTGCGCAGCGACCGCAGTTTCGAACTAGAGATCTCCGTGAGATCGATCTCTTGCTCGCCGTCGTCGTAGTACACCGACCCGTCGGTCGGCTCGATCAGTTGCAAGAGCGAGCGTCCGAGCGTCGTCTTTCCGCAGCCACTCTCGCCGACGACACCCAATGTCTCACCGGCCTGGAGTTCGAAATCGACGCCGTCGACGGCCTTGACAAGCTGGGACTGGCCCAGCAGGCGGTCGACGAACCCCTCGTCGGTCTCGTAGTACTTGGTGAGGTTCTCGGTCCGCAGGATGGGGCGGGACTTACTCACGCTGTTCACCCACCTGTGCCTGCGGGTCCTCGCCATCGACTTCGACGGTGTAGTCCAGCCCGCCGGTCAGATCGCCCGTGTATTCGAGACAGGCGGCGGCGTGTTCGTCGACCGCACCGCTCGATTCGTAGCCCGTCTCGGGATCGACCAGCACCGGCTCCTTGCGCGTACAGGCTTCCTCGGCGTAGGGACATCGCGGGTGGAAGCTACAGCCCGTCGGCACGTCGACGAGGTCCGGCATCGTCCCCGGAATCGTCTGCAGCCGGTCGCGCGTGTCGCCGATCCGTGGGATCGAACTCATCAGCCCCACCGTGTAGGGGTGTTTCGGGTCGTAGTACAGCTCTTCGACCGGTGCCTTCTCGACCGGCTGGCCGGCGTACATCACCATCACGCGGTCACAGACCTGCGCGATCACGCCCAGGTCGTGCGTGATGAGCTGGATCGCCGTGTCGAACTCCTCGGCCAGATCCTCGATCTGCTCTAAGATCTTCGCTTCGATGGTCACGTCCAGCGCCGTCGTCGGTTCGTCCGCGATCAGCAGGTCCGGGTCACAGGACAGCGCCATCGCGATGACGGCACGCTGTTGCATCCCGCCGGAGAACTCGTGTGGGTAGTCCGAATACCGCGTCTCCGCTTCCGGGATACCGACCTCGTCGAGCAGGCGGATCGTCCGATCACGAGCCTCTTTGTCGTCGTAGCCCAGATGGTGGCGGATCGCCTCCGAAATCTGCTCGCCGACGGTGTACACCGGATTGAGCGCGGTCTGGGCGTCCTGAAAGATCATCGCGATCTCGTTGCCCCGCAACGAACGGACCTCTTCTTCGCTCATCTCGAGGATGTTCTCACCCTTGAACAGGATCTCGCCACTCTCGATCTGGCCGGGTTCCTCGATCAGGCGCATCAGCGACATCGCGGTGACGCTCTTGCCGGCCCCGCTCTCGCCGACGACGCCGAACTTCTCGCCGCGTTCGATCGTGTAAGAGAGGTTGTCACAGGCCGTGACGACGCCCTCCTCGGTGTAGAAATTGACCGTCAAGTCGTTGACTTCCAGCAGCGCCATCAGTTGCCACCTCCCTGACCGACATCGACGTTGCTCTGGGCGTCCAGCGCGTCGTTGACGCCGTCACCGATCATGTTCATCGCCATCACGAAGATGAAGATGGCTCCGCCGGGGAAGACAGTTGCCCACCACGGGATCGAGCCACCCGGTCCCTGAATGATCGTCTCGCGGGTCGCGTCGAGCATCGTCCCCCACTCGGGCGTGCCCGGCGGGAAGCCAAGCCCGAGGAACCCGAGTGCGGCGACGCCGATGACGACGGTCCCGATCGACAGCGACGCCTGGACGACCAGCGGCGCGACGGCGTTCGGGACGACGTGTCTGAAGATGACCGACCGGTCGCGTGCGCCCAGTGCCTGGGCGGCCGTGACGTACTGATTTTGCTTGACGGAAAGGATCTCACCGCGGATGAGACGAGCGTAGCCCGCCCAGCCGGGGAAGACGAACGCGGCCACCAGCTGCCAGTAGCCACCGCCAAGAATCGCCACGATCACGAGCGCCAGCACCAGCGCGGGGAAGGCAAAGACGGTGTCGACGATCCGCATCATGATCTCGTCGACCCAGCCACCGTAGTACCCCGAGATCGCGCCGTACACCAGGCCGAACCCGGCCGTGATGAACACCACGACGAACCCGATCGAGATACTGGCGCGACCGCCAACCAGTACCCGAGAGAACATATCTCGGCCGGAGGCGTCGGTGCCCATGGGATGGAACGGCACGAGCGACGGCGGATCGTACCGACCGACCGACGGGTCCTGCAAGTAGAGGATGTTCTGCGGGTCGTAGGGCGCGAGCGAGATCGGCTGGACGGTGAGACCGGCGATTTCGATCGGTCTGGCGAAGATCGTCAGGATCGCCATGGCCGCGACGACGGACAGCCCGAGCATCGCCGTTCGGTTGTGTCTGAACTGTCGCCAGGCCCGTGCCCAGCGCCCTTCTGTCGTGCCGCTCGTGTCCGCCGTCCACTCCGACAGTGGTTCACGCTCCGTTACCCGCTCCGTGTCGAAACCGCTGATCTGTATCCGCCCTCGTTGTGTAGACATTGTTAGTCGTATCTGATCCGTGGGTCGAGTACCGCATAGACGATGTCTGCAAGCAGGTTCGCCAGCACCAGTGCCACACCGGTAAACAGCGTGATCGCGAGGATGAGGTTGATCTCACGGGAGATGATCGCCCGGACGAACTCCCGTCCCAGCCCCGGCCAGCTAAACACGACCTCGACGACGACCGAGCCGGCGACGATCCCCGCAGTGAGGAACGCGGCGACGGTCGTCACCGAGATCAGTGAGTTTCGCAGGACGTGCTTGAGGATCACCGTTCGCTCGGGGAGTCCTTTCGCGCGCGCTGCGGTGACGTACTCCTTGTTGATCTCCTCTGCCATCGAGGAACGCATGATCCGCATCATCGTCGAGGCAGAGGCCGTCCCGATAGTGATCCCGGGGAGGATCAGGAACCACAGCGTCTTCGGATGCAGCAGTGGCTCCCGCGGGGGCAACACCGGCCAGAGGTCGAAGGTCAACGCACCGAACAGGATCAACATGAGCCCGAGCCAGAAGTTCGGGATCGAGATGCCCGACAGCGCGACGAAGCGACTGACGTGGTCACCCAGTTCGTCTTTCCTGACGGCGGCGTAGATCCCGGTCGGAATCGCGATGACGATCGCGAACACCCACCCGAACAGTCCGAGGGCGACCGTCGGTGCCAGTCGACTGGCGATCACGTCGTTGACGTCGACGCCGGCCCGCGTGATGACCGGTCCGAGGTCGCCCTGTAACACGTTCGTGATCCAGCGTATGTACTGCTCCCAGAGCGGGAGGTCGTAGCCGTACCGTGCTCGGAGCTGTGCCTTCTGTGCCGCACTTACGTCGGGATTGAAGCTCACCAATACGTCGATCGGATCACCCGGTGCGAGATGGACCAGCCCGAACGTGACGACCGAGACACCGAACAGTATCGGGACCGTCAACAACACCCGTTTGAATATGAAGCGTCTGAGACCCATGCGTTAGTAGTTGTAGCGTGCGTATGAACCGTTATCGCGTGAGATACGTGACCTGCTCGTCCTGTGGTGAATACATCGCGTAGCCGATGATGTTCTGCGTGCTCGCGTAGGTGTTGAAACCGTTGACGACGGTGCTGTCGACGACGCCGACGAGCGTGCTGTGCGTGCCATAGGAGTTTGCGTTGAGTTCGAGCACGCGAGTCCAGACCTCTTCGTAGCGTTCCTGTCGCAGTTGCTCGTCCTGTGCGACCTCGACACCGTAGCGGGCCTCGCGCAGCAGTTCGTTGAGGTCGTCGTCGTCGATGTTCTGGAAGTTACAACACTGGGCGAAGTTGTCGGGATGGTGGACCGACTTGGCGTAGCCGTGGGGATTGAAGCCACCGGACAGTCCGATGAACGCCAGTTTGCCGTTGTCGTAGTACTCCTCGCTCAGCAGTTTCGAGATGAAATCGAGGAACTCGTACGTTTCGAGCGTCGCCTCGAAGTACTCCGACTGATTGATCGACTCCTGAATGAGTTCGACCGTACGCACGCGGTCGTCGTTGTCGGAGTTGGTCTCCAGGGGCACCTGGATCGGCGTCTCCAGGTCGTTTTCTTCGATGGCCTCCTCGATCAGTTCGGTCGCTCGCTCGCGGTCGTAGCTGTTGTACTCCTTGCCGTCCTCGGAGAGTTGCTCGTAGTCGGTCGTCCCAGCGGCCGCGGCCACCGGCGGCAGCGGCGTCCAAGCGGGATTCTCCCAGCCCGAGAAGATCTCCCGAGCGATGTCCACCCGCGGGATGAGGTGGTTGATCGCCCGACGCACACGCGAGTCAGTGAACGGCTCGACGGTCACGGGGAACTGCAGGAACGTGTAGCCGGCCCCGTCGGTCGCCGCAGTCCGGTAGTCGTCGGCGGACTGGTAGTCGTTTAGCGTGCTGGCCGACAGCCCGTAGGTCATGTCGATTTCGCCTTCCTGAATGGCGGCCGACCGTGAAGCGTCCTCGGAGACGAACGACACGTCGACCTCGTCGACGACGGGACCGTTGGGGAACTCCGACGAACCGTCGAACCAGTCCTTCAGTTCGGTGTCGAACCAGTAGTCGTCGAACGTCGAGAAGACGGCGTACTGCTGATCCTCGAACTCCGCTAGCTCGAAGGGGCCGGTCCCCATCGGCGTGTTCCCCTGTCGGGGGTCCATCGCCTCGGGCGGGAGCGTCGCCGACTCGGTGGGATAAACCGGAGCTCCGCCGAGTTCGCGAATCGCTGCAGCGTCGGGTTCCTGCATGTAGAGGTGAACGGTGTAGTCACCGTCGGCCTGGATGTCCAGCAGCGAGTCGTAGTACTGTCCCGACAGCGTCGAGTTCTGAATCCGCTCGTAGGACTCGACGACGTTGTCGGCAGTCATCTCCTCGCCGTTGTGGAAAGTGACTCCCTCGTGGAGGTCGAATCGGTAGTGCATCCCGTAGGTGCCATCGGCCACGGCGTCCCCGGCCTCGTTGACCGTCAGCACCTGCGCCTCGTCGCTCGATTCGGGATCGTTGTCAGGGTGTCGGACGACGATCTGTGCGTCCGTGTCGATCACCATTGCCCCGTCTTCGGTCTCCCTGTACGGGACGGAGGTCATGTAGTCGGTGTACGACGACGACGAGGTGTCTTGTACGTCTACCTGTTCGACGGATTCGGCGAGCCACGGATAGATCTCACCGGACGCCGAAGTCGTGGTCAGACCCTCGAAGATGAGATTGTGGAGGATCGAGGCCGAGGCGGAACTGCTGTACGGGAAGTCGAACGTGTCCGGACCTTCAGGGATGGCCGTCCGGAACGTGCCACCCTCCTGAATGTCTTCAGGCGAAACCGTCACCCGTTCCTGCACCGGATCGACCCCGCCGTCGCCGGTCCCACTACTGTCTCCGAAACCGAGTTGATCCACACAGCCCGAAAGTGACAGGGCCGTGAGACCAGCGGCACCACGGAGGAGGTTACGTCGTGAAAAGTCGGGGAAACGGCCGTCTTTATTTGATTTTGACATTTCTGAATCACCAGTGGAAGCTTACGGCACCATCACATTGGTGGCAAAAAAGGATTGTGGCGTGTGACCAATTATCAACGTTCTACGATATAATTAATAGACAGCGCGTGTAGAATAATAATATTGTACGGCAAATACAGTTTCGTTACTCTAAACTAACATTGTAAAACTCGGTCATCTCCCCGCAAAGAACAACCCGACACGACGCACCATACAGAATATCGGCATTGTGATAAATGGCGACGAGCACTGTGAACGAGAGACAGGAACAGAGTCATCGGATTATTACCGAAAGCAGATCAAAAGACCACTCGATCGAATCCGCTCGTCGCTCCTCTACAGCTGACAGGCCGGGATCGAACCGGACGCGAAGACGACTGTATAGAAGTAACAATCGTTAGCATAGACTACTCATGATTTACCAATAAAAAATATAGATGAAGAAGATTGTGTCGCACAGTCGGTTTGAGTAAGGGCGTTCGATAGCGAGAGAATCGGACACGTGGGAGACAGATAAATTCAATTACATTATTTGGGCGGGGATCAGACAGCGGGCCAGAGTGCGCTCGACAGCGTTCGATGGGTGTACCAGAAGGGTATTTCGGACGGAGTCCCTAGACCGAGTAATGCGATCGACCGACCGCGGAATTTCACGGCGCGAGTTCGTCAAGGCGGCCGTCGCGATCGGCGGCACGGCGGCACTCTCGGCCTGCCTCGGTCGGGAGTCGCCGGACCTGCCGACGGGTGAACCGGCGTCGGTGCCCGACCGACAGCACGCCTGGGACGACGCCCTGCCACGGGACGACCACGGCAACGTTCGGATGGCGAACCACCACGTCTTGCTGTTGCTGAACTACGCGAACGAGGGGACCCCGGACGCCGACGACCGGCAGCGCGTTACGGACGCCCTCGAAGCACTCGAACGATCCTACCCCTGGAGTAACGAGGGGCTACTCTTTACCGTGGGCTACTCACCCGCGTACTTCGCGCGCTACGACGCCGCCCCCGACGGCGTCGACCTGCCCAGACCCGAGGCCCTCGCGCCCTTCGAGGACCCGGCGCTTGACGAACCGGACGCGCTCGTCCATCTCGCCAGTGACTACGGCAGCGTCGCACTGGCCGCCGAGGAGGCGTTGCTCGGCGAGCGATCGACACTCAACGGCGTCGACGTGACCGGGTTCGACGGCGTGTTCGAGCGCGTCGACAGGCGCACCGGCTTCGTGGGGGCTGGCCTGCCCGCCGAGAATCAGGACGTCGAAGGAATCCCCGACGACGAACCGGTCGACGAGAACGCGCCGCTGTTCATGGGATTTAAATCCGGCTTTCGGAAGAATCAGGCCAGCGAGGACAGCGTCACGATCAGCGACGGTGCGTTCGCCGGCGGGACGACCCAGCACCTCTCGAAGATCCAGTTGCACCTCGATCAGTGGTACGAGCAGGACACCCGCTCCCAGCGCGTCGCCAAGATGTTCTGCCCGGCCCACGCCACCGACGAGCGCGTCGAGGGCGTCGGCGAAAACCTCGGCGACGGCAGTCAACTGGGCGAGTGCCCGGCCCACGTCGAGGACGACGCCCGAACGAACGGCATGGTCGGCCACTCCCAGAAGACGGCGCGCGCACGCGACGAGAACGACGACCCGCTCATCCTCCGCCGGGACTTCGACTCGACCGACGGCGGCGAGGCCGGTCTGCACTTCCTCTCACTCCAGCGATCGATCAGCGAGTTCGTCGACACCCGACAGGCGATGAACGGCACCGACGTGAGCGAGGACTCGACAGTCGGCACGCGACTCAACAACGGTATCCTCCAGTACATGACGGTGACACGGCGCGGGAACTATCTCGTCCCGCCACGGTCACTGCGAGCGCTGCCGCGGCCGCAGCCCTAGCCTGCTCGCGACACAGCGGGTTCCTTCGCGGAACTTCTCGTTCGACGATCCGACCACATCGCTATAGGGGATCGACCTGCAAGCGTGTGTATGGATCGATCACCACGCACGCGCAGAGCGGTGCTGGGCGGGATCGCCGGTCTCTCGACGACGGCACTCGCCGGCTGTTCGGGCCTGTTCGAACGCCAGGCAGTCGGCAACCCCCCCGTCGTCGAGGAACGGCCTAACGCCGTCTACTACCCCAGCCACATCGAGGGCATGGAGATGATCGGGATGACAGACGCCGGTGACCGCAAAGTCGGCCTGATGTACTCCTACGCCCATCGCTTCTGGACGATGAACGTCGGCGCGACCACGGAACGTGTCTCACCCAGCGGCGACGTTCACCTGATGATCAGTGTCTGGGACGGCGACAGTGGCCGGGTGCTGCCGATTCGCAGCGGGCTGTCGGTGACGGTCGAACAGGACGGCGAGGAAGTCGACACACGGACGCCGTGGACGATGCTCTCTCAGAACATGGGCTTTCACTACGGGGACAACGTCGCGCTGAACGGCGACGGGACCTACACCGTCACGGTCGAGACCGGCAGTCTCTCGATCGATCGCCGGGGCGACTTCGCCGATCGCTTCGGCGAGCCAGCGACCGCGACCTTCGAGTGGGAGTACAGTGCCAGCACGCGCGATGGGATCATGTTCGAACGGCTGGACAACGCCGGCGACACCGGCGCGGTGAGCGCGATGACCGACATGATGATGCCCCTCTCGATCGCACCGGCGGCCGAGGACCTACCGGGGCGCGTCCTGGGTACGGGCGAGAGCGGCGACGCGACGTTCGTCGTGACCGCGAGCGACGGCGACGGCGGCCAGTCTCTCGCGGTCTCACCGCGCACGCCGTACAACCGCTTTATCCTGCCACAGATGGCGCTGTCGGCGACGGTCGCACGCGAGGGCGAGACGATGCTCGACGACACGCTCTCACCCGCCATCGATCCCGACCGAGGCTATCACTACCGCACGCAGATCGACGGCAGCGTCGAATCCGGTGACGAACTGACCCTCGTCGTCGACTCGATCCCCCAGATATCGCGCCACGAGGGCTACGAAACCGCCTTCCTCTCGATGCCCGACGTGACGATGACGGTCGAGTAGGCAAGCGATCCCGACCCGAGTTTCTGGCTCGGAAACTGTGGTTTCCGTTATATGCTGTGTGGCGTTCTCGTGGCAGGTATGGGAGCGATACAGACGACTACCCTCCGCAAATCGTTCGGTGACGTCCGGGCGGTCGACGATCTGAGTCTGACCGTCGAACAGGGCGAAGTGTTCGGCTTTCTGGGCCACAACGGTGCCGGGAAGTCGACGACGATCAACATGCTGCTTGGCTTTCTCAGCCCGACTGCAGGCGACATCGAGGTGCTGGGCCACGACGTGACCGAGGAGTCGCGCGCCGTCCGCCAGCGCACCGGTCTCCTGCCCGAAGGATACGAACCGTACCCGAACCTCACCGGGCGCGAGCACGTCCAGTCGGCCATCGACGCCAAAGGTGCCGACGACGACCCCGACGAACTGCTCGAACGCGTCGGTCTCGACCCCGCGGCCGCTCGGCGCAAGGCCAGGGGCTACTCGACCGGGATGACTCAGCGCATGTCGCTCGCGGTCGCGCTGGTCGGCCAACCGGATCTGCTGATCTTCGACGAACCGTCGGCGGGACTGGACCCGGACGGTGTCGCCCTGCTGCGAGAGATCATCCAGACCGAGACCGAGCGCGGCGCGACCGTCTTTTTCTCCTCGCACATCCTCGACGAGGTCGAGAAGGTGTGTGATCGGGTCGGCATCCTCTCGCAGGGTGAACTGGTCGCCGTCGACACCATCGACAATCTTCGCTCGGAACTGCAGGCCGGCGCGACCGTGACGGCGACGCTCGACAGCGTCCCCGACGACCTCGGTCTCGACGACATCGATGCCGTGCGCTCGGTCAGTGTGTCGGGCCGAACCGTCACCGCCGAGTGTACCGACGGACGAGCGAAGATGCAGGTCCTCCGGACGCTTGACGATCGCGGGACTGTCGCCGACATCAGCATCGAGGACGCGTCCCTCGAAGCGCTGTTCGACCGCTTCACCGGTGACGGCGCGGCCACAGCCAGCAGCGATCCCACCGAAGCGGCCGCCGAATCGCCGCCCGAGCAAGCGGTCGCCCCCGACGGAGGGACGCGATGAGCGTCAGGACCGTGCTGCGCGACGACGTTCGCAACACCCGCCGGTCGTTCGTCGTGCTCGGCGTCGTCGGTGTGCTCACGCTGCTGGTCGCGCTGATCGTCGGTTCGGACGCCAGCGCCCACGACTACCCCTACCGGGCGCTGTTCGACGTGTCGTTCTTTTTCTTCCTGGCGCTGCCGCTGATCATCACGCCGCTGACCTACCTCGCCGTCGCCGGCGACCGCGACAGCGGCGCGATCAAACACGCGCTGGGCCTGCCCAACACCCGGGCGGAGTACCTCGCCGCCAAGTACCTCTCGCGCGGCGCTGTCGCCGTCGCCGGCGTGCTCGTCGCGCTCGTCGTCGGCTTCGTCGTCGCACAGTTCGCCTATCCCAACCCACCCGATCCCGTCCGCTTCGTGAAGTTCGCTGGCGTCTCGGCGCTGTTTGCCCTCTCGATGACCGGCATCTTCGTCGCGCTCTCGTCGATGACGAGCAAGCGATCCCGCGCGATGTTCGGCGTCATCACGGCCTACTTCGTGCTGGGACCGTTCTGGCTGGGCTTTCTCCCGGTCGTGAACCTCGGGACGATCATCGACACCGCCACGTCGGCACTTGGCGTCACGCTGACCGAGCAGACGCTGGGTCTCATCCAGACACTCTCGCCGACGACGGCGTATCTCACATCGACGGAGTTCGTCTATGCCGGCGTCCTCGACAACCACGAGATGCTCGCCCGGAACTTCCAGAGCGACGAGTACTTCGACCAGCTCTGGTTCACCTCGCTCGTGATGGGGCTGTGGGCCGCGGTCACGCTGACGATCGGCTACGTCCGCTTCCGGGCCGCCGAACTCGGGTAAGCCCACGCTATTACCGGTCTCAGTGACCCGTCGAGACGAACTGCAGCCCGACGATACCGACGACGATGACGGCGACGAATCCGAGCCGGGCGGCCGTCGCCGGTTCGTCGAACAACACGATCCCGAGCGTCGCCGTTCCGACGGCACCGATGCCGGTCCAGACGGCGTACGCGGTCCCGATCGGGAGGTTCTCGACGGCTCTGGCGAGCAACACCATGCTCACGACGAGTGCGATTCCGGTCAGGAGCGTCGGCACCGGCTTCGAGAGTCCATCCGAGTAGCGAAGTCCGATCGCCCACGCGATCTCGAACAGTCCCGCGACGAACAGGAGCGGCCAGGACATGGTTCGACTGGCGTCAGGAGAGGGGGAATGGATTCCGGTTGCCGACCGCCGACTCACTCGCCCGGTTCCAGCAGGTCGTCGACCAGCCGCGTAAAGCGGTCGAGCAGGCGCTCGGGCAGCGACGGCGCGATGTCGTCGAGCAGTCGTGCGGTCGCTGCCGGACGCGCCACGGCGAGGCGCATCGTCCCGTCGTCGTCGCGCTTCTCGATCAGTCTCTGCTCGACCAGCCGCCCGGTGTGATAGGAGAGTGTCGAGCGTGCGATCCCCACGTCCTCGGCGACCGTCGACGGCCGCGCCGGACCCGTGTCGAGCAGCGCGAGGACGACATCGCGAGCGGTCTCGCGGCGAAGCAAGGCCAGCGCGCGCCGTTCCCACGGCTCGCTGTCGGGCGGGTAGTAGTGGGTCTTGCCGTACAGTCGCTGAGCGACCACCGCGTCCCGGCGTTCGAGCTTTCGAAGGTGGTACTGGACCTGTCCCGGTGCGAGGTCGAGCGCCCGCGTGAGCGCGTTGAAGTGTCGCCCGGGGTTGTCGTAGACGTGTTCTCTGAGTCTGGTGCGTGTGTCTGTCATCGAGATCACTCCGGTGTCGGTCGGACCGATCGGGCGTAGTACACCGCCGCGACGACGAGGGCGGCGAGCACCACGTCGAGGGCGTGTTCCAGCAGATGGTGGGCCTGCAGGTCGATCGCCCCGGCGATGGAGAGCGCGGCCACGGCCGACCGGGCAAACAGCGCCGCAAGCGCCAGCGCGACCAGCAGATAGGGTCGGGACTGCCGGCGGACGAACGCGGCGACGCCCAGCCCCAGCAAGATCGCAGAGCCGAGCGCACCGACGGTGACCAGCGCCAGCACGGTGCCGGTCATCGCGTAGGGGTCGGCGTGCAGTGGCACCCACCACATTGACGAGTGCTATGATTCGGCCGTACCTGAGGGCTTCGATCAGGCGACGATCGGCCGAGAGACGATCCACAGCGAGAGGATGGTGTAGCCGACCATCAACACCACCAGCGGCGCGTGGGCGCGGAGTGGAGACCCCTCACCCGTCGCGACGACGCGATGGGCGGCGACGACGGCGACGAGATGGCCGCCGACGATCAACACCACCTGTGTCGCCCAGAACACCGGCACCGAGAGCCACGTGAGTGACTCGACGGCCGAAAGCCCCACCGTCGTCGGAAGGCGACCGGCCGACGCCAGCACGTAGGGGTAGTTGTGGGCGAGTTCGTACGCGGCAGCGATGGGCACCACCGTCGGCGCGACCGAACACACCGGGGCAGTGACACCGGCCGCACCGACGAGATGCGCGACTGCCCAGAACGTCGCCAGAAAGGCGGCGAGACCCGCGAGATACAGGCCCACGCTGACTGCCGGACCGAGTCCGGTCGCGTCGCGAGTGGCGGCGAGGACCGACTGATAGCTCGCCGTGACGGCGAATCCGTCGAACGACACCGTGTAGACGGCCGTGACGACGACCGCCGCCAGCCCCCCGTCGGCGACCGGCCGGGCAGTCTCGCGCCACGGCGGGCGAGCGACCAGTCGCGTCCGCGCACCGTCGTGGTCGAGCGCGAACGGTGCCGCGCGCCCGAGGAGGCGGTACAGCACCGAAAGCGGGTCGGCGCGGTCGAGCCACCGCTCGCCGAAGGCGAGCGCCCCAAGCACCATCACCACGCCGTAGCCGGCGACGACCCGCGCCGTGCCGGCCGGCGAGCGCGGGAGCACGGTGAGGTTGTCGACGACGCCGACGAGGACGACGACGCCGACCAGTGCCGGCCACGACCCCAGCGCCGACGGGTACGACCACCGCCCGAGTGACGCGCCTTCGAGCCAGCACAGCCCCCGGTACAGCGTCCGCCACGGCGAGAGCGTCCGCCACGGACTTCCCGCCAGGATCGCCACCAGTCCGACCCCCTTCAGCCAGAGCGACCAGACGAACAGGGTCGCGAGATTCGACAGTGGCGTCTGTGGCCCGAAGAGTCCGTGGGCAACGGCGACGACGACCGCCAGCAGGAAGCCCACGCTTGCGAGTCGGCCCAGACGGTCGCGTGTCGCCGTCGAGATGGTCGCCAGCGTCCGCGACCGACGCCGCGGCTCGCCGACGACCGAGAGCGCCACGGCCGTCACGGCGACGGTCGCCCCTGCACCGGCGAGGACGGCCCACAGCGGGACGGGCGCGTCGAATCTGGAGATCCCGACCGGGTGGGCACTTGCCCGTCCGACCGCGAGGACCAGCGTGAGTGTGAGAGCGACCGGGAACAGTGTGGTCCGGTTCATGATTCGATATCGAGCCTGACGACGCGTCCGTCGCCGTAGCGCACGATCACTTCCGCGGCCCCGTCGTCGTCTACGTCACCCGTCGCCACGGGTGCCCAGAGCAACACGTCCCGCTCGTAGGTCCCGCGCTGCTCGCCCGTCTCGGGGTCGAGGATGGCGACGGTGCCGTCGTTGGCGGCGGCGATCAGTTCCCGCTCGCCGTCCCCGGTCACGTCGGCGAGTCGCGGCGCGGGCGTGAGCTGTTCGGCGTCGCTGATCGTCGTCCGCCAGCGCATCTCCCCAGTCTGGGGATCGACCGCAGCGACCTCGCCGCCGACGAGTCCCAGATAGATCGTCTGCCGGTCGCCCTCGGTAGTCACCTGGTCGGCGATCCGCGTCTGGCCCGGAATGGAAAGCTGTGACTGGACGGTCCCCGAACGCCCGTCGACGACGGTGATCCCCGAGCCGTTGGCGACGAGCACCTCGCGCGCGCCGTCGTCGTCGACGTTCGCCACGGTCGCCGACTGGCCGCCGGTCGCCGCGCGCCACGCTGGCGAGCCGTCGGCGTCGAAGGCGACCAGCGCGTGGTTCGCGGTCACGACGACCTCCGAGTCCCCGTCGTCGTCGGTGTCGGCGACGATCGGCGAGGCCCACACCGCGTCGTCGACACTGGCTTGCCACTCGATCGCGCCGTCGCGGGCCACCACGACTGTCCCACGGATGTCGACGGCGACGACCGCGCGCTCGCCGCCGAGATCGGCGATCACCGGCCGGCCGTAGCCATACGTCGGCAGCGAGACGCGCCACTCCTCCGCGCCGTCGGCCAGCTCCCTGACGATCAGCGCGCGCTCGGTCGTGGCGACGGCTGTTTCCAGACCGGCGTCACCATCGACCGCCCCGATCGCCGGTGCGGTGATCGCATGTGTCGTACAGTTCTGGGCCGGGACGGGTGCGCGCCACTCGACGGCGCCGCTGTCGGGCGCGAGTCGGACGAGCGAACACGACGTTGGGCCGATGTCCTCGGTCCCGACGACGGCCGCAACGGGCGCGAGAACGGTGTCGTTCGGTCCGACCGCCGCCGCGTGGTGGTTCACCCGATTGTCCCGCGCCGTGTCACTGACCCACGTCGCTTCGACGGTGACGCCCCCACCGACACCGACGACGGCGACGGTCGCCAGCGCACCGACGAGCAACAGGGCCACTGCGGCAGTTCGGCGTTGCACACGTGGACCTCACCGGTCCGCGTGCCTAAGGATTGCTCTTCTGGCTGCGTGCGCTGCACACGCGCACAGGGAAAAGAAATCATTAAACGTCGCCGCATCCGACCCTCGAAACATGCAACGACGAGCCGCGGCGATTTACTTCGTGTTCTTCCTCGTCGTCGGTGCCGGGGCGTATGCCTACATCGGCGTCGCCGAGCAGACACACCAGCCACAGTTCCAGCTCGACGGCACGACCATCGAGAACGAAAGCACTGCGACCATCGGCGAGACGCAGTATCAGCTCTCGGCGATCACCACCAGCGGCGGTGGCGGCCACGGCGGCGGTGAGACGGTCGCCGACCTCACCTGGACGAACGAGTCGTTCCTGAACACGGGAACGATCGAGAACAACGCCACGACGACCTACCAGAACGACAGCTATCTGGTCGTCATCGAAAACGAGTCCGACGTCGCCGAGTTCGATCTCCAGGCGCAGCAGAACGTCACGGCGATCCTGCAAAACGACTCGGCCGTCGAGAACACGCTTGCGACCAAGAACGGCACGGACTACGTGGTCTATCGCGACAACAACACGCTCCGCCCGCTGAGTGAGTATCTCCCCGAACCCGAGACGCTCACCTTCGCCGAAGGCGAGACGTTCCCCTACGAGGGCAACGACGCCACCATCGCCAACGTCACCACCAGTGCAGTCCAGCTCGAATGGACCGCACCCAAAGAGAACAGCGTCGAACTCAAGGAAGGCCAGAACGTCACGCTCGCCGACGGCCAGCGCTACTTCGCACACTTCCATCATCACGAATCGGTCGATGTCGTCTCGGCAGACCAGTACAGTAGCTTCGTTCAGACCAACAACGAACGCGACGCCTTCCAGGTGCGGATCAACGGCCTGTGGGGGATCAGCATCATCAGCGGTGTCGCTGCAGTGATCATGCTTTCCTCGGCGTACCTCCCCGTCCGCGGCTGATTCCACCGACGTTTCTTCGAGATTTCCGTCCAACTGTCCCGTGCGACACAGCGAGGCGTATCACACCCGTGCGTAGCCGCTCGGCTCCGCGTGGGACTGACGAGTGCGAAGAACACGAGACCGGAACGGACCCGTTAGGCTCGGCCGCTCCAGCTAACGGAGGCCAGCCCCACGCCGAGTGCGATCGTCAACAAGACGCCGAGAAGCTGCAACGCCGACACGACCATATCGCTGTTCGTCGTCCACGGCATCCCCGAAAGTGTTCCCAGTCCGATCAGGACCAGCACCACCCCGACACCGATGCCGAGTGGCTCTGCCAGATCGTCGAACCGCTCCGTGAGTGCGTTCATATGCTCCCTCTCGTTGCTGTCCGTGGTAAGTTTCGTGGTTCTCGGTCGATGGGCGTGTTCGACGAGAACGAAGGACAACGGGCCGGGAGGGACGTGAACCGGACCCAGACGTGCTCGCTCACTGCGTTCGCTCCGCGCGACTGGTAGGGTTCAAGTCCCTCCATAGCGCATTTGCTGCTCGCGGATTGCTCGCAGCAAAATGCTACGGGCCGGGAGGGACTTGAACCGGAGGAAGAAATGCTCGCTCGCGTTGCTCGCTGCGCGTTCTTCCAGGGTTCAAGTCCTTCCTGCCGGTTCACTCGACGACTCGCGATGCTCGTCGTCTTCTTTGCACGGGCCGGGAGGGACTTGAACCCCCGACCGTCTGGTTAAAAGCCAGACGCTCTGCCAACTGAGCTACCGGCCCACGGTCAACAGTGGGGGGAGGTGTGGCTAAGGGCTTTCGATTACTCGTCGTCGAACGGGAGTTCGATCTCGTAGCCGACGGCCTCGACGGCGGCGTCGAGGACCCCATCGACGTTGTCCTCTTCGGTGACGCTCATGTAGTGGTCGGCCTCGACATCGGTCGATACGTCGGCCTTGTTGGCGATGGTCAGGACCGGGGCATCGAAGCGCTCGGCGAGGGCGTCACGCAGTTCGAGCTGGACTTCGAGCGGGTAGCCACAGTTGCCGCTGGGATCGAGAAAGACGAGCACGGCGTCGGCGAGGTGCTCGACGGCGCTGACGGCCTGGGACTCGATGTCGTTGCGCTCCGCTTCGGGACGGTCGAGCAGCCCCGGCGTGTCCACCAGCTGATAGCGAATGCGGTCGCGTTCGACGTGGCCGACGCGGATCTGCGTGGTCGTGAAGGGGTAGCTCGCGGTTTCGTTGCGGGCGTTGGTGACGAGATTGACGAACGACGACTTGCCGACGTTGGGGTAGCCGGCGACGACGATGGTCGGCTCGTCCGGGCGGATGTCGGGCAGCGTCTTCAGTTCGTCACGGGCGGCGGAGACGCCGGCCAGATCGTCCTCGACCTCCTCGACGATGTCGGCCATGCGAGCGAAGGCCTGCTTGCGTAGCTTGCGGGCGGTGTCGGCGTCGTTGGTCATCCGACCCTGATACTCGCGGTGGATGTCCCTGGCCTTTCGGGAGGCCCACTGGACCTCAGAGAGGTGTTGCCGGAGGGCGTCGATGCCGCCCTCGCCCTCGACGTTGCTGGTGATGATGGCGTCGGCCAGTTCGACGTAGAACGGATCGAGCGTGTCGATGTCGGGCCACGCGGTGACGACGTTCTGGAGGTTGTCCGAGACGATGTTCGAAGCCGTCTGAAGCATCGACTGCTGGCCCTCGATACCGGTCTTGGCTTTGCCCGCGCGGGCCGCCCGAGAGAAGGCCTTGTCGATGACTTCCTCGGCCGTCGGCGTCGTC
>Ga0207771_100716_pt1 | contig 17709 bp, 17 predicted proteins | sample A23M2SouthBayCA_2_FD_187731 | JGI IMG/M metagenome (GOLD analysis project Ga0207771, IMG submission 187731) | Aerobic enrichment media microbial communities from Eden Landing Ponds, California, USA - A23 M2 (2) (SPAdes) | ecosystem: Environmental > Aquatic > Marine > Unclassified | place...
CTTTTTGAGCAAGCGACACAACCCGATCAGTGAAGCGGGCGAGTTTGCTGGACACAAACTCCTCTTCCCGCTTCACACCCTAGTAAGTTAGATATTTAGCCGCTCTTACTAGCGTCTAAACACGGCCGAGAAAACCTACAGACAGCGCGGTTGTTTAACTCATTCGAATCAGCGAACAGTATCTAATACTGATGTATTATCGCAGGTTCCGGCAGATCGAATTTCGGCCCGAGACGCCATTTCCCGGGAACAGACGCCGTTCCTGCCGATCTGGGTGCCGGGCCGTCACAGCACCGGGTGGCATTCTTCTAGCTTCGCTCCCCGACCTGGGTATCGATCCTAGTGGTTGGGACCGCATTTTGTTAACCCACGGATCTAGGGGATTTGAGATGTGATACTGCCGGTCACCAACAGTTCGACGCTCCAACGACAGGACGGCCATTACCCACGGGACCGAAACCGAGGAGAGCCGCCAGGCGAGTGCTCGAAGACGCGTTTCGACTTCGACTGTTGTTTCGGGACGGTCGCCCACCGCTTCGCCGCACAGGTCGTCGCCGGCTATCCTGTGACCGTCTACGGCAAGGGCGAATAGCGAAAGCCTTTCATCTCGCTGAAAGACGACGTCAAAGGGCTTGCGCAGCTGGCCCTTATTGAGCCCGACGAGCGGCCGGACAATCTCACGGTCTACAATCAGGTCCTGCGGGCCACCTCGATCGTCGAGATTGCCGAGATCATCGCGGATGTGGGCGACGAGTTCGGCCTCGAAGCGACCGTCGAGCACTTCGAGAACCCCCACGACGAGGACGAGACCCACAAGACGGAGACCGAAAACCAGCGCTAAGCTGAGGTTATCGGCGGCCAGAACCAGGACTTCGAGGCGAGAATGTACGACGTCTTCGAGACGCGGACTGCCTACGCTGAGACTATCGAGGCCCACGAGGACCGGTTCTTGTCCGGTGTGTTGGAAGAGTGAATCGAGGAGTGAAGCCTGACAGCCAGCCGCGTGCGCTTGATACACCTGCTGATGCGCAATCTCACTCAACTTCTGTCATCTGATTCATCCACTAGGGGCTTCAAAACAGAATTTTCATAGAGTGAGTTGATTGCGTGCGATGAGCGACACTGACAAACCAATGGTCTTATGTTGACGTTCGAGTTGAATTAGGATATGCCTTTGATAGTGTTTGCTTGTTATCTGCTGAACAAGTTATTTCTACGGTCTCTAACTCGGAACTCGATGTTACGAACGAGTGCTTCATTATTGAGTTGACTCCATGATACCGATCGCAAATCCCAAACTCGGATTGGAAGAGAAGGAGCGTGTGGAAACCGTCATTAAATCCGGTCAGTTGGCGGACGGGCCAGAAGTCCGGAACTTCGAGTCCGAGTTCGCAAACTTCTGCAACGTCGATCATGGCATCGCGACGGCAAACGGTACGACCGCTCTGCACGCCGCTTTCGAGGCACTCGATATCGGTGACGAGGATCAGGTGGTCACGACACCATTTTCCTTCGTTGCGAGCGCTAACGCCATCCGTCTTTCTGGGGCAGAACCGGTTTTCGCAGATATCGATGAAGAGACCTACAACCTCGATCCAGACGCAGTCGAAGATATCGTACACAATCGGGATATAGATGCGATCCTCGCGGTTCACCTCTACGGCCACCCTGCCGATATGCGTCGATTCGAAGAGATTGCATCGGACAACGATCTTGTATTAATCGAAGACGCAGCACAGGCCCACGGTGCGAAATTCGACGGTCGCCCCGTGGGATCGTTCGGCGATGCGGCGTGTTTCTCATTCTATCCCACCAAAAATATGACAACTGGAGAAGGTGGCATGATAACCACTGATAGAGATGACGTAGCTGAATTGGCTGCAAGTTACGTCAACCACGGTCGAGACGTCTCGAACAGCTACGATCACGTCCGGCTCGGACATAACTTCCGGATGACCAGTATCGCTGCGGCTATTGGACGTGCTCAACTGGAAAAGCTTCCCGATTATGTCGAAAAGAGACGGAAAAATGCAAGTCGTCTCACAGAAGGGCTCGCAGAAACGGACGTTGCACTACCGACAGAGAGGAGAAACAGCCGACACGCATACCACCAGTACACGGTTCGATCTACGGCACGTGACAGGCTTATCAACCACCTCGAAGACCGCGGTATAGGAGCTGGGGTGTACTACCCAACGCCGATTCACGAACAACCGGCGTACGATGTCGACCACAGCGCGCCGGTAGCGGAGCAAGCCGCAAATGAGGTGCTCTCACTGCCGGTTCATCCCCAATTGTCGGAGAGTGATATCGAGGATATCGTTGCAGCGATAGCCGGTTTCGAAGGTGAGCCATGAGTTCCGACAACCAGACTACTGCGGGCGTCGTGGGTGTCGGATCCATGGGGCGCCACAACGCACGGGTATACGGTGAACTTCACGATGTCGACCTTGTCGGCGTCTTCGACGTAGATGCTGACCAGGCGGACGAAATCGCTGAGAAGAATGACTCGGAGAGTCGATCTCTGGAAGAGTTAGCCGATTTGGCAGAGGTCGTGTCGATCGCTGTTCCATCGACTTACCACTACGATCCCAAGTGTATCGATAAACAGGTCGCATGTGGTGGTTTGGGTGTTGATTTATTTGTCGCGGAGCGGGCAGCGGCTAGGGTCCTATCTACTCCGGTCAACCTGCCGCTTTCGGACGAAGAGATCACGATGATTATCCCCACAATCAACGAATTCAGAATATGAAAGAAGAACAGCTTCAGGTCGGAGTCATCGGCGTCGGAAGTATGGGTCAACACCACGCGCGTGTTTATAGCGAACTCGATTCGGTTGCTTTGATCGGTGTCACGGACGCTGATTCATCTCAGGCAGATCGTATCGCTGAAGAGTATGAAACCGTCGCTATGACGGAAGACAAATTGTTGGATGCGGTGGATGCGGCTTCAGTCGTAGTTCCGACTCAGTACCATCTCGAGACCGCTCTTCACTGTATTGAGCATGGCGTACATGTACTGATTGAGAAACCAATCGCTGCGAACAAGCAAGCGGCCGTAGAGATAATCGAAGCTGCAGAAGCTGCTGACGTCATTGTTCAGGTCGGGCACATCGAACGATTCAATCCAGCAATTCAAGAATTGGATCGCATCGTGCCGGTCGAAGATATCGTGGCCATTAGAACGGAACGGCTTGGTCCCCCGCCCGAACGCGACATCCAAGATAACAGTGTTGTTGATCTGATGATACATGACGTGGATGTCGTTACTGGATTACTCGGAGGCGAACCAGCAGCCGTTAGCGCTCTCGGAACGCGAGAGAATAAATACGCGAGTGCAACACTCCAGTTCGATTCTGGCGTCGTAGCGACGCTAATTTCGAGCCGACTTACACAACGGAAGGTCCGGAAACTCAAGATCACCACGAAGGATAAGTTCATTGAGGTCGATTACCTCGACCAGACGATCGAAATATATCGACAGTCCGCACCGGAATTCATCAACAAGGACGACGGGGTCCACTATCGACACGAGAGTGTCATCGAACGACCGCAAGTGAAAAATCACGAACCATTGAAAAAAGAAATAGACAGTTTCGTCAAGTCTATCCGAACCAACACGACACCGGTGGTTAGCGGCCGTGATGGATTACGAGCACTCGAATTGATTCAAGAAATCGACGAATCCGCAAAGGAGAACGATCAGACATGACCGCAATTTACGATTCGTCACTGAACGAGCGGGAGAGGGTCGACGCGTTCACTTCGGGTGCGACACCGGTTGCAATCTACGGGTTGGGCAAGATGGGGCTCCCCCTGGGCGCCGTCTTCGCAGACGTTTGCTCAAACGTCATCGGTGTCGACATCGATCCGATGGTGGTCGATGCAATCGAGAACGGGGATTGTCCAGTTTCCGGCGAACCCGAATTGCCAACGCTCGTCGAGCAAACGGTGGCCGACGGTTCGCTGTCGGCGACCACGGATATCTCTGCTGCGAGCACACAAGCAAGGGTCCATGTGGCAATTGTGCCGACCCTCTTGGACGATAACCAAGACCCTGACCTCTCGATTCTGCGGTCACTGCTGGATGAAATAGCTCCAAACCTTGAGCCAGGAGACATCGTATTCATCGAGTCCACGGTCCCCCCTGGGACCTGCCGAAACGAGTTACTGCCTCTTTTGAAGAGGGGCAGTGGTCTCGATTGCGAAGAGTTCGGTCTCGCGTTCTGTCCGGAACGAACCTCCAGTGGAACTGCACTCGCGGACATCCGTGAGACGTATCCAAAGGTCGTCGGTGGAATCGACCCAGAAAGCACCAACACAGCTCGAATCGTTTACGAGCAAATCAACCGAACCGGCGTAATCACTGTTCCGAACACCGAGACTGCCGAAACCGTGAAAATCGCCGAAGGGGTGTACCGAGATGTTAATATCGCACTGGCGAACGACCTCGCCGCACTTTCGGATACGCTACCCGTCGATTTTCGGGAAGTGACTGCAGCGGCGAATACCATTCCGTTCATCAACGTACATGACCCTGGATCAGGGGTCGGGGGACACTGTATCCCTTACTACCCACATTTCCTCATGGGACAGTACGAAGCTGATTTCGAATTGCTCGAGACAGCACGAGAAATAAACGAGTCGATGCCCGGTATTACGGTCGAATTGCTACACGAACAACTCGAACAGGTCGGAGCCGCCATTGACGAAACATCGGTCCTCGTTCTCGGTGTGGCCTATAAACCGAATATCGACGAGACGAGAAAGACGCCTGCAAAACCGATTCTTGATCGCCTAGAACACGAAGCACTGGAAGTGTTCGTGAACGATCCAGTCGTGTCTAATTTGTCGGAGTTTCAGGGAACACCGGTCACACTCTCGGATCTCGATGGCATAGAGCTCGATGCGGTCGTTCTCGTTACCCATCACGATGCCTATGGCGCTATCGATTGGGATTCGTTCGATCCACTCGTCATCGTGAACGGCCGACCATCCGCGACTTTCGAGGAAGAGAAACACCGCGTCTACACGATCGGTGCCGGCCTCGAATCACCAGGGTCGTTCTAATCATGTCCGCCGAGCAATTCGTCTATACGTATGACAATTATCGTACACTTCTTTCCGGCCTACTCGACCGAGGGTATACCTTCGCTAGCTACGGCGATAAACTGGAAGAGGGGTCGGTATTGCTTCGCCACGACCTCGACCTTTCGCTCGATCGTGCGGTCCGCATGGCGGAAATAGAATCTGAACTGGGGATCACGGCAACGTACCTGCCGATGTTGACCTCACCGGCGTATAATGTGTTCCACAGCAAAGCCAGAGATGCTCTTCAGCGAATCCAATCGCTCGGGCACGACCTTGGCCTCCACTTTAGTACTCACGAATACTGGTCGAATCATCCGGGTCCAGAGGTCCTCGAAGAGCGCGTGTGTGAAGAACAGGAAGCGATGCAACACGCCACCGACCGTACTATCGAGGTCGTTTCCTTTCACATCCCACCGGAGTGGGTTCTCCGCGAGCGATTCGACCAATTCATAAGCACGTACGAAGAGCGATTCTTCACGGACATACCGTACCGCGGAGATTCGAACCAGCGATGGCGTGAGGCACCCCCGTTCGCAAATGGCTATCCGGAACGAATGCAAATCCTTGTGCATCCAGGTCTCTGGGACAAGGACGATGCGGCGTTTGAACAGCGAATCCGATCGATTCAGGCCGACCGAATCGACTATCTCTCAGAGATCAATCGGCGCCAATTCATTGACGATGAGTTGTCAGATTGATCCCGACTATCCACAACAAATTTGCCGGTCGTCCGTGACTTTCCGATATGACCACGGGAAAACGCCAAGATAGGGTCGTATACGTTGGCTGTACTGAAGCCGGATTCGACCTACTGCGTTACGTACACGAGGAATTGACGGTCGTTGACGAAGTTTTAACCTTGACACCGGAACAGGGGCGAGCCAATAGCGTCGCAGGGTACTTTGACTATCGGTCATACGCCACTCGTGAAGGAATCGAAGTAACGACGCCGCAGACCTATTCCATGAATAACGAGGAGGATATCGGCCACTTTCGGGAACAGGGAGGTGACGTGATGATCGTCCACGGTTGGCAACGTCTCATCCCGGGGGAGATCCTCGATTGTTTTACTCACGGTGCGTTGGGTCTCCATGGCAGTGCATTTGGTTTGCCGAAGGGACGCGGCCGGTCGCCGATGAACTGGTCGTTAATCGAAGGACTCGATCGGTTTCTGCTCTCCCTCCTCCATCTTGATGAGGGGGCGGATTCCGGTGGGGTCATTGAGACTAAGAAGTACGATATCAACATTCACGACGACATCCGAACGCTGTATTACAAATTGGTGCTCGCGACACAGGAAATGCTTGACGACGTTCTCCTTGATGGCCTGGAGAACGGATTCGACACGGAAACACAGGACGGGGAACCGACGTATTACCCAAAACGTGGGCCCGAGGACGGAGCCATCGACTGGAGGGATCCGACGCGGGTAACGTACAATTTGATACGTGCGGTTGCAGCTCCGTATCCGGGAGCGTTCACTGAATACGACGGTGAAAAGGTTTATATCTGGGATGCACAACCGTTCTCGCCCGACTTTGTCTTTGGCAGCGAACCGGGAACCATCAACAAAGTGTTCACGCCGACAGACGATTTCGTCGTCGAAACGAGCGACGGGACGCTTCTGGTCACTGACTGGGAGGCGGACGATTGGGAACCGGAACGAGGGATGACCTTCACCTCGCTCGAAAACGACTCCATCGACAGTCCGAACCGTGTCGACCGTTACAGTCACAAGGATTCGCTGACCGGATCATAGCGATGGATCAAATCGATAGGACAGTCCAGCGTATGAGGAGTGATATCGAATGAAAATTCTCTCAGTCGTCGGTGCTCGCCCCCAGTTCGTGAAGGCGTTCGTGGTCTCCGACGAACTTCGCAAGGCCCACGAAGAGATACTGGTCCACACAGGCCAACACTACGACGACAAACTCTCCGAGGTGTTTTTCGACACGCTCGGCATTCCGGAACCGGACGTCAATCTCGGTGTCGGATCCGGGCGCCACGGGGAACAAACAGCCGAGATGCTCACTCGACTCGAGGAAATAATCGAGGACGAGGAACCCGACGTCGTCCTGCTCTATGGCGACACAAACTCGACGCTCGCTGGGGCGATTGCCGGCGTCAAACTGGAACCCGACGTCGTCCACGTTGAGGCCGGTTTGCGGAGTTACAATCGCGACATGCCCGAGGAAATCAACAGGATCCTGACCGACCACAGCTCCGATCTCCTTCTGGCGCCGAGTCCGGCAGCGATGGACTGTCTGGAGGACGAGGGGCTGTACGAGTCGGCAGTGATGACCGGCGATGTCATGTACGATGCCGTTCTGGCGGTTCGCGAGCGAGCGCGCGAAGAATCGACGGCCCTCGAACGGTTTTCGCTCGCCGAGGACGAATTCATCCTCAGCACCGTGCATCGTGCACAGAACACCGACGATCCGCAGCGGCTACGATCGATTTTCCGTGCCCTCGGTGACGCGGACTTGCCGGTGGTACTGCCGCTCCATCCACGCACGGAATCGTACCTCAAGGACTACGACCTCTGGGAGTTCGCGAACGAACGCGTGCGCATCGTTGAACCGCTCAATTACCTCCATTTCGTCCGTCTGATGGACACCGCTGATCGGATCGTGACCGATTCGGGCGGGATCCAGAAAGAGGCGTTCTTCCTCGATACGTACTGCGTCACGCTCCGGGACGAAACGGAATGGGTGGAGACAGTCGATGCTGGATGGAACGTGATCGTTGGAGCGGACGAAGATGCGATTTCCGAAGCCCTCTCGGCGGAGTGGCAGCGGCCCGAAGAGAAGCCCGAACCCTACGGTGGCGGCAACGCTTCGAGAGCCGTCAGAGAGGCGATTGAATCACACGTGGGCTGAGGGATTCTCGAAACATTCCGAGCTCTATTTGTCGGCGAGTACGTCCTCGTACAGTTCGAGCAGGCGATCCTCTTCAGCTTCCCAAGAGTACTTTTCTTCGACGGCTTTGCGGCCAGCCCGACCCATTTCACTGCGCCATTCCGGATCGTCCAATAGCTGTTCGATCGCGTCCGCCTGCACCTGGGTTGCGTTTTCCGGGACCGTGAGCCCCCACTCCTCGGAAACGTAGCTCTCGGCGGCCTGAATCTCGGTCACGACGATGGGCAACCCGCTGTACATGTACTCGAAGAGCTTGGTGGGAATGCCACCCTTGTAGTGATCGACATCGAGAAGGGCGAGTCCAACGTCTGCGGCTGCGAGATGGCTGAACAATCGATCGTACGCGACGTACCCAGGGAACTCTACCGCGGAGGCGACACCGAGTTCGCGGCACAACGAACGCGCGGATCGGTCGACGGATTCGTCGACGAACTTCCCGAAGCAGACGAGATCGACGGACCGTCCACGAGAACGCAATTCTGCAACGACATCGATCATCTGAGATAGTCCACGGATATCGGAGAGATATCCCGCATACACGAGCGTGATCGTATCGTAGGTGGGACCGTCGGTGTCGAACTGTATACCCGTCGTCTTCGGGAAGTTGTGAACGGTCCTGACGTCGGAGACGCCGCGGTCTCGAAGACTCGCCTCGATCCACTCCGTCGCCGCGATGACACCATCGAAGTACTCTGCGGCCTTCGCTTCCGCCGTCGGCACTGTTCGGTCCAGTATCGGCCGTAATGGATCCGGAATCCAGTCTCTGTCGTGAATGAGGTGAGGGTAGTTTTCGTGTGCGTCGTAAACCACCCTCGCGTCGGTTCGATGTTTGAGCCAAACACCGACGGGGATCAATTCGATGTCGTGGAAGTGGGCTACATCGGGATCGAGGTCGGCAACTGCTCGATAAAGAGTGGCTATGTCTTTCCAGCGATCGGCTTTGGACGGCCGGTCCCCGAGGTACGAAACCGTCACTTCATCTTTTACGCCACTCTCCCCGTCGTCGAAAACGACGTAATGGCAGTCATAGCCCGATTTCGACAGACTCTGTAGTTCCTTGTGAAAGATTCGCGTGTCGTCGCCAGAATGAGCAGACGAGAAGTGAACGACCGTCGTCAATCTTCAACCCTCTCGTGCCAGGACTCATTTGATGCAGTTACGCGATTTGGAATCATTTTTCACGTGTTCTAAATTCGAGTGTGATCCGTATTAACGGACATTCTTCCACAGCATGCTGGACGCACCCGGCCAAGCTTATTACGATTGCGACCATGGAAAGTCTGACATCATTTGAGGAGGCTGAAAGGTGACTCGGTGAAATACTTTTCAATATAATGGGCGCTTGAATTTGATATTCGCAGTCGTTTTCCCGTACTATTCCTACTGGTCGGTAGGAGACCGAAAAGCATAGAAACAGCGATTAGCTCTTTCGGAGTAGATGGAGAATCGTGACAAGCGTATCATCTCCATATTAACCTTTCTCCTGGTGTTCGCACTCCTCTGGCTCCCATATTTTAATCCTTCAGGATATATCGGCCCGGAGGGGATTCTCAGGCTCGACCAAGTGATCCTCCCAGTTTTCGCGCTTGCCTTAGCAGTCTATCGTCCCAAGTTCTTTCGGATCCCTGTAAACCTCGTCGTGGTGGGGCTTGTGTTGGTTGTGTCTATAATCTCATTAAGCATCGTTACCAATCTTTTCCTCCATGATAATCCTGGTCGCGTTGGAGACTTCTTTGACGTAGTCGTGTGGACGAGTTACGTCGGATTGATAATAGCCATCGGAGGAAATCTCCCATCGGAAATTAGCAGCCGAGCTCTCCGCTGGATATTGGTCCTCTCCACAGGGGTGGCAATTTTCGGAGTGCTCCAATCCTTTGACTTCGAATTTGCAGTTGAGGGCCTAGCACCAATCTATACTTGGCGTGATTTGCGCCTTGTTAGGTTAGCACCGACGGCGACGACAAGTAATCCCAACGACCTCGCAAAAATGCTCGCATTACCACTGTTTTTCTCCCTCGGATTACTATATCGCCGAATTTCGATCGGTAAAGTACGTGAGAACCTTCGGAATACGGTTATCACTGGTACAATTGTTGCTCTATTTAGCTACGTAATTATCCAGTCAAACTCGCGAAGCGGTCTCGGCGCCGTCGTCATCGGCTCATTCGTGTTGTTCTTCCTATTATTCGCCGGGAAGATGGGGACCAAGCGCCAGCGGAGGATTTTCCTCATCTCGGCATCGGTGACCATCGGTTTGACTCTCTTAGTGATCATCTTCGTCCTGGAGTTGAGCACATTCCGATATCTGCAAGCACCGCTACAGGATCCGTCTTTGCAAATGCGCTTCGATAGATGGGTCAAAATAATCCCGATCATCAGAGATCAGCCGCTTTTGGGACACGGACCTTCGAAGCACTTCCTCCAAGCAGTTCCATATAACGACATCGATAGCGGTCTGCTGGCATGGCTGTATCATTACGGAATCCTTGGCCTCGTTGCCTACCTTCTCGTAGTCCTAGGCGCACTCAAGATCGGGATTCAAACCATCCTCAACAGGGACCTTTTCGAGCAACAACCAGATGCATGGGCGGCAGCAGTTGCTATTGTGGCCTGGTTTTCTGGCTTTACGGTTTCTTGGACTTTCATTGCCATTCCACAGGCTCGGCGGGTCTTCGTCCTGAGTTTACTGGTGCTTGCGTTCTTGATTTCGATCAATATGGATGAAGAGTCCATAGTTGACTCCGGCAGCCCACGTGATTTCGGGGACCTTGAATATTATACGGACCGAACATGATCTACCCCAGATGTTCATTCAACTGGCCAGAAATCTCACGGATCCCGAAGCGGGAAAAATATATCCCTACCAGTTGGAGGTGACTATACATTGAACGTCCTCTACTTTTTATACAGCCATCCTTCGTCTTCGACATTCGTCGCGCGCGAGATCGAGGCTCTGATCGCCCATGGCCATTCTGTCGCTGTGTTTTCACAATGCGATCGGGATGCTGGGCCGGATCACACCGAATTGGATGGACTGGACGTACCGGTGCGGCACGCGCCAGTCGGTGGAGAGAGTCTTGCCGGACTGACTACGGCTTCGCTTTACTCCCCTACAGTGATCAAACAGGCTATGGCCCACGACCGGACGAGATTTTTTCCCATCAATCTTGCCCAGGCCGGGCGCGCACTCGATTTCGTTGCAAACCTCGACATGGAAATCGATCACATTCACAGCCACTTCGCCACTCGAGCACAGTTCCCTGCGTTTTATCTCTCGAAGTTATTTCAGGTGCCCTGGTCGGTCACGACCCACGCGTTCGACATATATGCACCACCACAGCCGTACTACACGGACAAGGTCCTCGAGCTAGCCGATAGCCTCGTGACGATTTCGGAGTACAACCAAGATCACCTGAGGGACGAACTGGGGCTATCCACTCCGGTCGACGTCGTTCGTGCAGGCATCGATCCGGACCGATTTCGATCCGAGAGCGAGACGGTCCCCAACCGCATCGTCACCGTCGCCAGTCCCGTCGAGAAGAAGGGCTACGGCACGGCGTTACGTGCGGTTGCCAACGTCGCTGACGACATTGACGACCTTGAGTACCGGATCATCGGCTGGGAACCAGAGGGGTATCCCGAAATGATGGGGCTGGTCGACGAACTCGACATCCGGGATTCCGTCACGGTACTCGGTCGAATTCCCGACGAAGCTTTGCGAAGGGAACTCGACCAGGCGGCGATTTTCCTCCTCCCGAGCCAGGTGACCGAAACCGGTGATAGGGACGGGATTCCCGTGGCACTGATGGAAGCGATGGCCATGGAAACCCCGCCAGTATCCACGAGGGTCTCCGGAATCCCGGAACTCATTGAGGGCGGCGTGACGGGGTTTCTTGCCTCCCAGAAGGATCCCGAGACGGTGTCGGAGCGCATCCTCGAAGCGCTCGACAGCGATCTAGAAGCGATTGGGAGTCGGGCTCGGGAAACGATCCAGTCCGAGTTCAACGTCGGAACGGAAACGGAGAAACTGATCGAGGTTTTCGAGCAGTGTGAATTCGGAACGGACGACTCGGGGACCACCAGAGCGTAATCGATCGATGAAGATTGCATACCTTTTCACGCTCGATCCGGCGCTCAGTACTGGCGTTTTCAAGAAAATCAAGTCTCAGATTCGCCACTGGCAAGCGGCCGGGCACACCGTGCGTGCTTTCCACGTCAGACCGGTGACGAGCGAGTTCGACAGTTCCTCCCTCAGTGATCTCGAGGAGAACTGGCAGTCGTACGTCCGCCCGCTGGGACTTTCCGGTATCGTCGATCGCGTCAACACCTGGCGGGCCCTGGCCGACGACGTTATCGAGTGGGGCCCGGACGTCGCGTATTACCGGTACAGTCGATTTTGGCCGGGGCTGGGACGGCTGGCGCGCAACGTGCCGACCGTCGCGGAGTTGAACACCGTAGAGCGTGAGTACTACGGCCGCGCCAGAAAGTGGTACTACTACCACCGGGCGACCAAGCCGTACTTTTTCCGGCAACTCGCCGGCATCGTCTGCGTGACCAGAGAGATCTGTCGGGAGTACTCGGGCCGTGGCTACCCCGATGAACGGCGGGTGATCGCGAACGGGATAGATCTCGGAGAATACGAGGTGTTACCGCCGTCCTACTCCGAGACTCCCGAACTCGTATTTATCGGCCACGGCAACCCGTGGGATGGAATCCCCAAGATTCTGAAACTGGCGACAATCAGGCCCCGTTGGACATTCCATATCATTGGCGACATCGAAGAACCCGGGGACGCTCCAAAAAACGTGCACTTCCACGGATACTTGGAGCGGTCGGATTACGAACGGTTGTTCGAACGTGCCGATGCAGGGATCGGAACGTTAGCGCTTTACGAGAAGGACATGACGGAAGCATCTCCGCTAAAAGTCAGGGAATATCTGGCGTATGGGCTCCCAGTGATCGTGGGGTACGATGACACGGACTTTCAGGACGACCAGCCATTCCTGCTCCAGTTGCCGAACCACGCAGATAACATCGAGACGGAGATCGAGAGGATCGCGGAATTCGTCGAACGGTGGCACGGGCGACGCGTTCCGAGACAATCGGTCCAGCACATTGACGCTCGCCGGAAGGAAGATGCACGACTCGATTTCTTCGAAGCGGTGATCAGATCAGAAAGATAAAAGCGCGGTTATGATCGTATCATGGAGTGCGAGGAAATCCTATTTCCCTTGAACTTGCCTGATTAATTCCAGAGTTGTCTGCATTTCGCTACGAATATTTAACTGTCTTCTATGGCCTTCCGCCCATTATCCGATATATTTCTGAGATCCTCGTCATTCTCGAAGAGCCGGATGATCGTATCTGCTAGCCCTGATTCGTGCGAAAAGGTAATCCCTGCCTCGGTTTCGTTGAGTATCCGCCGGAGACTCGTCAGATCATTACCTACGATGGGCGTTCCGAATGCCATTGCTTGAAAGAGTTTGTTCGGGAGCGCGAATTCCGCCGCCTGGGCCGATCGGTAGAGGACGAGTGTGACATCCGAAGCTTCGTAGTACGAACGGATCCGCTCGAAATCGACCCAGCCGGTGAATTCTACCGAATCATTTACGCCAAGTTCCTCACTCAGTTCACGTAACCGTGTGACGTAGTTATCGTGGCCATCGTCGACGAGTAACAGTTTAGCTTCGGGGATCGATTCCAGAATCTTCGGCATCGCTTCGATCGCTGATTCCAGTCTCCGTTGTTCCGTGAATCCACCGATTAACGAGATGACGAACTCGTCTTCGTATCCAAGATGCTCGACTGGCATAGAGTCCAACCGGTCGAGGTCAGGCACGTTGTGTACGACACCCGTTGGTCCCTCAACCCCGTATCGGTCGACGAAGTAATCGAGAAGTTCCTCACTGACGGTAATGAGTCCGTCTGTGTTTTGGACCGCGAACCGTTCAAGGCGCTGGAACCTCCAAGGAGGCGTAAACAACATTTTCGGGTCTAACCGCTCTGAAAGGAACACCGACTGTCGCCACAGTTCGACGGCCTGGGGGTACATTTCGTGGAGTTCCGCAATAACAGGGTGGTCGTGTCGATCCGCGAGTCGTACGGCCAGTTTTGCATGTTTGATGTCGTGAAAGTAGACCGGATAGAATACAGACCGCCCATGATTTGCAGTAACTTATTGATTTTTCTCTATCAAATACCGGGTTGTGGCGTAAATATTATTCGGGAAGTCTATTATATCGATCCATACACCCTCACAAGTTTGTTTCCCACATGCGATAGGCTGTGATGATCCAACACGTATTCTCTGCCCGCCTTGCCAAGATTATTTCGACGGTTTTGGCTCATAATCAATTCCTGGAGGACCCCTCGGATGTTGTCCGGGGTTGCATTGACTATCGGAAGGGAGTCCGGATATTTATCCCGAAGATCGTCCCTGAGGTAACAAACTACCGGGGTTTCAGTTGCCATCGCTTCCAGTGCAAGAACTCCAAATGTCCCGACTCGAAGTTGATCAACGACAATATCGACCTTCCGCAGAGTTTCGATCACTTCGATGTGGCCTCCCTCGACAACTGTTAGTTCCACATCGTGGCCATCCTCTTGGAGGCTATTCACGGCATTTTGAATATGTTTTGTGCCCTTGAACTCTCGGTCACTAGGTGCATGTCCAATTCGGATCGTTCCCGATGACACCGTATCGTGAGGAGTGATCCGTTCACAATCTATAGCGCGTGGGACGTACGCAACACGATCGAAGTGTCTGGAGACATACGGCTCCAATTCGTAGTACTGGAAGACGGCGACATCGACGAATTGGTTTAACCACTCGAGGTATTCGGAATCAACTGATGATTTGGGCCAATTGTTCGGATCGACGAATGGACTTTTTTTGCCGGCTTCTCGAACTGACCTGATCTCACTTCCGCAGAACGTCATCACAATCTGGTTTCCCAACCTTGAGGCGATCCGTACGTCATAACCACCGAGAATCGTCCTCGCGAACCAGTAATTGAATACATCGAAGCGACGAAGTGCCTTTGCCAGGTACTTCGCCCGCTGGATTCTCCCTCTCCAACGTGATGGCTTGCCGTTTGGGTATATGAGTTCGTCGTAGGGGTAGCCGAAATCGTGAGGCTCGAATACACCAGCCGTCGCTTCGTGACCGGTTTCTCTGAGGGCCTTGGCGCTGTTAAACGTCTGGCCAGCTATCTCGATCGGACCGTGGTAAACTCTCATGTACAGTCTTCTAACGCCTTATCCATTTCAATATCACATTCGCTGCCACTTGATACGGCGGATGGTTTCATCACTTGGATATATCCTCTACAACTCAATCAATATACCTCGACAGTAGTGGCGCGGATATAAACTAATGGCTATATCTCAACCGAAATGCGAAGGCAGTGTTCGCGTCGATCACTTTTACCGGTATGAAAAACGCCATATTGATAACCCAACGAATACTGTTATACGCAATTGCTAATGGCTTCCACTGAGAGAAGATTCGAGCAATTTGAAATCAAACATTCTTTATTTGATATAACACACAAGAGAATTCCTATATGGGAACGGGTTAGGTTCAACGTCTTCCACTCAATATCCGGCGATCCATCGACGACTTCCGATCAATCTCATGCTGACAATAGGTGGCGGTACTATCTTACTCTCTGCGATATGTCTCTAAAGATGATTGAAAATTTTTTCTATAGGAACCCGTTTCTCACTGAGAAAAGAGATATTATGATTGTTGCTTCTGCTCGCCGGAAGAAAAAAGATGACGGGAAATGGTGGAATCCATACCTTGATCCATTGCATTTGACGACGGATTTGGACATGATTCATATCGAGACACCGTATCGTCGAGAACACAAGCGGCCAGCGAGAACGGATGGCCTCCGCTATACGGATTTGATTGACTACGCAGGAGTGTTGCAAAAGAAATTCCGAATAAAACGGTGCTCGCTATCGACCGAAATAACGAATAGGCTACGGGAAGTCGAGACCGAGATATTGGATGAGTTTGATACGAATGTTGACTTAGTTGGCATAGTACAGAGTAATTTGAACGATCGCGTCGCGACTCTATGGAGTTACAAGAAACTTCTTGAGAAGGCGGATCCGAATGTCGTCGTCATAACCCCCAGCTATGGGAAAGAAACGCTGGTGGAAGCGTGTAAATCGAAGGACATTCCGGTTGCTGAACTCCAACATGGCGTAATTCACGAGTCTCACTATTCTTACTCTTTTCCGGGACCCCGCACGAAGAAGATGTTCCCAGACTATCTGCTAGTTTGGGGGGTACACTGGAAAAACCGTGTCGAATATCCCATTCCTAGTGAGAGAGTATTGCCAGTGGGGTATCCGTATCTAGAGTACGAAAAAGCGCGGTTTGAGGATATCCAAGCAAAAAATCAAATACTGTTTATTTCTCAGCCCCGTATTGGGGAATCCCTATCAAAATTTGCTCTGGAGCTGAATAAGCATCCCGAAATCGATCACTCTGTCATCTTCAAAACCCATCCGATGGTCGGGGACTCCTGGCCAAAAAGTTATCCCTGGCTCAGAGGATCTGGGATTGAGGTGGTATCTGATGCTGATAAACAATTGTATGAACTGTTCGCGGAATCTTCAGTGCAAATTGGCGTGGGTTCAACGGCAGTATATGAGGGGTTGTGTTTTAACCTCGAAACATATGTCTATGATATAGATGGATCTGAAACACTATCTCCACTAATAGATGATGGAGTTGCTAAATACGTCGACAACCCAGAAGAGTTAGTGGGATATATTGGTGGTGGTGGCCTATCGTTTGATTGCGAACGATATTTCGCAAAAAACCCAACGAAAAATATAGAAAAGACATTACGCTCAATCGCTGGAAGTCAGGATGCAAAGTGATTATTCATCCATGATCGCTCTTGTGAAGCACGTTGTTGATTTTCAGAGCACGGCGTCGAGAGCATGTTTGAGCGCTTCGTCGCCTGGTTTTCTGTAGAGTTCACGGCGGAGCTGAAAGGCTCTGAGATACGGCGTTAGCTTGTCTTTTGAGAGTCCTCGATGAGGCGAGAGCCACCGTCGCGCCAGTGACGTGTGGCTCTCGCAGCTGTTGACATGTACCTCGCCATCAGCGTATTCACCATCTCCGTGGACGACGTACTCACGGTGCCTCGTTTTGCCGCTGGCTGACGGGGGCTTCATAGTGATTATTGTAGCGATTTACCGGTATGCGCCGACCCCGGGGGCGGCGCCATCCGGAAATAATCTACAATAATCACTATCAGACGTTCTCACGGGAAGATTCCGTCACGCTAACCGGGAAATGGACGCCGTCTGTCGATATGGCATCGCTCAGACGGCTTGCCTGGATGTGTCGAAAGCTCGCCAAACAGCATGTTGACGACCCCGACGTACCCGCCGCGCCGGTAGGGTCTAGCGTAAGCTATTGACGTCGGCGAACCGGTCAAGCCAATCGGCGGCGAAGCTCAGGCTGTGTGTCAACTCGAGGAACGTCACTTCGACGAGAGCGCGGAAGTGGTCCGCGCTCTCTGTCGAGATGGGCGAAAGGTCGTGTTTGATAGTGATTAAGACGAATCATTACCAGTAAGATACGGCCAAATGTTTGGTTCGGTAATTGCGCTCAGTCCTCGTGGAATGTAGTCTTTCAGCGTTGAGAGATCTGGCATAAGGCGGTACTTGAA
>Ga0207771_100718_pt1 | contig 17689 bp, 6 predicted proteins | sample A23M2SouthBayCA_2_FD_187731 | JGI IMG/M metagenome (GOLD analysis project Ga0207771, IMG submission 187731) | Aerobic enrichment media microbial communities from Eden Landing Ponds, California, USA - A23 M2 (2) (SPAdes) | ecosystem: Environmental > Aquatic > Marine > Unclassified | place...
TAATTATATATTAATTTATGTTAATAGCAAGTAAAACGCCCTGGTCTTTACTTCGAATGGTAGACATTCTGGTTACAAGCAAGGAAGTATTCTTACAATTAGAAGTGGTACATAAGGTGAACCGGTTTTTAATGGTTTTTAAATCCCGACGGCAACTGCCGTCGGGAACAGGCATTCAAAAGGAATTTTGAATTCTTTCGGCTTTCACCCTTGACCTTTCATCTTCTCGAGCACCGCGAGCGATTGGTTCTCCCCCTTGTCCATCCCAATTTTTTTGGGATGGACCTTCCCCCTCCGAAGGGGGATTTTTACCGGGCTTGATCATCGTCGGGGGTTGAATCCTGCTCTTTACCGGAATCCCTTTCTCGCACGGCAAATTCGAACCGCTCTGTTTCGGGACTAATTTTATTAATAATGACGGCGTGATAGTGTTCTTCCTTTAATCCTTCATACAGGCTGTAAGTCATAACCAGGAGTACAAATGTGAATGGCAATCCTGTGGCAATGGCAGCGCTTTGCAGAGCCACCAAACCGCCGCCGAGCAACAACGCCGAAGCAACGAAACCTTCGGTTACCGCCCAGAAAACCCGCTGGGGGACCGGCGAGTCGAGCTTACCGCCGGACGTCAGGTGATCGACCACCAGTGAACCGGAATCGGAGGAGGTAACAAAAAAGATGGTTACCAGCAAAATTCCGATAAAGGAGGCCACCTCGGTCAGCGGAAAATTTTGCAGCATGACAAACAGGGCGGTTGACACATTTTCCTGCACAGCCGAGGCGATATCTGCAACGCCGGTGGTCTGCAGCCAGAGGGCAGATCCACCGAAGGTTGACATCCATAACATGGATAGCAAGGTGGGGAACACCATAACGCCAATAATAAATTCTCGCACGGTACGACCTTTCGAAACACGGGCGATAAACATCCCCACGAAGGGCGACCATGATATCCACCATCCCCAGTAGAAAATGGTCCACGGATTCTGCCAGGTACTGCCTTCAGCCCCGTGAAAGGTTTCCACCCAGAAACTGAGTTGCGGCAACTTCTGGATATAGAAACCGATATTCTGGGTAAAGGCCTGCATAATGTAGACCGTCGGTCCTGTCAGCAACAGAAAGAGCATAAAGAGACCGGCCAGATAGATATTGATATTACTCAGCGTTTTGACCCCTTTATCCAGTCCGGCAATGACCGATACCACGGCCATGGCCGTTATAATACCAATAAGCAACACCGAATAGTAAACCCCCGGTGGAAAGTCGAATAGATAGTGAAGTCCGGCCGACACCTGCTGAACGCCAAGACCCAGCGACGTTGCCAGACCGAAGAGGGTGGCCATAACCGACAAAATATCGATCAGATTTCCCCAGAAACCGTAAATTCTTTCGCCCAGCAGTGGATAAAAAATAGAACGGATGGTCAGCGGAAGTCCCCTGTTGTATGAAAAGAACGCCAACGACAAACCGACCAAGGCATAGATGCCCCAGGGATGTATCCCCCAGTGGAAATAGGTGAGTCCCATGGCGACCTGCGAGGATTGAGGGGAAGAAGCCGGCACGTTGAACATCGGCGAGGGTTCCATATAGTGGAAAATCGGCTCGGCCACGCTCCAGAACATCAGTCCGATACCCATCCCGGCGCTGATCAACATCGCGTACCAGCTGAATTTACTAAACTCCGGGTACGCGTCGGGGCCGCCAATTCGAATTTCCCCGTACTTACTGGCAGCCAGCAGTATCATCACAATCACAAAGAAATTCGCCGCCAACACATAGAGCCATCCAAAGTTATTACCGATGGTATCCAGCAGCCACTGAAAGAAAACGACCGACTGTTCATTATAAATCAGGGTAAGTACGATAAAAAGCAGCACCAGTCCGCCCGAGACGAGCGAGACCTGCGGGTGCAGGTCGAATCCGAAGCCGGTCCAATTGGTCTCACCTGTTTTGTGTCCGCCGGAGTCGTCATAATAGGTCGCTTTGGGAACAATCTGAAGCCCCCGAAACGTCTCCCGGTCTTCGATAGCCTTGCGCTTTTGTTTCTCCCAGTGTTCGCGGGCTATCTGAAACGCTTTTTGCCGGTATGTCTGTTCATCCGTTTTTTTGGAGCTCTTTTTATGTCCTTTCTCGGCCATAATGAATAAACTGTCTGTATTAAACAATGTTTAAAAGAACCCGACGCCGATTTCATAATCGTTCATATTTTCAACATTCACAAACTTTTCATAGATCCCCCTATGAACCCTGAAAGTAAATAAGCTGTTTGGTTCATAAACATAACTCCCTTAAAACGAAAGGGGCTAAAAACATGAAGACTCCCATCAAACTACTGTGTCCTCTTTTGATAGTTGGCTTATTATGGAATATGCACACAGCGGATTCCGTTGCTGCCGGCAATCAAAAGGATACCCTCGAAATCGGAGGTGCCCTGCGATATAATATTCTCGTCACCGACTGCGGGGGGGAATCTGACCACCAACGACCGCCATTATACGTTCGATACCTGGCGACTTAGCATTCAAGCAGCCAAAAAAAAAGGGGGGCAACTTCGACTTCGAATATCGCTTTTATCCCACCTATTCAACCCACTTTATTTATCACGGCTGGGGCAGGGTGTTGCCGGACCACGCTTGAATACGCGATTCAACCTGAACATCGGATATTACTTCCAGGAACCTGATTCCTTTATATGAAATCACCAACTTTTATCAAATGTTAAACAAATTTTAATGGTTTTTTATACAAATAATAGATAAAATACTTGAACTTGTGTTTAATTTGTTGGTTTGTACAAGAGCAACCATAACTGACTCACTACGTAGTGCGAAGTGTATTGGGAGTTAGGACACAGGACAAGAATGGAGGTTGTACCGGAACCGGGGATTTAACATTACTATCTGAGTTGGTCTGTTTGTACCAGTAGGTTTGAATGATATAGTTCCAAGTGTGGGGCCTGCCTGATTTTGGATGTTTTGTAAATATTTACTTCTACGTTCCAAAAGGAGTGCATGTGTCCCATGGACCTTGCATTCGTATATCCCAAAACCACACTATGGATTCTGCTATGCAGCTGTTCAAACCTTCCTCTGTTTCATCAGTCAAACATCATTGGATTTTCTCTTCGCTCTTCCTCCTTACCTTGTTTACTCTCCTGTTTATGTCGCAATCAACAGCACTCGGCCAGGAAGAAACAAAAATTACTCCGTCTGACGGACAAGCCGGCAGTTATTTCGGGTCGGGACTTTCCTTTGCCAATAATCGAATGTTGATCGGGGCCCATGGTGCCAACAGCGGGGCCGGAAAGGCCTATGTCTATGACTATGACGGTTCAACAGGCAGGTGGGCGCTCAGGGGCGTCCTTGAGCAATCACTCCCCGAAACGGATGACCGGATGGGACAGGAACTGGGTTTTGACGGTAATCACGCAATCCTCAATGTCAAAGATCGTCCATCTCAATTTATTATTGTAACAGACGGGGTCTATTTTTTCAGCCGAAACACCTCTGACAATTCGTGGACCCAAACGGGGCGCGAAACATTGACAGAAGTGGAGACCAGCAGTGGCGTCGTTAGTGTACGCGGCTTCGGTGACCAAGTCGCCATGCACAACGAAACAGCAGCAATCTCGGCCGTCCAGGGTACCAATACCACTACCATTTTCTTGTATAATTACAATGCCAGCGAACGAACCTGGTTCCGAACCGGTGAAATAATCCCCGAAGATCCCCAGAATGTACCGACCATTTCGGCAATGGAATACAGGGATAACCGGATTATCTTCGGCGACTATAATGCTTTATCGGGAGAAGGGGTTCGTTCGGGCAAAGTGCATGTATATTCCGTGAACAGTGATTTTGTGGGAAGTCGGGAAACTATTTTTACCTCATCGGATGCCCACGAGGGGGATCTGTTCGGGTGGGATGTGGATCTCGAGGGTGACCGCGCCGTGATCGGGGCCCGGGGGGATGACCAGGGAGGTACAAACGCGGGGGCTATTTATGTATTCGATTTCAATCTGGACTCCAACACCTGGGAACAATCGGCCAAACTGTTGACGGACGAACCCTCGGCGGAAGAGGGGTTTGGGAATGCCGTGTCGATCAGTGGGAACCGGGTTATGGGCGCCACCATCAATGATCGCGTCTTTACCTTTATTTACAACGCTGCAACCGGGACCTGGCAGCAGGAAACCCCGCTCGAGGCTACCGATGCGTCATCCGGAGACGACAACTATGGAATAACGCTGGAAAGTGAGAGTGATTTTTCGATCGTCGGATCATCGCTGAACAACGCCAATGAACTAACAAATTCCGGAGCCGTTTATGTCTACAATTTTGGAGTCACACCTGTCAACTCACCCCCGATTGCCCGAACCGACCGCGTGTCAGTCCCCGAAAATACCAACGTCATTATCGATGTTTTGGGCAACGATGAAGATCCCGACGGCGATCCACTGACGATCACGGAAGTAGGCAATCCCACTAACGGATCAGCTTCCATTACAGCCGGCAATACCATCTCGTATGATCCCAATACCGGTTATATCGGTTCGGACACCTTCGGATACGTCATAACAGACGGCCATGACCATTTTATTGAAGGCACTGTCGAAATTTCGGTGACTTCGGGAGCACCTTCGTTAATAGCCGGCGGAGAAGCAGAACAACAGGTCAACGACAGCCTGGTTGTGCGCCACCGTATCGTGTCCCTCGACTTTACGGTTATTCGCGAACTGATTGATCGTGAGAGTGAACGATTGACACTCAATCCGTTTACCGATATACGCTATACAGCAGAACAATCGCGTCTTGAACAATGGACTCCATCCCAATTCACCTGGTATGGAGACATCCTGGAGGATGATAGAGGATGGGTGCATATAGATGTTGACACGGAACGCCAATTGGCCTATGCATCGATGTGGCTGGACAACACGCAGTACAATATCAGACCGCAGGGAAATAATTCTATCGTACAAGAAATGGTTAATCCGGATTATCGTCTCCATGAACACAATGTACATGAACCGATCATGGATTCGACCGAAATTCCCATCTATATGGAAACGCTTCATCTTGAACGGGCTCGTTGGGGAAGCGGCACAGGGGAACCCGTTGTACAAAACAAAAATCAAACCGTGTTCCAGGTAGCTGATCCCGTGGTTGATGTATTGATATTTTACAATACTGACGCCAAAGATCGTGCCGGTGGTCGTACCGCAATAAATATGGATATCCGGGCCGGTATCAATAATGCAAACTTCGCGCTGAGAAACAGTGGTGTAAACGGTAGAATCCGATTAGTTGGCACCGTAGAAACAGCCTTAGCAAATGCCAGTTCGACCGACACGGTTAACAGTAAAGATGCCCAATTGGAGTTTATGGGTAAAATTCTGCAAGATGGTGGGTTCTTCAGCGCACGATCCAAGTTTAACCAGCTCCGGGATAATCTCGGTGGGGATATTGTTGGATTTGTAGGAGGATATTTAAAAGGAGCTCCTGGATGGGGAAAAGTCTTGACCGACCCCAATGATGCGGATAATCGTCGCGAGAATACCATCTTTACTGTTCGTTGGACATCTCTCCGAGGTTTTACCCTGCCCCACGAGATCGGACACAACCTGGGAGCGAAACACGATCGTGCTGAGGCTGACGGTGAAGGTGCTTATTCATACAGCTACGGATTTGTTAACCCATTGTCCGACTACGATAATCTATCGGCTGCCGACTCCATGCGTTGGTGGCGAACGATAATGGCTTACTCTACCGTCTGCAAGGGATGTCCTCCCGTATGGCGCTACTCCAATCCCGACAGTTCCATTAACGGCGATCCTATGGGTGTTGCATCGGGTAGTAATTCAGCAGATAACGTAAGAACATTCAATAATACGATGCCCCTGATTCAAACGGTCGAATCGGCTCCTCACATTGTAGCAGGCACTATTACAAACAGCATAACCGGTCAGCCGGCAAACGATGTCCTCGTATCAACTAGCAATGGATATTTCGATGTGACCGAGTCAGACGGATATTATGAGATCCCGGTCAAGGACGGAGAATCTGTTACCCTGACATATAGCAAGTCAAGCGGTGATTATGTATTCAATCCCCCTTCATTCACTTTCACCGGAGTCGACGGTGACCGTTCAAAAAATGTATCCATGACCCGGTATTTCAGCATTCGGGGAAGCATCTTTTTTAATGCGAACGGTCTGTCCGGAATCGAAGTTCGGGGCGGCCCCGCCGGTCGAGTGTTAACAGCCTCCGACGGTTCATACAGCGTGCGGGTGCCTCAAAATTGGACAGGCACCCTCACCCCTTACAGCCGGCAATATGAGTTTTCTCCACCCGATCGAACATATAATCCGATTACAGCCAACATTGCCGGAAATAACTACAACGCCTCCGTAGCTCAGTATACGATATCCGGGTACATCACAGAGACTCTAACAGGAGATCCGGTAAGAAACGTAATCCTGTCAGGTTTTCCAACCTTAGTGGATACCGATAACAATGGATATTATGAGATAACGCTCGATTATGGATGGAGCGGCCATGTAATCCTCTCAAAAGATGGCTACAACTTTGATCCGTTTGATGAAAATTATGTTAATCTTTCGTTGGACCTGGAACATGACTACGACGCCTATGAAGGGTGGATTGCTCGATCTGACTGGCCCATGGAACACAGCAATCCGCAACACAACTCGATTTTTGAAACGGCTCCCACAAACGGAATCCTGGCATGGACCGCATCCCTGGGGTCCGGAGCTATGGCCCCGGTAATCGGACCGGACCGAACGATATTTGTGGGTGATCAAAACAATATTCATGCCTTTATGCCGGACGGTACTGTTAAAAATGAATGGTCAACCCCCATACCGATCACCGAGGATATGGTCACTTCACCGACGGTCGGATCAAACGGATCCCTGTACTATGGATATGCCAACGGGGTTATGAAATATTCATTCATAAAGGATACCACCATATTCTCACACCCCATCGGTGAGAATCTTTTATCCACCCTGGTGATTGACAATGATGGGAGAGCGTATGCCGGGGATGAAGATGGGGTGCTGCATAAAATACTTTTATCCAGCGGTTCTCGACGGACTTTGGCACTCGAGAGCCCAATCCATTCAACGCCGGCCATTTCAGACAATGGTATATTATACGTGGGAACCGATGATGGCAAAGTGCGAGCTATTACCTTTGCTGCCTATCCCCCGAATATCAACTGGGAGTTTCAGACGGGTGACCAGGTCCGGTCTTCTCCGACTATAGCCCGCGATGGCACCATATTGGCAGGGTCTGATGACGGATACCTTTATGCTATCAATCCCGATGGCACACAGAAGTGGCGAGCCAACCTCGGCGGAAATATCAGAACCTCGCCGGCTATTGACGCGGAGGGCAATGTATATGCGGGATCCACCAATGGTACTTTTTATGCCTACGACGAATCAGGAAACCAAATATGGCGGTATTCCACGGGCGGATCGATCACTTCCTCGCCGGTCATCAGTCAACTGTCCATTCGTCGCTTCGTCACGCTTCCGGATGAAGAGCACGTGTATGTAGGATCGGAAGATGGAAAGATGTATGCATTTGTCATCCGCTCCACGAACGGAAACGATGCCCCGGTCAACGGAATCAAATCACCGGCCTGGTCATACGACGCGGGCAGTCCTATTGTCCGTTCACCGGCACTGGGTACCAATGGACTATACTTCGTAACCGACGACGCCACCCTCCATGCTCTGGAGTCTGGATCTGAAGCACAGTCACAAATAGCGATTCTGGTGAATGATATGGGGGTTTCCTCCGCCGAGGATGTACATATCATTGTTTGGATGAATGAACAGGGCGGACCACTGGGTATAATCGGGGAAATGCCGGAGGATGATCCCTGTGGCGGCGGACCTTTAATCATGCCGGACTGTGAATTTGGAGATGGTGGCACATTCGGCTCTGTAACGCCTCTGACCCGGATTATGGCCGAAGAGGATCTGGTTATCGGACTGGCAACACCTGAGAATCTGGATGCCGTTATCACCGGTGAAAGTACCACCGGTCTGCTGGGCACATTCGAAACGAGGCTTTCAGCAGGCGAAAACTCAACGATTGTACTGGGTGGATTGCTGGACCCCAACCGTTATGCAGACAATCCAGACGGCCTTGCTACCGAACTATCACTTTTCAAGAAAGAGGGATTGGAGGAAACGGTCGCCAGCCAAGAACGTTCCTATGTGTATACCGGACATTTCAGCACGGACGCTCCGGCCATGAGCCTGACCCTCAGCGGTCCTGATGAATATCAATTCGAATCCCTCAGCTACGGACAGATGTCGAACGTTCAAAGCTTAGCTGCGGGACAGTATGAAGCTACACTTTCAATTCTGGAATCATCCAGCAGCAGGCAGAAACTACAATCTTACAACTTTTCCCTCGATCTGCAGGAACGAAACGGTGAACCCGTGGCGCTTCTGATGGCGGGATTTCTGAATCCGGATCTAAACGAAGGGGGACACACCCTGAATATGCATACCGCCACAAGCGACGGGGTGCGCTCGGTGCCTATCACTTCGGAACCCGACTTGCCCGAGGCATTCATGTTGTATCAGAATTATCCCAATCCCTTTAATCCGTCCACTACCATTCCATTTGCTCTTTCTCAACCTTCCCACGTTCGTATCGACGTGTATGATATTACCGGTCGGTGGATCAAAAAACTCGTGGGTGCACGATATGAAGCCGGCAATCACTATGTACGTTTCGAGGGAGACAACCTGGCCAGCGGACTGTATTTGATTCGTGCAAAAATCGGAAATCAATCATTTACCAAAAAAATGACGTTCCTCAAATAACAACATTCATTGGACTGTGGTGTTATCCCGTTCGATAACCAGTGTTCGTTTTAACACCATATTTTTGAATATGTTTTAACAGTTATTGCAATAATTATTGATATTATATTGTATTATAATACCTGGAACGGCGAATGATAACAGACATCACATTAATACCATCTACACTCGATCATATCATTTTCTGCTATTGATCATGTTGGGCAGTACGTTAACGCTGTCTTATAATTACGGTAAATGCCAGAATATTATACAAGTCGCCCCGTCAGACACTTCCCGACCCGCGCCAATCGTTGGTTTTAACAACAACATCATGAACTCTCCGCTGCAGATCGAAAGCTATCGCGACAGTGTAGCTACTCTGCATCCCCGGATGATTCGCTATCCCGGCGGGACGATTAGCGACTATTTCAACTGGAGAAAAGGATGGGTGGATACCGCCGCACTGCCGCCTCAGTTCAACTGGTGGAAGGCGTATGAAGCTTTACCTATGGAACCCGAAAATTTCCTGGGATACCTGGAGGATATATCCGCTGCCCCCCTGTTTGTGCTCAATGCCTTCACATCGAATTTGGACGATCAAAAAGCTATGCTGCAGCATGCCAAGCAACTGAGTCAAATCACTTTCAAACAAACGAGCGATTTAAAAAAGATAGATGAAAAAGGAAGACGGGATGCAAACCTGAGAGTATATCCCAATCCCTCCAGGACCCACGTCACTTTCGAGTTTCAGCTAAAAAAGAGCAAATCAGTGAAACTTCAAATTTATGACGTATTGGGCCGACAAGTTATGAAGATCGACAAGGGGTTCATGTCAACGGGCGAGCGGGTTATCCGGATCAATAATCTGCCTGTAGCGAATCAAATGTTATTTGGCGTATTACAAACCGGAAACCAACGGTCGGTAACATCTTTTTTCCACAAGGGGCCATCGAGTCGGTATTAAACCGCATATTCTTCAATACGAAAAATGGCGCAGATTTTATCAAAGCATTACCTTTTCCATGACACCTTCTTCTATGTCGGCCTAAACGAGGCGCTCATCATTTAGAGCTAAACATAATTAAAAAACTGGAGTAAGCCAGGACCCTAAAGGTCCTGCCTACTCCAGTCGGGGCAACGGGGTTAGCTTCTTGAGTTACTTAAAAACACTCCACTCGTCCGGCAGTTCGGAAATCAATTGAATTTCCGAGGCCGAAGCCGCTCCCTGATTCGTATCCAACACGATCAGTCGTACGAACCGGGCCGGCACCTTCTCTCCCCAGGCTGCGATTTTCGTAGAACCGGTCGCAGGCCATTCGCCCTTGTCAACCGTTTCATAAGTTCCCCCGTCACGACTCACTTCAACACGATACCCCGTAATATGCTTGGTGTTGTTCTTGTCGAAATAGGGACGCCGCGGTCGAAGCCACAGGGCTTCAATATTTCGCACGCCGCCCAGGTCGATCGTTAAACTATGATTTTCCCCGTTGTTTTTACTCTGCCATTGGGTTCCGAGCCGGTCGTCTATAACATTTTCAGCCTCAAACGTCCAGCCGCCCCAGAAACCCTGGACACTTGAATATTCGGCAATGGACATCGAGTCATAGGACACAAATTCGGGCTCGGGTCCGGTTGGAGTGACCGTAATATCATCAAACTGAGCTTGCTGCCACTTGCTGGCCCTGATAGCCACATTGCCTTGAAGCTGCCCGGAATTTTCAATGGTTGCAAGGGTTTTTCCATCCAGCTTCAATACGATATGATTCGCCCTCATGCTCATAGCCATTGTGTGCCATTTACCCGGTTGTATTGAGGTCTTGCCCGAGTCAATGGGGGTTATCGTCTTCGAGGGAGAATCTTCATTATACAATTTCCAACCGTCCGACCCCACCTGGAAGTGATAACCACCGAGGTAAGGGGTCCAACCCAGTTGTCCGGACACGCGTCCGATGACTTCAACATATCCCGGTTTCTCCAACATGACATCCGCCTTGATGGTATAGTCGCTCCACCACCGCGGATCGCCGACCATGCTAGTAGGCGGCATATCGCCCGTTGCATTCCAGTTGATCGGCTGCTGGGTGATCATCTGCTGATAGCATTTGCCCTCGCGTCCGCCTTTACAGGGTTGTACTTCGAACGATCCGTTCACAGGAGTGAAATATCGCGCATTCTTGACCAGTTCGGTGCTTTCAAACCCTTCAAAAAACGGCAGCGACAACTTTTCATGCGTATCCGAAGCGGGTTGGGCATCCCCTTTGCCCATCGTTTCCCGGGTCGTTATCGAATATACGTGATTAGGCTTAATGATAAACTCGAACACACCGCCGCGCGGGGATATGGTTCCGCCGTCTACAAACTGCTGGGATTGATCTTCCGTACCGAAGTTGGAAATCCGCGTATGCAGCAGCTTCAGAGGCAGATTTTTTAACTGAACCTGCACGGTATCCGGGTCTTTTAGATCCATCGCCTCCAGGATCATGCTGTATTCTTTTTTATCGGGGGAGGTCAGACTAACCATGGTAGCCCCGTTCTCCAACCGTTTGCTGCCGGTATCCAGGTAGTGCCAACCGATATCGGTAACCTGAGCCGTGTGTGCAAAAGCCCAGATGTTGTTGCCTAGCTGATAATGTCCCGACCACGGACGGATGGCGCCCATCAGTCCGGTATTACCCAGGGGAAGATTGCCATAACGTGCCTCCGTTACGTTCCAGGTCATGTAGTTCGCCATCTTCGCATCGATATACATGCGATTGAGCGCACGGGCGTGCGGACCGGCCCCGTTATCCCATCCAAGCGCGCTATTGGCCGACAACCACAATGGCTTGCCGAGGGCCTTGGCGGTATCTGAACTGTAGCATTCCTTGTAGAAAGATCGCCAGTCGCACTCAAAGTGTACGGCCACCGCATCCACCGCTTTCATGAGATCCGGATTCTTGGCCATATCGGCCGCAATATCCCAATTAAATCCGTCCGGCGCCGGTACTTTGACATCCGGATAATGCTTTTCAAGAGCCTTATGCAGCTTAATAAAGTATTCACTGTCGTATCCCGATTCATTCCAGCCGCCGATCCAGTCAATTTGCAGGCCGTGCTGTTCAGCGCACTTCAGCCACGAAAGATGGTAATCTATATTATCTTCAGACCAGACCCCCTCGAGCCAACCCGGTGCACTCCACTCCTGGGCCATCAAGGTTATATCCGGATTGCGTTTTTTGGCTTCCTTCATCAGCCACCAGTTCCAGCCGCGATTGCAGTTGATTTCATCGGGGCTGCGCATATGGCTCGGTTCCGATCCGTCGGTGGCATTGGCGCCTCCCCCCATACCTACCTTCAAAATGTCCAGGGAAGCGCCGTACCCCGGTTTAAATAGATAATCCAGAATCTCATCGCGCTCCTCCTTCGGATAGTCGATCAGCAGGCGAGTCGATCCACCCTGGCTTTTGGCGCCAACTCCGTAGAATTGGCGTCCTACATCATCGCCGTTTACGGAAACATCAACTGTTTTTGGATTAACAGACTGCTGGGCTGCGACTAAATCTGCATTCCAGAGCATTATCGCCATGACACCTAAAATGAAAGACAACAGTCCTCCCGCAATTCCTTTTAACTTCCTGAAAATAAAGCGATCTTGATTTTTCATTTTTTGAATGTTGATTATTTAATATTTGGTTATTCCCTGCTTTTGTTTAATAACTTGCTGAAGAACAGGATTCTCTTTGAACTCCCCGGTTATACCTGCTCTCGGACCCCGGGCCGCATGAATTGATTTATATTCCTTAAACATTTTTGTATACTTGTCTATACAAGCTTATCAGATCAAGACAAAAAATCAAACTCGATTTTTTCGAATCTCATTTCAGATGGACCGGAGAGCACACAAAACGACTGCAAAACGGTGAACAACCCGGTCTAACACAGACACATTGTAAACGCCTAAAACATCGGATGAATACAATATGTTCAGCGACACATTTTTAAAAAAAACAGTACTTGCAATTATTACATTTGCAATCGGAGCCGGGGGATTTGCGAGTCAATCGAACCTTCTGCAGGCCCAAAGTACTGAATCTGTTTACTTTAAACGTTTTGTAGAAAACGCTGACGGCTCCCGTCTGGATAAGGAGGCTCCCAACATCACCTATACCGCTTTTCTGAATAATGACCGCGACTCTATCCTTACAGAAACCGCTCCCCGAATTCAGGATAATAACAAACCCAATATAGATCCGAGCACCGGATCCGTCGGGATCGAATTACAGGCATTTCCACATTTCAATGTACCCGACACCATTTATGTACGGGTAACCGATCGCATTCTAGGGGAACAGGGAACCATAAATCAGTCCGTCGACACAATTCCCTGGCAGGATCCAAACCCTCTCAGCAAATTAACCCTGCAGCAGCAATCCCTGCCGGAACGACCGGAAGATGTCCGCCTGACCATAAACAGCAGCGATGAGCATATACTCGAATGGAATAACAAAAACGATCTTCACTACTGGATTTATCGCAAAAACAGCAATGAGAAAATATTCACCGGCGACTACCGAAACCTTTACACCCTCCAGGCCAAAAACATTGACGCCGGGCGTTGGAAAGATCCTGACGTTCATCCCGGCCGGGAATATCAATACCTGGTTTATGCGGTTGGCGATGCGGGTAAATTCAGCGCTCACTCGGCTCCCTCAATTCGAACAACCGCCTATGCCCGGACCAAAGTTTTAAACGAAGACGGCACCTCTCTTGACAAGTCCCCGCCTGAAGTAACTTTTACTGGCTATTTAAATGGCCAACAGGATTCGATAGTTATCGAGAATGCACCGCGCATCAACCATCCAAATGAGGGAAACATACAACCGGAGCCGGGGACCGTCGGACTGGAAGCACAAGTTTTTCCCACTTTCGAAATAGGGGATACCGTCAATATTCGAATTACTGACAATGTATTGGGAGAACGGGCGATCTACCGGCAAGCCATCGACCGGCTATCTCGGCAATATGACGAGGATTCGCTGCCGACGACCACCCTTCAATCCCGGACGTTGCCTTCACGGCCCGAAAATGTGACGCTCAGTATTAACGAGGAGGGCGATCGCATCATAAACTGGAATAATAATGCAAATCTGACCTACCGGGTGTATCGCACGGATTTAAACGACACCCTTCGCAAAGGTCAATCACGAAGCCTGTACACCTTGCAGGCTCAAAATATTTCCGGTGGACGGTGGACCGACTCATCCAATAATAACGGAAACCATTATGCTTATATCGTATTTGCACAAAATTCTTCCGGTACACTGAGTGCGCATTCCGAAGAAGTCCTCAAAAAGCGGCCAAACATTTTACTGATCAATATCGATGATCTGGGCTGGAAAGATCTCAGTTTCATGAGAAGCAGCTACTATGAAACCCCGAATATTGATCGACTGGCAGAAGAGGGGATGGTCTTTGAAAATGCCTATGCATCCGCCTCCAATTGCGCTCCAAGCCGGGCAGCTTTAATGACCGGTCAATATGCACCTCGAACCGGGGTCTATACGGTGGGCAGTTCTAAACGGGGTGACCCGGAAGATCGAGAACTGGTGCCGGTCACCAACCAAAAATTCATTGAGTCATCCGACAGGACCGTTGCCGAAGTATTACAAAACAACGGTTATCAAACCACCCATGTCGGGAAGTGGCATATTAGCCGGGACCCCAAAGATCACGGCTTCGATATCAATATCGGCGGGCTGGAAGCCGGCCGTCCCAATTGGGGAGACCTGGGCGGCTACTTCTCCCCTTACAACAATCCCCATCTTGAGGATGGCCCGCAGGGCGAATACCTGACCGACCGGCTTACGCAGGAAACCATATCTGTTATGAAACAGGTTGACCGCCAGCCCTTCTTTATCAACTATGCTCCCTATGCGGTCCATACCCCTATTCAGCCCAAACCGGAACTTGAAGACAAATATGAACAAAAAGCCGGCACCAATGCGCACAACCATCCCGGATATGCCGCTATGATAGAAACCATGGACCGGAATGTCGGCCGACTAATAGATCATTTAAAGGCCAGCGGACAATTTGAAAATACGTTAATTCTATTTACTTCTGACAATGGGGGAGTGTGGCGAATCACCAAGATGTGGCCCTTGCGTGCAGGAAAAGGCTCTTACTATGAAGGAGGAATTCGCGTACCCATGATAGCCGTCTGGCCGGGCGTGGTTTCTCCGGGAACGACCTCCGAAGCCGTGGTTTCCAATATCGACTTCTTTCCAACCTTCCTGGATGTTGCCAATGCGGCCAAACCCGATCAAAAAGTGCTGGACGGAACCAGCCTGGTGCCTTTATTCAAGGGCCAAAAACTTCAAAAAAGGGCGGTATTCTGGCACTTTCCCATATACCTGGGTAAAGGATACGAAGAAACCGTGGATCCGGACTTTCGCACCACCCCCGGATCCGTTGTACGGCAAGGCTCCTGGAAGCTGCACCAGTACTATGAAGACGGGCATGTCGAGCTGTATAACCTTTCGGAAGATATCGGTGAAAACAACGAGGTTTCCGATCAAAATCCCCGAAAAACCAATGAACTGTTGAATTTACTGGAACAATGGCGTCAAGATATCAATGCTCCCCTGCCAGAAAAATCTACCGGTTATCAAGAAAACAACAAGTTCAACTACCACTTCCGACTAAACCAAAACTATCCCAACCCGTTTAATCCATCGACAACTATTCATTACAGCATATCTGAAGCGACAAAGGTGCGGCTGACAATATACGACAGCATCGGTCGAAAGATTAAAACACTGGTCAATGAAAAGCGTCCGCCCGGTCAATATAAGGTTCGTTTTAATGCTCAAACGCTAGCCAGCGGCATATACCTTTATCGAATTCAAACCAACGACCACAGCAGAACGCGCCGTATGACCCTGGTTAAATAGACACAACTCAATTATTTACAACTTTCACCCTCCTTCCGGTTCCGGTTTAATAAAATCATAACACCTCATTTTTTGACATTCTCTTCTAATCTGATAACTTGTTTATACAACTAGACATTAAAATTTAGCGCGAATCGGCTCCAGCTGGGATTATGGGATTATAAGAAGCGCAGTGAGCTGGTTCATGAAATTATTTGCAGAGAGATTCATAAAATGCCAGGCAGGTATCGCCTGCTGTGGATTGAAATTAACAATGAGTTTACGCTAATAATGGAAGTTTCCTTATTCGTCCATATAACCAGGAACAACTAACACTTCCTAAATAAAAAAGGGGTCATCCAATGTCACACAAGTTACAAAGCATACTTTTCACCATCCTTGCTACATCAATCGTCTCGTTGATGGCAGTTCAAACTGCTCACAGCCAAGATCCGCCTTTTATGTCGCCTTATGAAAGCGATTCCAATACGGTAGTATTAATGCATTTTGATGGCAACCTGGATAATGAATCACCCATGAATGTCGGTGACGGTGTGGGACACGGAAAAATCCAGTATAACACGAACAATATCGAAGGATTCGGGAATATGGTCCGCCTTAACAACAGTACTGCCTCGGACTCCTCCTGGATTCACATTGCAGACACGGCGGCATTAGACATGACGGGCAGTTGGACTATCGAATTCTGGGTGAATGTGTTCACTTTTGGTGAGACCCGGGATGACTGGCGTGAACGTCCGAAGGTGGTTGCCAAAGCCGCTCTGCCGGAAGCCGGCAATACCGGTTATTTGAATTACCAGGCGGTTATCGACGGATCCAATCGTAGATTCAACGCCATGTGGTATACTGAAAGTGGAGGCGGAGACTGGATTCCCATTAAAACCCGCGACAATGTATTCCAGACCGGAACCTGGTACCATGGAACTTATATACGAGACACGACCGAGCAATTGCAATCCTTAATGGTTCATAATAAAAACGGCGAGCTGATTGCCTATGAAGCTTCGCCTTATGACTCTACACAGGATCCGCCGCGCGTAACTGAAGGAGATCTCAAAATCGGGGTGCTCCATCCTAAGTCCAGCACATGGTTGGACGGATTCCTCGATGAACTGCGTATCAGCAATACCGTACGCAATTTTGATTCGCCTCCCGTTCTGTCAGGACTTAGCAATGTCGACAACATGGAGGAAAGCGGATCGGCCACGGTCAAACTGCAAGCCCTTAATGTTGCTGACAACGAAGTAGACCAGGCCACGCTGCATTACAATACGGGCAGTGGCTGGCAAACCACCACTATGAGCTGGCAGAGTTCCGATACGCTGATGGGGCAAATTCCGTCCGTAAGCAAAGGAACCTCGGTGGAATACTTTGCTACCGTATCCAATACCAACGGACTGTCTACATCCATCCCCACCGGCGCATCTGAAAGCTCCGGACCCTATCAAAACTATGCGGTCGTCGGCGACAGAGAGATAATCAACTGGGACTTTGAGGACGGCGAGGATGTCGAATTGCCGCCTACCGACAACAGCATGCTCACGCAGTGGACGGTCGGTGGACAGCCGCAAATAGCCGACCAGGGAGCAAACGGCACCAATCATTCACTTTATCTTGAAGGAGATTCGTCCTATATGATGGCCGAAAATCCCGATGCGGCATTCTTGAAATCGGAAGACTTCGTATTCGACACCTGGATTAAGCCGGACTCTGCCATGGGATCCAGAGGAACTCGCATTATGATTAAGGAAAGCGTTCCTCCAGGTGATAACTTCTTCCAATTCTCGTTTCACTTCGGAGGCGGAAGTGCACTGCGGCTGGCTAGCTGGTTCCCCGGTGCCGACTTTAATCGCAGTGGAAACTACATGCACGTGGGGCTGATCGATACCCTGACGATTGCCGATCA
>Ga0207771_100725_pt1 | contig 17384 bp, 17 predicted proteins | sample A23M2SouthBayCA_2_FD_187731 | JGI IMG/M metagenome (GOLD analysis project Ga0207771, IMG submission 187731) | Aerobic enrichment media microbial communities from Eden Landing Ponds, California, USA - A23 M2 (2) (SPAdes) | ecosystem: Environmental > Aquatic > Marine > Unclassified | place...
GACTTTCGTCTACGAAATGGCTACACAGATCGCGGAATCTGAAGGACTGGAACGACTGAAAGCCGAAACAGTAGCTGCTGCGATGGTGAGGGGGTTGACTGACTGGTGACCAACCGCAGAAGTACAGAGCCTGTGAAACTGTATTTTTCCTGGCGGACTGAAAGGGCGAGGGCCGGTGGCGTCCATTTTAGTCGCCTCAGCGACCCCTATCCGAGCGCAGCGAGGATATGTCGCTGAGCGACCGCCAGCGAGGGCGACCGAAGGGAGCCCTCAGTGCGAACGGGGAGCAACGCGACCCGTAAGCCAGCGGCCCGAGGGCTTTCAACCAACTACGTCGAGTGCGGTGCAGTCTGCAGATCGACTTTCTTCCACAACTCTGATACAGGAAACGAGCTTCAAACTCACACCCCTTCGTTATCGTTCACGGACGAGTGAACTGGGGACGGGACGTTCGACGACACATCGGGACCGCCCGTGTTTTCACCGCGGCCGACCGAGTATCCGTATGGCCACCAGATCGGGGACCTGGGACTACCGCGAGGCCTTCGGTGACCGGTTCGCGCGGACGTACTTCCGGCGGTTCGGCGAGGGCGTCGTCTCCAGCATCGGCCTGGGCACGTATCTCGGCGAGGCGACCGACGCGGCCGACGACGCCTACCACGACGCCATCGTCGAGGCCCTGGAATCGGGGATAAACGTCGTCGATACCGCGATCAACTACCGCCACCAGCGTAGCGAGCGGGTCGTCGGTCGGGCGCTCGACGACGCGGACGTCGACCGTGACTCGGTCGTGGTGGCGACCAAAGGTGGGTTCGTCCCCTTCGACGGGGAGCGGCCGGAGAACCCGGGGCGGTGGATCCACGAGCAGTACGTCGAGTCCGGGTTGGTCGACCGTACGGACCTCGTCCGGGGGCAACACTGTCTCGCACCCGCCTTCCTCGACGACCAGCTCGACCGATCGCTGTCGAACCTCGGCCTCGATTCGGTTGACTGTTACTACGTCCACAACCTCGAGACCCAGCTCGCAGACCGCTCGCAGGAGGCAGTCTACGACCAGCTAGAGGCGGCGTTCACGCGACTGGAAGAGCGGGCGGCGGCGGGGGATATCGGCCAGTACGGCGTGGCGACCTGGGAGGCGTTTCGCGTCCCGGAGGGTCACGAGCGCTATCTCTCGCTCGCGGAGGTCGTCTCGCGGGCGCGGGCGGCGGCGAAGGCGGCGGGCAACACGGCGACGCACTTCCGGGCGATACAGCTCCCGTTCAACGTCGTGATGGCCGACGCCTTCACCGTCGCAGCACAGCACGGTGCCGACGGACCGCAGTCGGCGCTGTGGTTCGCCCACGAGGCCGGACTGGACGTCTTCGCGAGCGCGGCGCTCGCACAGGGTGACCTGGTCGACGGACTCCCGGCAGACGTCGCCGAGCAGGTAGCGGGCGAGACGAGCGCGCAGCGAGCGATCAACTTCGCGCGGAGCGGCCCCGGAGTGACCTGTGCGCTCGTGGGGATGGGGTCGCCAGAACACGTCGCCGAGAACGTCGCAGCCGGGACTCACCCGCCGCTGGGGGCCGACGCGTTCGACGACATTTTCGAGTAAATAGTCCGCCCGTTCCACCCGCTCGCGTGTCGGTCACCCGATCTTCTTCCACTCTTTGCCACACTCCGGGCAGGCGCGGACGGTCCCGATCTCGTCAGGGTCGTTCCGGGTCGTCAGCTCCTCTTCACACTCCGCACAGGTGAGGCGCTCGTAGACGTCTTTCTCCAGCTCGCCCGAGCGGAGTCCCTTTCGGACCGATTTCATACCCGGCGGTATGCGACCCTCTGTCAAAAAGCCCGTGCATACTGGGGTTCCCCACGGTAAGCACCGCTTTCGGAACGTTTGTCCCCCGAGACGGCCGAGTCGTGCGTGTGTCACGGCGACAGCTGTTCGGCTCGCTGTGTGCGATGGTGCTGGTCGTCAACCTCGGTCGGGTCGTCTTCGCACCGCTCGTCGAGCCGCTACAGCGGACCCTCGAAGTCGACGCGGCGGCGGTCGGGCTGCTCGCGTCACTGGTCTGGCTCGGCAGCGCAGTCCCCCGGATCCCGACCGGGTATCTGCTGACGAAGGTGCCCCGTCACTACGTCGTCCTCGGGACGGGCGTGACGCTGGCGGGGGCGACCGGCCTGGCCTCGTTCGCGCCCGGCATCGGCGCACTCCAGGCCGCCGCACTCCTGATGGGTGTGACAGGTGGCGCGTACTTCATCGCCGCGAACCCGCTCGTGAGCGAACTGTTCCCCTCGCGGGTCGGACTGGCACTGGGCGTCCACGGAATGGCCGCACAGACCGCCGCCGTCGGCGCGCCGCTTTTCGTCACCTGGGCGCTGGGCGTCGGCACCTGGCGGACGGTCTTCCGGGTGATGGCGGTGGCCGTCCTCGTCGCGACGGCCGCGTTCACGGTGCTGGCCTGGCGAACCGACCTGCCCGAGGCAGGGACCGAAGACCGGGACATGTTCGGCGCGGTCCGCCACCAGTGGCGGATCGTCGTCGCCGGCATCGCACTGCTCGGCGTGGCGGGGTTCGTCTGGCAGGGCGTGTTCAACTTCTACGTGAGCTACCTCGTCGAGGCCAAAGACCTCGCGGGACCGACCGCGAATCGGTTGCTCTCGGTGCTGTTCGCCGCCGGACTGCCCGCCTTCGGTCTCTCGGGCCAACTGGCGGACCGATTGCCGGTCGTCCCCTACACACTCGCCCTGCTTGGCGGGTTCGTCGCCGTTCTGTTCGTGCTGACTGCCACCAACGGACTCCTCGCGCTCGTCGCCGTGACCGTTGCACTGGGCTACGTCGTTCACAGCCTCTTCCCCGCGGTCGATACGTACCTGCTGGGGTCGCTGCCCGACCGCCACCGCGCGAGTGCTTACGCCGCCTACTCGGGGCTCGTACTGCTGGTCCAGGCCGGCGGCTCCTGGGCGGTCGGGAGTCTCCGGGACGGTGGGGTTCCCTTCACGGTCGTCTTCGGCGGGGCCGCGACGGCACTCGCCGTCGTGTTCCTCGCGCTCGCAACCGGCTACGTCGCCGGCCTGTTCCCGACCGGTGCGCGCGAGTAAGCGTCCTCTGACACCGAACCAGTCCCGACCCGGGCCCGTGCCCCACCGCCCGAACGGCCGCGAGCGAGGGGACTATGTGGGATTAGTCGCTAGCGGCGCTCGATGGAGTACGTCCAGGAACGGGTGGCGACGCTACACGATTTCGGCGGGGCAGCGCCGGCGGCGCCGCTCGACCGGACGACTGTCGTCGTGCCACTGACCGCGCGCGACCAGGCCAGCCTCGCCGCCGAGCACGTCCTCACGACGCTGGACGACGTCGCTCCGGGGTCGGTCCTCGTCGCGCTCCGGGCCGACGCCGACCGCGTCGCGAGCGTCCGCGAGTGGGTCGAATCGCTGGGCGTCGACGCCGAACTCCTGTGGTGTAACGCACCGCCGGTCGAGGCACTGCTGGCCGACCACGGCCTCGGCGGGCCGGCGGGGAAAGGGAGAGACGTCTGGCTGGCGCTGGGCGTCGCCGCCACGCTCGGGGAGTTCGTGGTCGTCCACGACGCCGACGCGACGACCTATGGGCCCGAACACGTCCCCCGGCTCTGTTTCCCCCTCGCTCGCGAGTACTCGTTCGTCAAGGGCTACTACGCCCGCGTCGAGAACGACCGGCTGTACGGCCGACTCTGCCGGCTCTTCTACGAACCCGCCGTCGCCGCCCTCGACGAAATCTCGGACGCATCGGTCGTCGACTATCTCGGTGCGTTCCGCTACGGCCTGGCGGGCGAGTTTGCGGCGACGAGCGACGTCGTCCGGGGGTTGCGCGCCCAGCGCGGGTGGGGGCTCGAAGTCGGGACGCTCGGCGAGGCCTTCGCCGCGGCGGGGTTTTCGGGGACGGCACAGGTCGACCTGGGTGTCCACGAGCACGACCACCGCGCCGTCGGCGGACCCGCCGGGCTCTCGGACATGGCCGACGAGGTGGCCGACGCGCTCTTTCGTGTACTCGCCGACGCCGACGTGCGCGTCGACTACGATTCCCTGTGCGAGCGGTATCGCGAGACGGCCCGTCGATACGTCGACCAGTACGCCCTCGACGCGGCGTTCAACGGGCTCGACTTCGACCGGGAGGGCGAGCGCGACCAGGTCGACGCCTACGCCGAGGCGATCGGCCCGCCTGGTGAGGACCAGCGCCTGCCCGCGTGGGCCGAGACAGAGCTCTCGGCGGCAGCGGTGCGGACGGCCGCTCGTGACGCACTCGGCCGAAAGAACGAGTGAGTGGGAGATCGCTCACTGCGCGTGAGACACGAACTCGGCCCACTGTGTGAGTGGCGTGAGCCCGGCCCACTGTGTGAGTGGCGTGAGCCCGGCCCACTGCGTGTGTGGCGTGGTCCCCGCTCACGAACGGAGGGGTCCGTGGTACCGCGACTCTCAGAAGGGTTATCCCTCCACCCGGTATACGTTTGTTTGCAATGGCAAACGGTAAGGTTGACTTCTTCAACGACACTGGCGGTTACGGTTTCATCTCGACTGAGGACGCGGACGACGACGTGTTCTTCCACATGGAGGACGTTGGCGGTCCGGACCTCGAAGAGGGCGAGGAGATCGAATTCGACATCGAACAGGCCCCCAAGGGCCCGCGCGCGACGAACGTCGTCCGCAACTAGAGACGAGTCGCGGTCCTCGCCACACGGCGACTGACCGACGATTCCGTTCTTTCACACTTTAGACCCACTCAGCTCGGGCTCTCTGCAACACTGACCCCGCCACCCGAGGCGTTCTGCATCGCCCACGCGTCGGTGAGCGGCAACACTTTGACGAGATACGACCAAATGGACGAGTAGATGTCACAGGGACTCTCGCTGGCCGTCGTCGGCGGCGGTGCGGTCGGCGTGACGGCCGCCCACGACCTCGCGGTCCGTGGCGCCGACGTGACGCTCTTCGAGCGCGACGAGGTCGCGAGCGGCGCCTCGGGACGTGCGGCGGGTATCGTCTACGACGCCTTCGCCGAGGACCGCGACGCGGCGGTGGCGACGCGGGCGCTCGACCGCTTTCGGAAACTCGACGACGAGGAGGCGATCTCGTTCACGTCGTGTCCATACGTCTGGTTCGCCCGCGCCGGGGACGACCGGTCGGCGTCGGCCATCCGCGAACAGGTGCCCCGAATGCGCGAACACGGTCGGGACGTGGAACTGCTCGACGCCACCCAGGTGAGCGAGCGGTTTCCGGCGCTCGAGACGGCAGTCGAGGTCGGTGCCGTGGCCCGCGACGCCGGCTATCTCGACCCCGAATCGTACGTCACTGCGATGGCCGAACGGGCACGATCGGCGGGCGTCGACGTGCGGACCGGCTGTGAGGTGTCGGTCGACGGGTGGGACGAGGCAGGCGCCGATCTCGAGACCACCAGCGGGGTCGCGTCGTTCGATTCGGTACTCGTCGCCGCCGGCGCGCAGACGAAGCGGCTGCTGTCCGACACTGGCGTCGATATCGCGATGAAACCCTACCGGGTGCAGGCGCTCGTGACCGATCCCGTGGACGTGGACGCGCAGATGACCTTCGACGCGACCGAGATGTACTACTTCCGGCCCCGCGAGGGCGGCCTCCTGGTCGGCGACGGCGTCGAAACGCGCGAGGCCGACCCCGTCACCTGGGATCCGGCGGCCGACGCCGAGTTCGTGGAGACGGCACTCCGGCGGGTGCGAGACGCCGTCAGAGCCGACGTCGGGGCACGGCGTGCCTGGGCGGGCCTCTGTACCGCCACGCCAGACCGGAACCCGCTCCTGGGGCCGGTCGACGGTTCGGAGACGCTCTTCGTCGCGACTGGATGGCACGGCCACGGGTTCATGCGCTCGCCGGCGCTCGGTGAGGACGTCGCCGAGTGGATCACGACGGGTGAACCCGGTTCTGTCGAGGCGTTCGACCCCCGCCGTTTCGACGGCGACGAGCCGTTCGACGTCGTCGAGGGGATGACGCTCGACGAGTGAGCGTCGACGCTGGGACGGTCCGGGCAGTTTCGAACGACCCGTCTACGCGTAGCCTTCGGGTGGGTCGGGCAGGCGTTGCTGTCGCGGGCCGACGCCCTGGACGACTTCGATGGCGGCGGCGATGTCGGCCTGCGTGATGACGCCGAGCAGGTCGTCGCCGTCGACGACGAAGACGCGGTCCTGACCTTGCTCGCTCATCTCGAGGACGACCTCGAACGCGTCGCGGTCGGGTGCGACGGTGGCGACGTTTCGCTCCATCACGTCGCCGACGGTCGTCGTCGTTCGGTCGCTCTCGGGGACGTCGAGCGCGTGTGCGAGGCGCACGAACCCGAGCGGCGTGTCACCGTCGACGACCGGGAACGCGGTCTCCCGTTCGGCGAAGACGCGGTCGAGGAAGTCGGCGATAGACGTCCCGGAAGCCACTGGGCGGACATCGCCCATCAGGTCACGAGCGGTGAACTCCGCCAGGAGCTGGCGGAGGACCGTCGCTCTGGACTCGGAGGTGGCGGCGACGTAGACGAACAGCGAGATGAGGATCAACAGTGGCGCACCGCCGAAGATGGCGACGACGGCACCGAGAACTGCCAGGACCTTCGCGAGCGCGGCGGCGCGCAGCGTCGCGGTGGCGTAGGGCTGGCGTCGGGCGAGCAGGGCTCGCAGGATGCGCCCGCCGTCCATCGGGAAGGCGGGGATCATGTTGAAGACGGCCAGCGAGAAGTTGACGACGGCGAGCCAGCCGACGACGAACGTCGCGACGGGCGTCGAGGCGGGCATCACCGACAGGACGGCGAGACAGAACGACGAGAGGACTGCGCTGGTCACCGGCCCTGCCAGCGCCACCCAGAACTCGATGCTCCAGTTCTCGGGGAGGTCGTCCATCCGGGCCATCCCGCCGAAGATCCACAGCGTGATCGAGACGATCTCGATGTCGTACCGGCGCGCGACCCAGGAGTGGCCGAGTTCGTGGACCAGGACCCCACCCATCAGTCCGACCGCGCCCGCAGCGCCGATGAGCAGCGGCGTCGACCCCGCTGTGAGCACGTCCACGTCGAGGGGTCGGCCGGTGATGATCTCGACGGCACCGGCGTAGGCTGCGATCTGTTCCGGGCGGCTGATCAACCAGGCCAGCACCGGGAGAAAGAGTACGAGTGTGAGGTTCAGGTAGATCGGAATCCCGCCGATCGACGTGATCCTGAAGTTGCGCATGCCCACAGGTAGGGCGGATGGCGTATAAACGAGGCGTCTGCGGCACCACTGACCGCACCAGCTGCCGAACCGTTCGTCACCGCCCCGAAAACGTGACTTCCGGATCGGAAAGCACAGTTTCTGACCCGGAAGTCGTGTGACTCCTTTTATACTCCACCCGGGAATATCGCCGGACGATGAGCACGGGCGCCAACGCCGAGACCGAGGATCCGGAGGTGATCTCGTTGCTCGACGACGACTACGCCCGTGCGATCCTCGTCGAGGCGAGCCGGGAAGCGCTGTCGGCGTCACAGCTTGCCGAGCGGTGTGACGCCTCGGAGCCGACCGTCTATCGCCGTATCGAACTGCTCCAGGACCACGACCTGGTCGTCGAACGCCAGCAACTGGACCCGGACGGCCACCACTACAAGACCTTCGCGACGCGCGTCGAGCGCGTCACCGTCGAGATCGAAGACGGCGAGTGTACGATCGACGTCTCCCGGCGCGAGGTCGACGCCGCCGACCGGTTCACCCGGCTGTTCGAGGGACTCTCAGAACCATGACACACCACAGCTACGCGACCGTCGCGCCCGCCCTCACCGACCTCGTAGCGGCGGTTTCAGGTCCAACCGGGACCGTCCCGGCACGGGGCACGACTCCGGGCTCGTTCGGGTCGGTCGTCCCGCTCCAGGCCACGGCGACCGGCGGGTCACCGGTCGTCGTCGTCTTGCTGTTGCTGGGCCTGGCCGTCGCCGCCGGCCTCTCGTTGCTCATCGCCTACGAGGCGCTTCGGGGGTATCGCGGCAGTGACGACACGGGGATGCTCCTGCTCGCCGTCGGGATCGTCCTGTTGACGGCCGTCCCGAACGGCCTCCGTATCGCGCTCCCGACGTTTACCGGCACGGCCGAGTCCCTCCGCGTGCTGGTGGCGACCGGGAGCGAACTGCTCGGCCTCGCCTGCATCCTGCTCGCTATCTACGGGAGACCACGACAATGACTCGCGACAGCCCACACCGACCCGCGTCGACGGGACGCCCCGCACCCAGTACCGGCGGCCAGGAGGTGCTCCCGTGGCCATGATCCCGGTCCTGCAACTCGTCGGCAGCGTCGAAGTGCCGACACTCGCGCGGGCGCTGACTGCGCTGGTCGGCTTCTTCGTCGCCTACCAGGCCTACCGGGGGTATCGGCGCAACGACAGTCGGCCGATGCTCTTTCTGGGCGTCGGCATCGCGTTCGTGACGACCGTGTCGTTCGTCGTCTCGACGCTCGTGGCGCGACCGCTGGGTGCCAGCGAGGGGCTGGCCGTCCTCTCGTGGACGCTGGCGAACGTCGCCGGCCTCGCCGCCATCTTCTACGCGTTCACCGGCGCGGCGCGTGGCGGCGGACGCGACCGCCGGCGCGAGCACGACGAACGGTCGCCGAGACCCGAGACCGACGGCGGAACACAGCGGTCAGACACCGCCAGCGACGATTCGACAGACGGAGGCGGACGATGACGGAGACGATGGACCTGTCCGAGTGGGTGCCGACGACACCGCGAGCGGTGTTGTGGTGGTTCTTCGGCGTCCCGCTTCGCGTCCAGACCTACGCCAGTTTGCTCTATCTCGCGCTGGCGTTCCCGCTGGGTGTCGTCTACTTCGTGGTACTCGTCACGGGACTGGCACTCGGTGGGCCGCTCGTCGTCTTGCTCGTGGGCGTTGTCGTCCTGCTGGGACTGGTGTATCTGGCCCGCGAGTTCGCCGCGTTCGAACGGGCGCTGGCCGACAGGCTGTCACCGGTCGACGTGCCTGCAGGTGAAGGCAAACCCCCCTCGGACCCGAAAGAGAACGTCCGGTACGTCCTGACCGACATGCGGACCTGGACCGGGCTCGTCTACGTCGCGAGCAAGTTCGGACTGGGACTGGCTACGTTCGTCGCCCTCGTCTCGATGTCGGCGTTCTCACTCGTGTTTACGCTCGTCCCGCTGAACTACCAGAACGTCGATATCGGCGTGTTCCCGCCGGGCGGGCAAGTGTCGTACTCGCCGACGGTCGTCTTCGAACTCCAGACGTGGGAGGTGGCACTGACGGTGCCGCTGCAGTTCTCGACGTGGTACGTCGACTCGCTGGCCGACGCGCTCGCAGTCTCGGCGTTCGGCCTCTTCCTCGCGTTCGCCAGCCTCCACGTCGTGAACCTGCTAGCGTGGCTGCTGGGCTGGTACACGCGGATCCTGCTCGGCGGTAGCGACCGGTCGGCGCTCCGGCGGGCACTGGACGGGTAGTCGACAGCCAATTCGGCCCGGCCGCCGGATCGAACTCCCCTCGTCTCTCGAAACTGATAGACGCGGCCGTGCGTTTATATATGAGTGTCGGTAAAATTCACAAATATCCATCGAGATGAGCTATCTGTTGACGGATCCACACGTCGTGCTCGTGGTCAGTGACTCCGAACGACGAGACGAGGTCGTTCGGACGGTCGAGGCGGGAGCGGCCGAGTCGGCCGTCGCCGTCGGGACCGTCGAGGCGGCGCGTGAGACGCTCGACGCTCGCGCCGACGTGGGTTGTGTCGTCGTCGTCAGCGAAGACCTCGAGACGGTCGAGGCTGTCTGTACGGCGGCCGCCGACACCGAACCGACCGGGGCCTTGCCGGTCGTCGTCCGGGGGCCGGCGGCGGTCGCGACGACTGTGGCCCGTCGGGAGGCCTGCCGATATCTTCCCGAATCCGCCGGGACCGACGAGTTGCGTGCGGTCGTCGACGACGCGCTGTCGGTCTACGAGCGCCGTCGCGACGAGGCTGCAGATAGCTCGATCCTACAGACACTGCTCGCGGAGGGGAACCTGACGATGTTCGCCAAAGACGAGGAAGCGCGCTTCGTCCGGATGGCAGACATCCCCTACACGCCCGACCCCGACGAGGTGTGGGGCAAGACAGACCGGGAAGTGTTCGGGGCGAAGATTTCCGAAGAAACCTACCAGGACGACCTGCAGGTCATCGAGACGGGTGAACCACTCCGGGAGAACCTCGAACAGTACACGGGGCGAGGCGGCGACCACTGGTCGGAGTCGACGAAACTCCCCTGGCGGGTCGACGGTGACCTGCTGGGGCTGGTCGGCTACGCAGTCGACGCGACCGACCGCGTCCGCTACGAGGACGAACTGGCCGAACAGCGCCGTCGGTTCGACCAGTTCGCGAGTTACGTCTCCCACGACCTCCGGACGCCGCTGCAGGTGTCGGTCGGCGCCCTCGAACAGGCTCGCGAGAGCGAGGGCGCGGACCTGAAGTCGGCACTGGACCGGATCGAGCGGGCCAACCAGCGCATCGAGGAGATCCTCGCGGACCTCAGCGCCCTCTCGAAGAGCGACCGTGAAGGGGCGACGCTGCCCGACGAGGTGCTCGACGCGCTCGACGTCGGCGTCTCGTCGACGGAACTCGCACCGCTCGTCGAGAACGTCTGGCGGGTCGACGGCACCGAGGAAGCGACGCTCGACGTGGCAGTCCCCGAGGGGACGGTGCTGCGAGCGGAGGCCGAGACCGTCCGACCCCTCGTCGAGAACCTGCTGAAAAACGCCGTCGTCCACGGCGGAGACGACGTCACGGTGCGGGTCGGGACGACCGGTCGGGGGTTCTACGTCGCCGACGACGGCCCCGGGATCCCCGGCGCCGAGCGCGAGAAGGTCCTCGAACCGGGCTATACCACCTCCGAGGAGGGAACCGGAACCGGACTCGCCATCGTCCGTGAGACGGTCGAAAAACAGGAGTGGGGCCTCGAGATCGGCCAGAGCGACCTCGGCGGGGCGCGCTTCGACATCGTGGACGCACCGGTCGTCGTGCCGACCCCGGCGACTCCCGCCGACTCGGTCGAGCTCACGGAGAGCGAGGACATCGGTGACGTCTCTGTCCCGGGCGAAGCGACCTACGACGAATTCCGTGACGTCTGGACTGTCGTCGGGAACGGCCAAGACATATGGCGGGACATCGACGAGTTTCACTTCGCCTACGGGGAGACGTCGGGACCGGTCAGGATCGAGGGGCGACTCGACGAGTTCGGCGACGCCCACGAGTACAGCAAGGCCGGGTTGATGGTCCGGGACAGCTCCGACGCCGACGCCGCGTTCGCGTTCGTCGGTGCGACCAGCGACTTCGGCAGCGAGACGCTCTGGCGTGAGTGGAGCGGCGCCGAGGCCGCGAGCGAACAGTTCGGCGAGCCCTACGAGGCCTTCCAGTGGTATCGGATCGACGCCATCGACGGGCGAGTGACGCTCTCGTTTTCGACCGACGGCGAAGAGTGGCAACCGCTCGACCAGCGGCCGGTCGACCTCGACGGGTCGGTCTGTGTCGGCCTCGCGGTCTGTAGCCACACCAGCGACGAGACTATCGAGGCCCGCTTCGAGGACGTCACCGTCACCCGACTCGACGTCGAGTAGACGAGGGCGTCAAACCCGTCCGCTGGCTACGCGTCGTCGCCGGGACGGTCGCCGTCGACGAACGCGCGGACCTCGTCGACGCTCGGAACGTCGCCCTCGTTGCTCCGGGTCAACTCCCCGTCGACGAACAGCAGGAGTTTCGGCACGCTGCGGACGTCGTACTCCTCGATCAGTTCGGGGTCGTCGCGCGGGTTCATCGTCGCAACCACGACGTCGGTCGTCCGTGCGACCCCCCCGAGTACCGGTTCCATCGCCGCACACTTCCCACAGCCCTCGGTGTGGAACTCGACGAGGACGCGCGGGTGCTCGGCGACCAGGTCCTGCAATTCGGCGCGACTCGACAGGGTGACGGGGCGCTCGTGTGTCGTCGTCATTACCCCCAGTAGACGGCCCAGACGGATACGTGTCGCGCGTGTATCGTTCGCACAATTCTGTCTGATGCACGCGAGACTGGGACGTGCGAGCGCCTCCGACAGCTTGGCAACGCCGACAGCTTGACGACGCCGGTACGCTGGTGACCGGCAACACGCCAGGGGGCTGGCGAAGAACAGCCAACCACTGTACGTGGCGCCGGAGGGCGGTGGACCAGCAAATATATCCTGTCGCGAGTGCTGGCACTCGGGCATGGACGCGGCGCTGGGGCCGCCGGCGAAGATGGCCGACCGCGAGGACGACCTGACGCCGATGATGGCCCAGTACTTCGAGCTGTGTCGTGCCTACGACGACTCGCTCGTGCTCTTTCAGGTGGGCGATTTCTACGAGGCCTTCTGCGAGGCGGCCGAGCGGGTCGCGCGGCTCTGTGAGGTGACACTCACCAAACGCGAGGACAACACCGGCGAGTACGCGATGGCCGGCGTCCCCATGGACAACGCCGAGTCGTACATCGACCAGTTGCTCGACGCGGGCTATCGCGTCGCCGTCGCCGACCAGGTCGAGGACCCCGACCAGACGACCGGCGTCGTCGAACGCCGCGTGACGCGCGTCGTCACCCCCGGGACGCTGACCGAAGACGAACTCCTCGGGAGCGCCGACAACAACTTCGTCGCCTGTCTGACCGCCGAAGGAGTCGAGAAAGACCGCACGACCGGCGACGATAGTGGTGCCCACACCGACACCGAGCGCTACGGGCTGGCGCTACTCGACGTCTCGACCGGCGATTTCTACGCGACGAGTACCGGACGTCGGGAGACGGTTCGGGACGAACTCGGCCGCTTCGGTCCGGCCGAAGCTATCGTCGCGCCCGATGCCCCCACGGACGTCTTCGCGGACGACTGCATGGTCTCGCCTTACGAGCGCCGGGCCTTCGAGTCCGGTCCCACCCGCGACCGGGTCGCCGCCTACTTCGGTGACCCCGACCGGGTGCTGGCCGACCCAGTCCAGGTCCGGGCCTGCGGCGCGTTGCTGGCCTACGCGGAGTACACTCGCGGCGGTCTCGCCCCCGAGGACGCCCGCTCCGGACTCGTCGACCCCGACGAGGTGGACAGCAGTACCCCGGAGCGTGACCACGAGGCGCGCCTGGACTACATCAACCACCTGACGCGGTACGACCCCAGGGAGTATCTACTGCTGGACCGGGTCGCACTGGAGAGTCTGGAGATATTCGACACCCGGGCAGTCCACGGCCACGAGAGTCGGACGCTCGTCGAAGTGGTCGACGAGACCGCCTGTGCGCTGGGCCGGCGGAAACTCGACGACTGGCTCCGGCGGCCGCTGCTGGACGAGGGACGCATCGCGGCCCGCCACGACGCCGTGGCCGGTCTCGTCGCCGCGCCACAGGTCCGCGAGCGCCTCGCCGAGTTGCTCTCGTCGGTGTACGACCTCGAACGACTGGTCTCGCGCGTCTCACGTGGCCGGGCGACCGCCCGCGACCTCCGGTCGCTCCACGACACGCTCGCGGTCGTCCCCGACGTGAAAGCGACGCTGGCCGACGCGACCGCGGACGCCGATGGAGGAAACGTCGACGCCGACCGACTCCAGTCGCTGCGCGAGCGCCTGGACCCGCTCGAAGACGTTCGCGAGTTGATCGACGACGCGGTCCGGGAGCAACCGGCGGCGGAACTCACAGAGGGCGGGATCCTGAACCCCGAGTGGGACGACGAACTCGCCGACCTGCGGGCGACAGAGCGTGACGGGAAGTCGTGGATCGACGACCTCGAAGCCAGCGAACGCGAGCGGACGGGCATCGACTCGCTGAAGGTCGGCCACAACACCGTCCACGGCTACTACATCGAGGTGACCGACCCCAACCTCGACAGCGTGCCCGATACCTACCAGCGCCGCCAGACGCTCAAAAACTCCGAGCGGTTCGTCACGCCGGAACTCAAAGAGCGCGAAGACGAGATCATCCGCGCCGAGCGCCGCGCCGACGACCTCGAGTACGAACTGTTCTGCGAGGTGCGCCGCGCCGTCGCCGCGGAGTCCGAGCGTATTCAGACGCTGGCCGACCGCCTCGCTCGCCTGGACGCCTTCGGCTCGTTCGCGTCGGTCGCCGCGAAGTTCGACTACACCCGACCCGAGGTCGGGGCCGACGGCTTCGAGGTCGTCGACGGGCGACACCCGGTCGTCGAGCGGACCGAACAGCGGTTCGTCCCCAACGACGCTCACTTCGACACGGAGTCGTTCCTCGCGGTGATCACGGGGCCGAACATGAGCGGGAAGTCGACGTACATGCGCCAGGTCGCCCTGCTATCGGTGCTGGCCCAGGCGGGGAGTTTCGTCCCCGCGGCCGAGGCGCGCCTGCCCGTCGCCGACCGGGTGTTCACGCGCGTCGGCGCGAGCGACGACATCGCCGGCGGGCGCTCGACGTTCATGGTCGAGATGACCGAACTCGCAACGATCTGTCGCCACGCCACCGAGGACTCGCTCGTGTTGCTCGACGAGGTCGGTCGAGGGACGAGCACCGCCGACGGGTTCGCCATCGCCCGCGCAGTCACGGAACACCTCCACGACGAGGTGGGCGCGACGACGCTGTTCGCGACCCACCACCACGACCTGACGAGCGTCGCCGACGACCTGTCGGGTGTCGTCAACCTCCACTTCGAGACCGACCCAACCGGCGACGGCGTCGAATTCGACCACGCGGTCGCGCCGGGCGCCGCCAGCGCCTCCTACGGCGTCGAGGTGGCGAAGATGGCCGGCGTTCCCGACGCCGTCGTCGAGCGGTCACGGGCAGTGCTCGATACCGATACCGACGACGCTGACGAGGCCGACGGGGCAGCGGACCCGCGGACGAACGGGCATGCCGACGAGACGGCCAGTGACGTCAGAGTCGACGACGAGACGGCTACACGACTCGTCGCGGAACTCGACGAACTCGACGTCGCGACGATGACGCCGCTGGAGGCGATGAACGCGCTGGCCGAACTCAAAGCGAACGTCGACGACTGACCGCCGGGCGCCGAGAAGACCGTCACTCGCCGTCGACAGCGCCGTCGCTCCCGCCGCCACCAGTCCCGGCGGTCGGTTCGAGCGCGACGAACTCCAGGCCCCGTTCGGCGAGCAGGCGACGCGCCCGGTCGGTCACGGAGGGCGCGACGAGGATCCCGCGGATCTCGGTCTCGGCGTGCATGTCGCGTTCGAGCGCGTCGACGTAGCGGCCGAGTTGCCCGACGGCGTCTGGGCCGACCCGCCGGCGTTTCAACTCGACGACGACCGCCCGTCCGTCGCGGTCCTCGCCGTAGACGTCGACGGCGCCCGCGGGCGTCGAGCGCTCGGTCGCCAGCGGCGAGAAGCCGTCCTCGACCAGATCCGGGTCGGCGAGCACCCGCTCGCGGAGGTCTTCTTCGGTGCCCGCCAGCGAGAGGTCCCGCTCGTCGGTGAGGTCGAACGCGCCGACGTGGAGTACCGACTCGAAGCGAACCACGAGGTGCTCGTCGGGGGTCTCCCGACGGCTCTCGACGACGAGTCGTTCCTGACCACTGCTGTCCGGGTTCTCGTTCTCGTCGTCTCCGCTCCCCTCGGCGTCTCCGTCCTCCTCGGCGTCTCCGTCCTCCTCGGCGTCTCCGCCCTCCTCGGCGTCTCCACCCACCTCGTCGTCTTCGCTCACCTCGCCGACGTCGTCCTCATCGGTGGACAGTCGCGCTTCGTGCTCGCAGTCGGGCGGTTGCCAGTTCACCGGCTGTTGCCCTTCGTCGGTATGGACGAGCGCGGACCCGTCGGGTTTGAGCATCAGGTGGCGTTCGCCACTCCCCAGGGTACTCGCCGCGCGCCCCTCGTAGTCGACGGTACAGGAACCGACGACCGTCGCCACCGCGCCCTCCTCGATAGCGCGGACGAGGAGGTCGCGAGCGGCCGCGTGGCTCGGTCGGGTCAGCGTCTCCATCGCCGTCGCCTCGTCTGACACACCACCGGGTTGGCCGCCAGTCGGTAAAAACCGCCCGCCACAGCGGCGACGCCACGGCAACCGAGTCGTGCGGGCTCACTGCAACGAGAGCCAGATCACCTCCTGTACGTCGGGGTGGCGCGCCAGAAATATCCGGAGATAGCCCTCGGCGACCGCTCGGGTGAAGAGTCCGGCGTCGACGGCGTCGCCGAGAACCGCTTTCACGGCCTGGAGTTCTGCGTCGAGACGGTCCGCGGTCGCGCCGTCGGTGACAGCGACGAGTGCTGTCGGAACCGCCGTGCTATCGGTGCGGACTCGACCGGTCGGGATGTCCAGTCGGCAGACGAGGTAGGCCGCTCGCTCGCCGTGGACGAACAGCGCCTCGTCTGTGGGTTCGAGCAGGGCGAGGACGCCGGTCGCGTCGACACCCTCGGCGACGGGCGTGTGGGAGTCCCGCGGGTCGGGAACCCGGTCTGGGTGCTCGAAGACGGCGAGGCCGTCCCAGCGGGTGCGATAGCAGTCATATCGCCCGTCGACGGTCGGGACGGCGTAGAGCGCGCGGTGTCCCACGACGGGGCGACGTGGCCGCCCGCTCCCGGATAAACTTGTGTCCGGTGGACGCTGGGAGTCGCGGAGAGTCAGCGTCGGGAGGCCGCAACGTTTCAGTCAGTGTCAGCGGGCGGTAGTGGTCCAGCCGATATCGACCGCGGATATCGGTCACATGTCGACGAGTTTCTGGAGCGGGACGAGGCGGTGCTGGACCTCCGGTTTGGTGTAACCCGAGGACTCTTCGGTGACGCCGGCGGTGTAGACGGTCACCCGCTGCTGGAGGACGTGCGGTTCGCCCTCGTTGTTGTGGATGACGTCTACGGAGCGCCAGGCCTGGTCTTGCATGCACGGGCGAAGACCCGCCGTCGGCTTAGGCCTTCTGCGGGCGTGGACCGACTGATTCACGAGGAATGCTCTCACTGAAATCCGAGTTGATACAGCGGTCTAGTGAGTTAAACAATTCGAGCCGGTGCAGTTCCCGCGACCGCAGTCACGATCGTCTTGACCGCACTCGTGATCGTGAGATGGAAGCCCTCGGCGCGCTCGTGATCGCTGCGCGGGATATCCGCGCTCTCCGCACCGCCTGCTCACGGCTTCGCCGTTCACGTCGAGGCGCGTAGCGCCTCGCGTCGCGCGGATAGAGCCCGCTCAGGCGACTGCGCTCCCAATGGTCGCCGCGACCCCGCCTCACGGGTCGTCCCTCCCCGTTCGACCAGTGGCGCTCCTGCGTCGCGCCACGCGCGCCTCGCCCTTCCAGTCCGCCAGAAGACACAGTCTGTGGAGTCAGCTACCGACCATTTCACGTCACGACGACCCTGTACTTCTGCGGTTAAGCGGCGTCGCTAACTTCTTGCGCGACTTATAGAACTCATGAGTACCGTTTCCTACAGGAGTCATACGCCAAAAATCTCCATTCGTCGATTTCTCTCCCCTCTCAGG
>Ga0207771_100738_pt1 | contig 17165 bp, 15 predicted proteins | sample A23M2SouthBayCA_2_FD_187731 | JGI IMG/M metagenome (GOLD analysis project Ga0207771, IMG submission 187731) | Aerobic enrichment media microbial communities from Eden Landing Ponds, California, USA - A23 M2 (2) (SPAdes) | ecosystem: Environmental > Aquatic > Marine > Unclassified | place...
CGTGAGATTAATGATAATGTCAAGGTGAACGTGAATGTGGAACTCTTCCAGTGGGCGGTGGAAAATCTGGTTAAAAATGCCATGGATGCCATCAAATCAGCCGAGGGAAACCCCTATGTCTCTGTTAAAACGCGTCACTCCAATGGCGACTTGTATATCGAGGTGGAGGATTCCGGCAAGGGGATCGAGAAAAAATATCACAAAGAGATCTTCAAACCCGGCTACAGTACAAAAAAACGGGGATGGGGACTTGGTCTGAGTCTGACTAAACGTATTATCGAGGAGTATCACAATGGAAAAATATACGTCAGCGAATCCACTCCCGGAAAAGGGACAACCATACGGATCGAAATGAAACAGACGAATAAGGTGAAAGGCGAAGGGTGAAAGATTGCTAAGAAATTGTTTCAGGGTTAAAGATTGGAAAAACTGATATTGCTGGATTGTTTAACTTTCATTTTCGTTTCAAGCAAGGTAACCAGGCTTAGAGGTTCTGAAATAGAAAAAGGTTATGTAATGGGAATGCTATTCGGAAGCAATCTTTCACCCTTCGCCTTTCACCTTCAATTACTTCACATCCTGTTCATTCTTCTACGTCGAATCCTTTCTTTTCGGCGTATTCCAGCAGCTCGGATCGCAGCAGATTTCGTCCCCGGTGCAGGCGTGAGCGAATAGTGCCGATGGGTACGTCGAGCATGTTGGCAATTTCTTCGTAAGTAAATCCTTCAACGTCGCAAAGCAAGACGACGGTCCTGAAATCTTCGGGAAGCTGATCAAGTGCTTTGGAAATATGGTCGTCTATTAGCTCACGAAACATTCGATCTTCCAAATCCGAGGTATCCGTACGCTCGTCGCGGATTGTTTCATAGAATGTGGCTACTTCGTCGTAATCTACCTGGTTGGGTTTTTTAGACTTCTTGCGGTAGGTATTGATATAGGAGTTTTTGAGTATGCGAAAAAGCCAGGCCTTGGCGTTGGTTCCTTTTTCATAGCTATCGAAAAAACGGTAGGCTTTGACAATAGTATCCTGTACCAGGTCCTCCGCATCATTGGGATCGGACGTCAGACGCAAGGCAAAATTGTACATTGCATCAAGGTGTGGGAGGATCTCTTTGTTAAAATCCTCTTGTTTTTTTGACTCCTCCTTTGTTAGATCTGCCATCCCATTATACGAAGTATATTACTGATAACATGCAAATCCGAAACTGATATTAATTTACAGTTATGTCAAATTGTATCCAAAAAAAGAAATTGGACGTCACGTTTTCTTTTGACTCCAATGCATGTTCCAATGATGTAAAGGAAAGTGCAGTAGGAGGTATTTGTGATGAGCGCTGGCAGCTATCGATATTTTTTGTGCCAGGTGAATATCAAGGTATAGCAGCTTTTGCCAATATACCCCCCATAACAATCAATTTATGCAAATAACTTGTTCGAATTTTATAATATAGAGAATATTAAACTATTTAAACTGCAAAGTTATTGTTTATTTCTGCTGTAATACATCCCCATTACAAAAATGACACGACCATAATGTCATATATTGCGTGCGTCCACGCAGCCAGACCGAACCCGCGAAGTATATAGATGATATTAAGGGCTAATCCGAAAAGAAAGCGAAATAAAAACGAGTTCACCGTAAAAGGGTCGCCGAGTGTCCCCGTATAATGAGCCATGCTGAAGATCAATGCACCCACCAGGACAGCCGCGATATTGGACTGCCAGTTTTTGTTAAATATGAATTGAAAAACTTTAATTAAGACGTAGATCAGAAAGACCCGGAAGAAAAGCTCCTCGTATAAACCGGCCCCCAGGGAAAGGGCAATTTGTTGAAGCATGGGTAGCTCTTCGATCGACGGAGGACCAACCAGCTGTAACGTATTACTTAGGAAGGAACTGATTAGTATGGAGAGTAATAAGGCATACATTACCGCTTCCAGAAGCATCATCAGAAAATAATGGGGATATATGTGCTGCCGGTGTTTACGGTCGCGCCAAAAAATCAAAAGTCCGATGATAGCGGCCAACAATAACGTAATCGAAAGAGTGTTGTACCCGACAAGATGGAATAACTGCTTGATCCATACATCCACCGAAATACGTATGACGGAGCCGGGCTCGGGTTGAGTAATGATGATCAGCATTTCGTACAAAATCAGCAGAGGTAGACTGATCAGGTAGCTGTAGACCAGCGATTTCGAATGGTCAAAATATTTGCGGAAACCGGTGGAAATAGTCATGGTTGCCGGTAGATATGAACTCTCGACGAGGGCGCAGAAAGTTGAAGGACCCGGTAGGCACGTTCCGAGAGTTTCAATTTATCCTGTTCGGTGCGGTCGTTAACTTTTACAAAAGTTCCGCGTCGGTTTTGGACGTTCTCCACATAAATGATGCTGCCAAGTGAAATTGACGGGTGAGCGGCTGTCAAGGCTTCGGGATTGTATAACTCACCGCTGGAGGTGGAAGAAGCCTGCTTGTCATCTTGGTAGCGTGTGGCTGAAATCGTGCTTAGCAAGTGCATTTGTGCATCCACCCGGTATGGATTTTGGTAGGCGACCGATGGCGGATTCAAAACGGTAAGTTTCTTGCCGGAGAAGATATCGTCCGGGGTCGTTTCCGGATTAAGACGGGCGAGTTCGACCGAATCCATCGCAAATTTCTGAGTGATGTCAGGCCAGTTTTGTCCGGATTGAACGGTATATCGCGTAAATTGACCCTGGGGGGCTCGTCCGCTGGCTTTGGCGGCAACCGATGGGGTCGGGGTCGGTTGACGTACCAACAATCGCTGGCCAACACGTATATTGTCTGAGGTAAGATTGTTCAGCGATTTTAACTGCTGAACGCTCATATCGTGTGCTCGAGCAATCTCGTAAAGCGTATCTCCATTTTTTACCAGGTAATAGCTGCTGGAAGCCTTGGTGTCGTCGGGTTCCCCGGCAGTGGGTTCTGTATCAGTGGATTTGGGTTCAGCGGTGGACTTGCCGGGGGTTACCTTTAGTATTTGTCCGGGTTGAAGCTGATTAGACTCCAGGTTATTCCACTCTTTGATTTGATCGATCGACACTTCATATTGTTGAGCGATGCTAAAAAGGGTTTCTCCTTTTTGAACAGTGTGAGTGGAAGTGGTTTGCTGGGCCCATGAAACGGGATGGGCCGGCCCTGCCCATAAGAATCCTCCCAGCAGGAGATATAGGAGATATCTGATTATGTATTCTGTCAAGGTGAAATTCGGGTTATTCATCATCCCATTTCAGTAAAGATTTGGCTTCTTGTAATTCGGACAGGGTGCGCTGTTCGTTTTGTTCTTGGGCGACCTCAATGCCCTCATCATATATATCTATGGCTCGGTCGACTTTATCCTGTGATTCATAGAGTTTACCCAAGTGGTAATACACCCCGACGTAATCGGGATCATCGTTTCGGATTGCTTCAAATAGCTTTCTAGCTTTATCGGTCTCGTCCTGCTTCAGTAATTCCAGGGCCAGGGCAAACCTGGTAAACGAGTCGTCCGGATTATCCTTAAGATACTTTTTTAATGTGGCGATTTTATCATTCATATAAACCGGGTCTTACCCTGATGCAGCAATTCGTCCGAGAACGTCCGGCACGCATATTTATAAACTGCCTGGACGGTAAAAATATTTCAGTTTTTATCGCTGTAGTAATGTTGTTCAATTTCTTTAATGGAATCGCCGCCGTATTTTTCCAGAAAAGCATTGGCCAATACGGGTGCGATCACATTTTCAATGACCACTATGGCACGTGGAAGAGCGCAGACATCGGAGCGTTCGTAACGAGTGTCTTGTTCTTTTTTGGTATTGATATCGACCGTTTTCAACGGTTTAATCATAGTCGGTATTGGTTTCATGACACCCCGAACGATTAACGGCATACCGGTGGTCATGCCTCCTTCCAGACCGCCTGCGCGATTCGTACGACGTTTGAACTCACCGTCCTGGTGAATAATCTCATCATGTACCTGGTGTCCCATGCGCCGACCCGCTTCAAAACCGAGGCCAATCTCAACGCCTTTCATAGCCTGGGTCCCGATAACCGTTTGCGCTATTTGCCCACCGATTTTTCGATCCCAGTGAACGTAGCTGCCCAAACCGGGCGGCAGTCCGGTAACTACGATTTCATAATGGCCGCCAAGCGAGGTTCCCTCTTTGCGTTTTTTCTTGATCAGATCGACCATCTGTTGGGAAAGATTTTCATCGAGGCACCGCACCTCTGAATCATCCGCCTTTTTGAAGATATTTTCTGCGCCAGACTTCATAAGCGGATCGACCATCTCACGAACCTGCTCCCACCCGTCAAAACCGACATTGCCGAGTTGGATAACATGTCCCCCGATCTCGATGCCGAAGTGCTTTAAAAATAAGCGGGCGATGGAGCATAAACCGACTCTCATCGCAGTTTCCCTCGCACTGGACCGTTCGATCGCGGGACGAATGTCGCCGAATTGATACTTTTGATTACCCACCAGATCGGCATGACCCGGGCGGGGTACCGTAATGGGATCTACATCTTTACCATCCCCTTCCTTGGACATAACCTTGGGCCAATTGTCGTCATCTTTTTCATAAGCCCGGTTAGGCATAATTAATCCGATGGGGCTGCCCATGGTTTTGCCAAAGCGGACTCCCGACTGAATCTCCGCACGATCTTTTTCAAACGCCATCCGACCGCCACGGCCATATCCTTTTTGGCGTCGTGCCAGGTGCAGGGCGATTTCATCTTCGCTGAGCGGAAGCCCGGCGGGAATACCTTCTATAATTCCTGTAAGTCCGGGACCGTGCGATTCACCGGCTGTAAAGTAACGTATCATAATATTGGTTTAGGCTTGAGTTTTAAAAAGTGGTGAATTTTGGCCGATCTTTTTTATAAAGTCGTGTTCGGAAACACGTTCGGAGAGAGACCGATCGTCGTCACAACCTTCAGTACGCAGTTTTTCGATCCGGTCCACGTCTCCCAATACAATGAGTGAATCACCTGCTTTCAGGCGATGGTCACTACCCGGATTGAAGACCAGTTCCTCACTGTTGGCGGGTATAACTCCGACAATCACCACAAAATATTTCTGCCTGATTTCACTTTCGGCCAGTGTTTTGTTTTCCAAATGTGATCCTTTAAAGACTTTGGCCTCGTCAAAGACGTGATCCTGGGTCATGCCGCCCATAATATTCTCTATAAACTGATCGACATAGGGGCGCAGAATCACATTGGCCATGCGGTCAGCTCCAATCTCGTAAGGGGAAATCACTTTATTGGCACCTGACCGAAGAATTTTTTTGGTGTTTTGATGCCGGTTGGTGCGAACCAGGATAAACAGGTCTTCGTTCAGTTCACGTGCAATCAGGGTGGCGAAGACGTTATCCTCATCCCGGGACAGTGCACATATCATCCCGTCTGCTCGTTTTACGCCGGCATCCACGAGGGTATCTTCCTCCTGGGCGTTTCCTTCTACATAAAGGATTTGGTCATCCTCAAGGCGTTCGATAGCATCAGCACGGTTATCGACTACGACCACCGGAACGTCGGCGCCCTTAAGATCCATTGCTATGCGATGACCGATGCGCCCGTAACCGCAAACGATATAATGATTGTTAATTTTTTCGAGCTGTTTTTTCATAGTGCGTCGCCTGAAAAGTTGACTTTCAAAAAGAAGTTGGGTGGTTTGGGAGGCTATATAAGCGATTATGCCGATTCCCAGCAGGGAGATAGCGATAGTAAACAGTCGTCCTCCCATCGAAAGGGTTTTAACTTCGCCGAAGCCGATCGTGGTAATAGTGATGAAGGTCATGTAAAACCCTTCGAAAAATTCCATGCCTTCTATAAAATGATAACCGATCGAACCGATAACAAAAATAAAGAACAAGAACAACACGGCCAGGTAAACCCGACGTGCTACGATGTTATTGACAATGTCGTTGTAAAACCGAAACAAAGTGCTGGTTGTTTACAGGGAAGTTTGAATGCTTAGTTGCGTTAATGCGCCCATCTTACTGTACGAATTACGGCTGAAATCAAACTGGATATCGCGAATGGTAATACCAATCCCGTAGCTGACGCCCGCCATATCGAGGCGTTCGTTGGTTTGTAGCTGTTTATGTTTGTAGTAATTGTATCCCAGACGTAGAAAAACATTACTGCTGATGATGAATTCTCCACCCATTACAAGGTGACGCATAAGGTCTTCGCCAAAGGCCGGATCCTCTGATTCGGTGGCGATATGACGAGGCCATTCATTCAATTTGGTGCCCATGAGAATAATTCGCAAGGGGGTGTGGGTTAATCGTTTGGTGATAGCAACGGCCATATTCAGCGGCAAATCTTCGCGACGGGTGTCGTAGGTCGATGTTTGATATCCTGCATGATTAAGACTGGCACCGATCGTCAGCGATTCATCCGGCCGCATATACAATGCGCCTAAACTTAATCCAATGCCCGTGGCTTGGTAGATGTCCATACCCGAATAAATTAAATCGAGGCTCCCCCCGTATTGAAAATGTTTAGAATAGCTTCTCCCGAAGCCCAGGCTCAGGGCGAGATCGGTGGCATTAAACGTCCCCAGCTGATTTCCCAGTTCGTCTTTTTTGTCGATTTGTCCATAATTTACGTAACGAACTCCCACCCCAGCCGTCCCATAACCCTGAATATGATAAGCGCCGCTGAAGAAGCCCACATTGACATCCGAGAGGTGGTTGATATAGGATAGGGAGAATTGCCGGTGCTGGTCGGCATGCAGATAGGCCGGATTTTGCTGGAATAATGCCACATCGGCATCGTTCAAGGATATGTGTGTGCCTGCAAGTGCGGAAGATCGCGCCGAAGTGGGCAAATTAAGAAAGCGAAATACCGTATTGTCAAGGCTTTGTGCAGAAGCCGTCAGCAGCAGGCTGCTGGCAATGAATAAGAGTAAAGATGCCGTAATTCGATGAAGCGTTTTATCCACGAGATATCAGGTTGTTGATTTACATACAAGAGCTGGAAAAGCAGGTATAACAATATAGGTTAAAATCGAGGGCCACGAAATCCATTCTACTTCTTATATTAACGGATTAATCGTGGATTATTTCATAAATTGATAATAGCAGTGATTTTTCAATATTCAAAAGCAACATGAGTCCATTAAGACAATTCGGGGAATATTGCAACTTACTTTACAAGGGTGTTCGTTCAGCGACTGAAGTTGGAATGTATCGTTCCAACCTGACGAATGAGCTGGTCAAGATTGGCTACGAATCCATGCCTATTATTATCCTTACCGGGATATTCAGTGGTGCTGTGATGACCATACAGACTTCCTATCAGCTTCAATCCGCCTTGATACCGAAGTCCACTATCGGCTCCATTGTTTCCAAGTCGATGATCATAGAGTTGGCGGCCGTGGTGAGCAGCCTGGTGCTCGCCGGAAAAGTGGGAGCCCGGATATCGACCGAATTGGGAACGATGCGGGTTAGCGAGCAGATTGACGCACTGGAGTCGATGGGTTTTAATTCGGTTTCTTTTTTGGTCATACCCCGTATAATTGGAGGAATAATCATGTTTCCCGTACTATACCTGGCCGCTGCCGCATTTGGCATTGGCGGAGGAGTCCTGGCCGGAGTGGTATCGGGCGCTTTACCCGCTTCGGAGTTTATGGAAGGAGCGCGCACCTTTTTTCATCCGGCGGATGTGTTATTTGGACTTATAAAAGCCACAGTTTTTGGATATATTGTTACTTCAATTGCATGCTATAAAGGATATTATGCAACGGGAGGCGCTGAAGGCGTGGGTACGAGCACGACGCGTGCAACGGTTTTGGGCTGTATCTATGTATTGTTGGCCGACTTGATTCTAGCTACGATTCTTCTTTAGATCAGGATGTGACATGATTAAGATCAGAAATTTACAGAAAAGCTTTGGCGATAACCTGGTATGGAGTGATGTGAGTTTTGATATCCACGACGGAGAAACGATTGCCATCATCGGCCGTTCCGGATGCGGGAAGTCGGTCTTGATTAAACACTTCATTGCCTTGTTGTACCCCGATCAGGGAGAGGTCTTTATAGATGACAAGGAGGTGTTTGAGTTGCCTTATACTGAACTGCGGAAGATCCGTCAACGATTTGGCGTATTATTCCAGGGGTCAGCCCTTTTTGATTCGGTGAGCACCTTTGATAATGTGGCTTTTCCGCTTCGCTACTTTACTTCCCAAACGGAAGAGGAAATCAGGGAAAATGTAAATAACGCCCTGAAGATGGTTAACCTGGAAGGAGTGGGGCCGAAGTCGACGGCCGAGTTGTCCGGGGGAATGCGTAAACGCGTCGGGGTGGCCCGTGCGATTGTGCATGAACCCGATTACATTATGTACGATGAACCCACTTCTGGGCTGGATCCGCAGACGTCAGACGAGATCAATGAGCTTATGATGGATATGGCTGAAAATCTTGACATAACCTCGATCGTAGTGACTCACGACATGCACAGCGTATTGAAAATTTCCGAGCGAGTGGCTTTTCTCGATCAAGGTGCGCTGAGTTGGCTAGGGTCGTTGGAGGAGATGAAACATACGGATTATAAGCCGTTGGTTAATTTCATGAAAGCTAGTGAATATCAAATAACAAATAAATCAAAGGAGAGCGTATAAGTGGCACGTTTCAGCAATGAGTTAAAAATTACCTTAACCGTTCTTGGAGCCGCGCTGGTAGCCTTTATCGGCTTTCGGTATATACAGGATATTCCCCTGTTTCGCCAAAGCAATCGAATCTATGCTACCTTTCATCGAGTAGATGGGCTCAATCCCGGAAGCTATGTGTATGTAAATGGTGTTAAGGTAGGGTCCGTCAAAGAAGTTCAGCTCACCCAGAACGACAGTGTGCGGATCGCCATGAATATCGACCTGGATAATCGGATCCCGAAAGGATCGATGGCAATCCTGAAACCCATGGACCTTTTGGGATCGAAGGCGGTCGTCATCGAAAAAAGTGATTCGAATGAGTATGTTAAAAATGGAGGTGAATTAGAGGGCGACTACCTCGAGGGTATGATGTCGTCCTTGAAAGAGGAGGGTGAAAAACTGGGAGGAGATATTTCAAATTCTTTTAATCACTTTAACCGTTTGCTGGAACGCTTGAATGAAGTGGTGGACGATACCAACCGGAGCGAGCTGGATCAAACCCTGAGAAATTTGCGCAGCTCTACCCATCGCATCGCCCGCTTATTTGAGCAAAAAGAACAGAAAATAAACCGCAGCATCGATCACGCGCATGGGTTCCTGGAGAACCTGGATACCCTCAGCAGTGAGCAGCGGGATGAGATTAAGCATACGATGGACAACCTGCAGCGTACCAGTAAAGAACTGGAATACCTGACAAGTGATCTGAGAACAACAACCGACAAGCTCAATACCCTTTTGACGAAAATCAACGAGGGTGAAGGGAGCATAGGACTAATGGTAAACGACCCCTCCCTCTATCATAATCTGGATACCTTGAGTGCCAATTTGAAGGATCTTTCGCGCGAATTCAACGAGAAGCCCGAACGTTTCCTTCAGTATATGCGACTGGTAGAAATATTTTAGTCAACACGGGCGGCGGTTCCGAAGCATTAAAATTTTCTGGGTTTTAAGCTATAATAACTCATGAAGTATGAATGGCAATTATCTATTAGCTGTTCATTAACGAAGAAAAGTTTCCGAGCAAGGAACCGCCGCCCGTGTTGACTAAAACGCTCTGAGCATATCTAAATTTCGCTTTTCGGTTGGAATTGCTCTTGAAGGTAGCTTCTTGTATATTTGAAAGCTTACGAGATGGCGAAACTTTTCATATTAATTATTAACTAGCACACAGCTTTTTTGTAATGGGTATAATGGAAAAAATGAGGGGAGCCACCACCTATATTTTGTGGGTGTTGATTATCTCCTTTGGTCTACTCTGGATGTTGGCAGATACACAAGTTTTTGATTCAATGATGCGCGGCCCACGATCGGCCGGAGAAGTGAATGGCGAGGAAATCGGCCTGGATGAGTACCAGCAGCGCATCCAATACTACGTTCAGCAGTATAATCGTCAGAATGAAGGACAGATGACGGCCGAAAGGAGGGCTTATTTTGAGGAGCAGGCCTGGAATGAATTGGTGGCCACAAAAATAATGACCCAGAAAATGAAGGAGATGGGGATCCAGGTCACCGATGCCGAGTTGGTTCAGATGATTACCGGAGAGAATCCGGATCCCTTGATCAAGCGCCAGTTTCAGCGGGAAGACGGCACGATCGACCGTGCGGCGCTCCGCAACGCGATCGAATCGGAGAAAATGACCCGCCAATGGATTATGATAGAGGAGCGGTTGCGCCAGAAACGCCGTCAGCAAAAAATGTCGACGTTCATTCAGGCAGCCCTCGATGTGGGTACTCGTGAAATCAATGATGCCTATGTTGAACAGAATTCCTATGCAGATGTTTCATTTGTGCGGTTTCCCTATGCCGACATATCAAAGGACGAGATAACGGTTAATGATCAGGATCTGAGACAGTACTATCGTGAACACGAGGATCGCTATAAAAGAAAGAAAACGTACCAGTTTGAATACGTAAGTTTTGACAAAACCCCTACCAAGCAGGATACGATGCGGACTATTAAAGAGCTGAAAGGTCTGCGTTCTGAATTTGCGAATACCCGGGAAGATTCGACGTTTCTGGCACGTTATCAAACGGATGCCTCCTACAAGCCCACACGGGTGAAAAAAAGCGAATTAAGGAAGGAGTTCAGCCCGGTTCTTGAATTGGAAAACGGAAAAGTTACGGAGGTAATCAAAGCCGACGACCGGTATCATATCCTGAAAAAACTGGATGAGTCGTCCGATGAAGTCGAGTTTATTCGGTTGACGTACGGGGTGGATGCCGATCCCATTGCTACCGTGGAGGAGGCTCATGAAACAGCCGATGACTTCAGTTACTATTCTGAGCAAAGCAGCTTTTCGAAAGAGGCACAGCGACGAAACAAGGAAGTTAAGAGTGCCTCTGCAACCAAGGGTAATAACTTTATACCCGGTATTGGACAGAGTCGACAGATTATGCAGTTTCTTGAACCAGCCGGAAGGGGCGAGGTGTCACAGCCGATCGAATTGGATAATCAGTTTGTAGTGATAAAAGTAACAGAGATCAAGTCTGCCGGGGTCCAACCGTTTGAGGAAGTGAAAGAACAGATCCGAACCCGGGTGTTGACGGAGAAACGCCGGGCTCGTATGGTGGATCAGGCTTCCCGGTTGACATCAGAAAATGGCACGCTTGAAGAAATTGCAAAAGCAGCCGGGCGTGAGGTGCAGACGGCTGCAGATCTGACATTGGGTTCTGCGACTATTCCTGCCGCCGGGCGTGAACCCAAAGTGGTTGGAGCGATATTCGGTCTCGAGGAAGAGGCCCTTTCCAGCCCGATATCAGGCAATAGTGCTGTTTTCGTAGTACGGCTGGACAGCAAGGATATGGCGGATCCGAACCAGTTGAGTAGTTCGGCCCGGCAAAAACTGGCCCAGAATTTACAACGCCAGAAAACGCAGACGTACATGGAGGTCTGGATGGACCAGTTGAAAGAAAGTGCGGAAATTGTGGATCATCGCGACCAGGTTTTCCGCTAGTACAACATCCGGCTGAACTGAGAGTTTAAAAAGGTGGAAGGCGATGCTTTCCACCTTTTTTTATTTTGAATATCCGGGAGGTTGTTGAACTTTTACATATTTACCCGACAGCAATTGTGGTCAGCAATAGGAACGAAAGATTTTCAAGACCTCCGAGGGAAAGCGACTTTGCAAATTATAAGTATGAGGAGCTGTTTTGAGTAATACCTTTGATGACAATGATCGCAAATGGATGAAGCGAGCCCTCGAATTGGCTGAAAAGGGGGCAGGGTATGTTTCTCCCAACCCGATGGTGGGATGCGTTATAGTTTCAGAAGACGGTCGTTTGTTGGGAGAGGGTTACCATGAGCGCTATGGTGAAAGTCATGCCGAGATTAACGCGCTGGAATCCGTAAAGGATCGAACCAACCTTATTGATGCGACCGTCTATGTTACCCTGGAGCCTTGCTCACACGACGGCAAAACACCACCCTGCGCTGAAAAGCTCGGTGAGTTGCCTTTTAACCGAATTGTCGTTGCCATGCAGGATCCGAATCCCGAGGTGGATGGTCGGGGAATTCGGCACCTGGAAAACCAGGGGATACAAGTTGATGTCGGGTTGATGGAGAAGAAAGCCCGCGGGTTGAACGAGTTTTTCCTGCATCATGTTACTCACCTGGAGCCCTTCGTGACCCTGAAAATTGCCCAGACAGCCGACGGATACATTGCTGCACCGGATGGCAAGGCGCGTTGGATTACAGGGGATGCATCCCGGGAGAGAGTCCATTTGTGGCGCAGCCGTTATGATGCCGTCATGGTGGGTCGAAATACGGCACAAATGGATAATCCGCGGTTAACGGTGCGTCATGTGGAGGGACGGCAGCCTCGCCGGATCGTCGTTGACGGGAAGAAAGAGCTTTCCGGAGATTTGAACTTGTTTTCAGATCAGTATGAGGAAAAAACGATCGTGATAACCCACGGGGAAGGTGAACAGGGAGATGAAGATGATCCGATGCTGGATATTCTCAAATCAAACTATTTCCGGGGTAAGACGATCAGAGTTCCCCCCTATCAGGGGCATTCGGACCTCAAAAAAGCCTTCAAGGAGCTGTATAATATGGGTATTACCTCGATCCTGGTGGAGGGCGGTCAGGCGCTTTCCCGCGCACTTCTTCGTCGAAACCTGGTGGATAAACTTGAACTCTTCATAGCCCCAAAATTGCTGGGAGGAGGAATGCGATCGGTCACGGGATTGGGTATTCACCATGTTGACGAATCTATTCGTCTTTATGATGTAGGATGGCAACAGGTGGGCGACGATATGTTATTGTCAGCTTATTTGTAATATTTCTCTTTTAGCAGGACGAGGTGAGCCGGGCGGCGGTTCCGAAGCATTAAATTTTCTGGGTTTTAAGCTGTAATAACTCATGTGGTGTTAATGGCAATCTACTACTAGTTGCCCATTAACGAAGAAAAGTTTCCAAGCAAGGAACCGCCGCCCGGCTCGCCGTCCATCTCCGGAAGGAGTTTGGGTTGTTGGTGTTTTGGTTAAGGTCAAATAGATTGGAGGGTGGCTTTAATACAGAAATAGTTAACATGTAAGTGATCAATTAAAAATCTGATATGTTTACGGGACTAATTGAGGAAGTGGGTACTATAGACGCCATGGAGGCTATGGAAGGGGGACGCCAAATGCAGATTCAGGCTTCCTTTGCCGACAATTTGCGCGTGGATCAAAGTATTAGCGTAAACGGAGTCTGTCTTACGGTTACTACCCGCGGAAGTGGTGTTTTTACCGTGCAGAGCGTGGAAGAGACCCTTCGGAAGACCACCCTGGGGTTGCTGCAGGAGGGAGATCCGGTGAACCTGGAGCGTTCGCTTAAACTCGACGACGGTATTGAAGGACACCTGGTCCAGGGACATGTGGATGGCGTGGGCAAGATAAGCACGATCTCTGAAGAGGGAGCCGATCGATTATTCGAAATAGAATACCCGGCAGAAAGCAGGGATTTGGTGGTATCACGGGGAAGTATCGCCGTGGATGGCATCAGCCTCACTGTAGCACGAATTGAACGGGATCATCATTTCACGGTGGCCATCATACCTTATACAATCGAGCATACCAATTTAAGCAGCAAACGGGAAGGGGATCCGGTGAACCTGGAGTTTGATATGTTTGGCAAATATGTGGTGAACTACCTGGAAAGTCGAAATCGTTCGTCAGATGCAGATTCGGCAGATACCGCCGATGATATTACCGCTTCCTGGCTTAAAGAACGTGGTTATTAACGGTAACGCCCACGTCCGAGGTTGCCCGAGCTGCGTTCGAGATTTTTCAGGATCGGCAGTTTCTGGAATAAGCTCTGCAGCTGACTGTTGTTGATACGCAAGCTGAAAAGATAGAATTGGAATTCGCCAAACGGATTCATCTGAAAGGAAAGGTCCCACATATGAAGTTCGCGATTCAGCGTAAATCGGCTTGGGGTAAGATTCTGGTCGACAAAATCATATCCAATACGGGTTTGTACCCTCCATTTTGGGGATAGTCGAAACTGAATACGTTCGACATTCAAGATGGCACTTTTGCGATTTTCACCTCTCGGACTATAGTTCCATGAATAGGAAAAGTTCAGAGAAAATGACCACGGAGCGTCAATGTCAGCCACCGGTTCCGCATTAAATCGAGGGGAGACGGAACGGAATTCGGACTGGTTAAAGGGATCGTACCGGCGAGGAAATTGGTATTGGGTTCGATGCGGCTTGGATCGCCCTTTGCTGGAAAAACGAGTGCCGACGTTTAGACTGAAACGCGTGAGTTGTGCCAAACGATCGGATTCGGTAATCAACAGGCGGTCCACTAATTGATTGTCGGCATCACGCGAATAGAGATTAAAGGTTGCATTGCCGTTTACCGTGAAATCGCGGATGTTGGTGGAATAGGATATATCCAGATCACTCAGTTTAAGGCTGTCAGCTGCAAAGTTATAACCGATGCTGGCATCCAGGCGATCGATTAATCGGATGTTATTTTCATTTTTTTCCCCGGTCGAGTCACGTTTCACCTGTTTAGCTTCAAAAGTATTCCCCAGGCTGAAATTAATGCGGCGTTGTTCTCCCCGGCTTGGACCGCCCACCACCCCGTTTTCGAAAATGGAATACTGTCGGGTACGGCCACTGGAATCGACTTGAACCTGCCGGTAATATCCCCAGAAATCAGTGCTGAAATCGGGTCGATAGCTAAAGCTAATGCGGGGCTCCAGGGTGTGCCGAAAACTTTGCAGCGAGCCAATACTCCGGTTCCAGATACCATAAATACGGGTATTGATACCGAAGTTGGTGTTAAAGTCGCGGGCCGCGGTGAATCCCTGGACTTTACGGGTAACGACATCCGGTTGCTGAGGATCGGTCGTGGGCTCCCAGGATTTTCGAATCGTATTCGGATACCAGTATTCGGTAAGCCGGAGACTCAAATTGGTGTTGTAAAACTGGCTGGACAATAGATTATTCAAAGAGATAGATCCGTTATGGCGCATACCGATGCGATAATGCTCGTTGTTGTCGGTGGCATCGCGATATTTTGCGGGATCCCATAATGTTTCAAACCAACCGTATTTAGCACTGTCAGCGGCAATCGGACGATAACTGAAATCGGATTGTATCTCGCTGCTGTAATTGAGACTCAGATTTTCATACCAACTCGTCTCTTCCCCCCTGCTTGTTGCATTCCGAAATGGCGAGAAAGAGTTGACATTAAAGGAAATGTTCGGGGCCGAAAAAGTTGCAGTATTGTTCTTGAAATCATGGCTTTGACTGGCGGAAATGTTGAAACTGTAGTTGTTAGAGGGAGCATTGTAATTATAGGATAAACGGGAAGTGGTGCTGGTCTGCGCCCGTTCATCCGGGTCGTAGGAGTTGCGCTGGTAATAGTCGGCAGTCCGCAGATTGATATTCGCCGAGATATTGGCGTAGGGAGAAAAATCCTGGTTGTGACTGATCGACAAACGTTTGTTGGTTCTGACGCCGAAGTCGGGATCGGTTTTCTCCAGTCCCCGCTCCCGAGAATATCCTATAGAGATACTTCCGTTAAAATCATTGCGCTTGGCGTAGTCAAACTTAAGATCCCCCAGGAAGGTGCCGGAAGTATAGATGTTGAATTCAAGCTGCCCGGTAAGGTAGTCATTGAAGTATTGAAACCAGCCCAGGTTTTGGAGTCCGATACCTCGACTGGCCTGGTTTTGAAAGGCATAGGTTGGTTCCAGGATGCCGGATTGTCGTTGCTCGATCTTGGCCGGTACATATCCGAATGGAAATACAAGCGGGTAGGGAATATCCAGCAGGTACAAGCGGGCGTTGGTAAAGAAGATTTCTTCGCGGTCAACCACCTTCATACGGTCTGCCTTCAGATAATAGTGCGGGTGGGGTAATTTACAGGTAGAATAGATGCCGTCTTCAATGTAAACGACCTCTTTTTCTGCTTTTTTTACTTTATTACCGGTCAATTTCCCCTCCTTGATGTTAACCCGCGCTACATCAAACCGTCCCTTCTCTGATTTGTAGTTGAAGGCGATGCGGTTGCTCCGAATCTTGCGTTCCTCGCGCTCGAGGACCGGCTGTGACAAGGTGTCTTCAGGAGTTTCGGTTTGGGCCCGGACGATATTTCGATCCAGGTTCAGTGCTACTTTCCCGGCCGTCAGTTTGCCGGCAGTGTGGGTGACCTGGGCCGATCCGTACAAACGGGCTTCTCGATCTCCCTGAAAGTCGAATACCAGCGAATCGGTAGCCTGAAACTGAACGCTTCCCTCTCCATTTTGTTGGGAGTTTTCCGCCCCCCGTTGCTGGTTGCCGGGGATGGTTTTGGCGCCCGACTCGGGAATCCGGGCGGGCGTGGTAAGCGTATCTGCTTGAGTAGTGTCTGTTTCTACGGTGTCGGGCGGAATTGCCGCCGGGGCCGGTTGGGCAGCCGTGGTATCAGCCGTTTGTTGAGCGAGCATCGTTTGGCTCGGATAGAGAAAAAGCAACAGAAGCCAGCAGAACACTACTCCGGGTAAGATGCTGCTGACGTTGCGTGACATAGGATTGGGATCGACCGATTAAGTTACCATCTATGTTCTGACTTCCTGTTTGAAAGCCAGGCTTGCTGCTCCGAGTAATGCCGCTTTATTGCCGAGTGACTCGTGAATTAATTCGAATCCATCGTGAAAGGTGGCCATCATGTATTTGTATGCCGTTTTGCGGGCCGGTTCCAATATCCAGTCACCTGCCTGGGACACTCCGCCGCTGACAATGATTTTTCGGATATCAAGAATATGGATGTAATTCACGATAGCATATCCCAGTTTTTCGCCCGAAGAATACAGAATTTCCTGGGCCAGTTCATTGCCGTCATTGGCGGCATCGTATAGATCGATGGGCTCCAAATCGTCAAATCGATTGGCAAACTTTTTATAGAGGGGATTGCTGGAATCATGCCGGATGCGGTCGGCGGCATATCGGCTCAGGAATCGTTGTCCGAGATAGGCTTCGATTCCGCCCCGGGTATTGCTGTTGGAAAGCGGCCCGTGGTAGTTGAT
>Ga0207771_100740_pt1 | contig 17113 bp, 20 predicted proteins | sample A23M2SouthBayCA_2_FD_187731 | JGI IMG/M metagenome (GOLD analysis project Ga0207771, IMG submission 187731) | Aerobic enrichment media microbial communities from Eden Landing Ponds, California, USA - A23 M2 (2) (SPAdes) | ecosystem: Environmental > Aquatic > Marine > Unclassified | place...
CTGTGGCGACACGTTCCTCGGCGACTACGGCGACCGTCGCCACTGTGGAAAGTGTAGCTACACCGAGTTCAACTGAGCCGGCACGGCGATGACCGACCGTCCTTCCACCGCTCGCGACCGACGAGCGGCGCGACCGTGACCCGCGTCCTCGGCATCGAGGGGACCGCGTGGTGTGCGAGCGCCGCGCTGTTCGACGCGGCGACAGACGAGACGGTCATCGAGTCCGACGCATACGAGCCGGACGACGGCGGCATCCACCCCCGGGAGGCCGCCGAACACATGCGCGAGGCGATCCCCCGCGTCGTCTCGACGGTCCGCGAGCACGCGGGCGACGACGTTGACGCGGTCGCTTTCTCGCGCGGGCCGGGGCTCGGTCCCTGTCTACGAATCGTCGCGACGGCCGCCCGCGCGCTCGCGCTGACGCTGGACGTGCCGCTCGTCGGCGTCAACCACATGGTCGCCCATCTCGAGATCGGCCGGCACCGGTCCGGCTTCGGGTCGCCGGTCTGTCTCAACGCCAGCGGCGCGAACGCCCACCTGCTCGGCTACCGCGGCGGCCGCTACCGCGTGCTCGGTGAGACGATGGACACGGGCGTCGGCAACGCCATCGACAAGTTCACCCGCCACCTCGGCTGGGCACACCCCGGCGGGCCGAAGGTAGAAGCCCGCGCGAAAGACGGCGAGTACGTCGACCTCCCGTACGTCGTGAAGGGGATGGACTTCTCCTTTGCGGGCATCACGAGCGCCGCGAAGCAGGCGGTCGACGACGGCGTCCCCGTCGAGGACGTCTGCTTCTCGCTGCAGGAGACCGTCTTCGCGATGCTGACGGAGGTGTCCGAGCGCGCGCTGTCGCTCACCGGCGCTGACGAGCTCGTGCTCGGGGGCGGCGTCGGGCAGAACGAGCGGCTCCGGGAGATGCTCGCCGCGATGTGCGAGGCCCGGGGCGCCGACTTCTACGCGCCGGAGCCACGGTTCCTCCGGGACAACGCCGGAATGATCGCCGTCCTCGGTGCGAAGATGTACGAGGCCGGCGACACCGTCCCCGTCGAGGACTCCGCGGTCGACCCGGACTTCCGCCCGGACGAGGTCGAGGTGACGTGGGACGCCGGCGGGAACGTGGCCGTGACACGGCCGGAGGCCGACGAGATTCGGGGCGCGGAGGCGCTCGTGACGCTCGGGGAGCGCGTCCAAAAGGAGCGCCTCGGGAAGCCGTATCGGCACCCGGCGCTCGACGACCGGCTCCGGCGCGAGCGCACGCGACGCGAGGCGCGGCTGACGAGCCTCGCGCGCCGAGCGGGGGTCCCGACCCCCGTCATCTACGACGTGGACGACCGCGAGGCCGCGCTGACGCTCGAACGCGTCGGTGATGCCGACCTCGTGGCGGAGCTCACCGAACCTCGGGTCCGCGACGTGGGACGTCACCTTGCGGCCTGTCACGCCGCGGGGTTCGTCCACGGCGACCCGACGCCGCGGAACGCTCGGGTCGCTGACGACCGGACGTATCTCATCGACTTCGGCCTCGGCTACCACACCGAGGACATCGAGGACTATGCGATGGACCTCCACGTGTTCGAGGGGTCGCTCGCCGGCACGAGCGACGATGCGTCGTCGCTCGCCGCCGCGTTCGAAGACGCCTACTGCGAGACGGGCGACCCGGCAGTAGTCGACCAACTGCGGGAAATCGAGGGGCGGGGACGGTATCAGTAAGGCCGCGACCCCCCGGAACAGCGGCGACGGCTACGACGCACCGGTAAGCCCTTGGGCGCGCCCGGCGTACCAGCACGCATGGTCGACAAACCGCAGTCAGGGGAACTGTTCGGCGTCCCGTACAACTTCGAGCGCCCGTCGCTCGGGCGGCTCCTCTCGTCGTACTGGCAGCCCGGCGAAGGGATGCTCGTCGAGAAGCCGTTCGGCGTCGGCTACACTCTCAACCTCGCGAACTGGCGCTCGTGGCTCGTCCTGCTCGTCGCCGGCGGGCTGTTCTACCAACAGCAGAAGGCCGCTGAGGCGGCCGAGGGCGAAGAGGAGGAGGAGCCGGTGGAAGTGCTCGTCGACGACTGACGGGTCACCGAACGCAGTGAGGTGACCATCAGAGCGAGTGGGAGCGACCGAAGGGAGCGACGCGCGAGCCCCGTTCCGACGCGCCTTTACTCCGAGCACGCGCACCTCCGACGTGAGCCTCCGCTACGTCACGACGAACGAGGGGAAGATCGAGGAGGCGCTCGAGTATCTCGACTCCGGCGTCACCCAGCTCGACTACGACTACACGGAGATACAGGCCGACGAGCTCGAACCCGTCGCCGCGGTCGGCGCCCGCGAGGCGTTCCGCGTCGCCGGCGAGCCGGTCATCGTCGACGATGCCGGCCTGTTCATCGAAGAGCTCGACGGCTTCCCCGGCCCGTACTCCTCGTACGTCGAGGACACCCTCGGCGTCGAGCGGGTCGGCGAACTCGCACGCGATGCCGGCACGACCCGCGCGAGCTTCCGCTGTGTGCTCGCCTACTGCGACGGCGACGGCTTCGAGGCGACGCCCGAACCGGTCGACCTGGGCGACCGGCGCGGCCACGACCTCGACGCCGCCGACCGCGACCGCGCAGCGACCGACGAAACCGTCGCTGAGGGAGACGTCCCCGTGAAGCTGTTCGTCGGCTCCGTCCCCGGCCGCATCGTCGAGCCGCGCGGCGATGGCGGCTTCGGCTACGACCCGATCTTCGAACACGACGGCCGGACGTTCGCCGAGATGGGCGCCGACCGGAAGAACGCCGTCTCCCACCGCGGCCGTGCGCTCGCGAAGTTCGCCGACTGGTACGCCGACAGGTAGCGACGACGGAGCAGCCCGGCAGCCCGGGCTGTCCGACCGGTGGGGTTCTTTCGCGCTCGACACGAAGCGAGTGGGTATGCAGGTGCGGCCGCCGAACGAGGAGGAGCTGGATGCCGTAGTCGCGACACACGTCGCCGCCGCGGAGGCCGGCGGTGCTCGGGTGTACGACCCCGAGACGGTCGCGTCGTGGGCGAAGCGGGACGAGCGGTCGCCGGACGACTACCCCGTCGACGACCCGGCGAGCCACTTCGTCGTCGCCGTCACGGGCGACGGCGAGGTCGCCGGGTTCGGCGAACTCGTCCCCGATGAGCGGGAGGTCCGTGCGGTGTACGTCCATCCGAACCACGAGCGCCGCGGGGTCGGAAGCGCGCTGTTGGCGCATCTGGAGGGGTACGCCCGGGCGCTCGACTGCCCGGCGCTCACCCTGCAGTCGTCGCTGAACGCAGTCGCGTTCTACGAGCGGGCAGGCTGGCGACGGACGGGGACCGGCGAGAGCCCCGGCGGCATCGAGGTCGCCGGGATGCGAAAACAGCTCTAGGCGCGAGGGTCGCGGTCCGTCCCCGGATACGGGCCGTCGCCGACCGTCGGCCACAGCGTCCCGGGGTCGAACAGCCGGGCGAACGCGTCCGGGGTGCGGACGCTGAGGGAGACGTGCGGCTGCATCGCCGCGGCGGCGTCGACGCTCGTCAGCGACGGGTCGAAGGAGAGCAGGTGGGCCGCGCCGCCGCGGTAGGCGCTTGCGAGCCCCGGATGGTCACCGGCCGGGTGGTCGACCCGCTCGGTCCACGCGGCGAGCTTCTCGCGGTGGTCGGCGGCGAGTTCCGGGTTCGCGAGCGCCGCGACGACGGCCTCCGTGTCGTCGAGCAGTGCGTCGGAAGCGACGAGCGTCGTCCACGAGTGGCCGCGTAGGCGGTCGAGCGCCTCGCGGGCGGCCCCGCCGACGAGCAGGTCCGCGGCGAGCACGTCCGTGTCGGCGACGACGCGTGTCGGGTCCGGGCGGTCAGACATCGTCCCGGAGTGTCTCGGTCGCCTCGGTTACGTCCGCGACGGTCACCTCGTACTCGGCGGCCCGCTCGAAGAGGTCGTCCCAGCGCATGGTTCCCCTTCGGGAGCGGTCGACATAGGCACGGGGCTTTCGCCACGGTGGAGGCGGGGAGCTTTTGCCCAGCGGCGCGAACGGGCGCTCGTGCGCGAGTTCGACTTCGAGCTGGCCGTCTGCGCGGGCTTAGAGCGCGACGGCCGGCTCGTCTCCCGCCAGCTCGCCGGCGGCATCCACGGCTCGCGGGTGATGGATACGGTCGTCGTCGAGCCCGGCCCCGAATTCGACGAGCGGACGCGGCTCACCGACCGGACGATCCCGCCGCGGCTCCTGGACGCCGACATCGGACCGGGGACGCCGCGTCGGCCCACCGAGGCCGTCGGCGACTCGGCGTACGCGCGGGGCGCGGTCGAGGCCGGCGTCGACTGTGGCTACCTCGCGAGAGAGCGGCGCGGCGGGCAGACGTACGTGCGCGCAACGGCGCGCTACCCGGAGCGGTGGCTCGACGGCCTCGTCGGCGTCGAGAACAAACCGGACCTCGAGCGTCCCGGCGACCTGGAGCTCCAGCTCCGAAAGGACGTCTCGCTCGCGCTGTTCGACCGCGTCTGGCTCGCGACCGCGAGCCACGTCACCGGCGCACACCTGAACCGCATCCCCGAGGCGGTGGGCGTCTGGCGCGTCGACCCGGCGACCGGCGACCGCGAGACGGTCCGCGAGCCGGCGCCACTGGCGAGCGACGAACCGGGGATCGAACTCCTCGGCCGCACGGCCGCCCGCGCGGAGGTGCGGCCGGTCGACGCGGCCGAGAAAGCGCGGTACCGTCGTCGGGTCGCAGAGCGCGCATACGGGAAGGGGTGGCGCGTCCGGTTCCCCGACTGCCCACACGTCGAGGAGCGGTCGATAGCCGGTGTCGGCGGCCTCCCGTACTGTACACGGCAGGAGCGGTACGTCCGACCCGCGGACGCCTGCGACGTGAACTGCGAGGACGGGGAGGGGTGCGACGTGGATATCAACGCTCACCGGGCGACACACTCCCCGTGGATTCGCGACCCGCCGGGCACGAAGCGACGACAAGCGGGGTTGGACCGTTACTCGTAGCCGGAAAGGACCCCGTTACAGCTCGTAGCGCTCGCCGTCGATGGCGAGGTCGTCACCGAACGCCTCGTCCGGTGACGGAAAATGCGAGACGTGGACGAGCCGGTAGCGGTCGGCGTCGAGTTCGCGTGCAAGCGACCGGGCCCCCTCCATCGTCATGTGCTTCGTTCCGAAGGTGCGTGGTATCCCCTCGTCGTCGTGGTGATTCCCGCCGATGGGGTGGTGCTCGCACAGCGAGGCGGGGACGATCCCGTCCGCGAGCAGCAGGTCGGCATCGCGGAACGCGTCCCGTGAGGCGGCCGGCACCGCGTAGTTTGTGTCGCCCGTGAGGGCGAGTTTCGCGCCCGGCCCCTCGACGACGACACCGTAACAGAGGAGCGGCGGATGGACGACGGGCACGAGCGTCACGTCGAAGCCGCACGCCTCGAACGTCCGGTGTGGGGCGTGACCGGCGACGGAGACGGCGTCGAGGTAGTCATACTTGCGGGCGACCGTCTCCGCGACCGACTCGCCCGTCTCCGGGTCCGTTTCGTTCGCGGCGTGGACGGTCACGTCCGAGAGGAGCCGGTAGGCGTTGCCCAACCCGTCGAGGTGGTCGAAGTGGATGTGCGTGACGAGGAGCTCGTCCGGAAGCGGCACGTCCTCACGGAGGAACTGCGCGCGGAAGTCGGGGGAGGCGTCGACGAGTAGCGACTCACCGGTCGCCTCGTTGCGGACGTGAACCGAAAACCGGGTGCGCTCGACTCCGCGCTCGCGGGCGGCCGTACAGGTGGCACAGCCACAGCCGGGCGTGGGCGTCCCCGTCGTGTCGCCCGTCCCGAGCAAGGTGACCTCCATCACCCGCACGTCGGACGGACGCCGAGTAAAGCCCGCGGTCGGTTGCGGTAACTATCACGATTGTTCACAAGGTTTATGTGGAATCCACCCATCCGAGGAGACGTGATGCGAGGGACTACCCCCGCGCCGATGGTGCCAGAACTGCCGACCGAGACCGACGAGACGCGGACGCCGGAGACGGCGCTCCGCGCCGACGGCGGCTACGAGACCGTCCACGAGGACGCCTCCGAGGCACCGCTCGTACCCCACAGTTCCTGAACGGCCGCGCCGTTCGCGCTGCTCGACGACCCGTAGCCGCGGCGCTTGACGACGCAACACCGGAAGTAATCGAACCGCCCAGGACCCTCAGTGGTCGTGGTCGTGATCCGACGAGGAGTCGGTCGCGCCGCCGTCGCCCGCGACGGGCGCGGAGTCGTCGGACATCATGTCCATGTTCTTCAGGTTGTCCCGTTCTTCGAACCCCTCGACGGCCAGTTCGAGGTCCTCTTGCGTGAGCGTCGTCCGCTCCTCGGTGAGCGCGTTGAGGACGGCCTCACGGAGCACGAGCCGGAGGTCGCTCCCCGTAAGCCCCTCGGTGATGTCGGCGATGGCCTGCGGGTCGAACTCGTCGATCTCCATCCGCCGCGTGACGACGTTGAGGATGTCGCGGCGCATATTTCGGTCCGGCTTCGGGAAGTTGACGATCTCGTCGAAGCGGCGCCACGCGGCCGAGTCCAGCTGGTCGGGATGGTTCGTCGCACCGATGAGCAGCACGTCGTCCTGAATGAGCGATATCTCGTCGATGGACTTCAGTAGAGTGTTCACCGCGCGCTTGATTGCGGCGTGTTCGTCGGAGGCGCGCGTCTTCGCGACGAAGTCGAACTCGTCCATGAAGAGGATACACGGCGAGAGCCGCTTTGCGACCTCGAACGTCTTGTCGACGTTCTTGGCCGTCTCGCCGAGATACTGCGAGGTGATCATCGACAGCTTCACCTCGACGAACGGGAGGTCGAGCTGGTGGGCAAGCGCGCGAGCGACGCTCGTCTTCCCGGTACCCGGCGGTCCGACGAACAGCAGTTTCCCGATCTCGCGCAGGCCGATCCGCGCGAGATAGTCGCGGTGCTCGATGGCCTTCACGACCTTCTCGATTTCCTCCTCCTGGTCGGTCGTGAGCACGAGGTCGTCGAGTTTCATCTCGATCTCCTCGGGCGCGCGCACCTCGACGAGGTCGAGCATCTCCTCTTCCTCCTCGTCGAACATCTCCTCGAGCAGCGAGTCGATCCAGACCCGGTCGGCGTGGATGGGGCGGTTCGCCTCCCGCGCGCGCTCGTACTCGACGTCGAACTGTTCGCCGAACACGTACGCGAGGGTCGGGTTCTCTCGGACCGCGTCGGCGTCGAGGCGGTCGAGGAGCCACGTTTCGGCCATCCCCTCGTCGGTGAAGGAGACGGTGCCGGAGAAGTCGTCACGGTCAGTGAACATCAGTCCGGACACCGCGTCCCACGGCCGGTCGATGCCGGTTGCCGCGGCGGCGTTCGCGTTCGTCGCGTTCAGCGGGCGCTCGACTTCCCCCTCCGACCAGAACACGCGTCGGTACGCCGGGGGGAGGTCGCGCTCGTCCAACTCGTCGTGCTCGTTGTAGAGGCGCGTCGTGAGAAGGAACTCGACGACATCGACCTCGGGGCTCGTCATCTCACGGAACTACGACCCGCACAACTGATAAGGGCGTCGTCATCTCCCCCGGCGCTCGTTAGTATTGGTAAGGAACAACGCCCGTTGAATTTACGTTCGTTGCCACACGGACGGGTAAGTTTACCACGGAGGAACGGGAAAGGAGGCTGTATGAGCGACACCGACCCCGTCATCGTGCAGGCAGTCCGAACACCGTTCGGGAAGGAAGACGGCGCCTTCGCCGACGTCCGTCCGGAGGACCTCTCCATCCCACTCATCAACGAGACCCTCGCGGCGACCGGCCTCTCCGGCGACGAGGTCGACGACCTGATGTGGGGCTGTGCCCAGCAGCGCTCCGAACAGGGGAACAACATGGCCCGCGTCATCGCGCTGCTGTCCGACCTCGGCGAGACCGTCCCCGCGACGACGATCAACCGCTGGTGTGCCTCCTCCGCACAGAGCATCATCTCCGCGGCCGACGCGATCCGCGCCGGCCAGCGCGACTGCATCATCGCCGGCGGCGTCGAGTCGATGTCCCGCGTGAAGATGGACACGAACAGCGACATCCACCCGCGGATGAACGAGGATTTCAACCTCGCGGCGCTGTCGATGGGGATGACCGCCGAGGAGGTCGCAGACCGGTACGACGTCTCCCGCGAGACGCAGGACGACTTCGCGTACCGGAGCCACGAGCGCGCCAGCGAGGCGACGGAGACCGGGCGGTTTGACGACGAGATCGTCCCCATCGAGACGGACGACGGCGTCGTCGACACCGACGAGGGGATCCGGCACGACATCGACCGCGAGAAGCTTCGCGAGCTCCCGACCGTCTTCAAGGCCGAGGGGACAGTCACCCCCGGAAACGCCTCACAGATCACCGACGGTGCCGCCGCGACGATGGTCACGTCCCGCGCGTTCGCCGAGGAGCACGACCTCGAAGTTCTCGCCGAGGTCGGGAACAACGCGGTCGCCGGCGTCGAGCCCGAAGTGATGGGTATCGGCCCGGTCCCCGCCTGTCGAGAACTGTTCGAGCGCTCCGGAACGACGGCCGACGACTACGACCTCGTCGAGCTGAACGAGGCGTTCGCCTCGCAGTGTGAGTACTGCCGGCAGGAGCTCGGCTTCGACGAGGACATCTACAACGTGAACGGCGGCGCCATCGCGCTGGGCCACCCGCTCGGCGCCTCCGGCGCACGGCTCCCCGTCACGCTCATCCACGAGATGCACAAGCGCGACGCCGAGCGCGGCCTCGCCACCGAGTGTGTCGGCTTCGGGCAGGGCGCAGCCATCGAGTTCACGCTGCCGAACTGAGAACCGCAATCTTCAGTTCTCCGCTCCGACACCCGTCGGTGTGCAACTTCAGGAACTCTTCGAGACGATGCCGTTCGCCCGTCACGTCGGCGTCGAAGTGACCGACGCGGATGACGGGAAGGCCACGGGCCACGTCGAACTCGACGGCGTCCACTCCTCCTCGCCGGAGCGGTTCGTCGCACACGGGGCCGTCCCGTACACGCTCGCCGATACGGTCGGAGGCGCGGCAGTGATGTCGCTGGCCGGGCGACCGACGCCGACGGTCGACATGCGAATCGACTACCTCGCGCCCGCGAACGGAGAGCGAATCGAGGCGGACGCGGCGGTGGTCAGAAAGGGCAGCAGCGTCGCAACCGTCGACGTGACCGTCACGGACGGGGCGGGCGAACGGCTCGCAACCGCGCGCGGCGTCTACAAGACGGGCGGCGGCGACGGGGAGACCGCGTGGGAAAGCAAAGAGCGGGCGACCGACTGAGCGTTCTCAGTCCTCGGGGTGACAGAAGACCATCGCCTCGCGGACGGCGTCCCGCTGGCCGATGAGCGTGATACGGTCGCCACGTTCGAGCGTGAAGTCGGCATCCGGCACCTGTGTCTCGTCGTCGCGAGTGACGAGCGCGATGAGCGTCGTCGGCGGGAGCTCCGGGCCGACCTCGCGGATCGTCCGTCCGACGAGCTCCTCGCTGGTCACTTCGATCTCCTGAACGTCGCCGGAGCGACCGAGTTCGCCCATCCAGTTCGCCAGCGCCGGCCGCTCGATGGCGTTGTCGAGCGCGACCGCCGTCGCGAACGACGAGGAGATGGTCCGGACGCCGAGGTCCTCGAACGCGTCGACGTTGTCCGGGTTGTTCGCCCGCGCGATGATGGTATCGACGTCGAACTTCGAGGACGCAAGCTGGGCGACGAGCAGGTTCGCGTCGTCGTCGCCGGTCGCGGCCGCGACGATGCGGGCGTTGCCCGCGCCGGCGGCCCGTAACACGTCCGTGTCCGTTCCGTCGCCGATGTGGACCGTGTGGCCCTCGTTGCGGGCTTTCTGTGCCTGTGCTTCGTCGTTCTCGATGAGAACGACGTTCTCTCCGCGGTCTTCGAGGCGGTCGGCGAGCGCGCGGCCCACCTGTCCGCCCCCGATGACGAGTACACGCATGGGAATCACGTCGAGGAACTCCGCGATGTACCGCGCGAGGCCGCCCTCGAACACGACCGTCGCGAGGATGACGAGGAAGACGACCCCCACGAGGAGGGTCGCGTTCGAGTCGAGCGTCGCCGCCCGGCTACACAGCTGTGCGGCCTCGCCTGTCGCGCCCGCACACACCGCCGCCGGGTCGCCCCCGGCGATTTCGGCCGCCTCCGTGCGCAGTTCGGCCGCACGGTTCTGGAACTCGACCGCGAACAGCGTCGCGACCGAGGCCGGGATGATACCTCGAGGGCCGACGAAGCTCATGAACAGTTTCTCGTTTCGCGTGAACCGGTCGCCGATCGTCGAGAGGAACATGAGCGCGGGCCGGATGACGAGTGCGACCGCAGCGACGACGAGGAGCCCACCGGCGCCGAGCCGGACCAGGTCATCGAACTGCAACAGCGCCGCGAGCGCGATGAACACGAACGAGAGGACGACGAGCGTCACGTCACCCTTGAACGCGGAGATCTCCTTCTCGTAGGGGAGATCGAGGTTGCCGAGAATGACGCCGGCCGTTGCGACCGCCGCGACCCCGGCTTCCGCGAACAGCGTGTTCGCGGCCGCGTAGGCGACGAGCGCCCCGGCGAGCACGAGCAGTCGCGCGTTCTGTGGCGCGTTGCCCGGCGACAGATCGACGTACCGGATGAGATACCAGACCGCGACGGCGACGAGGCCACCGACGACGATACCGGTTCCGAGCCGCTCGGCGAACAGCTGTAGGAACTGCGCTGGACCCGTGTCGCCGGCGACGATGATCTCGAAGACGGCGACGGCGGTGATCGCCGCGGTCACGTCGTTGACGATCCCCTCCGTCTCGAGTGCCGCCTCGACCCGGTCGCGGACGGGGACGACCTCCATGATGGGCGTGATGACCGTCGGCCCGGTCGCGACGAGCAGCGCACCGATGAGCAGCGAGATGTCCCACGGCGCGCCGAACGCGAACCGCGTCACGACGGACGTCCCGATGAGCGCGATGAGCGCACCGACCGTGACGAGCCGGAGGTTGTCGGCCGGGGCCTCCCGGAGCTTCGACGCCCGGAGGTGGAACGCCCCCTCGAAGACGATGATCGCGACGGAGAGCCCGACGATGGCCGGGAGCGCGTTACCGAAGGAACTGCGCGTGACGACGCCAAGCCCCTCGGGGCCCAGCGCGATGCCGGCCGCGATGAGGAAGATGATGCTCGGCACCTCGAACCGGTCGGCGAGTACCTGTGCACCGACGCCGAGGCCGATTATCGCTGCGACCGTCGGAATCAGAAGCGACGGGCCACCAGCCATCAGGAAGCCTCCATCGGTCCCGGGTTTGGCGGGGTTGTTGATAAACGTCCGTATCGCGGCGTGACGGTCGAGCCGACGAGGGTCATTCCTCGCGCGCGTCGAGGTAGCCGAGGACGCCCCGCACGTTCATCGCGGCCTCCGTGTACACCGCCCGCTCGGTCCACGGCTCGACGACAGGGACGCGTGACGCGACCGTCTCGACGACCGCCTCGTCCGAGTCCAGCCGCTCGCGTTCGGCGGCGATCTCTTCGACCCACTCCCTCAACACCGTCTCGTAGACGGTGAGTTTCTCGCCGGTCTCGGTCGGCCCGTAGTGGCCGTACAGGAGCAGTTCGGGGTCGAGCCCCCGGATGGTCTCCACGTCCTCGAGACACTGCTCCAGGTCGAAGTTCGACGGCGGGGAGGTTGGGCGGACCGAGTCAGGTCGCTGTGCGTAGATGCCAGCCGCGTCCGCGACGAAAACCGCGTCGTCGGCCGGGCTGTGGAACACCGCCTGGTGCGGCGCGTGGCCGGGCGCGTCGTACACGTCGAGCGTACGGTCGCCGAGGTCGATCGTGTCTCCGCCGGCCAGCGCCTCGATGCGGTCGTCGGGCACCGGCTTCGGCTCCCGATAGAACTCGATCCGCTCACCGACGGCGCGTTTCGTCCCCGCCCACAGCCGCGACGGGTCGACGAGGTGAGGGACGCCGACCTCGGGACACAGCACGGTCGCTTCGGGGCACGCGTCGGCGAGGAAGCCGGCGCCGCCAGCGTGGTCGAGGTGGACGTGTGTCGGGACGATGTACGACAGCTCCTCGCGGTCGATGCCGACCGCAGCGAGCCCCGCGAGCGTGTGCTCGACGTCCTTCCCGATCCCCGTGTCGATCACTGCGGGCTCGGGCGTGTCGAGCACGTAGACGGCGCCGTACTCCGCGATCCCGTACATCCCCGTGTCGACGTAGTAGATGTCCGAGGCGGACGGGTGCTCGACCTTCTCGAGGTCACCGATAGCCATAGCGAATCCTCGACGCTCCGGGTAGTAAAGTCGGTGGTCCGGGGGAACCACGGGACCGAGTATCGACGCTGGGCGCGGACGGACCGTGCGTGACGGAGCGGCACGCCACCGACACCCCTTTGCCGTGAAACGGAGAAGGGTCGACAAATGCTATCGCGACAGTTCGTCCGGGAGAACCCCGACGAGGTCCGACGCGCCCTCGAGACGAAGGGCGTCGACGTTGACCTCGACGCCGTGCTGGAGCTCGACGAGGAGTGGCGGACGCTCAAATCGGAGGGCGACGACCTCCGGCGAAAACGCAACGATATCTCCTCGCGCATCGGCGAGCTGAAGCAGGCGGGCAAAGAGGAGGAGGCGCAAAACGCCATCGAGCAGTCGAGCGAGCTGAAGGCCGAACTCGAGCGCGTCGAGGACCGTGCGGACGAGCTCGAGGCCGAACTCGAGGCGGCGCTGCTGGAGCTCCCGAACGTCCCCCACGAGGACGCGCCGGTCGGCGACGACGAGAGCGACAACGTGGAACTGCGCCGCGAGGGGTTCGCGAACCGTCGGGAACTCCCCGACGAGGTGGTCCCCCACTACGAGGTCGGCGAGGAGCTGGAGATTCTCGACTTCGAGCGCGGCGCAAAGGTGTCGGGCGGCGGCTTCTACTTCGCGAAGGGCGACGGGGCGAAGCTGGAGCACGCGCTCGTGCAGTTCTTCCTCGACGTCCACCGCGAACAGGGGTACGAGGACGTGTTCCCGCCGCTTCCCGTCAACTCGCGGTCGATGCGCGGCACCGGACAGTTCCCGAAGTTCGTCGACGACGCCTACCGCATCGGCGGCGCGAACGACGAGCCGTACGACGACGACGACCTCTGGCTGCTCCCCACCGCGGAGGTGCCGGTGACGAACATGTACGCCGACGAGATACTGCTCGACGACGACCTCCCGCTCAAGAAGCAGGCGTACTCGCCGAACTTCCGACGCGAAGCCGGCGAGCACGGCACGGAAACCCGGGGAATCGTCCGCGTCCATCAGTTCAACAAGGTCGAACTCGTCAACTTCGTCCGGCCGGAGGAGAGCGACGAGCGGTTCGAGGGGCTCGTCGCCGAGGCCGAGTCGGTGCTCGAGCGGCTGGACCTCCCCTACCGGGTGCTGGAGATGTGCACCGGGGACATGGGGTTCACGCAGGCGAAGAAGTACGACATCGAGGTGTGGGCACCCGGCAACGACGAGCCGGACGGACCCGAGGCGGGTGGGCGCTGGCTCGAGGTGTCGTCGGTGTCGAACTTCGAGGAGTTCCAGGCGCGGCGCGCCGGCGTGCAGTACCGCCCCGAGCGCCACGAGTCGGCCGAATATCTCCACACGCTGAACGGGTCGGGCGTCGCCGTTCCGCGCGTGATGGTCGCGATCCTCGAATATTACCAGAACCCGGACGGCACCGTCGACGTGCCGGAGCCGCTCCAGCCGTACATGGGCGGGACGGAGGTTATCGAGGGACACGAGCCGGTCGGCGAGTCGGCCGTCGGTGCCGGGCGGAAGGAGTAACCCCCGTCAGCCGGTCACCCGCGCGTGCCGGTAGCCGAGCCAGAACGCGACAGCCGGCACGACGAGGACGACGAGGGCCTGTGCCGCGAGGAGGTAGTTCCGCACCGTCTCCCCGACCGAGTCAAACCGTGGGAGCCAGCCGGGGGCATCGCCGGCGACGAACGCGGAGACGAGGTGGCTCGCGCCGACGCGTAAGAGCGCGGCCGCGAGCACGACCGCGACGGCGGCGAGCAGGAACCGGTACTGACGAAGCTGTCGGTGGAGGGACACAATCCGAACTGACGAGCCCACCGGGATAGGTCTTTCCGCCCTCAGTCGCTCGGATGGGTGTACGTCCGAAGGAAGCTGATACGACCGTCGGCGAACCGGAACACGTCCACGAACCGGAACCAAACCGAGCCGTCCGCGCGGCGTAGCTCCCCCTCCACGGCGACGCCCTCGGCTGCCTCGTACACCGCCTCGACGACGTGGGTCGTCTCCGTGTCCGGCCGGTCGTCGCGCATGAACGCGACGAACGTCTCTGGGCCGTCGAGGGTCATGTCGGCCCGCTCCTGCCTGAACTCGTCGGCGAGGAGCTGTCGCAGCCGCTCGTACGCCCCGTCGTCGATGGCCGCGTAGTACGCGCGGGCCGCCTCCCGTCGGTCCATGCTGGTGGGAGTCGCGCGCGGCGCAAAAGGGTGACGCGGGGGAGACTTCTCTCGGCACGACCGGGGCGAGCGGCTTTTGCCGCGGCACCGTCTACCGGCACCGTGGACCTGCACGTCCGGTACGAGGGGGACGACGACCCGGAGAAGTGTACGGCCCGGAAGCTATCGCGCTTCGATATGGCGACGCTGCACCGGTCGCCGCGGTCCGTTCCCGAAGGCGTCGTGCTCGACCCGCACGCCGAGCGGGCGCTCTCGCCCGCGGACGCGACGGACGTCCTCGTCGCACTCGACTGCTCGTGGGAGACGGCCGAGGCGGAGGCGTTCAAGCTCGCGGGCGACCACCGCGCGCTCCCCTTCCTCGTCGCCGGCAACCCCGTGAGCCACGGGACCCCGTTCCGGCTCAACACCGCCGAGGCGTTCGCCGCCGCCTGCTACATCCTCGGCGACGAACGGCAGGCCGAGCGCATCATGTCGAAGTTCCGCTGGGGCCACACGTTCCTCGAACTCAACGAGGAGCCGCTGGCACGCTACGCCGACTGCGAGGACTCCGCGGCGGTCGTCGCCGTCCAGCAGGAGTATCTCGATATGGCCGAAGAGTAGCCGGCGAGGGGTGATTCGCTGGACTGCGATGGGTTACTCGCGCGGGCCGAACCCGACCGGCGGGTCGAGCGGGCTCGTCGGCGCCGCGGACGGCTCCGGGTCGTTGTACGCACCTGGTGCCACGTCGTTCGGCCCGTCCGGGTAGGCGACGGCCGCGAGCGCCTGTATCTGTTCGCGACCGACGCCGAGTTCGAACTGCCCGCCGCCGTACAGGTCGAGGTCGAGTCGGTCCGCGTAATCGAGCGTGTCGAACAGCGACTCGACGCTTCCGAACCGCGAGGGCTTGACGTTGAGCACGGACGGCTCGAACGGGAGCGCCTGCACCGACGGGACGCCGGTGATGGGGTAGTCCCACGCGACCCGGTCGGCCTCCGGCTCCACGACCTCCAGCGTCTCCTCGGTCACGGCAGGGTCCTCGATGACCGCGTCGGGGAACGCCTCGAACAGCCGCTCGTAGAAGGCCGGGTCGGGCTCCGTGTCCACCTCCGTCCCCTCGTAGAGCCCCTTCAGGTCGAGGGTTCGGACCCGCTCCGTCGCCGCGAGCCGGTCGATGAGCTCGTCGCTCCACTCCGGTGTCGGATCGAGCTTGAACTCGAGGTCGGGGTTCGCGTCCAGCAGCGTCTCGATCCGCTCGAAGCCGTCGAGTCGGGTGGAGACGACGAACCGCACGGGCTCTGCGGTGGTGTCCAGCGCGGTCGCGAGCGTGGTTTCCGACTGTTTCAACGCGAGGTCGAGCGCGGCCGACTCGAAGGCCCACCGGCGGAACGCGGGGGCGTGCTCCTGTGACGGCTCCGCCGGCCACAGGTCGGCACGGGCCACAGCGTGGGCGAACTCGTCGAACGTGTACTCACCGCGCAGCTCTGGTCGCGGGTAGTCGTCGTGGTCGTCGGTCTCGTAACAGACGTCCTCGCCGCGGCCGACCGCGCCGTTGCCGGAGAGCTCTATCGTCGTCGTGACGCGGGTGAAGCCGCTGGAGACATCGCGCTCGCGCCGCGAGAGTGTCAACCCGTCGACGGCGAGCGGGAGGTCGCGGACCATGTCGTAGCGTCGCACGTCTGTGTCGAGGGAGGGAAGACGCATAAACACCCGCGAGGACGCCGGAGACACTCGGAAAGGTTTAACCGCGCCGTTCCGGTACGGGACGTATGGCCAGCTTCGAGGAGGCGGAGGCGCGGACGCTCAGCAAGATGATCTGTATGCGGTGTAACGCGCGCAACGCACAGCGCGCAGAGCGCTGCCGAAAATGCGGCTACAAGAAGCTCCGTCCGAAGGCGAAGGAGCGGCGGGCAGCCTGAGCAACGCGAAGGCTGCTGTCGCGCGAACGGGAGGCCGTGGAGCGGCCGACACGTGAGCGCAGGGCGGCGTAAGCGAAGCGTCGCCGCCGAACGAGCGAGCGGGGAACAGCGGGACCCGCGAGCCGAGCGGCCTGAGCATTCGGACCCTTTCGTCGTGTCGTTCTCCATCGGACAGCTGCCGGTGTAGCTCGTGGTGCGGTCGCGGGACGGTTTTCCCTATGTTCGTGGTAGCGTTTGCGGACCGTGGGATAACTCACGAAAAGCAGAACGGGCGCCGAGCGTCGACAAATTTCCGAGAACGAAACAGCCACCGAAGCCAACGGAACCGAACGACAGCGACTACCCGTCGGGGTACTTCGGCTCGCGCCGCTCCGCACGCTCCAGGGCGCGCTCCACGACGGCGCGCACGTCGCCGTGGAACGCGTCGCCGTGCCCGGCGTAGAGCGCGCCGACACCGTCGGGCAACCGGTCGAGCAGATGCCGGATCGACTCGACGAGCCGCTCGCGCGACTGCCCGGCCATATCCGTGCGGCCGAAGCTCCCGTCGTCGAACGCGCCGTCGTTGTAGACGACGACGTCGCCCGAGAACAGCGTGGCCTCCGAGACGAGCGAGACGTGGTCGGCCGCGTGGCCGGGCGTGTAGACGACGTCGAACGTCTCGTCGCCGATGGCGACGGTGTCCCCGTCCGCGAGCTCGTGGGTTCGGTGGTCGTGGTCCGCGTAGGCGTACACCTCCGGTGCGAACCGCTCGACGACGGCGTCGAGTTCGGCGACGTGGTCGCCGTGCTGGTGGGTGAGCACGACGCGGTCGAGACCGTCGACGTGGTCCGCGACGACGTCGTCGA
>Ga0207771_100742_pt1 | contig 17097 bp, 19 predicted proteins | sample A23M2SouthBayCA_2_FD_187731 | JGI IMG/M metagenome (GOLD analysis project Ga0207771, IMG submission 187731) | Aerobic enrichment media microbial communities from Eden Landing Ponds, California, USA - A23 M2 (2) (SPAdes) | ecosystem: Environmental > Aquatic > Marine > Unclassified | place...
GGACGATCGGTTCGCCGTGAGTCGTGATGGCGATGTAGCCCGGCCCTTCGAGATAGACGTTGGTCAAGCCACCGCTGGAACTGCCCGAGATGCTGTCGATCATGCCGATGCTGTAGTCGATGCTGTCCTCGAAGGCGAGGATATCGTTGCCGTTGACCGTCACCGTCTCCCCGGCGTCGAGTTCGATGAGCTGGATATCCTTGCCCTGATCGGCGACGTAGAGGTGGCCCGATCCCTCGACGTTCATGACCGGCGCACCCTCGCCGGTCGCTTTCTGTTTGATGAAGCCCGTGATCCCGCCCTCGGCCGAGCTTTTGCCGGTAAAGGAGAGGTCGCCCTCGTAGCTGACCATCGATCCCGCCTTCGCCATCACTGACCCGTCGACCGTGATGTCGAGCAGCTTGCCGTTTTCGAGCTGAAAGGTGTCTGTCCCTGCTTTCGGTGCGTTGGTGCTGGTGAATTCTTCGAGGTTCATTGAAATTCCGAGTCCGATGACTCGTCGACTGGTACGCCACCCCCTATAATATCAATATCTATCGGCGTGAAAGTCGACCATCGCGATGGCTGTGTGGTACGTATCACGAAAGCGGCGAACGCACACGTGGGCGTAGCGGGACCCGAACCGGGTCACCGGAACGAGCGACAACGGCCCGTGTCAGTTGTTCTGCTCGGCGAATCGGTACCGATAGGGCTGGTCCCGGATGACCTCGACCTCGCCGGTCTGGGCGCGCCGACCGAGTACCGTCGCGACGCGGTGGGCGCTGTCGAACTCTTCGCCGTGCTCTTCGAGGACCCGCAGAATCTCACGCGCCGTCAACGGCTCGTCTGGTTCGGCGTCTTCGAGCACGGTTCGGATACGCTCGAACTCGCCGTGCCGTATGCGCATATGCATACACACACCTTCACACACCATTAAACACCGTCAGACAGCCGTCAGACGACGGTTCCAGAAAAACCGCCGGACTGCGATGGTCTCGTCGATCTCCTGGACTGTCATACGCGACCGCCGTCGCGCATACGTCATCTGGCTGCGATCTATATAGATCAGATCGGTGCGTCGTGGGACTCGGACAGAATCACTCGACGGAAACACGACTCAGATCGGCGAGTCGTGTTCGCTCTCGAAACTACGTTGGGCGCGGTACTGCTCGACGAACTCGGCCACGTCGAACTCCAGCATCTCCCGTTCGAACTCGTCGACGACGGCGTCGTCCTCGGCGTGGCTGACGGCGTGGTCCATCAGTTCGACGATCAGTTCGACGACGATCTCGTGCAGTTCCCGCGAGTCGAAGTCCGTGACCCACACCAGTGCGTAGCCGACGTTGCCGTCCTCGGCCGTGTCGGCGGCGACGACGTCCTCGGGTACTTCCTCCATGACGACGCCCATCACGTGGGCGATCGTGAACCGGTCGTAGTCCTCCTCTGCGGGTTCGACGGTCTCTTCGAGAATTTCGACGAGAAACTCGGGTACGAACCGAGAGAGCGGGTGCATGTCCATCACGACTGCGTGGGTCTTCCCGCATCGGCACTCGAACTCCCGCAGGCCCATATCGAGTTCGTGGACGCTGCGCTCCTCGCCACAGGGGAGTTCGAGCACCTCCGTGCGGCCGCCGGGGACGCCGGATTCAGTCATTGTCCCACAGTAGTCGATTCGCGGGGTTAAAACGAGCGATGTTCGTTTTCGAGGGCCGTCGATCGCCGGGACGGCACCGATCCGTCTCATACGGAATATTGTAGCGTTTTACTGGCGATCGTCTCCTCCGTGGCGACGACCGCCGGTACGCAACGACAATACTCCGTCTCAGTCGGTCGTCGCGTGCTCGTCGGTGGTGATCGTCGTGTCGAGTGCGCCGCCGCCGTCCTCGTTGGCTTCGAACCCTGCAACGAGCGACTGCAACTGTTCGGCCTTCGTCGACAGCGAACTGGCACCCGAGGAGATCTGCTGGGTCGTCGCGGTCTGTTCTTCGGCGGCCGCAGAGGCGTTCTGGGCCTCTTCGGCGGTCTTGTCGCTGATCTCGGTTACTTCGTCGATCATGCCGACGACCTCCTGACTGGAGTTTGCTTGCTGGTCGGTCGCGTCGTCGATCGACTGGATGCCGTTGTTGGCGTCTTCGACGGCCTCGACGATTTCGCCGAGTTCCTCGACCGTGTTCTCGACTGTCTCCCGACTCGTCTCGATGTCGCCCTGCATATCGAAGATATCCGTCGAGACGCTGTGCGTCGAGGACTCGACGGTCCCGATGAGCGACTCGACTTCCTGGGTCGCCTCGACGGTCTCCTGTGCGAGGCTCTTGACCTCGTTGGCGACCACGGCGAAGCCCTCGCCGGCCTCACCGGCACGAGCGGCCTCGATCGAGGCGTTGAGCGCGAGGATGTTGGTCTGCTCGGCGATGTCGTCGATCAACTTCACCACGTCACTGATGCGCCCGACGGCGGCTTCGAGTTCCTCGACCTCGGCGACCGTCTCGGTCGCCTGCGTTTCGAGTTGCGCCATCTTCTCGACGGTCTCACTGGCCGTCTCCTGGCTCTGCTCGCCCCGTTCGGCGGCTTGCTGTGACTGGCGGGCCACCTCGGAGGCCGACGAGGCGATCTCTTCGATCGTCGCCGAGAGATCGTTCATCTCGGTCGCGGTCTCGTCGAGCTTTTGATGTTGGTTCTCCGTCCCGGTCGAGATCTCTTCGATACTCTCCGCGACCTGCTCGCTCGTCGTTGCGATCTCGTTCGCGCCGGCAGTCAGTTCCGTACTGTCGCCGTCGACCTCCCGCGCGAACGACTGAATCTCGGCGATGACCGACTCGATGTCGTCCATCATCTCGTTGAACCGTTCGCCGATCTGGGTCATCGACTCGTTGCGGCTCTCGGGGTCCATCCGCGTGGTGAAATCCCCGCTGGCCGCTCGCGCCATCGTCGTACTGTAGGACTCGGCTTTCTGTTCGAGCGCGTTCGAGATCGCCTCGAACTCCTCTTTGCGCTCCTGGGCCTCGCGCTGGGCTTCCTCGGCTGTCGCACGCTGTTCTTGAGCTTCCGCCCGCGCCTGTTCGGCCTGTTCTTTGGCCTGCTGGGCCTCCTCGTTCTTCTGTTCGGCCTCTGCGACGAGTCCCTTCATCTCCTCGACGACACTCAGGGTCGCAGTCCCGCCGATCGCGAACACCGCGACCGTCGCAGCCATCAGCGATCCCGTCGCGAGGTTGAACGCCTCCGTCGCGATCCCGGCTTTTTCCAACATCAGACTGGTCGTCCAGGCAACGCCCAGCACGGACGCGAACGTAAACGCGACCCAGAACGGCGCTTCGGCGTCGCTGTCTCGGTAGTTCAGGAGACCGAACACGGCCGCACCGACGAAGCCAAGCGCCCCGAGACCGTCGAAGACCGGGTCGAGACCGGTGATCATGAGCGTCCCTCCGCGAGGATCACGTCACGGCGACGGACGTACGCCGCGATCAGAAAGACGATGCCGGCGAGACCGACACCGATCCCGTGTTCGACGAAGTTCAACACGCCACCGAGGAACAGTGCCTCGATGTTCGTCGCCAGCATTCCGACGACGAGCAGGACGTAGCCCGCTGTGAACCATTTCGTCTCGTCTTTGTACTGTGAGAGGACCGGCACGAGACCGACAAGCGCCACGACCAGCCCCACGATTTCGAGCGGTGCAAACGCCGAGATGAGATTCATTACACCAATCACTGGTGTTCCTCCCGAAATAGCTCCCGGCCAGAGTATCAGTTCTGAAAATCTCGATCGAACGCTTTGCGGCCGAGAGACCCTTCCTCTCGGAATCCTCGACAAGCGAAACGAAGCAACAGCGAACTCGATTACGGCCAGTCGTCGCGCTGGTCTTCGTCCTCGACGGCGTCGGGTGATTCGGGGTCGCCCAGTTCCCACTCCGCGGCCTCGGCGGCCTGTTCGACAGTGAGATACTCCCAGTCGACCGACTCGGCCAGAGCCTCGTCCTCGTCGCTGGTGCCGACGAAGACGTGGCGCTCGGTGTCGAACTGGGCTTTGACGTTACCGAGGCTCTCCTCGCGGCCGCGCGGGCCGGAGAAGAAGTCCTGTCTGATCCGATGTTTCCGACAGAAGTTCGTGACGACGTAGGTGGGTTTCTCGGAGATGACGCCGACGTACTCGGCCCACTGACGCGCGTCGTTGAAGACCGCGTCAGGCTGGGCGAGTTCCTTGAGCGCCGCGAGTTCGATCGCGAGTGTCATATCGCCGCTGCCGCCAACCATGCCCGAATCTCGGCTGCCGGCAGAAAAAAGGCCGTCGGTTCACCGGCTCCCCATACGGAACGACAACCGTCCGTATCACCGGTGGCGATCGTCCACGTCCTCTAGTTTCGACGCCTGCTCGTCGATGTCCTGCATCGCTCTGATGGCGTCTCGTCCATCTTTCTGCCCGTGGGCGAAGTTCACCGACGCATCGAGCAGTGATCCCGCGTGGCCGCCGTCACTCTCGTCGTCACTGCGTCGCTTCGGGAGACCGACCAGCCAGCGGACGAGTCTGCGGAGCATACGCTAGAACGTTCGCTCCAGCGACAAAAATCCCATCGATGATCCGCAATCGGCGGCGTTTCGCAACCGAGAACGGTCCGGGACGTTACTCGGCCTGTGCGGGTGCGAGTTCTTCGAGCTTTTCGAGGTCGACGTCTTCCTCCAGCAGGAGTTCCTTCTTGTCTGCGACTTCGCGCTCCTCACGGATGAGCTTCTTGTACGTCGACTGCTGGGAGAGGTCACCGATGAGCACGCCACCGATGAGTTTGCCGTCCTTGAACGTGAGGCGGCGCCACTCGGTGTCGGAGTACTTGCGCTCACACTCGTCGTCGCCAAGCGTCGGGTGACCGAAGGAGAGGAACGGGAAGTCGAAGTGCGTGATCGAGTACGTCGACACCCAGCGGAACGCCTCTTCCTCGTCGTCGGCGACCATGTTCTGGCCGGCGATCGACCCCTGCTCCTTGGCCGAACCCCAGGCACCGTTCTGGGCCTGCTCGTCGAGGATCGTGTCGTAGAACTGCGTGATGTCTCCGGCGGCGTAGATGTCTTCGACGTTGGTCTGCATGTACTCGTCGACGACGATGCCGTCGTCGATTTCGACGCCGGAACCATCGAGGAACTCCGTGTTGAAGTTCAGGCCGATGGCGACGCCAGCGAAGTCACCTTCGTAGCGGTTGCCGTCGGGATCGACGGCAGCCTCGACGTGGCCGTCGTCGTCGACTTCGAAGTGGTCGACGCCGGATTCGAGCACCGGTTCGACGCCGACACCGCGCATCGCGTCGTGGATGATCTCGGCACCGTCGAGGCTGAGCGCGTAGCGCCACCAACGGTTGCCACGCATGAGGAACTTGCCCTCGATGCCCTGTGCGCCACAGATCGCGGCGAGGTCGATCCCGAGCAGGCCCGCGCCAACGATGAGACCCTCGTCGGTCTGTTCGGCGTGTTCCTTGATGTTGCGCGCGTCCTGGAACGTCCAGAAGTGGTGGATACCCTCGGCGTCGGCGTTGTCGACCGGAAGCTGTGCGGGTGTCCCACCGGTGGCGACCAGAAGCTTGTCGTACTCGTAGGTGTCGCCCGCGTGGGTGTGGATCTCGTGGGCGTCGGGATCGATCTCAGTGACGTGCGTGTTCAACTGGAGATCGATGTCACGTTCGTCGTACCATTCGGGTTCGTGGATCGAGATGGGAGCCTCGGGGAGTTTGCCTTTGGCGAACTCCTTGATGAGGATACGGTTGTACAGTGCTTCCCCCTCGTCCGTGATGACGGTGATCTCGGCTTCTGGGTCGGTCTCGCGGATCGACTCGGCGGCTGAGGACCCCGCGATACCGTCACCAATAATCACGTGCGACGTGCTCATGAGCGGGAAGTTGGATATCGGGCTTAATGTGGATTGCTATCTTCGTGTCCAGTGGCAAATATTGACGGTCCGGCGAGAACGGCCGGATCGCGGGGTTGAAGGCCGTCGCGTCCAACAGTGACACGATGAAACTCCGCCAGAACGTCAAGCACTTCGCAGCCAAGCAAGCGCTGACACTCCCAGTCATCGGCGAGAAAGTGAACGACCGGCTGGTGGACCTGCACACGAACGTCTTCGCGGGCAAGGCCGACGAGGCCCGCGCCGAGGAGCGGCGTGCCCACCTCGACGACTTCTTCGACGCGACGATGGACACCTACGTCGCCGCGCTGGAGGCCGGCTTCCCGGAGGCCGAGGCCCGCGAGATCACCCACGTCCAGGCCAACTTCGACTTCTACAACCACGGTTGGACGGAGATGATGGAGTTCCCCAGCGACGAACTCGAAGCCCACTACGACCGCTACGCCGACTTTTTCGCGTCCTACGGCATCACCATCGACGACCCACTGGGCGATTTCGAACCGGTCGACGGCATCGCCGAAGCCCCGTCGACGCCCGAGCAACTGGACGATCCCGAGCACCCCCACGCCGTCGGTGGCTTCGCCGACGACGCCTATGTCGAGACCGCCGACGGCGAAGTCGTCGTCGGCGGGCAGGAAGAGCCGGAGGATGTCGACCCCAGCGACGCGCCGGGCGCGTAGTGTCTCGTTGATCCGACCGCGGTCTCGATTAGGGCGATCCGATCGCCGTCTCGACGTCGAACAGCGCGATCAGTTCGACGCGCTCAGAACTGGTCGCTCCGTCGCTGTCGGTCACTCCGTCGCTTTGGGGTGCCAGCACGCTGAGGTGAAACGCGTACACGCCGGGATCGAGCGCCACGTCGACGGGCTGGCGCTGCTCGTCGTCGGCTGTGGGCTGTGATCCCGCTGGAATTGCCCACCTGAACGTCTCGCCCGACGACAGTCCCGTCCACGGCTCGGGGATCATCTCGGGCGCGACGTGGGTCCACTCGCCGTCCTCGTGGCGCTCGACGCCCCAGTCGTAGGGGTTGAACCCGACGCTCGCACCCGAGCGATTGTACAGGACGAACTCGATGGTCTCGGCGTTGTCTTCGTCCGTCTCGCGACCGAACACTTCCGGTTCGGCCGTCAACACGAGGGGTGCCTCGTCCAGATCGACCGTGTGATAACAGACCGTCCGCGCAGTGTCCTCGAAGCTCGGACAGTCGAAGTCGGCGAAGGCGTCCGACGACGTTGGCGGTGTCGGCGTCGCTGTCGAGGGATCGTCCGGCGTCGTGGTGTCCGTCGACGGCTGGGTGCCAGTCTGGGTCTGTGTGGTCGTCGGGTCGTCCGTCGCGGTGTTCGAATCGGTCGACGAACGACTGTCGCCAGGTGTCGCACCGTCGCTCACACAGCCAGCCGCCGCGGTCAGTGTCACTGCAAGCGATCCGAGGAGGGCACGTCGTCGCATACTACCAGCTACAGCATCGGTCTAAAAGTGTCTTCAGGAGGGTCAAAACGCGCTTGGACCGACTTGACTGGTCACCGTGCCCGGTGAATTCGATCGGCGCACTCGTAGCCGGCCACGATCCCGCCGTTGAGGCTTCGCTCGGGGTACTGGGCGCGCGAGGCCATCCCCGCGTAGTAGACGCCGTCGGCGACCTCGTCAGCCAGGTCGTAGGGGACGACCATGTCCAGATACCCTCGCTCGTAGATCGGTGCCGTTCGGGGGTTCCGTGCTGTTTTAACCCAGTTGACGCTGTCGCGGTCGAAATCAGGGAACAGATGTTCGATACCGGTGAGCCACGTCTCGCGAATCTCCTCGTCGTCCTGTTGCCAGTAGGGGTCCTCGGTGCTCTGGACGTACTTGGCGACGTACAGCAGGTGTTCGCCGCCGTAGCGCTCGGCCGGGACGAAGTTGGTGTGGTCGATCAGCGCCCCGAAGGGGGCGTCGTCGGCGATGTTGAGCCAGTAGGTGTCGGTCAGCGGTTCGTCCATACTGATGACCGAGCAGATGGTGCCCTGGAAATCGATCTCGCACTCGTAGCCCGTCAGCGCCTCCAGTACGGTGGGCATCGCGGCGACGATGGCGGCGTCGACATCGTGGGTCGTCGTACCCTCGCCCGTCTCGACCGTCATCGAGTCGACAGCGCCGTCGGCGGTCGCGAGGTCCGCCACGCGTGCGCCCGTCGTGATGTTCTCCCGGCCGACCGCCGCGATCAGCGCGTCGAGCAACTGGCCGAAGCCGCCGTCGAGATAGCCCAGAATCTCGCCCTTGAGGATGTCGCGCTCGCCACGGAACTTCACCCGACCGAGCAGCCACGCGGCGCTGATATCCTCGGCGCGCTCGCCGAACTTCGCTTCGAGCAACGGCTCGAAAAAGGATTCGTAGACGTTCTCGGTCGTGTGCTCACAGACGAACTCCTTGATGGGCACGTCCTCGAAGTCCTCCAGTCGCTCGTAGCTGTCGAACTTCGGGATACCGCCGCGCACGTCGATATCCAGTGTGAGCATGCCCAGCCGGAACGTGTCGTACAGCCCCAGATGCGGGTACGCGAGAATCTCCCACGGTTTGTCCATCGGGTGGACGACGCCGTCGACGTAGTAGGCGTTCTCGCCGATCCGCCACTCCAGTTGCTCGCCCAGCCCCAGTTCTTCGGCCAGTTCGACGATTGTTTGCTCGGATTTCGAGAGGTGGTGATAGAACTTCTCGATGGGATCGCCGGCAGTGTCGTACACCGCAGCCAGTCCCCCCACCTGCTCGCTCGCCTCGAACACCTGTACCTCGTGGCCGTGTTGCTGGAGCCGATACGCGGCCGCGAGTCCCGCGATACCGCCACCGACGACGCCGATCATACAGGGTCGTTTTCGGCCGACTGGGATGTGTGTTGTGTCTCGGCCTGCTGGAACTCCAGTATTGCCACTGCACCGCGCTGGTCGTCGTCCTGCCCCAGTTTGTTGTCCTCGATCCAGACGGTGCCACCGTAGAGGTTCATCATCACCGAGACGAAGTAGAGACCGAAGCCGTGACTTGTCTGGCTGGTGCCGACGTTGCGCTCGAAGACGGTCTCTTTCATCTCGTCGGTCATCCCCGGCCCGTTGTCGGCGATCCTGATCTGTACCCGGTCTGCGATCTGGTGGGCGCTGATCTCGACGTGCGGTTCGGGGGCGTCGTTGTGCGTGATCGCGTTCGAGACGACGCTGTCGACGACCTTCTCGACGAGATCGTTCGCACGGACCGTGAGATCGTCCTGTATCGTCATCTCCAGAGATGCGTCCTCGATGTTGTCGAGCATCCGTGTGGCGCGGTCTCGGACGATGGTCCCGAGATCGACCGTGTCGAGTTGCCTGGCTTCGGTCGCCCTGACGGTATCGTTGATCGCCTCGATCTCTTCGCTCAGTTCCGAGAGGTCTTCACACCACTGGACGATCCGGTCGAGGTGCCGTTCTCTGGCCTCGTCGACGTGCCCGCGGAGGTGGTCGGCCCGTCCCTCGATGACCAGCAACGCGTTACGGAGCGTATGCCGGAGCACGCCGTCGAAAAAGGCCACCTGTTCGTTCCGGCGTTCGATCGCTCTCCGACTCCGTCGAAGTTCCCGTTCGCGCTCGACCTGTGAGAGTGCGACCTGCGTGGTTCGGGCGAGGATCGTCGCGAACTGCTCGTCTTCGGTGACGAACGCACACGATTCGCGCGACCCGATCAGTAACACCCCGTGGTCGTCGATGGGGACGAGCAGACGGTGTGGGAACGGTGCGTCGAGATCGTTCTCCGCGACGTTTGTGCTCGTGATCGAACCGGTTCGATAGGTCTCGTACACCGGGTGGTCGTGGTCGTCGACGACTCGCGCATCCTCCGTGGACGCGTCTTGCAAGGCGTCGTTGGCCGACGTGACGTGTAGCGCGTCGGTGGTCTCCTCGTAGAGATAGACGGCAGCGGCTTCCTGATCGAGGACGCGGTCGGCGAACGTCACGGTCAGTTCGGCGATGCGTTCGGCCGATTCGGCCGTGATGAACTGCTGAGTCGCCGCCTGCAGGGCTTCGAGGCGATCCTGTCGGCGCTGCTGGCCCGTCACGTCCCGCAAGACGATCAGCCGGCCGCGCTCGATCCCGTGTTGATCCTCGATTGCCGTCTCGCGCGGATCGAAGTAGGTGATGTCGTCTTCGTCCGGGAGCGAGCGAGTGTACACCGAGTTACCGCTGACACTGGTCGCCAGACCGGGCGCGATGTCGTCGATCCTGCGCCCGCTCAACGACGGTTCGTCGAAGACGACGGTGGCAGTGCGGTTGTGATCGAGGATTCGGTCGTCTTCGTCGAGAACGAACACTGGGTCCGGGAGTTCTGCCACCAGTATATCGCTCGCCAACGGCATCACGTCGAGGAAATCGTAGCGAAACAGTCCCCATCCGAGGACCAGTCCCGTAATGCTCAGCGACGCCGGCGTCAGGGACACACCGGGATGGTTCGTCGCAGCGATCATTGTCCAGATGTCGATGAACACCGGCACGAGCGTGCCGAAGACGATGATCGCCGCCTGTCGCCGGTAGATCGCTCGTGATCGGAGCAAGAACCGAAAGAGCAGCACGTACGCGACGACGAGAAGCACGTAGCTGTGAGTGGTGACGATAGCAGCGATCACGTCACCGTCGAGGACGCCGATGGTGACGTTCTGGTGTGAGACGAACCGTATCGCGTCCATGCCACTCGTCAGTCCGTGGAGCCACGGGGTCGCCGACAGTGCGACGTAGATAATGGGGACGATCAACAGCGCGCTCACGACCGCCGGGGTGAGATACTCGTCGTTTCCCGTGTAGGACAGCACGAAGACGACCAGCACCGGGGCCACACTGCTCGATATGCCGCGGATCAGAATCGACAGGACGTACACCGTCGAGAGGTCTGTCGCCGTCATACGGGCCGCGGCCAAGAACGCCCACCCTGCATTGAGAAGCATGAGCCAGCCAAACGCAGCCATCGCTGGTCGGTCGCGGTGACGCCACGCGAGCAACGCCATGGCTGTGCCGATCACCCCCCCGAGGAGGCAGGCGGCCACGACGCCCCACAACATAGTCGTGCCCATTCGCTGTCTCGTACCGATAATGCCAGTTCCAACATTAATCGTTTGCGGCACATTCTCATATTAGCGACTGGGATCGGTGCAACAAGACGCGCTTGCACGCTCGGCGTGTCGTGGACGCGACAGTCCGCTACCTTTTTGCCTGCAGTGGGGATACTCGGTAGCATGTTGACCGTCCGGGCACCGGCGACGAGTGCCAATCTCGGGAGCGGGTTCGACGTGTTCGGCGTCGCGCTCGAACGCCCGGCGGACGTCGTTCGCGTCTCGAAAGCCGACAGGACCACCATCGAGGTGACCGGGGCCGGGAGCCAGTTCATCCCGGAAGACCCCGACAAGAACACGGTCGGTGCGGTCGCCGAGGCGCTCGACGCGCCGGCCCACATCGAGATCGACAAGGGAATCCGGCCCGCTTCGGGGCTTGGCTCCTCTGCGGCGAGCGCCGCGGCCGCAGCCGTCGGTCTCAACCGCCTCTACGACCGCGGTCGGACCCGCGAGGAACTCGTTCCCATCGCCGCCAAGGGCGAGGCCGTCGTCTCCGGCGATGCCCACGACGACAACGTCGCGCCGTCGATCATGGGCGGCTTTACCATCGCCACCGACGACGGTGTCACGCAGGTCGACGCCGACATCCCGCTGGTCGCGTGTCTGCCAGACATCGTCGTCTCGACGCGGGACGCGCGCCGGGTCGTCCCCGAGCACGCTCGCGTCGAACAGCTCGTCGAGACCGTCGGCAACGCCGCGACGCTGACGACCGGGATGCACCGCGACGACCCTGATCTCGTCGGCAAGGGCATGTACGATTCGGTCGTGACACCCGCCCGCGCCGACCTGATCGACGGCTACGCGGCCGTCCGCGAGGCGGCACTGGAGGCGGGCGCGACCGGCGTCACGATCAGCGGGGCCGGCCCGACCGTCATCGCCGCCTGTCACGAACGCGATCAGCGCTCGATCGGATCGGCGATGATCGAGTCGTTCGCCGACGTGGGCGTCGACGCGCAGGTGTACCAGACTCGGATCGGCGACGGCGCAACCGTGTTCTGAGAGCAGACGATTTTTATCATCGCATCGAGATTTTCGACTGATGGTCTCCGAAGAGAACGACGATCGTCAACAGCCACGTGATGGGGCCACCGGACAGGCGTTCGACGAGGACGCCCTCTATCGAGTCGTCAGGACCGCGATGAAAGACGCACTGCTCGACGTGATCGGGACGATACTGTTGCTCGGTGTCGCAGTCGTCCTAGTCGTTGCCGGGGCGGGGGGATTGCTCAGTGGGTCGCCACTCGGTGTGGCGCTTGGCTCGATAGCGGCGGTGGCTGGTCTCGCCATCGGTGCGGTGGAACTCGAATGGAAACCGCCGCTGGGAGAACAGTCCTGAACCTCGCTGGCCGATGATTTATCAGGCCTGAGTGTGTCATATGTGCTCATGGCACGCAGCCAGTCGGACTGCACCGTCGGACCGGAGGGACCGCAGGTCACCACTCTCGGCCGACTGGCCGTCCGTCTCGGCGTCGTCCTGACGGCCCTCTCGCTCCCGCTGGGGATCGCTGCCGGTCTCGTCGTCGTCCTGTCAGCACCCACGATTACAGCCGGATTCGACGGCGTGATCGCAGCGACCAGCGGGCCGCTTGGCTCGCCCGACGGGATCGGTTGGCTGTTGCACGTCGCCGTCCTGGGACTGCTGACGGGCACGTGGCTCGCCGGTGCCGGTCTCGTCGCCGCGGAACTGATCGACTGAGGGATACGACTAACGGGGACAGACGCGAACCGTCTCCCGTGGTAACAGATGCTCCAACAGCTACTCGGCGACGACGTGGATTCGTCCGGGCGGTACCTCGCGGAAGTGATATACGGGGCCAACGACGGCATCGTCACGACGTTCGCCGTCGTCTCCGGCGTCGCAGGGGCAGCACTCGATCCGGCGATCGTCCTCGTGCTGGGTGCGGCAAATCTCTTTGCTGATGGCTTCTCGATGGGGATGAGCAACTACCTCAGTCGCCGGTCAGAACTGGACTATCAGCAGACGCGCCGGGACCAGCCCGACACCGGAACGACGGCAGCGAAGTCGCCCCGGCGGACCGCGTTCGTGACCTTTCTCGCGTTCGTGATCGCCGGGTGGGCACCGCTGCTCCCGTACATCTTCGATCTTGCCCCGCTCTTTCCGCTCTCGACGGTCTTCACCGGCTGTGCCTTCTTCGCCGTCGGCGCAAGCCGGAGTCTGGTGACGGCTCGGCGGTGGTACGTCAACGGAATCGAGATGTTCGTCGTCGGAATGGCGGCCGCAATCGTCGCCTACACCGTCGGGACGGTGCTGGGCGGGGTCGCCTGATACTGCCGGCTGTACGTCCGTAACGGATTTCCCGACGCCGGGATCGCGAATCGCTCGAGACAGTTACGGCCGGCAGTATGAACGCCGATCACTCGGCTGGCTCCTCTCGGTCGCCGTCGGTGTGCGTGTCGTGCGCACCGTCGAGATCGGACCCCACAGCCGTCCCCTCACGAGCCGAGAGTTCGCGCTGTGGGAACGGGATCGTGATTCCCGCCTCGTCGAAGGCCGACTTGACACCGCTGACGACCCCGGCGACGGCGCGCCACTTCCGGGGCGGGCTGGGGTGTTCGATCCAGTAGCGCAGTTCGAGCACGACCGAGGAGTCACCGAAGGCCTTCGGGATCACCTTCGGTGCCGGCGCGTCCTCGACGATATCGACGGCTTCGATGGCCTCGAGCGCGACCGTCTCGGCGCGCTCGGGATCGGACTCGTAGTCGATTCCCACGTCGGTCCGCAGCCGCAATCGACCGTTCGAACTCCGATTCGTCAGCGACTGGTCGCTGACCTTGTCGTTGGGGAGAACGACCGTCTCGCCGTCGAAGTTCTGCAGGCGCGTGTTCAGGATCGTGATGTCGGTGACGATCCCCTCCTGCTCGCCGACCTCGATCCAGTCGCCGACGGTGAAGGGCCGCGAGAACATCAACACGAACCCGGCGATCAGCGAGCCCAGCGTCTGGCGCGCGGCCAGACCGACGACGATGCCCAAGAATCCAGCCCCCACCAGCAAGCCACTGAGATCGAACTCCCAGAGCGTGAGGATCGCCGACCCGACCGCAACGAACAGGACCAACTGTCCGACCCGAAGCATCACCTCCTCCTGATGTTGGGTGACGCGGTCGGCACCCTGACTGAACCGGCTGATCGCGTGCTGGAGCTGGTCGGAACCGACGTACGCCAGCACGAGGAGCAACAGCGTGAGCGCGCCGTTGAGGACGTGCGGAATCGCGTCGAGGATGAACTGCCCCGTCGCGACTGCCACGTCGACCAGCCCCCAGACGATCAACAGCGAGAGTCCCGCGACGATCAACACCGATGCCTGAAGCACACGCAAGACGATCCCCGAGAACGTCGTGGGAACGTACGCACCGAACAGTTCGATGCTCTCTGCGACCCGGCCACCGAACAGCCGCGACGTGACGATCCGGCGGACCTGTCGAATAAGCAACGGCGCGACTACCAGCAACAAGAGCACCGTGACGACGACCAGCACGCCGGTCATGGCGGCCCGTCCCTGTGTCGTCGTCAACTCCTCGATGAGCGTCCGACCCTGTTCGAACACCGCCGACGCGTTCGTCCCCGTGGCTGTGGCGTTCGACCCCGTCAGTGGGGCTGACGTGTTCGCCGTCCTCTGCATGCTCGTTCGACAGTCCCACAGTGGCTTGAGGGTTCTGCACTACCACCTTTTTCCGGCGGGGGTGCGCTCGATTTGTCTGCTCACGGGCCGCAGGCCCGTTCGCAGAGAGCGGTGCCCGCAGCGAAGCGAGGGCACCCGACGATGAAAAAGGTCGTATGCACATCCACTGATCAAAGGACCTAACGCACACACCAACCTCAGACGACGACGTGTCAAACTAGTCTCGTTCTTCCAGAATCGTCTGGACGATCCGACCAGAGGACAGCAGTTCGTCCTCGCGGGCCTCGCGCGGCCCAGCACGACGAACCTCGCAGTCGATGCCACGTTCCGCCAGGGCCGCCTCGATTCCCTCGACCTCGTGGTACTGGTCGTAGCCAAGCGCGATGATCTCGGGTTCGATCTCCTCGATGGGGACGAAGATGTCCTCTGGGTGACCGAGCCGCGCCCGATCCACGGGCTTCAGCGCCTCGACCATCTCGACACGCTGGCGGTTCGGGACGATCGGGGGCGCTTTGTGGGTGACGTTCTCGCCGCGGGCGACGATCACGTGCAGGCGGTCACCCATCGCCGCTGCCTCCCGGAGGTAGTGGACGTGTCCCGGATGGAGGATGTCGAACGTCCCCTGTGCGACCACGTCGACCGTCACCACTCGTCCTCCCGGAGTTCGGCGTCGATGTCGGCCTGATCGAAGTCGAAGAAGGTCTCCTCGGGCGGTTCCACGTCCAGTACGTCCAGTTCGATCGGTTCGCCGTCGCGGTCGAACGCCTGCCAGTCGTCGCGGCCGTAGGGCGCGCCGACGATGATGTGTACGTCGCCGCGGCCGAACGTCTGGAGGTCGGCGTCGCTCGGCCGCAGGACGCCGTTGGGGTGGGAGTGGATCGACCCAGCGGCGCGCATGTCGTTGGGTACCATGCTCGTCTTGACGGTCGCGCTCACCGGGTTCGACTCGGTGCCGGGGATGACGAGCACGTCCGAGAGGACCGTCCCGTCCTCGTCGAGTCCCAGTTTGCGTGCGTCCTCGCCGCGCAGGAGTCCCATGTACTCGTTGGGATGGCTCTCCTCGGACGCTGCGAGGGCGAATTCGAGCGCGGACTCGGCGATGCCTACGATCCCGCTCGAACGAAACAGACCCATGGCTGAATCTGTGGTGGCGTGCCTTCTAATCCTGTCGGTTAGCCCGGTCGCTGGCCGGGGCGTCCGTATGAGCGCCAGTGCGTGACTCGCCTGCTCGCTTCAACTCGGCTCGGAGGGGGTCGCAGTGACGACAGGGAAGCGACGATCACGAAAAATGAGCTGGTGGCGTGACACGCCGGGGATCACTCGACCGGCACGTCGACGACGCCGACCTGGGTGAGCATCCCGAAGACATCGGGGTTGACCCAGCGCTCGGCGACCTGGCCGTCCTCGATCCGTGAGAACACCATGTTCGTGGCCTCGAATGAGTTCCCAGTCGGCTCGAAGCCCATGAACTCTCCGTCGTGGGTTCCCGTGAGTGTCACGCGCATCGCCACGGTGTCGCCCTCCGCAATCACGTCCTCGACGGTCGCCGTCATGTCCGGGAACGCCGTCAGGACCGATTGGATTTGTGCTTTTAGTTCCGCGCGGCCGTGTACCTCACCGAGTGGACTTCGGTCGACGACATCCTCGGTACAGAGTTCGTCGATGCGGTCGACGTCGCCCCCGGTCGCGACCTCCTCGGGAAACCGGCGTGCAATCCGTTTGTTCTCCTCGCTGCTGGTGGTTGTTGCCATTGTCTCTCCATGCGCCCATCTCGACAGTTCACTCGTAGCGGCTTCGCTCACAAAGAGCGCGTTCGTCGATTCACCCACCACCGTAGTAGGTGTTATCAGTGCACACACTATGCGAGGATAACAGCTGCCGTCGAGATCATCACCGATAGCCACGAGTTGGCTACCGGCTGACACCGGCGGGAAGCCCCGCCAGCGGCCGGGCGCGTGCCCAGCAACTACGCGGCAACCGATCTATGGCGCTGGCGAACCGATACCGAAGCATAAAAACGCGGTAGCGACCAAGACAGGTCAAATGTCTCCACATACTGGCACCGGTAACGGTGCTCTGGTCCCCGACGGGGGGACCGTCGTCTACGAACTCGCGGATGGTTGCACACTCGACGACGTCGAGGAGGGCAACTACTACACCGGGACGGTCAACGGCGTCGTCGAATACGGTGTCTTCGTCGACCTCTCGGCGGAACTGTCCGGGCTGGTCCACGACTCGAACCTCATCGGCGACTACGACGTCGGCGACGAGTTCGTCGTCGAACTCGCCGAGGTGCGCCAGAACGGCGACGTTGCTTTCGAAGAAGTCCAGATCGCAGACTACGCCGTCGAACAGGTCGGCCACGGCAGCGAGGCCCTCGTCGACGACCTGGCTGGCGTGACCGGCGAGACCGTCACCATCGCCGGCGAAGTCCTCCAGATCAAACAGACCGGCGGCCCGACGATCTTCCAGGTCCGCGACGAGAGCGGTGCCGTC
>Ga0207771_100751_pt1 | contig 16995 bp, 15 predicted proteins | sample A23M2SouthBayCA_2_FD_187731 | JGI IMG/M metagenome (GOLD analysis project Ga0207771, IMG submission 187731) | Aerobic enrichment media microbial communities from Eden Landing Ponds, California, USA - A23 M2 (2) (SPAdes) | ecosystem: Environmental > Aquatic > Marine > Unclassified | place...
GTCGCCGTCCAGTCGGCGGACGTCATCCTCGTCCAGAACAACCCAATGGACGTCGTTCGGCTCGTGAAGCTCAGTAAGGCGAGCTATCGGAAGATGCAAGAGAACATCGTCTGGGCCGCCGGCTACAACGTGTTCGCAATTCCGCTCGCAGCAGGCGTCTTGGCACCGATTGGGATTCTGCTCTCCCCCGCTGTGGGTGCGCTCCTGATGTCGCTGAGTACGGTGATCGTCGCGATCAACGCCCAACTGCTCCGCCGCGTGGACCTGTCCATCCCCGAGCTTCCAAGCGGGACACCAGCGACTGACGCACAACCTGCAGACTGAAAGCACCCGATCGTTTCGGAGCTTCTTTCAATTGAGTTCGGTTGGTGGGCAGCAAATGGCGACACTGCGTAATTTCGGTGGGTATCGCTATGCGGTCACCGAGTCAACAGTTTTCCCGAGGGGTACGAAGTTCGGTATACACAGACGCTTCCTCTGATGGGCTACATAGCCACGCCAGCACTAGGTTTATACCGCTAGACGGACTTCTTTCCAGTATGAGCCTCGAAGAGACGGTAGACTACCTCGCCGAGGAACTCGACCTCGAGCGAAGTGAACACGTCCGTGAGGTCGGTCAGTCGGTCGCAGAGCTCCGCGACTGATCAGAACATTTCTCTGAAGTCCCGTTCGACGAGTCCGTCCTCCAGATAGGTGATGAACTCGTGTTTCGTTGGCCCTTGCTGGTCGAGTAGATCGTCCCGTCCTGCACGTTGGAGGACTGCCTGAGCGAAGTCTGTACAGTGTGATTCGTGTTGCTCAGCGTACTCTGAGAGGGCGTCTCGCCAGTGCATATCCAGCTCGAATTCGGCTAGTCGGATTTGGATACCATCTTTCCGTTCGACGAGGTCAATGTCGAGTTCCTCGAGTTTCTTGAATCGGAGATTGTTCCGGCGGACGGTGATAATGCGCTTGGAATCGACGATGTAGTGGTCGACCCACTCACGCCAGGTATTATCGTCGACGTGAGTCCGTGGCATCGAAAAAATCGAATCTACACTCTCAATACAGAATTGTAGCATCGCGATCCCGGTTCGGTGATTCGCATTCGGAAGGGAATGCCGAAGGATCAAATTGGACATCACTTCGCCGGCGACTTCAGGAACTGATGCTCCCCACGAGACGTGGTCGAGTGCCTGTTGTATCTTCTGCGGTTGGAACTCCTTGTAGAGCCGGAACTCATCCGCTTCTCGAACATCGACAGCGGCCTCGAGCAATTCAACCAGGCGGAAGGCGACAACTTGCCCAGGACGGGGGAGGTCACGAATACGGTTGCTCAGCCATTCCTGATCGAAGTCAATATCTTGGGCAGATTCGATCTCTGTATCGCCCTCATAGAGTACATAGACCAGTGTTTCAAACGGGTAACCGATCAGCTTAGTCGACTCGTCAGACTGCTCTTGTTGAGAACGGATTTCCGCTACCGATGCCGAGCTATATTTGAGTGAGAAATTCTCGGCCTGTGGGTGGTGATAGAAGACGAGCCGAGCCATCTTACGGTATGTTCGTGGGAAGCGGGTAAAGCAGTCCCGCTTTTATAATGATTCTACGACGTAGTTGGTGCGTTCACGTCCTCTAAATACTGGCTTTCCCACTCACGTCGCGCCTCGATCTCCCGCACTCCGCGTTGCGTGACCGTGTACACGTTCGTCCGTTTGTCGAGTTCACCCTTCTCCAGGAGGCCTTTGTCAACGAGGTCGTCGAGGTTTGGATAGAGCCGCCCATGATTGATTTCCTGTTCGTAATAGTCGTCGAGTTCGTCCTTGACTGCGAGCCCGTGTGGTTCCTCGAGCCCGGCGATCACGTACAAGATGTCCCGCTGGAACCCAGTTAGATCGTGCATCCGTCTGTTGCTTATTTTTGAGGGGTAGCATATGTTCTCTCTGGTACTCAAAGGCGAACACTCGATACGAGAGGGTGAAACCCCCCGCGAGGAAACTTCGAACCTTTATGTTACAGACAAGAGAAGTCCGCGATGGAATGTCTGACCTAATCGTCAAAGCAGCTGTGAAGGATGCACTGTCGGATCAGAATGTCTCGGCCGATTTCTACGATGCCCTCAACGAGGAAGTCGCCGAGCTGCTCGACGACGCCGCAGAGCGTGCCGAGGCCAACGACCGGAAGACGGTTCAGCCCCGCGACCTGTAGGCGTACTTTCTCCCGAGAGGCGCGTACGTGCTTTTCCGAAAAACCAACCTCTCCTCTGCACGATGGTAGAAACGTTCAGGAACGACAGCGACAGCACCACTACCGCTGGACAGTCGCTATTTCGAATCGCGCTCCACCCCCACCGCTCTCCGTGATGTCGAGTTGCCAATCGTGTCCTTCGACGATCTGCTTCACGATGGAGAGACCGAACCCGGTCCCGTCCTCTGCGTCGGTGAATCCGGCTTGAACCACGTCACTACGCTTCTCGGGCGGAATTCCGGGCCCGTCATCTTCGACGTAGAACCCCGTTCCATCTGGGAGACAACCAATTTGGACTGTCACGGTGTCACCACCGTGTTCAACCGCATTCCGAAACAGGTTCTCTAGGAGTTCCTGAAGGCGGCCTTCATCAGCCGTGATTATGCAGGAGTCTTCAATATCTATCTCGAGTGTCGCATTTGTCGTCTCGACGTGACTCCAGGCCTGCTCAACCGCATCTTCGAGTAATAGTTCATCGGGATCGAGGACTGCCTGTCCCTGTTTTGCCAGGGAGAGCAGTTCCTCGATCATCTGTTCCATCCGATCGTGCGCTGATCTGATTTCCTCGAAGTGTTCGTCGTCGCCCGTCTCTTGGGCGAACTTCAGCCGGCCTTGTGCGATACTGAGGGGGTTCCGCAGATCATGTGCGACCGTGTTTGCAAATTCTTCCAATCGGTCGTTCTGGCGTTTGAGTTCGCGCTCGCGTTCAGCTCGCTCAGTAATATCTCGGAATATTCCGATGCGTTCCGCGGCGTCTCCAAATCCGGTGACGATATCTGTGTTCACTTCCGTGACGAGGGAGGCTCCTTCATCGAGGTCCCACTCGACTGTCGTCGACGAGGGGTCATCATCGTCGATTCGGAGCAGAACGCGTTCAACTGCTTCGGGAGGTGACAGATCGAGCTCGGTGATGGGCCGGTTTCGTAGCTCTTCGGACTCGATACCGAAGATCTGGGTGAAGGCTTCGTTGGCCTCGGTGATTGTTCCATCCGGAGTTACGACGACGACCGGATCGGGTGTCGACTGGAACAGTGCCTCGAAGCGCTCGTCGCTCTGTTTCTTCTGACTGGCCAATTCAACGGAGAGCCGCCGGCGTCGAAGGAGGTTCTCGATCCGGACGTCCAGTTCGGATTTCGCAACTGGGCGTTGGAGTACCTCGTCAACCACGTCCCACACCTCCTCAGAGAATTCATCCGGTGACCGTTGCCCGGCGAGTAACAGATTCGGTAGAAATGCCGGTTCGGCGGCGGTTTTTGTCTCACTGAGTCTGTCCTGATACTCGGTGAGGGACGGTGGGTCGAGCAGACAGAGGTCGAACCCTGGCTCACCGAATGGGTCATCAGCCCCCGTCTGAATGTCGAACTCGTCGCTGAGTTGGTCGGCCAACAGTTCTCGATTCCGGTCGCTCTGGATCAGCAAGAGAAGTGATGGTGACTGGATGTCGATATTCTGGGAATCCATAGCCTGTAGACTCATCATCGCGGTTCTATTCTTGTTCGTCAGTCCATTCCGGTGTCCCGCTCAAGATCCCCCGGAGCTGGGTTAACGGGTCCCCGACGGTGATACCGTGTTCAGTGATTTCGAACTTTCGAAGTGTCCGTTCGAAGTCACTAGTGCGCATTTTCAGGACACCGATGACCTTCCGCATCTCGCCCCGGAGTTCGAGATGTCGAAGGAACACGATGTTGTCCGCAAGATAGCTGATTCCGACGTTCGTGGCTTCGAATTCGCCGGTGATGCTGGATATTTCGTCGATGAGGATGACGGTCACGCCCATATTCTTCAAATACCGATTCAATGCGTGGAGGTGGGTCACGAGTTCGTCCTCGTCGCCTTGCAGTCCGAGTTTGTACCCTGCGATTCCGTCGATCATTACGATGTCGGCATCTTCCTGTTCGACCTGTTGGCGAACCATCTGAGCGAACTCTTGGGGTGACACTTGGAGCGGTTCGACCGCTTCGACGGTCAGGGTCCCTCGTTCACGCATTTTGGAGACGGGGATGTTGATCGCCTCCGATCGTTGCATGAACGTCGCTTCCGATTCCTCGAAGAGGTACATTACCGAGTGCTCGCCGCGACCGGCTGCCTCCTTCATAAACTGCGTTCCAGTCGTCGTTTTCCCGACGCCTGTCGGACCGCTGAGGACGGTCACTGTCCCTCGTTCAAGGCCGCCGTTGAGGAGTTCGTCGACTTCGGGGATGCCCGAGGAGATCGACTCTGAGACGAACTCCTGGTCGTACTCGCCCGGTGTGAGTTCCGGATATACCACTAACCCTTCATCCGTGATTTCCATGGCGTGGTTGCCGCTCTGGGTTTCCGACCCGCGGAATTTCGGGACGCTGACCGAACGGCCGGTGGTGGCGTATCCGAGTTCGATGGTGCCGTCGCTCATGAACTGTAGGTCGTCGTCGGGAGCGTCTTCGGTTGCCTGCGTCGTGAACAGCACTGTCGCTCCCGCTTCGCTCAACATCCGCATGAACGACAGAGCTTGCTTGCGGAACTGGTACTCGTCGGTCGAAAGGTATCGGAGCTGGCTGATTGGATCGACGAAGACGCGATCTGGCTGGAGGTCCGATACGCGGTCAGTGATCTCTTCTATCATCGGATCACGCTCCACTTCACCGGATTCGAAGATATCGTACCCTTGATCACCAGCGAAGAAATCCGACTTCGGACTGAGATCGAGGAAGTGGACGTCCTCGAGATCGAAGCCCAGCGTGGCCGCGTTCTGTTTAATGTCTGCTGTCGTCTCTTCGAGATTGATGAACAGTGAGGTCTCGTCCGCTTCGATCCCGGTGGTTAGATAATGCAATCCGAGGATCGTTTTTCCGGTTCCAGGTTCGCCTCGAACGGTGTAGCTGCGTTCTGGAATGACTCCGCCGTGGAGAATTGAATCCAATCCCTTGATGCCGGTCGAGAGTCGATCAATCGATACTGTGTCGTCTGCTACGGTGTCGGAATCAGTGGTGTCTGTCATGAGTGGTGCGTTAGTGTGTGGGTCGCCCTGAATCTCACGTCTGCGCTACCGTTCCGTCTGGGGAGAATTGAGGTGTATGTCGGTTATAAATCACGAACCCCGGCTGTCGGGTCTTCCTCCGGCAACGCTTCAAACGCGGTATCCGCATCGACCTTCGCAGCCTGCACCTCCTGTTCCAAGTGCTGGTAGGCCTCACTCTCGGCGAGATCCTGTTCTGATAGATTCGCCTCCATTGCGGCTTTCTTCGAGACGAGCGCGAAGTACTCGCGAAATTCCGTGTCGTACTGTGCTCGCTTGGCGAGCGTGTCCACCGCTGCCCGGAGTTCATCCTCTTCGATCGGTTTGACGAAATAGTCGTCAACATCCATCTTGAGGATGTCGTCCCCGGGATCGACGGCCGTAAGCATCCCAACAGGCTGGTCAAACCCTCGATCACGGAGTTCGGTGAGGACCTCGTCACCGGATAATTCTGGCATCCGGCGGTCGAGAAGTACGACATCTACAGTATCATCCATCACGTCGAGCGCCGTCTCGCCATCGTACGCCGTCCGCGTGTCGTAGCCATCCTCGAGGTAGAGCGAATACAGGTCTGTCAGTCCTTGCTCGTCGTCGACAATTAATACCGAGACGGAGTCAGATGCCACGGTGGGATCATTCATTTAAACCTACTTTGTGTCGTTAAATATTGGGCCATCCGTTGGTGTCCGAGGCACTATGGCTTATCATTGTATCTTAGACATATAAGGGCCACTCTAATTCATTTAATCACAACAAAGGTGGTATCTGTACGGGAGGTTGTGCAGCCGTTAGGGGAATATTCACGGATATCCCACGGCTCCTGAGGGGTTTGACAGGATCTGGCTCCTGACTAATTCATTCCCTGTATTCGGCAGTCTGTACCTCTCAGAATCACGGATATCCGTCCTCACCGTGTGAATTGCGAGATTACGTTCCAGAGTGTGAACGACAGACTTGATGACGAGTTCGTGGAACTGCTTCCACCAGAGACGTGAGCGTATCGAGCCGTCGAATTTCTGTTTACTCGTCACATTGACTGTCTCTTGCATATGCTTGGTGAGGGGCAAATATCGTTGTTACGGGCGAGACGGCGGCGTTTTGGTCGTCATATACCTTGTTGCCGGTCAAGACTGTGATGGACGCTACGTTTCGTTTCACCACTTATGACGTAATCTGCGTTTTGTGTATCTAAGTCGTCGTCACGTGAATATAGTATGGCATCGGTCGCCGTATCAACCAACAGCGTCGTCTTCAACTGTTGAATGGAGAGATTCGTTCGCTTCCAGTAGTGAGCTGAGACATGAGCCCATTCGACTCCGAATGCATCCGGTGACACCGTTCAGCGGTTAATTGGCGAGTGGAACGTTCAGCAGCACCTGTCAGAGCCATCTCCAAGCGGTCGAAGGTTTTGTAGAGTGTGTAGGGAACGGGGATCAAATCAAGATCGAGGGCGCCACGGATGCGGAGCATCTTGATGCGTTCATCAACGAGGTCGGGGCATGTAGTCGTCTTCTTCACCTGAGACACAGCAGGACCAGGTGTTGCCGGAGCGTGAACCGCTTCCCCGAATAGCGACTCGAAACCCGTTTCACAGCACGGCCAGCCAATACCATAGTCCGTTCAACGAACCGAAGAAGCCGTGATTTCGGGAGACCATCCATCTGCCCTCCAGCTACTCGCCTGTCGTGTTTGTCATTAGGGGTTCCAACAAGCCACCGACTCATATTATCCAACTACGAAGTCGGGCGGACCGTAGGTAAACAAATCGTCACGTCCGTGCCTCTGTCGGCGCAGGTGTCGATCTCGAGGTCTCCACCTGCAATCGTGACGATCCACTTGACAGTCCACAGGCCGAGACCGTTGCCGTGTTCCAGCTCGGTTTCCTCCCCGTTTTCGAGAATGGTTTGTTGGTCTTCGGGTATTCCAGGCCCGTTATCTGCCACGGTTATCACAACCCAATCCTCTCTTTCTGGGGCTTGCTTAGACGAGACCTCTACTTCGGGGGTGGCCTGATCACAGTGTTCGATAGCGTTTTCGCAGAGCTCTCGAAGCGCCCGATCCAGCTGAACTGTCCCCGGAACCAGCCGCTCTTCGGCCACGTCGGTCGAGAGCCTCGCGTCCGGATAGTCCTCCTCGAGTGAGTCGACGGTATCCGCGATTGTATCTGTGACCGATATCGGTGTGTCGGTGGCCTCTGGTCGGGTTTCGGTCACGAGTCCACGCGCCGTTTGACTCAGCCCAAGCAGTTCGTCCGTCGCAGTGAGGCCTTCTTCGGCCAGCGATTCAGGGATGTCCTTCCCTTGTTCGAGTGACTGGCCAAGGACGCCCCGAACGATATTTAGCTTGTTCCGGATATTGTGGCGGAGCACACGATTGAGAACTTGCAACTGTTGATCACGGCGTTTCCGTTCCGTAATGTCCGTATAGACGACGTATGCGCCGTACTCAATGTCGTCTCGCTGAATCGGAACGACCCGGATGAGGAAGTCACGACGACCGGTCGCCGTTTCGCGACGGGCTTCGGTTTCGACTCGGTCCCCCGCGAGTGCACGTTTGACCAGTCGCTCGGACTCGGCGTCTTCATCTGATGGAACGACCAGCTCTGACAGCGACTCGCCCTGTATTTCGGAGCGGTCGTAGCCAAAGACCTGTTCGAACCGAGGATTCACATCTCGAATCCGGGGCTCCTCGTCGACGAACTCGATATCCACGATGCCGTCAGTTGCGTTCTCGAACAAGCCGCTGAGGGACTCGTTCTGCTCATGGAGCGTGTACTCGCGCTGGGCGCGAGTCATCGCTGCAGTAGCATTCGTCGCGAGAATCTGCGTCAACTCCAGATTCGTTTCATCGAAGGCGCCGGTCTCGGTCGCGCCGATGCTCAGGACACCGTGTGAGCCGAGTGGAACGCACATCGCACTCCGGATCGGTCCGTAGTCGAAGGGTGTGGTTCTCGACTGGAGGTCATCGACGACGACGGGCTCCCCTGTGGCGAATGCCTCTCCGACAACCCCGTTACCGACCTCGTATTCCGACTCCGTGGTATCGAGTTGAGATTGGACAGTCGGGGTGGCAGCGACGAGTTGCAAGGTCTCCGGCGTGGTCTCAGCGTCATGCAGGCGGACGCCTGCTATATCGTATCCGAACACGCCACGGGCAGCCTCGACTGCCACAGCGGCGACGTCTCGTTTGGTCGTGGCGTCCATGAGTTCGACCGTCACGTCGTGGAGGTTGTTCAGCACCTCCCGCTGTTCCGTTCTGGTCGTGACATCACGGATGCTGGCGAGAATGTGCGGTCGACCATCGACCTCGACGGTCGAGGCTGAGATTTCCGCATCCAGCAGCTGTCCGGTTCCGGTTCGACACATTAACTCTGTGGTCCAGCCCTGGCCATCCTCGAGAACGGTATCCCTGAACTCCCGGAATTCGGAGATGTCCTCGGGATGAATATCCTCAGGGGACATCGAGAGCAGGTTCTCTCGATCATATCCCAGAAGGTCGCAGGCTTGGGGATTACACTCACGAATCGTGTTCCGGCGTGGATCAATGAGTACGATGGCATCATTCGAGGATTTGAAGAGGCGCCGAAAGAGCTCTCGCTGGTGGGTCAGAGCCCTATCTTGCTGTTGGGACAATCGTCGTCGTTCGAGGAGATTGCCCAGCCGATATTCGAGTGTTTGCTTTTCGGCTGGAATCGAAACGACTTCGTCAACGATGTCCCAGACATTCGCTTCCCGTCGGCGGTCTGTTCGTTCGGGTGAGACGAGAAGGTACGGGAGGAACGTGGGTTCAGCCACCTCTTTGAGACGCTGGAGACACTCATTATGCCGTTCGAGCAGAGCTGCGTCCAGAATACAGAGATCGAAGTCAACTTTCTCAAGAGCCCGGCCGTCGGAGGTCACAACCTCGTACTCATCCGACAACCAGGCCGCTAAATGATCGCGGTTAGTCTCATTTTGCAGCAAGAGAAGAACACGAATATCACCCGAGCGGTCCCCCGGAACGGTATTGTTGAGAGGATACCGGGGCTTGTAATTACTCATAATGACGTTATCACTCAGGATACACTTGTCATTTGACTGTGGAAAGGGATAAGAGTGGTGGGCAGATTATAGGATTTGAAACTACGCTGGCTCCCCTCATCGCGTTGGATCAGAATAAGTGATTCTGGGGGTTGGGGGCTACTCGAACTTGGCTCGACGGTTTCCGCCACTGTCGACGACCCAGCCGTAGAAGTTCGCGCCTGTCTGCCCGGCGCTGCGCCTGAAGGCGGTATGCTGGCTGTCATCATCGTCAGGATCTGTTTCGATTTCTACGATTCGCGTCCCCCCACGTTTGGTGGCGTAAACATCGGGACGGTGGCCGTTGACTTTCGGGGGAGTCCCGAATCCATGGCCCGAGATGTGGTCCGCCCTGACCTCCCACCCGCTTCGGTCAAGTTCTCGTGCTTCAGCCAGTACACCTTTGTCGTGAGCTTGCTGTTCGTCGCGACTCCGATGCGCCATATTCGACCCTACAGTTAGAGGAACTTGAAATAGGTCTTCATCGGGACAGGTCACACACAATAGCCAGTAACCTCAGCCTATCAATTCCAGCCCCTCTCGACTGCCCAGTTATATTATCAAGCGGAAGCTAGTGACAATAATTCACACCGGACCCTGGGTAACCCTCGCTACTCTCATCGTCCGTGTTTCGCTGCCGGAATATCGAATCCGGGAGGGCCGAGCGGGGAATGACAGCGTGATGTGTTCCATCCGCACAGGCTAAACATTTCCGTCAGACGCAGATTAAAGCAGAAAACCACTCACCAGGACGTTCTTGAGAGGCAATTGTGGAGAGTCGCCACCATCCTTATGTTTCCTTACAGTCAAAACATATCTAATTAGGTTCCAATGTCCTCGACACCCACAGTCCTCCTTGTCGAAGACGAAGAGGGACTCGCGGATTTGTACGCTCTCTGGTTAGGTGATGAATATGACGTTCGCACAGCATACTCCGGCGAAGATGCGCTGGACATAATCGATGCAGACGTCGATGCGATGCTGTTGGACCGTCGGATGCCAGGGCTGTCGGGCGACGAAGTTCTCACCGAAATTCGCGAACGTGGCTATGACTGCCCCGTGGCGATGGTCTCGGCCGTCACGCCCGATTTCGAGATCGCAGAGATGCCCTTCGACGCCTACCTCCGCAAACCGATCGAGCGCGACCAGCTCCAGGAGGCGATCGACCAACTCCTGTTGCTCGCTGAGTACGACGACCAGCAGCGCGAGGCCTTTGCGCTCGCCCAGAAGAAGGCCACGCTTGAAGGCGAAACAGCGCCTGAAGACCGAAACGCGAGTACGGAGTATGCGGAGCTAACCTCCCGGCTGGATGAAATCCGCGACACATCACGACAGGCTATTTCGGACATGGACCCGGATACACTGACTGTCGCGTTTTCAGAGCGGACTTGACACAGGTAGATATGGGGTGGCGACACCGTACAGCCACGCACCAATCTTTATTATATTAGTTTTTGACATTCAGTTATGCCGACAGTTGAGGAGTGGTCACTGTGGCTGCATATCGCTGCCGGCACAGTTGCTTTGTTTGCTGGTCTGGGTGCAATGGTAACGAGCAAAGGCGGACGGCGGCATCGACAGGCCGGGAAGACCTTCCTCGTGTCGATGGGCGTCGTTGTTGCGACGGTCTTCGTCCTGCTTGCTATCGACCCTGTCGCGTTCCGAATCATCCTCACGCTTGTCGCAATCTTTAGTGGCTATCTTGCGTTCTCGGGGTACCGAGGACTCTCTCGGAAACGCCCGACTGACTCTGCTCACGGGATTGACTGGGCGGCTGCCGGAAGCGTCATTCTCGCATGCATCGGACTGTCAGTGTGGGGAGTGGGCTGGTTTCTCGACGGGGATTCGTTCGGGATCGTAATGGTCGTTTTCGGTGGAATCGGGATCGTGTTCGGAGCGATGGACATGCGATCTTTCCACAGTGATGAACAAGGAGATTGGATGGTCAGCCACCTCCAACGGATGATCGGCGCGTTCATCGCAACCGTTAGTGCCGTCTCAGCAGTGAACCTCACGCCTGAGTTGGGGATCATGGCTTGGCTGTGGCCCACGCTTCTTGGTGTTCCCCTTATCGCATACTGGTCGAACACGTACAGCTCCACCTGAATGTAGTCGCTACTGGATCCTATCCCCGTATTCAGTGCGAGATTAGGCCGGACACTGATGGGTTACACAGAGCCACGATCGTGACACATCTGTGCTATGAGGGTAGCTATAGGACCAATTTCGTAGGACCTTCCTGAGTGAGACCCGGATCATTCAGAGCGAGTTGTGTCGGCGTCCTTGACGCTATCTGGAGCTTTTCTGAGCCACATCGTTACGTTACTACCGCCGAGGTCACTCTCTGTGTAGTCGAGATCACCCCCATACGCGTCGACAAGCCATTTGACCAGCCACAGTCCCAGTCCAGTCCCGTGTTCGAGCTGTGTAATCTCCCGATCCCCAACGATGACGTTCCACTCCCGGTCTGGGATCCCCGATCCGTTGTCCTCGATGTCAACCCTGACCCATTCGGGAGCATCATCGTCTGTTGCGATAGATATCTGTACGTGAGGCGTGACGTCGTCAGTATATTCTAGTGCGTTTTCCAGGAGATGCTCAAGGGCAGTTCGCAACCGCCGATCAGCATATACCCCCACCGGTTCGACCTGGTGGAGCTCAATTTCAGCGTCAGGATACGCCTCTCGGTACTCCTCGGTGAGGTCCGTCACAACCGATTCCGGGTCAATCGATTCTGTTGTAACTTCCCGAGCGATGATTCGTTCGATTTCCTGAGCGGTCTTGCTAAGGTTTACCAGTTTATTTGCCGTCTCTCGAATCCGGCGAGCATACGCTTGGGTTTCTGTCCCCTCGAGTTCGGCGACGAGTTGATCGGCGAACCCGTGAACGATATTGAGGTCATTCCGAAGGTTGTGCCGGAGGATTCGATGCAGCACCTGCAAGTGGCGTTCCCGTCGCTTCAGTCGAGTAATATCTGTGTAGATACCGAACCCACGTTCTCCGGAGGCCGTCTGATAGCTGATCTCCCGGAAGAGGAAGTGCCGCCGCCCAGTCGGCGTGTTCGCCGTGAATTCTATCAGGTCGCTGGCCTCTTCAGAGTATTGTACATCCGCTGGGCCAGGATAGCGACGGTCTGGACTGTCCAACAGCATTTCTCGGGATGCACCAACGAGCGTCTCCGCACCGATGTCGAAAAGCCGTTCGAACGTCGGATTCACGTTCCGGATGACAGCACGTCCCCCCTCGAATTCAACCTCCTCAATAGGATCGGGGAGATTTTCGAAGAGATATGAAAACCGGTCCCGCTCTTCGACGACGTCTTCTCGAGCTGAGACAAGGTCGCGCAGGTCGCGGACGGCGCCGACCGAGCCGATGAACTCGCTGTCCTCCGGGAACGGCGTCAGTTCGATCTCGACAGGCACACGGTCACCCGTCTTGGTAATTCCCTCGGCCTCGTACTCCCGGCTGGTTTCATTGGGCCTCATCCGAAGTTCTTCGAGCAACTGTCGTCCTTCAGCGACGGCATCGTCAGTGAGAACGAATGATACAGGGCGGCCGATCAATTCGTCGACAGAGTATCCTAACCAGTCAGCCAGCGGTTCGGAGACCAGCGTGAAGTTCCCCTCCCTATCGAGCACGTAGACCATCTCCTGAACCGTCTTGAGGATGGCCTCATATTTCCGGAGATCGTGTTGGCGTTCGCTCCGGCTCAGCGCCGCTCCAGCAGTCGCCGCCAGCAGTTCCGCGTATTGTTGATCTGTCGTATCGAAGGCGTCCCGTTCCAGCGCCCCGATGCTGAGTGTCCCGTGGTCATCGATCGGGAGATACATCATCGACTGGACTGGTGACCGATCTCGATCGTCATCCATGGCAGCAGCCTCGGCATACATCTCGGGCTCCATACGGTCGAAGACGCGACCAACCGGCCCCTCACCGGGTTCATAGAGCGGCCGCTCATCCATCCGCTCGTCTACGGTATCGGTCGACGCAACTGGCACCAAGACTTCCTCATCGGGGTTGAACATCCGGACGACCGTCAGCTTCTCTCCGAGCACTTTCTCAGCTGCCTCAACGACGATGTCAGCGATCTGGTCGCGTGTACTTGCCTCCATCAGATCGCGACTCGTCTCCAGCAGCTCGTTCAGGACCCTTTCGCGCTCCCTACGTTCAGTGATGTCGCGGAAAAACACCGAGAGACCATCTTCCGAGGGGTACGCACTGACCTCAACCCAGATGTCCAGTGGTTCGTATTCCGTCTCAAACGTAACTGGCTGCTGCGTTTTCATCGCCTGTTGATACTTGTCGAAGAAGGGCAGGTCAGTTGCCTCTTCGAATTCGTCCCATATGTTATTCCCGACCAGGTTCTCGGCGGTTCGTTCGAGTAACGTTTCGGCACGACTATTGAGATACGTGAACTCCCACGAGGCATCAACAGAAAAGAACGCATCGTCGATCCGTTCAAGTGTGTCTTCGAGGCGTTCCTGAGCGGCCTCGATATCACGTTCGTACTCACGCCGTTCGAGTTCGTGACTCACCCACTCCGTAATCAGCTCGACAAGTGTACGCTCGGCTGGGGAGAACGAGATATCTCGCGCCTCCTGATCTGCGAAACAGAGCGTTCCGTACAGCTCATCGTTGACGATGATTTTCCCACCAAGATAACAGCCCAAGTCGAACCGTTCGTAGGCTGAATCATCGACCCAACCCTCGGACTCGGCATCCTGAACACCCAATAAGCCATCAGCCTCGATCGCTCGCCGACAGTACGTCTCCGACAGCGGGCTTGTCGCACCGGACTGGATCTGATCGTGGGGGCCTCGAGCCTCGACAATTTTGAAGTCATCACCGTCGACGTCGATGGTAGATAGAAACCCGATTTCGAGGTCGAGCCGGTCACATCCGAGTTCGAGCAGTTGCTGGAATTTCTCCTCAAGTGAATGCTCGGTATCCGACGAGACGCGATACAGCCGCTCAAGGGCAGCCTGGTTCTCCCGCAGTTCCGTCGTGAGCTGCTCGCGTTCGGTGACGTCTTGGCCCTCTGCCGCGACTGCAACTACCGTCCCCATTTCATCGCGTACCGGCTCGAGACCGAGTTGGACGATCCGCTGGTCGCCATCGGGACTATAGTGATCGGCTTGCATACTCACCGATTCACCTGCCGCTGCCCGCTTGATACCGTCACGAAGACGCTCTTGCAACGATTCAGAATGGCTCCACCAGGGTGTATCCCAGAACGGATTTCCTTCGACCGCGTCCGCATCGGCATCAATGAATTCGAGCGACGGCGCGTTCGCAAATCGGATGGTTTCATCCGGATCAAGAATTCCCGCAAATGACGCTGGATGGTCGACCAGCGCTTCGAGTTGCCTGACTGTCGCGCGTGGATGGACTGTCGCCGTGTCCTCTCGGTTACACACCGCCGCAAGCCTGTCTGTCAGCGTCTCGGCAGTCGCATCGAGATGTTCGCCGGAGACGTATTCCGTGGCTCCGCACTGCGTCGCCTCAATCGCGACCGTCCCATCCGTCGCCGTTGAGTACGCGAGCATCGGGAGCAGTGGATATTGTTCGTGGACCGTTCTAATCGCGTCCAACCCCCCCTCGGTATCTGGTGCTGAACAGTCGACGACGATACAGTCAATTCTCTTCTCAGTACAAATCGACAGAATATCGACGTCCGCTGTGGCAGTCCGTACAGCCCAACCTGATCGCTCTTCGAGCCGCTCTTGCACCGCGGTATTGGCACCTCCGTCACGAGAGATAGCGAGGACAGTCCGTGTGGGTGGCATTCGAGCTATACTGACAACTGACACGGCGGCCGTATAAAAAGCGGGCTCTCCCAATGACCGGCACACCCCGTATACCCGTGGCGTGGACACTGTTCAGCCCTTCGCCATCCTTATTTGTGCGGTATGCTACTGCATGGGTATGTCTGCTACAGGTACCCAAATTGGTACCCTCTTTCGCGGAGGTGACGGGGACGCTTCGAACGTACTGCTGCTTGCGCCGGCACTGTCGGAATCCGAAGACGAAGCCTGCATCGACCTGCTGACGATTCGAGACATCAGCCACGAAAACGTCCTCTCAGTTACGTTCACACAGACGGCACAGGACCGTCTCGAACTCTGGGAAACCCACGTCGGGGAAGACCTTCCGGCACAGGCCGGCATTATTTCTGTTGGGGAGCATACACGGTCGACGAGCACGTCACGGACCTCACCGTCGCAAACACCAGGTGCGATTACGATCGACGCGGTGTCCGACCCCGCTGATCTGACCGGCCTCGGGATCAGCCTGACGAACTACCTCTCAGAGTGGAGCGAGAACGGGAACCAAACAGTCGTGTGCTTCCACTCGCTGACCCCTCTCCTGCAGTATGCCGACCTTCAGCGCGTCTTCCGGTTTCTCCACGTCTTGACTGGCCGAGTCGATTCTACCGATGCCGTTGCGCACTACCACATGGATCCGAACGCTCACGACGAGCAGACCCGTAATACGCTCGTCCAGCTGTTCGATGCGACTATCGAACTTGATGCCGATGGCAATCGCTCCATCACCCACCGTTGACACGCGTTGGTCAAGACCGGACAGAAAACCCTCAGGTAATATACTTGTTACTCCCCGGCGATTTGATGGCCAACGATCGGAAGACGGTCCAGCCCCGCAAACTGTAGGCCTACGTATCGCAGCTAACCCCGTCACTCGAACGTAGCTTTTTGAGGTTCCTGTTCAGAAGTTAGGAAACGGAGATGGCGGACGCATCGGATACGGAACGGCAGGCGGTCGAACCCGACGCGAAAGAGGTCCTTAGCGTGTCCCAGCTAAACGACCGGATCGCGTCGGTCGTCCAGGACACGCCTACCCTCAACGGCGTCCGCTGTATTGGCGAAGTCACCGACCTCCATCAGAACAGCACGGCGCTTTACTTCACGCTCACTGATGGCGACGCCGAGCTCCCCTGTATGATCTGGGCGAACCGTTACCGGGAGATGGATGTTGACCTCGAGGACGGAATGGAGGTCATCCTCAAAGGCGACATCGACTACTGGACAGAGGGCGGGAAAATCGACCTCAAGCCGTGGGAAGTGATCGTCGTCGGCGACGGCGACCAGGCGGCTGCGGTCGAGCGACTGCGGAGCGAACTCGAAGAGCGTGGCTGGTTTGATGACGAACAGAAACAGCGGCCGCCGGCGTTCCCGGAGCGGGTCGGCGTCGTCACGTCCCTTCGAGGAGACGCCCGGTACGACATCCAGAACGCGATCCACGGGCAGGACCCCACCGTCGACATCCTAGTGAAGGACGCAACCGTCCAGGGGTCGAACGCGCCGACATCCATCGCGAACGGCATCCACCATCTCGACCGCTCGGAGGACGTCGACGCACTCATCGTCGGCCGCGGCGGTGGGAGTGATTCGAATCTCCAAGCGTTCAACACCGAGCGGGTCGCGGAGGCGATCTTCACCGCGAATACCCCGGTTGTCACCGCAATTGGACACACTGATGACCGGTTAATCGCAGATCAGGTCGCGGATGTGGCGACGATCACGCCGACCGCCGCCGGCGAGTATATCGTGAACTCCCGCGAGGACTTCTTCGCGGGCGAGGTCAAGCCGCTGGCCCAGCAACTCGACGCCGACGAGACGGACGGGTGGGACGACCTCACCGCGTGGCGCACGACGCGACAGAATCTCGCCGTCGCACAAGCCGCACTCGCCTACG